>Ga0265780_10004855_pt1 | contig 17200 bp, 14 predicted proteins | sample P1T30metagenome_FD_192432 | JGI IMG/M metagenome (GOLD analysis project Ga0265780, IMG submission 192432) | Plant litter microbial communities from East Loma Ridge, Irvine, California - P1 T30 | ecosystem: Environmental > Terrestrial > Plant litter > Unclassified | place: USA: California...
AGACGGAGGCGTTGTGGAAGCGCGAGTTGGCGAACGAGGGGCGCGGGTAGAGGGAGCGCAGGTAGAGCAGCGTGTGGGTGTAGGCGGTCAAGAAGGTGGTGAAGGCGGAGAGGGCTTCGAGGTATGTTGGTGCCATTGTGTGTTCCTTGGATTCTTCAAGTTCGTATCGAATCTTGTCGCGTCACGTGGCGGGATGCTGTGTACGCTGATCCAAGCATTTTCAGGCAGTCGCGACGTGGCAGGCGATGGATGGTGTTGCGGGCATGGAAGTGAGGTTGTTCACGACTCGGGAGGCGGCAGCAGCCTCCACAGCAGATATTCGGAGCCCATAGCGTCATAGGCCGCCTTCACCCTCACCAGCGGCTCACCGACAATTAGTTTTACTGCCTGACCGACTATTGCTCCACCGGAACAGAAAGTGGCCAACATCAATCAACCATAAAGTCGACGACCCCCCCACTTCCCTGCGTCCTCGACCGAATTGCCCCGCATCATCCCCGGGGTCGCGTTCTTTTCGTCAGCTTTGCTGTTTCGCGGTCAAACACCACAACAAAACGCGTCACCAAGCCTCACAACCTCGTTGCATCCGTGTTGGGCAAACGCTAGAGCTGCTGACCGACTAGCTCTTGTACGCGCATACGCCCCAAGCCCCAAGCTATGGAAGACCAGCTAGTGCAGCTGCTCTCGGCGACCCAGACAGCCCAAGAGGGCCCTCGCAAACACGCCGAGCAGCAGTTGCTGTCCTACTACGGCCACCAGGAGCTGCCGCTGGGCCTGGTCAGCATCGCCTGCCACGACAATGTGCCGCTCAACATCCGCCAGGCCGCGCTGCTGTACATGAAGCAGCTGGTGCTGGCCGGCTGGAGCAACAGCTTCGAAGAGTTCAAGGGACAGTTATTGGTCAGCGAAGAGAACAAGCCGCTGATACGGCGGCAACTGCTGGCGCTGGCGACTACGGACCAGCTCGACCGCAAGCTCAAGGCGGCGTCTGGACTCGTCGTCAGCAAGATCGCAAACTCGGATTACCCAGACCAATGGCCCGACCTGCTAGAAAACCTGCTGCAGCTCATACCAGTTGCTACCGACGGCCAGCTCCACGGCGCACTCAAGGTGCTTGGCGAGCTCGTCGAGGACTGCTTCAACGAGGCGACCTTCTTCGGCATCGCGCCGCAACTCGTCAAGGTCATTTACCATGTGGCTGTGAATGAGCAGCGGAGACCCGTGCTGAGGGCGCTCGCCTGCAGCGTCTTCCGTGGCTGCTTCGACATTCTGGAGATGGTGCTGGAAGACCACAAGGCCATGGTCAAGAGCTTCGCCGACGAGATTCTGAAGGAGTGGATTCCCTTCTTCGTCAACATTCTCAAGACGAGGTTACCGGAGCCGCCATCGTTCCAGGAAGATGAGGCAGACGCCGAGAGTACTGAGGCATTCAAGGGAATGGTTGCGCTCAAGCTTCAAGTAGTCAAGGTAGGTGGTGTGCTTCATCGCAATCGACGTATACTCATTCATTCAGATCCTCATGCGCATACGGTCCGTCTTCCCCGCCATACTCTCGCCGCAAAGTCTCGTTCTCTTCCAGGCCACGTGGGAGGAACTGTCGCTGCTACAACCCGCATACTCGCTCATGTACATACAAGAGGAGCGCCAGAGCAGGCTCGAAGACGCTGACGGTCTGCCCTACACACTGGACTTCCTCGTCCTGGAAGAGCTCGACTTCATGCAGGCATGCTTGCGAGCACCGCCCGTCCGCCAACAACTAGAGCAAGAGCTTGCAACACAGACTCCCGAGACGTCATGGGTGACCCAGGTCGTGAAGCTCGCAGTTGCCTATGCACAGATCACGACGGAGGAGGAGGGCCTATGGGATATTGACGTCAACATCTTCCTCAGCGAGGAGACGAGTGTCACTGCCAACTACACACCGCGAACGGCTTGCGGCGATCTTGTCATCAAGCTCGGCGAATGGCTTACGGAGCCTACCATCAACGGTCTGTTGACCTACTCAAGAGCACTCTACTCCGAAGCTAGCGACTGGAAGGCCAAGGAAGCCGTCCTGTTCGTCTTGAACCAGATGCTCAGCGACTTCCAAGACGTAGACAAGCAAATCAGCGCGGAAGCTGCGGGTGGCTTTGTCGACTTCATTCGCTTCGCCATGGCACAGCCGGATCCGTTCCTGAGAGCTCGCGGTTATCTCGTTGCTGGTAGCTTGACACGAACCTCGGGCGACGCACTGCAACAGTTTGCTACACCATTCCTTGAAGCATCGTTACAAGCCATTCCTATTGACGAGAATGAGGTTGTTCAAGTCTCGTGCATTCGCGCCATTCAGCTCTACCTCCAGGCCCTTCCACACGCCATCACACAACCGCTGCAGGGTACCATCATCACCGCGATCACCAGCTACCTTGGCACACAAGACCTACAGGAGCTCGCAGACAGTGATGATCTCATGGTCACTTTGGTAGAGACACTCCGGGACGCTATCCTCATCGACACTCGGATATGCATCACTGCGAACGGACTAGACACATTGTTCCAGGTTGCGAGCCACGGCGCAAATAACTTCCAGCTGGCGATGCTCGTGAACGAAACATTCGAGGATGTCACACAATCGATATCGCAGATGGGTGGAGACGCCTATGTGCAGCTGTGCGCCAAGGTCCTGCCATCGTTGACAGGTGCGTTCGACGTAGGCAGTCTTACCGAGGAGAATGCTCTGTGCAACATGGCTGCCGACCTGCTCTCTGTTCTTGCGGAGCATGGCCCCGAACCTCTTCCAGCTGGCTTCGTTGCGGCGACAATGCCGAAGCTCACCCGGCTCCTGCTGGGCAGCGCCGACGAAGAGCTGCTCAAATCTGCCACAATTGCCGTGAAGAACATCTTGTCGCATGACCACCAACAGCTCTTCGAGTGGCGGGACGACACCGGCAAGGCCGGTCTTGAAGTCGTCTTGATCATCGTCTCGCGTCTGCTCTCGTCATGTTCCGCACACGCTGCAGGAGAGGTCGGAGCGCTTGCCGCTGAGGTTGTGGAGAAGGCCGGTCACGAGCGACTAGGTCCGTACCTCGAGGAGCTGCTGCGAAGTGTCGCCGTACGGCTATCTGAAGCAGACCACGCACCATTCATCCAGAGCCTAACCCTCGTATTCGCACGACTAAGCTTGAACCATGCCTCTGAAGTGGTTGACTTCCTCGCTCGACAAGACATCGGCGGCCAGAACGGCCTCCAAGTCGTCATGGCCAAGTGGCTCGAGAACAGCATCAACTTCGCCGGCTACGACGAGATCCGCCAAAACGTCATCGCCTTGTCAAAACTCTACGACCTCAAAGATCCCCGGTTAGCGCAAGTACACGTCAAAGGTGATTTGATTCCCAATACTGATGGTCGCATCATGACCCGCAGCCGTGCTAAAACAAGTTCGTCCTCCTCTCACCCGCACTACCATACACACCTACTAACACACGCCCCAGATCCAGATCAATGGTCCATCGTCCCCGCGACCCTCAAAATCCTCAAAGTCCTCATCGTCGAACTGCAATCCGCATCCGGCGCGCCCCTCGACGCCGCCGCCGCCGCCGAACTCGCCGAAGACGAAGGCTCCGACGACGGCGACTGGGAAGACGAGCCCAACCCCTTCGTCGACCTCGGATCGGGCTTCAGCAAAGAACAACTCATGGCGTTCGCCGCCGAAGAGCCCGGCGGTGGGCGCCAGCGCGACGACGAGACGCAGGGGTTTTTGGTCGAGTTTTTCAAGAGGGCGGCGGGCACGCAGGGATTTGCGGAGGAGTTTGAGGCGCTGGGCGAAGAGGAGAAACAGCGGTTGAGGGAGAGTGCACAGTAGTGGTGGGGGAGGGGCGGGTGTATCATGCGCGGTTACAAGTGTTGCATTTTCAGACGCGCGGGATGTGGATACATACGCAGTCATGTTCGTGCGTGCGATTTATGAAATGAAAAAGTCTGAGCTCGCTAGGTCGGGCTTTTTGAATAGAGCGGATAGACGGGTATGGAATCAGGTATACATGCACAAAGTTTTTTATACTTGATGATATCCTACGGGCATGTGAGTCTGGATGTGGACTGATACTTGTGTCGCGCGCGGATCGCTGGTGGTGTTGAGAAGGCAGTTTTGGGCTTGGGGATATGTGATGTGACTATGCTGTGTGGTTTGAGGGTATGAACGGATGCGTGTGGAGGGAGTAAGGGATGAGAGATGTTAATAGCGTGGCGATGAGGCGTGGAGATGGAACGTCGAGGATAGCTAGGAATGTGCATAGGACGAGGTGTAGGAAGTCTATGAAGGTGGGTGGGCTGCGAGCGGGAGGAGGGAGGAATGTTGGAGATGTGCAATTTAGTGAGGTGTTAGGAAAAAAAGATGCTCTGGGGTGTGAAACTATTCAAGCTTGTGTATTGGGCGGGGTGTACGAGGTGGAGAGGGAGTGAACTGGACGCGGCGGGAGGAAACGGTAAAGGGGGGAGACGCTTCAAGTAGAAGAGAAGATTAAAGGGAGAAGCGGTGCGTTTAGAAAGCCATGAAGGGACACGGACATGCACTAAGCCCGGTCTCTAAATCGTTCAGGCGCAATGTCCAGTGTTGAGGGAATGAACCGGAGAGTTAGTAGTCATCACGCACAATAGGCAAAGTAAGTGGACATGTACGATGTTTACTACAGCTGAGGTCTGAACTGCTATTGTCCTTTGCAGACCTGTCCCAGTGCCATCGAGTTCTAAATCGTCCTTGTCATCTCCGTAATATACACATCCGACTCTCGCTGTGAAAGTCCATCGCGAGCATAGCTATGCCCAGATAATGTACAGTTTCATCTCTCCTCGTGCAAGTCCGTGGCGAGCGTATCTAACTCGAGCTATGCTCAAGTACCAGACATCTCAACGTCCTTCACGAAGTCCGCCTCTTCCAATCTTACGCCGTTGAGAATTTTACCAAGGTGAGTCTTCTCCAGCCCATCACCCTCGCGCCTAATCCTCATGAGCAACGCCCTCAGGAACGGGATCGGTGACGCCTTCAGACCCCACTTTCCGACCGGTGGACTGATGAAGCCATCCGCATAGACTTGCTGGCCTTGCTGTGGCGTCGTTCGCGAAAGACCAAGGAAGTCGCAAAGCTCTGAGTACTCTTGGTACGAGTCAAGATAGAGGCTGCCAGCGAATAGATTCAGCTGCGCCGTAAGGCTCGGAGGAACAGAGCCTGGAATGAAGACACGTCCGATGTTGTAGAGTTGGAGGTTGTCAAGTGGGGAGTAACCTTCGTTCGTGCGCGGCATGTACACGTGGAGCGTGACTGCAGATCTTCCCTTGATGAAGTGTCTTAGCTGGTTTGCTTCGTGAGGGCTGATGATGACCAAGTTCTGGATGACTCTGGGATTATCGCGTTTTGCAACGCTGAGGATCCACTGAACTGGCCTCAGGTACGAGTCGATGATGTATGTGTCATCTTTGGATACGGCTGGTTTCTTAATAGTACGCGCGAAATCTTCGGTGACCAGCAGATCAACTGGGAGTTCGGAAATATCGCAAACTCTTGCAGCACTGGTTGATCCCAGAGCTTGAAAGGCAGGCTTGAAGGTCGTATGATGCGTCGGGAATCTGCCTGTATCTACCAATTCCTGAACATCAGGATGGATCGCGTGTTTTGCTGCTACCATCTTCTTGGGTCGTTCGGCTTGACGCTCTTCTTCCTTTTCCGGAGCCAATTCGCGCTGCACATAGTTAGTCACCATTTGTTAATATAATTCACGCTTCCCTTACTTCTTGTTCCTCTTCCGCATCGGCGTTACTAAATCCCATTACGCCAAATTCTTCCAACTGCTTCATAATCTGGGCAATGGGCCCGCTCGACGTGTCCCAAGTACTGAGTCGTGCCTTGCCATCCAGGTCTTGCACATTCGGTCTGTAGCGTGCCTCAAGGCTCTGCGCTTCCGGCTCAAGGAACTTCTTCGCTTGTTCGACTGTAGTGTCTTTGCCATTCAGTAGATGCTTGGTGGTTTCATAGCGATGTCCTTGGATACCCCAAGATGGCATGCTTCTCTTAAGGTTGATCCAAGATTCTGCTATGCACCATAATAGAACATCTTTCACGCTGATTTCTTCGTCGCCATCATTCCTCGTCAGATCGCATATCTTTGTCGCTACTTCCTCTGGTAGAATGAGTGCAACCGACTGTCCATGCCCAAGTTTTCGCATGCGCATACATCCTAGGGATAAGTTAGTATATTTCACTATATGAAGGAAGGTTCAATAGTCACCTTGGACCAACTTGTCCTTCGTAAGTCCTGAGCCCAGCGTTACACCGGCTCTGTAGTTGCGTGGCAGTTTCAAGTCAGTACCGCGAGTATGACTTTCATCGAGATAAACGATACAAACGTCCAGTTGCTGTGCAAATGGGGAGGTCTGAAATGACTCAACCCGACCATTGCGGTCCAAGACTGACATCTCCTCGTGGTCGAAGAATATCCCGGCATGGATGTGATTCGGATCCGTCATTCCAAGCCATGTCTGTACGACCTGCTTGTTGTTCTGTTCGAGGATGCTAGCACCACAGTCCAGCAGGACTCTTACTTCCGGTTCCATATTGACGACAGCTTCCAAAAGATGTTCAGCATCGGTCCCGCTCATACGTGGACCAAGACACTCGACGGATGTTTTCTCGTCCCTCAGTAGATAATCCAGAACCATTGCATTAGTATGACTCTGGCTAAAAAGATTGAGTTGGTTCATGCCATTTGGCAGCGTTTTGCGAGTGTCGTTGGTACCGCTGAAGCCAACTGTAGGGTACTTCTTAGACATACCAAGATCCCAGCCAGAAGCACTGAGCTTCGATTCGCACTCCTTCACTTCTTTGGGGAAGACTAAGTGGGCCAGAAAGTAGTCGATGCAGTTCTTCGAGTGGCGGAGATACGGGAATATCTCGTCGATGCACATAAACTTGTCCTTTATGGAAACACCAGACAATTGTCTGAAAGCTTCAGGAAGCGCCGGAGAAGCGCTCTTGACCCAAGCGTTATACTGAATTGTCGCCTGGCCCGACTTGAGTAGGTGGTCGAAAGCGTCAAACATTTGCTCATCGCTAAGTCCACCATAGTAGTAAGAAAGCAAGGTCAAGAGTATCAAGACGTCTGGATGAGAGAAATCGCTTCGAAGAGCTGGCCCATCCTTGAATCGGAAGGGGACTGCGAGGTGCGTTGGAGGAGTGCGAGATGGGTCCAGTCCGAAGTTGACGCGCCAGCGCTTGGATTCCAGTATAGAGCCAATCATTCCCATAGCTATGAGCCCTCTAACAATCAGAGTGGTCTCTTTAACCGAATCTACCCAGAACATGCTATCTTCGACGATTGCAATGTATTCCGGTGACACATCGGGGTCCGTAATGTAGCGCAGGACTGCTTCCTTCAATTCGGGTGAAGCAGCTCTTGCGATCAAGCCCGAATCTATAACTTGGCTGGCGAGTCGATCAAGTAGCATTTCTTCAGCATCCTTTTTGAGTACACGAATCTTGGGAAAGCGCTTGTCATGGCTGTCCCGGACTTCAATCGATTTCGGAAATTGAGCTTGAACGGCATCCGCGAGGCTCGGAAGCAGCTCCAAAACTCTCTGAATGACAAGCCAACGCTGTGGTGCATACTCGACGGCGCGTTGAGAGCCCATGGTATAGATTAATTCGAGCTTCACGCTGAATTGCTCGTCGGTCTCGTCGATGATGTCACTTGTGCATCTGTCGAGAAATGCCTGGCCTTCAAGGAGCTGCTTGGCAATTTCGTATCGATCGGTCAGACGACATTCAATGCCCATCAACTTGTATGATAGGATGTGTTCTGGCTGTACCAGTAGAATACCCCTGTTTTCGATGCATTCTTCCAACATCTCTTGAATGGCGACCGCCTCCGCAAGGCTAGGCCGCAGGTCGCGGGAGAACGGCATGTGGTAGATGCGACGGTTCAACAGTCCTCCGAGCTTGGAGACGAGAGTTTGGAACATCTGCCTACTCTGGGGCTTACCAACAATGACTCTGACTAACCTTTCCATGTCGCTCAAGTGCGCTGCAACCACTGGCAAAATTGTGCTGGATTTCCCTTCACCCATGTTGAGCTGCAGAACTGTGTTCAGCCCATCGATCGGGGCTCTCATATGGCGAGCAATAATCTCTTGTACTTCCCGAAGCATGATTCCGCTCTCTACTTCCAGTAAGAGGGTCTCTGGGAATTCACGGGGATCCCAGTTAGTGTGGCCGACATGGCTGAGCTCTTCGGCCAGCTCCGTGGGTTTGTTCGAGACCGCGACAAGCCTTTGAGCGCGATGCAATTGCGTAACTGCAAGACCGTACCTGATGATCATAGACTTCCATGATTCGTTCAGCTTCGCGAATTGGGCTCGATTTAGACATCCCAACCAGAATGTAGGTACCAATCGTGGCGTCTGCTGGAGGTGTAATGCAAGATCCTTGCTCGTTCCATCGTCCTTTCCAACAGCTCGTAGCATAACAAGTTCGAGAGACTTGAGGTAGTCCTCACATGCCTGGAGATATCTCTCAAACCCCGTTTTTGTATTGTCATAAATCTCAGCCTTCAAAGATTTGACGTTGCCTTCGTAAGCTGCCAGAGCAATACAGCTTGCTCGAAGAGCTTTGACATATTCTCTTTCACAAATGGCCTTGGGCCTCGCAAGATATTTGAGGGTCTGGCACAAGTCCTCCATTTTAGGACTGACCCGTTTCTTACCCCTGTGTGCAGCTTGCTCTAGAAGTGTGACCAGTGGTGTGACCGGAGGCGGAAGAAGGTCGACTTCTTCTTCGTGCACGAACAATCCATCAGAATCCGCCATGGTGGGGACGATCTGAGCAAAGATGGCGCCCGGCTGCATGTACCGATCTGATCCACTCAGCTGGTGCAAGGCCTGGGGCTGAACAAATGTCCATCGTCGCTCTGGTACAGCGACTACTCTCCGTCCCGCCATTACCAGAGACACTTCTCTGAGATAACTCGCGAAAGCCCTGTTCTCACGCCATGATTTATAGCGATCCGACACTTGTGCTTTCACGACTGTTGTATCCAAGTACGTGGCAATATGTGTCGATGAAGGTATTGTCGGTGTTTGGCTTGGTATCTGACTACGGAGCGCAGTGACTACTTCCTGTATGGCTCGATCTCTATTCTCTAGCCACGGTTCTCTTGCCCTTGCAGCATGTCTCTTTATCGATTCTCTGTGCTTCCGCTCGATGTTTTGCTCTGGACATAGCGAAATGTTCTTCGCCGCGACAGCGATTCGGGACTTAAGCTGTGAACCATTCCAAGTCTCACCACGCGTCGGATTTATAGTCGAGAATGCTGGCACTTGTGCCATAAAGAGACTCCTGCATCTGTAGATCAGCGCCAGAGCCTGTACAGCATTCATATCGGCTGATCCTGCGTAAGCCATCGTTGACAACCACGCCATGATGTCGTATTTGTTCAGATTCGCCCCGGACACCGACAGACACTGGTAAACACTGCACCAGTCTCGTGGCAAGATTTTACTTGACTCATGCAGCCAACTCGTATCGAACTGGAGACTGGAGGAGTCGAAGTCATGCTTGACGCCCGTGACGGCTGTGACTTTCAAGCCTCCTGACATGAGCGAAGCCTTCAAGTCTGGAATTGGCGTATGCAGTGCGTCTTGATCTCGTGTAATCATTGTCGCCGCAATGAATGCTCTACGGCCTCTGTCTGAGTCCGTTGTAATGTCTCTCGATGCGTACACTGTGTCTTGAGTAACTGTATAATTCTCTGCACCAAATCCACAGACACGGAAGTTGGCAGAGCGAGCGGAGTCACGTTCGTCAAGAAATGGAGTAGACGTCTTCCAGGTATTGTCCTCTGCGGGATTCTTGAAATCATGTTGCGGATAAAAGAACTTTGTCTTCTGCGCTTGTTCGAAAATGCCCTTAACAGCATGCACGAACTCGGCCCGTTGAGCGTGTGGTGGAAGTATGCCATTCCATGTCACCTGCTGCATGACCTCCACGAATGGCGGATAGAACTTTCGCACCGGAGACAGTTTCGCGATCAGACGTAAGAGAGCGATGTTCTTTGCTGATAGAAATTCGAAAGAGTGTACCGCTGCGGATCTGAGGATGTTCAAAGCTGATTCTGTTCCCGTAAAGCCTGTGAACGGGTCTGGAACACAATTCGAGCTAAGCGCATGAAGGTAGGCGAGGAATAGTTTCGCTTGCAAGTCGCCATTATCGAGAACACGTCTCAGAGTTCGATCTAGGTGATAAACATAGACCTTGTCAGCCTCGTCTTTGTCTATAGTGACGGTGATGTGGTGGGTTTCGCTGTCTTTCACGTAGCTGATGGATTGAACGCTGAGGTAAGTGCATGGAACCGGGATCAAGACTTGTCGTTCTCCTTTGGCGTTGCTCAAAACAAGCTTGCTTGATAGACCGATTAAAGTCTCGATGAGTTGGTCGCGGTCAATGCTCATTCCACGGTATTGGCGCGAATAGATGTGGGGATCATCTGGCTTAACGTAGAAACTCAGCTGTAGCCGCGGTAGCTTGATATCGAGGATGCGCGAATCTAGGTTCGTCGTAATATGAATACGGTTGCCATCTTCAAGGGTTTGAAACACTTTGGAAAGTGATTGACCGCTCTCGCTGAGCGCGTTTAACAAAATGTCTGCGCCTTTGGTCAAACGCCATGATGCGCCAGCGCGAATGAGCCTCCAGTCATCATCATTGGTTGTCCAGGGTTGACTTTGAGGTCGAAATATCACCTCGTCTCGATTTGAATCGTACCAGTGAACGTATGACTTTATGAGTGCGCGAGGGAAAGCTTCCGGGAACAGGCGCGCTGGCAGTAGATCGAGCCTGTAGATGTTAGTTCAATACTACGCGGTTGAAAAGTTGGGTCTTCGCTGAGGGCAGATCACAAGTTGCAAACCTACCTGGAGCCTTCTTTTGTTGCTACTACTAGCATGTCCTCGCCTTCCATTCCAAAATGTAGCTTTTGACCATGGTGTGTAGATCTGGCAGAGAAGTGCATCCCTGCCTCATTGGTCGGCCCAACATCTACCAAAAACTTTTGAAATAACAATGAGTACGTTGGATGCTTCGTGTACCTCTCTGGCAATCTCGCCAAAGGCAAGCCTTTGATAAGCAACTCGCCGGTAAGTAGGTTGAAATGCACGGGTAGTGAGCCAGAAAGTGTGCAGAGCCAATTTCGGTGTCCGTTGCTCAGAATGGTCCACTTTGTTTCAGTGGAAGGGTCAAATGCCGCCCAAGTCGCTGAGATGGCATCACTGAGGTCTTCTCCGTCGAGAAGAATATGCCGGTGAAGCCTAGGAAACATTCGCAAAGACAGCACCCTCCAATTCTGCAACATTGTATTATGTATACTTGCAAATTCAGGTATCGCCGATAAGTGGTTCTCCCTGATGGTGATGGAGCATCGCAGCAGTGTTGCGATTGCGTGTGGTCGCCGGAAGACATCTTCCAGGAATACGTCTTCCACATCGAATGTACTGCAACAGAGCAAAGCGACTTCCAAAACCCTTGAATAGAGATCTGTTGCCTGTTCGCTGTTGGTCGTGGTAGCGATCCTCTGTCGCAAGCGCTCTAGCCAAGTCGTACAGACTTGGCGTACTTCATGGAGAAAAGTGAGGCTACGCTCCTTGATCCGCTGATACCTGGTAAGGCTAAGGACGCGTCGAGCGAGCTGAACGAAAATTGCCGCGGCTCTCCAGGATTCCCAGTTCTGGGACACTTTGCGAAGAGACACTTCAAGCTGCTTGAGCATTGCATTACCGAATGCTTCCTCTGCGACAATGTGGTGTGTTCGCTCGACACGGCTATCGTTTGGTCCGACTTCGTGGACTATCTGTAGTATCAATACATGACACTCCACCTTGGCAAAGTCAAGACTCGGCATGGCTAGTTGGGCAAGGATGTTCTGGTACATGATGTTACGACCCAAGGGTGTGACGCCAAAAGCTCGAAACTGCTCCAAGGAGAAGTGAGGTGGGCATTCAGAAATGCTAGCCTGTAAATGATTAGCATGTTTCCAATCAACATGAAAAAAAAACCGTGACTGTTCTGCTACACATGTGCATATACTTACGATTGGTTCGTTGCTTGGTAGACCATCACTTGCAGAAGGGGGCCGAGCTAGAAACATCTTGAGGCCCTCGGAGCGCTGCGGAAGAACATAGAGTAATTTTTTTGGAAGCTCTTCGTTTGTCTTGAGTTCGGTGCACCACTTCTTTTGGGTTCGATCGTAATATTTGTATACCAAAGCATTGTCAAGACAGACATCGTCTTCTTGAAGATTGCTGGCGGGTCCTTTGTGGGGGTAAGAGGTGTCGGAGTGCGCCTTAATCTCGGACATCGGTATGATACGCTGACCTTGATAGTGTTGTTTCGAAAGTAGATGTGACAAATCTTTGTGTGTTGCAAGACTGTATTGATGGTGTGGTGACGTGGGTTTCTCGTAGCAGAACAAGAGAACATCGATCTTAAGGTGTAAGGATGCATCGCGCCAGTCACTGAAGGCGCGTGGTGGGTTCAGTTCGAAGATCAGGGCTTTCGCCATAGCTGGAAGTGGAGGAAGAGGCCATTCGTATATGTGGATGGCCAAAGCTTCTGCTACAGTCTTTAGCGCACACCTACTACATTTGGGGTCATGTTCAGTATGCTCTATAAGTTTCATTAGCAGAGAGCAAATCACGAACTTGAGACGGCCTACCCTGTTCCTCGAAGCTGAGTGCGACCTTAACCCTGGTCTTCACGACCACATCCTTACATTCAGTTTGGTCGTAGCGTTGCATGAGATCTCGATACTGCCGCTTCAATCTTGCCAATTCTTGATACTTTTGATGTCGTTTCAAAGTTGCATCGCTTTCAATCTTGGATTTCAGTGCCTGCATGTCAGGCGACGTGTCGAAGAAACGAACAGCGAATGATCGCTCGTGGCCAAAGTCGCGAGAGACTGATGGGTTCTCCGTACCTGCTATCTCCTGTCGTGACTGCAAATAATTTTCAACTTCGGCAAGGCGTGCCATGTGGCCTCTCAATGGTAGGGTCAGACTTGCATATTCGTCAAGACAGACTTCCGGGTAGTACTCTTTCAGGAGAGGGTAAAGGTGACAGGCAGACTTGTCGCACATAACCCATAACTCCGCAAGGATAAGATGATGAATTGACAAAGCTGTAGGTATGCCGGCATACGCAGTACTTGCTGCGGAATGATAAGCAGCCATTAACTTGCGAAGCTTTCCACAAGTATTGATATCTGCCTTGTGTCTCTCGATCCATGCGTGCCGATTCACCTGGACCCATTCTTCGAACGCGGCGAGTCGGAAGTACCGATGGTCTCGAGATTGGGCTGATGTATCGATGTCACAAGGTAGTTCCTTTGGAGGGAAGTGAGAAATCGCCCATGTGGGAACGAATTTTGTGATGGCGTCGCCCCTCTTTCTTAACCTGAGGCCGGTGAGGAACGTATCCAAGTTTTGGCAAGAAATGTCCAGATCAGTTGCATGACGAAGGTTCCAGTTGTATTCGGTACTGGTGTTGTGCTGCATATGGCCTTCAATCAGGTGCAAGTTCTCAGTCATCGAGTGGTGGGCCGATTTTGCATCATCTTGGAGCGTGTTTGCCCATCCGTCAAGAAGACAATTACCGAGATTGAGCTTTTCAAATTTGCCCATTCGGCGAAGCAGCTTGGCGGAGATGTAGTGCAGAGATTCGTTACCAAGATCTTTTAATTGACCTTTAGCCTGTTTTTTCATTCAGCCAATGTACAATGCACAAATAGAAAATCCGCCTGGGGTGAAACGTACCGATCGTAGCATATGCGAGAGTAGTATAATCATGAACGCCTTGTAGAGCTCCGACGTGGGATGCGATTCTCCAGCATTGGAAGTGAAGAGCAGCTGAAGAGAGACACGAAGGAGAAGCCATAATGGCGATCGCCGCCATGGTCGACCCTTCTGCCAGAGAATCTCTTCGCGGGTGTGTTTCACAATGCGGACGGCGTCTGTCGGATCACCCAGGGCGGCAGTAAGTTGCATGAACCAGTCCGTCACCATAGCGGGATTAGCTGTATCTCTTCCTTCGTTATGCGCAACGTACGCCTTGTGGACTTTTGGTTGGAACCCGAGCGCCTCTTGAGTTGTCAACTTAGCGATGGTGGATGAAATGGTCTTTCTGAGCTGTTCCTGTTGCATCTGGACGACTGGTATGCGGGAAGCCAGCGCCGGAAACACACGCTTGAGGCGGCCTTTTTTCATGGCGGCCTCATTGGTAGGCGAAAGTTCGAAGGACTCGAAGACAATGTAGTCGGCTTTCCGGCTCACGAGTAGTGCAGCATTCTGGGCTTTGATCTCAATCGGTACGATGTTGTCTGACGGCTTTTTGACAAGCTCGGTGAAGAGTATCCGAAGTTGTCCTTCGCTCGCATTGCCATCGCTGTCTCGGCATCGCGATAAATTGTCGACAAGAGTGATCGCAGTGTCGACAAGTTCAATGTGATTGCCTTTCACTAATGTCTTCAGAACCCGCAATGCAAGGAGAACTGTGTCAAGTAGCAGCTTGTCTTTCGATGTGTTACGATCATCTGTGTGAGGCAGCTGAGGCGGCAGTACGACATGACGGATCAGATAGAGGATGAGTTGTGCATCCTCATCGGATCCATCAGGTTCGGCCATCGTTTGGGATGGCACACAAGTGAGTAGTCGAATCTGATCGAGCGCGACTCAACGCAAACTGCGAACCAGACTCTACTAGGGTGTAGAACGAAAATGAAGTTGTAGAAGAGCGCAAGGTCCGGTGTGTAGTGTGCAGAATGACTGGATCGTCGAGAGTTGCAGATGTAGAAGAGTTGAGGAGAGCAGATATAGAAAGCTCGACTTACCAGCTCTACCTCGCTCATGGGTGAGAGAGAAAGAGGCCAACCTTGCTCAGTGTTGAAGTGATGAGCATGCTCGCCTTTACCCTGTGGCCGAGGCCAGCTCTCTTGCCATGGCACAGACTTTGGGGAAGCCATCTCAGGCCAACGTCAATACAGAATTGCTTCATACATACAAGACTGAGTGAGTATAGTCGTTGCTCTTTTGCATTTTGGACAACTATTGCGCTTCATTGTCCACTACAGGGGTTCTCGAATGCGGCGTGCTTCCAGTCCAACAAGAAATTGGGCTTCAAGACACTCTGATGAGGTCAAATTGGGCCTCGTTCGTCTTTCCATTGTGATTAAGGCCGTATACGCCCAGGAAACAACGCAACCGCGGAGCTGGCAGAAGTAAGACAACTACGAGGAGAGACATTGAAAAAGCGGAATCGGGAGATGGTAAAGAGGATTAAATGTGATGATATAGCCCAATACCTTCTCCCGTTTGCCGTGATGCACCACCTCCTGCTGATGATGTTGGAATCATTCACGCGAGATGACGTGCAAACCGCGCTAGGATCTCCAATGCGGAATAGCACGGAGATGACGAACGCAGTCGCGACTTCGCAGCGAAACGGCATGTGCAAATCTTCGAGCATCAAGAACATCGAGCGCGACGACAGCACGGCAAGATAATGCCAGCAGCTCGTTAAAGCCATGAATACGCACCCCAATGTAGACACCATCAATCTCAACCGTGCATCCACCCAGCAACAAACAAACACCACTAGCCCCTTCGCATCTTCCACATATCCATCATCAAAGCCTCACCCACACTCCCGCTGCACACTCCATCCCTACACAAACCCCCAACCCACCATCTCCAAACTTCCCAAACTCAAATACACGCCCTTCCAGCACTGCGCCCCATGAAACACGTTCCCAGGTACCCTTCATGCTATCCCCACCCATCTTTCCATTTCCGCCAACCCTCGATCATCCCTGCGGTATGCTCAAATAAGGCGCACGGAGAGTTTACATGTGCCTGACAAGGATGCAGGCCCATTGATGCAAAAGGAGACATGGATGTACCCATAAAGTCAAGACCAGGGTATGTGCAGCGTCACGACAGCAACACATACAATAACTATCCACGAAGTTGAGAAAATGAGCGCATCGCCGAGGATCATCAGACATGAGCAAGCAATTGCCGAGGCCGCATCGGACTCCCGGCATACAAGTGTGTCCGGCGCGCCCAGCGTCGTCTGATCTGATGCGATATCGACGTCTGGGGAAATCAATACAGACGTGAAACACCGGCAGTGCGTCGCGTGGGATAAGTCCCGGCCTGCGCTCGAGAGCGCACACATGCGGGTGGGAGATCTTGACCCTTTCCCGCAATGCATGCTGGGACGCGCGCAAATAGCAGAAGAAGTTTAACATTGGGACCCAACATTCAATGTCGACATGTGGTGTATGGAGATGAAACGCGCCCCAGCCAACGAGTCACGCGGGTTGATCGTCCAACATGCTTCACGCCTTCCCGCACTGCATTTGCAAATAGCGGAAAGAAATGTAGTATAGCGGCAATTCGATATTTGATGTGAAACATCGCGAACAAGTCGTGCAGATGGTTCTTCTAAAAGCACAGATGGTATGTGCAAGCCGCATCCCCTACACCGGCCCACTGCCACCGGGAGATCGAGGGGCCTGACAAGCATCATCCCCAACGCGCCTGGGTGTAGGTGTTTCTGCTATAGATAGGCGCAGTTGGAGACATGTCTCCGCGAGTCGTTCGTGATGGATCGTCAGGTACCCGCATCGCTTGGCAAGGGTGAGGTGGGAAGGATACATGGGGTGGTGACAAATATGACGTGATGGGAGAGGCCTGCTGAGTTCTTCATGTATTGGATCAATTGCGAGCCGAGGCTCAACAATTGCAATCACGGTATGCGAGAGCTGAAGCGGATGAATTACAATTTAGTATTATATGCGGCGCTTGCTCGAGTGCCTCGGTGATCAGAGACAATGCCGATGCCAACTTCATCGTGGTAGCGATCGTGATGCAGCTCTAAGCCTGCGATACCAAATGCTCTATAAGGGTAATGCTGCCAAACGGATATCCCAAAACGCCGCGATGCCGCCAGAGTGCAATACATCCACATCGTCAGTGCGCTCGTCCATAAATGTACACTCCACTCATCTAATCATTCTTCGTACACGGCTACGACCGTGTCTCGACAGGGACCTCAATCGACGACCGCGACATGGGCTTCAGTTCGGAGCCAGTACCGCTCTCGGCCCGTTTCCGTCCGGTCAGGGAG
>Ga0265780_10004856_pt1 | contig 17195 bp, 13 predicted proteins | sample P1T30metagenome_FD_192432 | JGI IMG/M metagenome (GOLD analysis project Ga0265780, IMG submission 192432) | Plant litter microbial communities from East Loma Ridge, Irvine, California - P1 T30 | ecosystem: Environmental > Terrestrial > Plant litter > Unclassified | place: USA: California...
TGCGGTACTCATTAATTTCCTTACCCTCATTATTTACCGCTATGGTTTGCAAACCGTATTTTTGTTTAAGGCCGCTCACCAGATCAATCATATCCTGGTAGGGCTGCGACTGTCCCATCATAAACGCCTTAAAGTCTTGTGATGTAAAGGCGCGTGGTTCATAAAACACCAGTAAGTTCAGGTATTCATCCAACGTGGATTTGCCCGACTCATAAGCGTCAAAAATGATGCGGTGACGCTCATTCATATCCTCAAAATTGAGTTTAAAATGATCGGCCGCTGCCTGGCGCGAACCACGGTCCCAGCCATTGGTGAGGAAAACCCCACCAATGTCCAGTAACAGTGCTTTAATAGGCTGTTCCATTACGAAACTTTACCTTCCTGACGTTTTTCTTCCAGTACACCCATCAAGCTAGTGAAAGGCTTGGTAAACTTCTGGATACCCTCTTCTTCCAGCTTCGCAGATATTTCGCCCAAATTAATACCTACTACATCTTCTAACTGATATAACACCCATTGGGCTTCTTCGATGCCTGCCTCTAAACGGTCGGCCGGTTTACCATGATCGCGGAAAGCATTTAATGTGTCTTTAGGAACAGTGTTTACGGTGTTGGGGCCAATTAAAGCTTCCATATACATTACGTCAGGGAATGCTTTGTTTTTTACACCAGTACTTGCCCAAAGCAGACGCTGCGGCTTGGCGCCTTTGGCTTCCAAAGCCTTAAACCTATCAGAGTGGAATACTTCTTTGTAAATATGATAAGCCACGCGTGCGCTCGCAATGGCTACTTTACCTAATAACTGCTTGGCAACCAACGATCGGTCGTTTTGCTCTTCGCAAATCTTTTCCAATAAAGGATCAACCATTGTATCAATGCGGCTCAGGAAAAAGCTGGCTACAGATGCAATACCTTCAACAGGCAGGCCTTTTTCGGCACGTTGTTCCAAACCGGCAACGTATGCTTCGGCCACCTGGCGATAGCGATCTAAGCCAAACAGCAACGTAACGTTAATATTAATACCCTCGCTAATGGCATTTTGTATAGAATGCAACCCTTCTTTTGTTCCGGGAATCTTGATCATAACGTTTTTACGATCAAGCAATTTCCATGAAGACAAAGCCTCTTTGGTAGTACCTTCAGTATTCAAAGCCAGATCTGGCGATACCTCTAAACTTACATAACCATCTAAACCATTGGTTTTTTCGTAAACCTCTTTAAAAACGTCTGCAGCAGCACGTACGTCTTCAACAGCTATGTTTAAAAATATTTCCTCAGATGATAAGCCTTTTTTTGCCAATTCGGCAATGGCTTCAGTATAGTCATCACTATGGGCAATGGCTTCTTCAAATATGGCGGGGTTAGAGGTTACGCCACGCAGGTCATCATTATCAATCATCGCTTTTAATTCGCCAGATGATATGAAGTTTCTGCGTATATAATCAAGCCATATACTTTGGCCGTAATCGGGTATTTGTGCTAATGGATTTTTCATTTTATTTTACTTGGTTTAATTAAGTAAAGGGCAATTATGCATACCATAATTGCCCTTTACTGTTATTGTCTAAATTGTTTTTCTAAAGCTATTACTTTGTTAAGTCTGCGGGCAAAGCGTTCTTCGCCGTTATATTTGGCACTAATGAAGGCATGCACCAACTCCTGGATTAACATGGGGCCAATTACACGGCCGCCTATACATAGCAGGTTCATATCATCGTGCTCTACGCCCTGATGTGCCGAGTAGCTTTCTGTAATTAAAGCGGCGCGCACCCCTGGTATTTTGTTGGCAGCTACGCTTACCCCTACCCCGCTACCACAAACGGCAATACCGCGTTCTACCTCTTTATGAAAGAGTGCCATACCTAAAGGGACAATAATGTCTGGATAATCGTCGGCAGCATCATAACTTGATGCACCGTAATCGGTAACTTCATGCCCCTGCTCGGTAAGTTGCTGTACCAGTTTTTGCTTTTGTTCAAAGCCGGCATGGTCGGCTGCTAACCCTATTTTCATGACTGTGTGGTTGAGTTGTTTAATAATCCTTTAGCGTGTTCTACAACGTTTTCAACCGTGAAGCCAAAGTGTTTCATCACTGCAGTGCCTTCGCCCGAATCGCCAAAGGTATCGATACCGATCACATGGCCATCTAAACCTACGTATTTGTACCAGCCTATGGTTACACCGGCTTCAACGGCTATACGTTTTTTGATGTGAGGCGGCAATACCGAATCGCGGTAGCTTTGCTCCTGGTAATCGAACAGATCCCATGATGGCATACTCACCACACGTACTTTGACACCCTCTGAGCTTAATTGTTTTTGCGCTTCCAAAATCAAACTCACCTCCGATCCTGAAGCGATCAGGATCAAATCTGGCGTACCGTCACTGTCTTTCAAGATATAAGCACCTTTTTCAACGTTGCTTGCTGATGGATAGATGCTTTGATCTAAAGTAGGCAGCTTTTGACGCGATAGTATTAAAGCCACAGGGCCTTTATTGCGGCTCATGGCAATTTTCCAGGAATGCAATGTTTCGTTAGCATCGGCCGGGCGCAGTACGGTTAAATTAGGCACAGTACGTAAGCCTGTAACCTGCTCAACCGATTGGTGAGTTGGCCCATCTTCGCCTAAGGCAATACTATCGTGGGTAAAAATATACGTTACCGGTGCATGGGTTAAGGCCGCCAAACGGATAGCACCGCGCATATAATCGGAGAAAGTCAAGAACGTACCACCGTAAACACGGGTACCGCCATGCGCATCAATACCATTCATAATGGCGCCCATGGCATGTTCGCGCACGCCAAACCAAATACTGCTGTTTTGGTAGCTGCCCGGCTGAAAGCTGATATCACCGCTTTTAGGGGTCTCGTTAGAACTTGCTAAATCGGCCGAACCTCCAATTAAGAAAGGAACCGATTTACGCAGTGCATCTAATGTTTTACCTGATGCCTGGCGTGTGGCTAAACCTTCGGCAGGATCAAAAACCGGCAGGTCTTTATCCCAGCCTTCGGGCAACTCGCCTTTAAAGGCGGTATCAAATTGCTTAGATTCTTCGGCAAAATGTTCACTGTATGATTGCTTTACATCGTTCCAAACAGATTGAAGCTCTGCACCTTTTTTACCGGGCTGCAATAAGTAATCTTTAACTTCTTCGGGAATGTAAAATGTTTTTTCAGGGTCCCAGCCAAAAAACTCTTTGGTTTTTTTAACGTTTTCTTCGCCAAGGGCACTTCCGTGTACTTTGTTGGTACCTTCTTGCGGGCTACCGTAACCAATAATGGTTTTAACCGATATTAAGGTTGGGCGTTGGGTATCTGCCTGTGCTTCTTTAATAGCGGCCTCAATAGCAGGCATGTCGTTACCGTCTTCAACAGTAAGTGTTTGCCAGTCGTAAGCCTTAAAGCGGGCTTGTACATCTTCTGTAAAGGCTAAATTAGTGGGCCCGTCTAACGATATTTTGTTATCATCATATAAATAGATGAGTTTACCTAATTTAAGGTGACCGGCCAGCGATGCAGCCTCGGAGGCAACTCCTTCCATTAAATCACCATCGCTCACAATACCATAAGTAAAGTGATCTACCAGGTTGTGGCCTTCGCGGTTGTACATGGCAGCCAAATGCGCTTCGGCCATGGCCATACCTATACCGTTACCAAAGCCCTGGCCTAATGGGCCGGTAGTAACTTCGATACCAGGTGTCATGGTAGATTCGGGGTGACCTGGGGTTTTAGAACCCAACTGGCGAAACTTGGTGAGTTCTTCCAAAGGAAGATCATACCCATATAAATGCAATAAGCTATATAATAATGCTGAACCATGGCCGGCAGATAAAACAAACCTGTCGCGGTTAGGCCATTTAGGCTCGGCCGGGTTAAAGCGTAAGAAACGACTCCAAAGCACATGGGCCATAGGCGCTGCGCCAAGCGGTAAACCGGGGTGGCCCGAGTTAGCCTTTTGTACCATATCAACGGATAGAAAGCGAATGGTGTTAACACTTAATTCGTCTGTCTGGGTGAAATTTTGTTGGGTCATGATGTTAGCGGATGATATATTACGTTTTTTAAAATGGAAGTGTAAATTGTATTATAAGTAACTTGTTTACCTTGGCAAACTTATAAGCCTTAGTCATACATTGCTTTGATAAATGGCATAAAATTGCATTGACATTTATCAACATTTATGTAATTAACGTGCTTGTAAAGAACGACAACTATAAGTTAAGCACGTATTTTTAACAGATACAGACCTTTTAGGTTTCCTGTTTATTGATAGTGCTATCAGAATTTTACTTTTCATAGATTAAGTAATAACTACGGCTATGAGAGCACAACAATATTTTAATAAGCCCTCTCGCTTATCGTACTTATATTAGTTAGCTTCACAAAGCTAAACTAAGCTAAAAACATATACCTCTGTAACTTATTATCTGTATTTTTATTCACATTACTTGTTATAGAGGTTTAACTAAATTATTAAACTTTAAAGTGAATTCTTTAAAACCATATAATTAAATACAGAATGGGGTGTCAATTACAGCTGATGCTTGGCCGAGCACGGAAAAATTAACCCGTTTAGCAGTTTAACGCTTTTTAATTTCAACAAAAAAAGGCGTCCCAAAAATTGGGACGCCTTTTTTATAAAGTTAATAACCGTTACAAGTAAGACTGCAACAAGTTAGATTTTGAGTTATGTTTAAGACGGGTTAGCGCCTTGTCTTTGATTTGACGAACACGTTCGCGGGTTAAGCTGTACTTCTCGCCAATTTCTTCTAATGAATGCGGAGCATTTTGGTTCAAACCAAAGAATAGTACAATTACTTGCCTATCGCGTTCGGCCAATATACTTAACGAGCGTCTGATCTCCTGTGAAAGAGAATCGAGCATCAAATCGCTATCGGTACCTGCATCACTGCTTTGCAAAACATCAAGCAGGGTATTTTCTTCGCCGCTTACAAAAGGGGCATCTACAGAAATTTGACGGCCCGAGTTTGATAACGAGTCGGCTATCTTATCGGCAGTGGTTTCTAAGTCTTCGGCTAACTCCTCAGGTGTAGGCTGGCGCTCATATTTTTGCTCTAGCTTTGAAGATGACTTATGTATTTTGCTTAACGAACCTATTTGGTTCAAAGGCAAACGAACGATACGTGATTGCTCGGCAACAGCCGATAAGATAGACTGACGAATCCACCATACGGCATACGATATAAATTTAAAGCCTTTAGTTTCATCAAAACGTTTAGCTGCCTTAATTAAACCGAGGTTACCTTCGTTAATTAAATCGCCCAGGGTTAAACCCTGATTTTGGTATTGTTTGGCTACCGATACCACGAAACGTAAATTTGTTTTTGTTAAACGCTCTAAAGCCGCCTGGTCGCCCTCACGAATCTTTTGAGCTAAAATCACTTCCTCCTGCGCGCTGATCAGATCAACCTTGCCAATTTCGGTTAAGTATTTATCTAATGACTGCGATTCGCGGTTGGTAATGGATTGGGATATCTTGAGTTGTCTCATGTAATTAAATAAACCGGGCAATGAATCAGTTTATAAAACTTAACATTGCTGATTGGGTAAACAATAAATTAATTGACTTCTTAAAAACGCTGACCGGGCAGATACTAGGAACGCCCACAAACGTATGTAAAAGCCTAATATAAGTATAATAACAATTAATGTGCTATATACACCTACACATAAATAGGATTTACAAAGGTAATAAAAGAAATGTAGTTGCTATGTAAAGATGATGCAACAATAACGAAATACAAATGTACGAAAAAAGGGAGAAGTTATTAGCTTCTCCCTTTGTATTTAAGGCGGTTTTTAATTACCAACCTGGGTTTTGTTGTGCAGCCTTTTCAGGGGCAGTTAAAGGTGCACCATCTTTTTTGATGATATCTAAATAAGAGGTTTGAGGTATCGGGCGCAACAAGTGCTTAGGTGCAATAGGCTTAGCTTCATCATTAAAAGCTAAAGCACGTGGCACCAAGGTTTTGGTACGTGATAGATCTTCCCAACGCATTAACTCACCCATCAATTCGCGTGAGCGTTCATTTAATATAAACGCCACGAATTTATCAGCATCTGACCCTGCGCCCACTTTAGTATAAAACTCTTTATTAGAGCTTAATATGTCAGCAATACTATTAAGGTGCAAACTACTCACCGTGCTTGTAGTTACCGGTGTAGCAATATTATTTGATTCATAATAAGTATTTCTATCTGAGTAAGAAGTAATTGCCGTAGGCGAAGTTGCCGGGTTAGTTTTATAAGCAATACCGCCATCAACATATGCAGCGCGATCTTCGCCGTCTTTATAAGCAGCACGATCACGAATGGCATTGATATAAGGCAATGCAGCAGCATAGTTTCCTAAACGACCATAAGCTTCGGCAGCAATTAGATAAGTTTCGGCCAAGCGAGCCAAGATACCATCGCGCTGACCAAATTGTGAGGCCACGGTATTACGCGATCCATCCATAAACTTTGATAAAGCTACATATTGACTAACAGTGTAGTTTCCATGTCCACCCAACATATTTTCTGGCTGGCTTGCAAAATATCTTACAAACATACTTGGAGCGCGAAGCCCTATATTAGCTGTTGTATATCTGGCATCGCCGGGGTTATTTACAATATATAGAATTGACTCCTGGCCTACTGTAAATTTATTTTGACCTGCTAAAGGGTGACCTGTTGGCCATTTAGGTAAATTACCGGCATTGTTACTGATATATCTGGTTTTGAAGCTCTTCCAAAATCTTGAATCGTTTACACGATCAAATACATCCAACGCATAATCTGTAGATCTCATACGCTGAAATTCACGATCACCTGCAAGGTCACGAACCATGCCCGGTAAATTTTGATAAACCGATGGGTAGTACAAATGCACCTGGTTACCGTAACGTCCTTGGGTAGCTGTGTTGTTAGAGAACTGTGCTGCCAAAATAATTTCGGCATTAGTTTCATTAGGGCCATCAACAGTAGTGAAATTCCACAAGTCGCTAAAATTTGTTGCCAATTTATGCCCGCTGGTGTTAATTACCAAGTCGGCATATTTAATGGCTTCATTTAAATCAGCCTCTCTGGTGGCACTGTTCCAATCGCTGTTAATTTCGCTTGCACGGGTTAAATAAGCTTTTGCCAAGAAATGTGCAGCAGCCCATTTAGTTAACCTTCCACGTTCTGGAGCGGTAGCCGGCAATAAGTTATAAGCTTGTATAAAATCGGCTATAACTTGATCATAAACAGCCTTTGCCGAAGCACGTGTAAACTCTTCTTCAATTGTTAAAGATGCGTTAAGTTTTAGTGGAACACCGCCAAATTGCTTTACCAATTTAAAGTAATCGAAAGCACGCATAAAATACCCTTCACCCAAACGCACATCCTTATTAGCACCGGTATAATATTGCGGCACATTTGCGATCATGATATTGGCCGAATTAATGTTACCGTACATGTTATCCCAAACACTTGCTACATCGCCACTCAACGAATTAAAACTTGCATCATAAGTGTTAAACATTTGCTCGGTACGGTCGCCACCTACCGCAAATTCATCTGTACCATAGTTGGTAGTGGTATAAGCCCAGGTGTAATTGAAGTGAAACCGTAAGCTTTGATACATCCCTATTGAAAGGCCATCCAAACCAAATGTGGTTTTATAGTCTTCAGTGGTTAACTGCGTAATGGCATTTTCATCTAAAAAGCTTTTTTTACAAGAAGTAGGTACTATTAATAAGCTGGTAACAGCTATAGCACTATATATAAATTTTGTTATATTTTTCATATTTTTTTCAATTAAAAACCAACATTTACACCGAATACTACGCCACGGTTAAAAACTGAACTCTGTGTATCAGGGTCAATAAAGTTCACTTTAGAATAGATCAAACCCGGATTAAGCGCCTGAGCATAAACTTTAACCCTTTGTAAGCCCATTAATTTAGTAACCCTTGTTGGCAAGAAATAACCTAAAGTTATGTTACGTATTTTAACAAATGACCCATCCTGGTAATTCATAGCACTTCTGTAGGTATCTCCTGCTGCACTATTATAGTTTGGTGCAGGATAATCATTTGTTGGGTTGGTTGGTGTCCAGTAATCTACAACACGTTGGGCAAAACGACCTTGTAAAGATTCTTGGCCGGCTTGGATTAAATAACCCCAGCGGGCAAAAATAAATACCGATAATTCAATGCCTTTATAGTTGAAGGTGTTACTTATACCACCTGTCCAGCTTGGGCTCGAGCTTCCTCTTACTACACGATCGTTGTTTGCGTCAATTCTATAATCTCCGTTTTGATCTACTACTTTAATTGCACCGGGAAAGAATTGCCTAACACCATTGTTTGCAGCGGTATATTTTGCCATTTCGGCCTGGTCTGCAGGGGTATCTTGCCAAATGCCGGCTTTTTCATAATCGTAGTAAACATTAATGCGCTGACCTATAAAAAGGTTACTTGCAATAAGGTCATTCTTACCATTAGACAATTCGTCAATTTTATCTTTGTTGGCAGCAAAGTTCAAAGTCGATTCCCATGAGAAATCTTTAGTTTTAATATTATCTGTATTTAACGTTAGTTCTATACCCTTGTTAGATGTATTGGCAATATTGTCATAGGCCAGCGTATAGCCATTTATTGAAGGTATAGGCTTTAAGAATAATAAGTCTGACGTTTTAGACGTGTATAATTCTAATGAACCGCTGATCCTGTTTTTCAAGAAACCGAAATCGATACCCAAATTATATTGAGTGGTATGTTCCCAGCTCAGTAATGGATTTGGCAGAGAAGTTGGATTAGCTAAAGATGCATCAGAAGATACATAACCTGGCTGTACTGAACTTCCGTAAGTATAGTAAAGGGTTTGTAATTGACCAACAGTTGAGTAAGGGCCAATTGCCGAATTACCTACTGTACCAACACCTCCTCTAATTTTCAACTGATTGATCCAAGAATAATTTCTGAAAAAATCTTCCTTATCTAAACGCCACGCCATAGATAATGAGGGAAAGAAGTCCCATTTATGACCCGGAGCTAACTGAGAAGCACCATCCCAACGGCCAAAGGCTGTTAATATATACTTGTTGTTGAAAGTATAATTAAAACGCGCCATATAAGAATTCAACTTAGTTTCTGTTAGGTTAGTTGAAAAGCCATCAAGCGCAGAAACTGAATTTAATTGGTACCATAATGCACTATTGTAAGGCAATTTTGTAGCCGTCATAGAAGATGTTTCCTGACGGTACGAGGTAGAACTTTGCAGAAAAGTTGCACCGAAATCGTGCTTACCAATGGTCTTATTGTAATAAATCAAATGATCAAGCGTCCAAGCTAAATTTGTAGTTTGATTTAGTTGCGCATAGTTGGTTGAACCAGCCTGCCCGGCACCACGGTTAATAGAGTTTTGATCCATCCAACGACCGTTATAATTATTATAAAAGTCAGGACCAAAGTTTAAACGATATTTTAAGCCCGGTAAAATTTCAACTTGTGCATAAAACGACCCCAATGCACGGGTTACTTTACGCAGGTTTATATTGTATTTATCTTCACCAATCGGGTTTTGGATATTTATATCTCCACCCGGTAAGTTGATCCGGTTGCCATTGGCATCAAAAGGCACGGCATAAGGCAACATACCTAATGCGGCACCATACAACTGATTAGGGCCGGTAGCATTGGTAGTTGAATAACCATAGTTTTGTTTACCAAAGGTAGAGTTTATGCTACCTCCCATGCTAAACCATTTTAATGGCGTAACATCAACACTAACTTTTGCACTATAACGGTTATAATCCTGTCCAAGTTGCGTACCTTCTTGGTTCAAATAACCAAAAGAGCTGTAAGCTTTAATTTTATCGGTACCGCCACTAGCACTTAATACGTGGTCATGAGTTAAACCAGTTCTGGTAACCATACTACCCCAATCGGTAGTAGGAACCAAGCTGCCGTCAAAAGTTCCGTTAGCCCATCCTTTTTCAATATTAGCAAATGCTAGTGCATCTTGCCCAAAAATGCGCCTGTCATCTGCCAGGGTTGGTATGGTTGATAGGTACTTGCCGCAGTTGCAGCAGGGTTTAAATAGCCCACTCTGCGGTAAGCATCTCTTCTAAACTCAATGTATTGGGCCGAATTCATCATTTCCTGACGATTTTGCAGCTTCTCAACGGTTAAAGTTCCTACGTAATCTAAAGTTAGTTTACCTGCTTTACCTCTTTTAGTTGTTACCAAAATTACACCGTTGGCACCACGTGAGCCGTATATCGCTGTAGCAGAAGCGTCCTTCAATATATCTATAGTTTCAATATCATTAGGATTTATGGTTTCAATACCACCTGTCCTCAAATCCAAAGGAATACCATCAACAACGTATAATGGCGAGTTGTTAGCGGTTAACGAGCGGTTACCCCTAATACGAATACTACCTATCTCACCTGGCCGTTCGCTTGATGTAATATCAACACCGGCAGCCTTACCTTGTATAGCTTGCAAGGCGTTGGCAACAGGACGTGAGCGAATTTCTTCGGCATTTACACTCACTACAGATGAGGTAACATCGGCACGTTTAACAATATTGTAACCCACTACAACAACTTCGCTTAAGTTACTGGCTTCGGTTACCAACTTAACAATTAAGTTAGTTTGGGTACCTACAACAACCTCCTGCGAGGTAAAACCTATGTACTTAATTACCAATACCGCATTGGCATCGGGCACATTAATACTAAAGTTACCGTTCACATCGGTAATAGTACCGGTAGTTGAGCCTTTAATGGTTACGCTTACACCTACCAGTTCTTCGCCTTTATCGCTGGTTATTTTTCCTTTAATAGGAATAGCAAAGGCGCTGGCTTTAGTAGTTGGCATGTTGCTATTATCGGCCGGTTTTTTATTGCTTAACACAATGCGGTCGTTAATTAACTGGTAAGCTATTTTGTCGGGCAAAATGCTGTTTAAAACAACATCAAGCCTTTGTGCATTAGCTGTGAAGTTTACCTGCGCATTGGTTTGAATAATGCTTTTACTGTAAACAAACTTTACGCCGGCCGATTTCTCTATAACCTTCAGGGCACTTTCGAGGTTAGGTTCTTTAATAGTTACACTTACAATTTTATCAAGAATTTGCGCATTCGTACTTTTAGAGTAGGCTACACTATAAAGTAGTAATGCGATCAATAACTGGCTAAATGTGATTTTCATGATCTTCATACATTTACCAGGAGTTAGTAGATATTGCATACATTAATTGGTTGTTTAAATTTTAAATTGGAACGTTTAATAAAATAACAAGGGACAAACAATCTCCCTTATTATACTCAGGAGGATGACGAAATAATGTGCTTTAATCTCATATATATAGTTTAATTAAGGGTTTATATGGTGTTATTGGTTTTAAATACAAAAGCTTTACCCTCCTCAATCGCGTAGTTAGCATTAACCGATTCTTTGATCATGTCCAGGATGGCGGGCAGGCTCTGATCGTTAAAATCGCCGGTAAATTCCAAGCCGTTAAGCTTTGAATCGTTACTGTAAATTTTGATGTTGAAGTTTTTGTTAAGCGCGGCGAACACCTGGCTCAATTGTACATCATTAAACGAAAGCGATACCTTTTTCCATATACGCATTTCATCTTTTATGTTAGCACTTACATCTTTTATCAAATGATTATTGTTTGATAACATTACTTTTTGATTTGGCAAAAGCATAACCGCTTCTTTCAAACTTTTTTGATTAACCGATACCTTGCCGGTTACTACAGAGACCTCGGCAGGTAAATTCTGAAAAGCACGCACTCTAAAACTTGTACCCCAAACTTTAGTGGTTATAGAGTTACTGCTAATGATGAAAGGGTGCTTTTTGTCTTTAGTAACTTCAAAAAATGCTTCCCCCATAAGGGTAACATTCCGGTAATGGCCGGTAAATTTTTGAGGATAGGTAATGGTACTGTTGGGGCTTAACCAAACGGTACTGTTATCAGGAAGTGTTTTTTTGTAAATGCTGTAGCCTTCATTGCGAAATGCAATTTGCATATCGTTACCGTTTGATGCAATAGTATGCGACCGCTGATTAGTCAGATCTACCTTTAAAAAGAAAAGCATCAACGCTGCCACACTGGTCACAGCAAAAAACAAGGCAGAAAAACGATTACCCAAAGGGTTACGTTTACCTGAAGTGTTACCGGCAAGGCTATTTTTAAAGCGGTTATATAAAGAGCGCTGCAAACCATCCTGCTCGCCCTTGTTCATTAAACGCAGCGGATCGGGGCTTTGGTCGAAGCTTTGATACCAAGCGTCTACAGCTTCCCGTTCTTCAGCAGAGCACGAATTGTTTAAATATTTACGAATAAGTTCAGGAGTAATTTTCATACCATAATTTAGCCTTTAGAGTGTATGTTCATGAATTGGTATAGTGATGACAATTCAAAACACGGTAACCCTTGCTCTACCCAAAAATATTTTTTGGGGTATAAGCACAGCTAAACTTTTGAAAGCAAAATATAGACAGGTACGGTTAAAAGTAAAAAGCAGCTACAGCCATAAGCACAATGCTGATGCTTACCTTCAATCTTTTAATGGCTTTGCTTAAATGCCCTTCCACCGTTTTTTCGGAGATACCCAAAACCTGGGCAATTTCTTTGTTGGTTTTATTCTGCATGCGGCTTAATTCAAATACAGAGCGGCATTTTAAAGGCAGGTAACTTACTTCTTTAGCAATAACGGTGCGCAGTTCATGCAACGAAATCACCTCTTCGGTAGAATTATCCTGGTAAGAAGCATTGGTATATATGTTTTCGAATACTTCCGTTTTACGTGCCTCTTTGGCAAAGTAATTTAAAACCAAGTGTTTTACCGAAGTATAAATATAACCCTCAAAAGAAGTTTGAATGTTAAGCTTATGGCGGTTTGCCCAAAAATTAGTCAAAAAGTCCTGTACAATTTCTTCGGCTACTTCGCGGCTTTTTACGCGCTTGTAAGCATAACTGTATAACTGTTTCCAGTAACGGTTATAAATCTCTTTAAAGGCCTGTTCGTGGTCTGCTTTTATTAGATCAAGTAACTGTATATCATTCAGACTATTTATATCGAGCATGGTTAGTTAATAACTTAGGTTATACATCCTGCTGTTTAATCTTCATCAATAAGGCAGATTATTGTGGTGCTTGAAGCAGCACTTAAATAAATATCGAAATGAATGTTGATCAAACGGAACAAACAGCTTAAAGTAAATTGGTGGAACGAACGTAGATATTTTTTAAATATTCACTATCCTGTAGTGTCATGCCTATACTGTAAACGCCTGAAATGCAACTCCGTAAATTTGGCCTCAGATCAGGGCATCAAAAAGAATTTCCACCGGGTGTAATGCCCTTACTCCGGCCCCATCCTTAATTTGGTGGCGGCAGCTGGTACCCGTGGCTGCAATAATAACACCGGCTGGCTGGCTACTTACCGCGGGGAGCAGCACAAGGTTGGCAATCTGCATAGAAATGTCGTAATGCTCTTTTTCGTATCCAAAAGAGCCGGCCATACCACAGCAGCCTGATGGGATAACCTCTACTTTATAATTTGCCGGGAGCGACAAAATCTGCTGCGAAGCCCCCTGTGCCGACCATGCCTTTTGCTGGCAATGCCCATGAAATTTCACAACCCGCTCCTCTTGTGTAAATTGAGCCGGAGAAATTTGACCGGCTTTTATTTCGCGGGCTAAAAACTCATCTACAAGGTACGTATGTGTGGCTAGAGTTTGGGCGGCAGCCAGTTGGGCATCGTTTACCAGATCGGGATACTCATCCCGGAAGGTTAGTATGGCCGATGGTTCGATACCTATTAAAGGAGTATCGGCAGAAATTAGCGGACTTAACAGCCTGACATTTCGCTGCGCTATTTTCTTGGCATCGCGCAGCAATCCTTTAGAAATATGCGCTCTGCCGCTTTGCTCATGTTTAGGGATGATGACCTCGTAACCCAGCCTTTCTAAAAGCAAAATGCCCTTAATGCCAATAGGCGTATCATTATAATTGGTGAACTCATCACAAAAAAGATAAACTCTTTTAGTTGGCGTTGTAGCGTTAACCGATTGCCTGTGCTTATTGTACCAAGCCTGTAATGTTTGCCCGTGCAACAACGGCATTGAGCGCAGTATGGCAAAGCCGGAGATATTTTTAACCAACCTGCTGGTTGCCGGGTTGGTCATCACCCAATTATATAAGCCTGGCACTATAGAACCCCATTTGGAAGCGGCAGCAAAACCGGCAATTAACCTGGAACGAAATGGCACCCCATTGGCATCCTGATAATGCTGTAAAAATTCGGCTTTGAGCTTGGCCATATCCACGTTAGAGGGGCACTCCGATTTGCAGCCTTTGCAGCTAATACACAAGTCCATCACCTCCTTAATTTCTTCGTGATCGAACCTGTTAAGCTTATCCGAATTGGTCAAAAATGTGCGCAGCATGTTGGCCCGCGCGCGGGTGGTATCTTTTTCGTTGCGGGTGGCCATGTACGAGGGGCACATGGTGCCGCCCATTAAGTGCGATTTCCTGCAATCGCCCGAGCCGTTGCACTGTTCGGCGTGCTGCAGTACATCTTGGTTATGATAGCGGAAAACGGTTTTAAAATTCGGCGTTTGTTGCCCCGGGGTATAACGCAGCGATGTGTTCATGGGCGGCGTATCTACAATTTTGCCGGGGTTAAAAATATGCTTTGGGTCCCAGACACTTTTAATATCCTGTAACAGCCGGTAGTTTTTATCGCCTATCATTTGCGCTATAAACTCGCCGCGCAGGCGGCCGTCGCCATGCTCACCGCTTAACGAGCCATTATACTTTTTTACTAATGCGGCAATTTCCTGCGCTATCACCCTAAAAAGGCGGTTACCCTCGGCTGTTTTTAAATTAAGGATGGGGCGCAAATGTATTTCGCCCGACCCGGCGTGGGCATAGTGCACCGAGTACAATCCGTGCTTTTTCAATATCACATTAAAATCGGCAATATACGCAGGCAGGTCATGCACATCTACCGCCGTATCTTCAATTACAGCCACTGGTTTTTCATCGCCGGGCATATTGCTCAACAAGCCTAAACCGGCCTTGCGTAAGGTCCAGATGCGTTTGGTATCATCACCAAACAATAACGGAAAGTGATAGCCTAAGCCTGCCGTACGCATTTCGGCTTCAACCTGTGCAGCAATGGCAACCACCTCTTGCCTTGTATGGTGTGCGTACTCTACCACTAAAATTGCACCCGGATTGCCCTGAACAAAAAACCGGTTCTGGCTTTGTTCTATATTATCTTTAGTACGATCGAGGATATAATGATCTATCAATTCGCTGGCACTGGGCTTGTATTTGAGGGCTATTAAATTAGCCAGCAGGGCTTCTTCCACACTATTAAAATGAACGCATAACACCCCGGCTTCTTTAGGCGGCAGCGGCACTACGTTCAGCTTTATTTCGGTAATGAAGGCCAGCGTACCTTCCGAACCCGCTATGAGTTTACAAAAATTAAAGTCGTCGCCATCTGCGGTAAAGGGTGCAGTGTCTAACAACATATCAATAGCATAGCCGGTATTACGGCGCTTAATGCTTTTCTTGGGAAATTCTTTGCGTATCTCTACCTGGTTCTCATAATTACTTAACTGCGCGCGGATAGATCTGTATAGGGTAGCTTCCAGCGTTTCGCCGCTGCATTTAGCTATAAACTCGTCAAAATTCAGCGTTGTAAACTTTACTTCCGAACCATCGCTCAGTAGCACCTTAACGGCCAACAAATGCTCACGGGTGCTGCGGTAAACTATAGAATTTGACCCACAGGAGTTATTGCCCACCATACCGCCAATCATGGCCCGGTTAGCGGTAGAGGTTTCGGGGCCAAAAAATAAGCCATGGGGCTTAAGGTATTGGTTCAGTTCATCGCGTACTACGCCGGGTTGCACACGCACCCAGCCTTCGGTGGTGTTAAGTTCCAAAATGCGGGTAAAGTGCTTAGATACATCTACCACAATACCCTTGCCCACCACCTGTCCGGCTAAAGATGTACCGGCCGTGCGGGGTATTAAGGAAGTAGCTTCCTGGTTGGCAAAGGCAATGAGCTTTTTAATATCATCTACCGTTTGCGGAATAGCAACCGCCAAAGGCATCTCGGCATAGGCCGATGCATCTGTGGCGTAAAGCGTACGCATGGCCTTGTCTGTAAACAGTTCACCCTGTAATTGGGCTGCCAGTTGCTGTAACGCTTTTTGCATACGGTTAGGCTTTGGTTTGCCCGGTATAAGTGCTTTCAAAAATTTTATCGGCATTGGTGGTTTCAAAGCCATCGCGGCGGTGCTGCACTTGTATTTCGTTGGCAGGTAAATTGGCAAACTCGGGCAAAACCAGTCGCTCGGCAAACTCAACGTAACTGCCGGCAATCCTCATGGTATCGCCATCGGCAAAGGTAGCCTCCTGCATTTCGGCTACGGTGCTGCTTTGCAGTAAAAGCTTGTCTTCACTTACCTTTATTTTTCCGCCCGATGTATTTAATTTAATTCCCAGCCCCTCTACAAAATCATCAAACTGCGCCAGCGTATTGTAGCCCTCTTTTAAGGCATGCACACTTATAGTATAGTGGTTTAAATAATAACGGTTGTAAATTACCCAGGCGGCGTACTCACTTTCATGCAACAGGGTTTGATAGTGCTGCATGGTTGGCAAAGGCCAAAGCGCCTGGTGAAAGAACTCCCCTATTTGCTGGCCGTTATCCAGATCCAATGCATCAACCGGGTCGGACGTGATCGCATTGGTATAATGATGGATCATCTCTTGCGCTTCGGGCGATAACTGATCTACCACCAGTTCGCTCATAAAAATACGCGGATAAGCTTCAGATGGTGGTGCATACCAGTAAGCGTTCAGCTTTTTACCTTCAAAGTAGTAATAGTCCTTTTTGGTATAGCCATGATGCAAAAATATCTTCTCAAAAGGCTGTATACCTAAATGCGGCACACCGAGCGTACGAAAAGCAACATGATCGTTCACAATTTCCTGCTGCGAGGCCACCATGCCCTGCCCTATCATGGCGTTAGTAATCTTTTTTACAGCAGGTACTTTTTGCTGATAACGCTCAAAAAGCATGTTTAAGAAAACATCTAATGGTTTTTGCTCGCTAAAGTTCATATCTGGATGCGTTTAAAATGGCCGTTCAAATATAAGCC
>Ga0265780_10004857_pt1 | contig 17194 bp, 12 predicted proteins | sample P1T30metagenome_FD_192432 | JGI IMG/M metagenome (GOLD analysis project Ga0265780, IMG submission 192432) | Plant litter microbial communities from East Loma Ridge, Irvine, California - P1 T30 | ecosystem: Environmental > Terrestrial > Plant litter > Unclassified | place: USA: California...
GGCCCAGCGGCGCGAACGGCATCGGCTCGGCCACGATCGGCGCTTCGGCCAGCTTGGCGATCACCTCGTCGCGCTCGGCCTTGATCGAATTGACGCGCAGGTCGAGCGGCGCCGGCGTATTCAGGACAGCGGCCAGTTCCAGGGCTTCGGCTTCGCCGAACTGGCCGACCAGCTTGTCGAACAGCCATTGCGGCAGGTTGGCTTGCACCGGGCCCGGCAGCAGCTTGCGGTCAACTTCCTGGATGCGGGTGAGGAATTCGGTTTCTTCGTCGGTCAGGCCGCCGATGCTGTCGATGCCGGCCGTCTCGGCCAGGCCCAGCAGCGCCAGCTTGCGCATCGACGGCGTGTTGCCATGGCCGGCGAAATCGGTGAAGAACGATTTATTGCGCAGCACGGCGTACACGGCTTCGGCGATGACGCCGCGCTCGCGGCCGCCGAAGCGCGGGTTGTCCTTGAAGAAGCGCGACAGGGTGACGTCGGCCGGCGAAGTGAAACGGAGAATCTCGCGCAAGACTTCTTCGGTCTTGGCGACGATCGCTGGAGGCAATCTCATGTAAATCCTTGAATTAAATACTGATGGCGTCGGCCTGGGGATGGGACTCGACGATGCGCACCGCGCCGTCTTCGATGACCAGGCGGTCTTCGATGAACAGGCGCACGGCGCGTGGGTAGATCTTGTGTTCCTCGGCCAGCAGGCGGGCAGCCAGCAGGTCCGGTGTGTCGCCCGGCAAGACCGGAATCGTGGCCTGCAGCACCGACGGGCCGTGATCGAGTTCGGCGGTGACGAAGTGCACGGTCGCGCCGTGCTCGAGCATGCCGGCGTCAAGCGCCTGCTGGTGCGTGTGCAGCCCCGGGAACAGGGGCAGCAGCGACGGGTGGATGTTCAGCATCCGGCCCGCGTAATGTTCCACGAAGGGCGCGGTCAGGATGCGCATGAAGCCGGCCAGCACGACCAGGTCGGGCTGGAAGGTGTCGATCACTTCCTGCAACCTGGCGTCGAATTCGGCGCGGGTGGCGAACTCCTTGTTCGACACCACGGCGGTCGGAATGCCGCGCGCCTGGGCAAAGGCCAGGCCGCCGGCATCGGGCTTGTTGCTGATCACCGCTGCAACGCGGGCGGGCCAGCCTTCGGCGCCTGCCGCGCGCACGACCGCTTCCATATTGCTTCCGCGGCCGGAAATAAGGATCACGATGTTTTTCATAGCCGGCATTGTACCGTAACGCCGGCTGCCAACCGCAGCCCTTCGGCCCCCTTGCGGGAAGGGTTTGACGCCGCCTCAGGCGGTCGGCGGGACCGTCGCGAACGAGTAGAACACGCGGAATGGCACCTTTTTCTCGCCCCAGAATTCAGCCGCGTCGCGGAACACGTCGAGCAGGTTTTCGCGCGCTTCCTTGTCGAACTTCTGAGCGCTCGGCAACTGCTCGAGCACTACGATAAAGCCTGGCTGCGGGCCGGCTTCGTGGATGGTCTCGGTCAGGCAGGTGCGCAGCGCATCGAAATTCTTGCTGCACGGTTTGGGAAAATAAAAATTCTCGCCGATGCGGGCGCAGACCTGTTGCTTGGTGAGCGTATTGGCGCAATGGGCGTACAGGAAATGATGTCCGAGTCGCCCAGCCTCCTGTTGCAAATCGCCAACGCGGAACGCGCGGATGGCTTGAACAAGATTTGGCGCCACTCTCATCAACAAACTCATTTTTTCCTCAAGTCGACCTGTCAATAACGCGCCATGGCGCCACCCCTCGCGGCGCTGGGGAGCGCTGCTGCTTCTAACCTCGCTGTCGTTGCTATACGCCAATAAGTCCATGATTTGTGTAAGGGTAACGTTTTGTGGTATTGGAAGCAACCCAAATGTGAGTTTCAGATGCCTATTTGTAAGAATCAGTAGGACGTTATGTGACACTGAAACGCCGATTCAGGGGCCGGCTTCATTCTGGCGCGAGTTGTTCCACGCTTTATTTGCTGTTACATTTTGTTGCCACGCGGATTCGATGGTTTTTTGCGATAGGCGTACCATGAAGTCTGTAACGAATCGACGAACCAAGTCGCACCACTCAACGAGGTACTACCATGAACTTGCAAGCCAAACTGATCATCTCGGCTCTCGGCATCGCCACCCTGCCACTGGCACAGGCCGCCGACTTTGAAGACTTCGGCCGCGTAGTGCGCGTCGAGCCGCGTCTCGAGCAGGTCCGTACCCCGCGCCAGGAATGCCGCACCGAATACGTGCAGGTGCCTGTGCAGCAGGAACGCGGCGCCGGCGGCACGATCATCGGCGGTATCGCCGGCGCCCTGCTGGGCAGCCAGGTAGGCGGCGGCAACGGTAAAGTTGCCGCATCGGCTGCGGGCGCGATTGCCGGCGCCATGGTCGGCGACCGTGTGCAGAACAATGGCCGTCCGCAAGGCAGCTCGGTGCAAGAACAAGCCGTGCAGCAATGCCGCACTGTCGAAGCGATCGAATCGCGCACCGCCGGCTATAACGTGACCTATGAATACCGTGGCCAGAACTACACTTCCCTGATGAGCCGCGACCCGGGCAACCGCGTGCGCCTGCGCGTTTCGGTCGAGCCGCTGGACAGCTACAACGGCCAGGGCCAGGCGTATAGCCAGTACTGATCGCTGTACGGTTGGAAAATCGAGCAACGCGGCCCATGAGGCCGCGTTGTTGCATTCAGAACCTATCCCCGAGCTTGCGCTGGGAGAACCCGTCCCCCGATAATAGGGCGATTCCACCAGGCTTCTTTATGCTCATCAAACGCAAATCCATCGAACAAGTCGAATCCTCGCGCCGTCCGGCGCGCAAACCGAAATTCGCGCCCGTCACACTGTCCGAACAGGACGGCGTCCGCTACCTCCACTTCGGCACCGAATGGGTGCAAGGCGCCATGCGCATCCGCAAGCCCGACTGGCCAGAGCTGGAATACGCGCAGCAGATGATGGCGTGGATGCTGTTCATCGACACGCCGCAGGCCATCGCCCAGCTCGGGTTGGGCACGGCCACCCTGACCAAGTTCTGCTATCGCCAATTCCCGGAGGCAAGCGTGACCGCCGTCGAACTCAACGAGTCCGTGATCGCGATCTGCAACTCGATGTTCAAGCTGCCGGCCGAGGACGAGCGCCTGCGCGTGCTGGAGATGGATGCGCTCGACTTTGTCGAGGATCCAGCCAACCACGAAGCCTATGACGCGCTGCAGTGCGACCTGTACGACGCCACCGCGCGCGGCCCGGTGCTCGACACGCCCGAGTTCTACCAGGCCTGCGCCGCCTGCCTGACGCAGGACGGCATCATGACCGTCAACCTGTTCGGCGACCACCCGAGCTTCTCCAAAAACCTGAAGGCGATGAAATTCGCCTTCGGCCATGTGATCTGCCTGCCCGAGGTGCACGACGGGAACGTGGTGGCGCTGTGCTTCAAGACCCGCCCTACGCTCGACAAGGAGGCGCTCGCGGCGCGCGCCGCACAGATCGTGGCGCAGACCAAGCTGCCTGCGAAATCCTGGGTCAAGGGATTGTTCGCCACCGATTGACCATTCAGCCAGGGCCACCGTGAACGCCATCCCGCAAAAACCTGCCAGCCTGCGCAAGCTCGACCTGCAATCGATTTTCTCGTGGCTGCTGGCCGACGGGATCGTCACCAAGGACAAAGTCAAAACAGACTTTGCCCAGGCCCAGGGTATATTGAAGAATGCGCCTGGCATCATGCATCCGCTGACCGCGGTGGCGCAGTGCAAATTGGTGTCAAACCTGCCGCCGCACCGGCTGCTGACGCTGGATGTACTGACCGAATGGTGCGCCGCCAAGGTCGGCCTGCCCTTTATTCGTATCGATCCGCTCAGGATCGATTTCACCAAGGTGGCGGACGTGATGTCGGCCAGCTATGCGGCGCGCTTCAATATCCTGCCGGTGGAAATGACGGCGACCACGCTGGTGGTGGCGACGGCCGATCCCTCATTGACCGAATGGGAAGCCGAGATCGCCAAGGTTTCGCGCCGCCGCATCGAACTGGTGCTGGCCAATCCGCTCGACATCGCCCAGTACATTGCGCAGTTCTTCGCGCTGGCCAAGTCGATTCGCGATGCGAGCCGCAGCAGCGGGCAAGACGTCGCGATGCGGAACAACTTCGAGCAGCTGGTCGAACTGGGAAAATCGAACAAGCAATTCGACGCCAACGACCAGCACATCGTCAATATCGTCGACTGGCTGTGGGGTTACGCCTTCGAGCAGCGCGCCTCGGATATCCATCTGGAACCCAAGCGTGAATTCGCCACCGTGCGTTTTCGTATCGACGGCGTGCTGCACCAGGTCTATCAGGTGCCGGCGGCAGTGATGATCGCGATGACCGCGCGCATCAAGCTGCTGGGCCGGATGGACGTGATCGAAAAGCGCCGCCCGCAGGATGGCCGCATCAAGACCCGGACCGCTGGTGGGCAGGAGGTCGAATTGCGGCTGTCGACGATGCCGACCGCATTCGGCGAAAAGCTGGTGATGCGTATTTTCGACCCGGAAGTGGTCGTAAAAACCCTGCCAGAACTGGGCTTCCCGCCCGACGATGCGCAGCGCTGGGACGGGCTGACGAAGCGCCCGCACGGGATCATCCTGGTGACCGGACCGACAGGATCGGGCAAGACCACGACCTTGTACACCACCCTGAAAGCGCTGGCCACGAGCGAAGTGAATGTATGCACGGTCGAAGATCCGATCGAGATGGTCGAACCGGCATTCAACCAGATGCAGGTGCAGCCGGGGATCGACCTGTCGTTTGCCGATGGCGTGCGCTCGCTGATGCGGCAGGATCCGGACATCATCATGGTGGGCGAAATCCGCGACCTGGAAACGGCCGAGATGGCAATCCAGGCAGCGCTGACGGGCCACCTCGTATTTTCGACCCTGCATACCAACGATGCGCCGTCGGCGGTGGTGCGCTTGCTGGAATTGGGTGTGCCGGATTATCTGCTGGAGGCGACCCTGATCGGCGTGATGGCGCAGCGCCTGGTGCGCACGCTCTGCCCTGCGTGCAAGGCGCCGGGCGGGGAATTGAGCGATGAGGTGTGGGACAGCATCGGCGGCGCGTGGAAGATTGCGAAGCCGTCGCCTGTGTATCGGGCGGTAGGGTGTCCGGAATGCCGGCAGACCGGATATCGCGGGCGCACCGGCATCTATGAGTTGCTGACCGTGAGCGAAGGATTCGGGCGCCTGATCCGTGAATCGGGCGAGATGCGAACCTTGCGCGAGCAGAGTGTGAAGGATGGAATGAAGCCGCTACGCATCGCCGGAGCGATGAAGGTGGTTGAGGGCGTGACCACGGCGGATGAGGTGTTGAAGGTGACATCGGCGCTGTCGTGACGGGTGCATGTGTCGAAAATGTCGGGCCACCCTAGCGCAAACTGTAATCGCCGGCTATAATGCTGCCTCTTCGGGTCGTTAGCTCAGTTGGTAGAGCAGCGGACTTTTAATCCGTTGGTCGCGTGTTCGAGCCACGCACGGCCTACCACGAATTACCAAGAAGCCCACGAATTTCGGTTCGTGGGCTTCTTGCGTTCTGGTCCCTGTCTGGTCGCTTCGGAAAGTGTCGGCTCGGCAGTAGTTTCGACGGTTACCGCTGCTATCAATTTTCCGCCTAAGTATATATTAGGCCCCTACCTATATCCTGCCCACCGAGTCGCCAAACGGCTAAAGTGACAGACCTCGATGACATCGTTGGGCTGTTGCATGACTACCCTCGTCGGGCACGCCGATCTTAAGGCGTGACTGTGCCGGTAAGCTCCAACGCGTGCGCGTCGATGGCGGCGGCAATATTCGACAGTATCCCTTGGAAGTCTTTGAAGTCGATCTTGTCCGCGTGCGCGCGTATACCGTACCCCTGAACACGAACGTTGGTGGCGCAGCCTACTACCAAAACCGATGAACGCCTATGTGATCGATCTCTCGCCCCTCGACGCTGAGCACGAACCAGGAAACTACGGCGGTAACGTAGCCGCAATCGATGCCTTACTGTCGGAAGGGGTTGTTGTGAGCATCACTGGATTAGGTACGCTCACCAGCGACGCGCGCGAGGAGGAATTTGTTGAAGTAGAAATCCCGATCGGCGGGACGCTGCTGTTCCTAGATAACTCTAAGTTCCGCACCCAACGGGCCTATAATCAGCCGCCCAGCGAACGCACTGAACGCATCTTCTTGATGGTCGCCGACATCCGTAACTCACCTAACCCCGAACGCATCTTTGTAGACGCACTGCGTTATGAAGAACTGGACTACGGCTTCTACTACTGAGTATTGCTGGGTCAAAGTGCAGGGGTGTGCAGACCGTACTTTTTCGTACCTTCTAGCTAATTCTGCGCGGCACAGCAGTATCCGGCGACGCACTCCGCCTCCTCCAGCGCAACCGCCCCAGCGCGTCTTCAAGCGGTCGTGACTTGTGCAAAGGAATGGCGACTTGCTTTGGAGGGGGAAGTGAATATTAAACCAAAATGTTGCATCTAAGCTATCATCAGGCATGCTGCAAAAAACCGATTAAGCGCGCACGCACAAGGATCGCCAACTCCATGACTGACAAGAAAAGCCTCTCCGAACGCGACATCTGCACCAAGTACATCACCCCTGCCATCACCGCAGCTGGCTGGGATCTCTACACGCAGATTCGCGAGGAAGTGAGCTTCACCAAGGGCCGCGTCATAGTTCGTGGAAAGCTTCATACGCGTGGCGCACAGAAGCGCGCCGACTACATCCTGTACTACAAGTCCAACATCCCGGTCGCCGTCATCGAGGCCAAGGAAAACGGCCACAGCGTTGGATCCGGTATGCAGCAAGCGCTGAACTATGCGGAAACGCTGGGCGTACCGTTTGTGTTCAGCTCAAACGGCGACGCATTCCTGATGCACGACCGTACCGGCCTTGCCGACAAGGTCGAACGAGAACTGGCGCTGGACGCCTTCCCCACGCCAACTGAACTTTGGCAACGCTATTGCAGGTGGAAGGGACTGGAAACTGCAGAAGCGCGTCATACGGCTGAAATGCCGTACTACGACGACGGCAGCGGACGCGCCCCGCGCTACTATCAAGCCAATGCTATCAACAACACCGTGGAAGCGGTCGCCAAAGGTCAGCAGCGCATCCTGCTGGTCATGGCAACCGGCACAGGTAAGACCTATACTGCCTTCCAAATCATTTGGCGTTTGTGGAAGTCTGGCACCAAGAAACGTATCTTGTTCCTGGCTGACCGCAACATCTTGGTGGATCAAACCAAGAACAACGACTTCAAGCCGTTCGGCGCGGCGATGACCAAGATTAGCAAACGCCAGATCGACAAGAGCTACGAAATCTACCTGTCGCTGTATCAGGCCGTCACCGGCAGCGAGGAAGAACAAAACATCTATAAGCAGTTCTCGCGGGATTTCTTCGATCTGATCGTGATCGACGAGTGCCATCGCGGCAGCGCTGCCGAAGACTCGGCTTGGCGCGAAATCCTAGCCTATTTTTCTTCGGCCACGCACGTCGGCTTGACGGCGACGCCGAAGGAAACCAAGGACGTGTCAAGCATCGTGTATTTTGGCGAACCGGTCTACAGCTACACGCTCAAGCAAGGCATCGAGGACGGTTTCCTCGCGCCATACAAAGTCGTGCGGATCGATATCGACAGGGATGTGCAGGGCTGGCGTCCCAGCAAGGGCCAGGTTGACGACAAAGGCCAGCCGATAGAAGACCGCGTGTACAACCAAATAGACATGGATCGTACGCTGATCCTGAAGCAGCGCACCGAGTTGGTCGCCAAGAAGATCACCGAATTCTTGAGCGCAACTGATCCCTACGCTAAGACCATCGTATTCTGTGACGATATCGACCACGCCGAGCGCATGCGCCAAGCCTTGGTCAACCTGAATCCGGAACGGGTTAAGGAAAGCCGCAAATACGTCATGCGCATCACCGGCGACGAAATCGAAGGCAAGGCGGAGCTGGACAACTTCATCAACCCCGAAGAACGCTACCCGGTGATCGCCACCACCTCCAAGTTGATGACAACGGGTGTTGATGCACAGACCTGCAAGCTGGTGGTGCTGGACCAGCATATCAAGTCGATGACCGAGTTCAAGCAGATGATCGGGCGCGGCACGCGCATCAACGAGGACAACGGCAAATTCTGGTTCACCATTATGGACTTCAAGAAAGCCACCGAGCTCTTTGCGGATCCCGCGTTCGATGGCGAACCAGTGATCATCTACGAGCCCAAAGGCGACGAGCCGCCCGTACCGCCAGAAAACGATCCAGACGAAGTAGTCAGTGGCGAAGACGGTAAGCCAATATCACAGGGTGGCACAGATACCGGCACCACCACTGCAGGGCCAGGAGAGGGCGGCAAACCCAGCCCCGGACGCGTTAAATACGTGCTCGGCGACGTGACGGTGTACGTCGTCGCAGAGCGCGTCCAGTATTACGGACAAGAAGGCAAGCTAATCACCGAATCGCTTAAGGACTACACGCGCCAGACCGTCCGCAAGGATTACTCCTCCCTCGATGATTTCCTGCGCCGCTGGGACAAGACCGAGCGCAAGGCTGCCATCCTGCGCGAACTGGAAGAACATGGCGTGTTGCTAGAACCGCTGGCCGAAGAAGTCGGCAAACATTTCGACGCCTTCGACCTGATCTGTCACGTCGCCTTCGACCAGCCGCCGCTGACCCGGCGTGAGCGGGCTGACAACGTCAAAAAGCGCAACTACTTTGCCAAGTATGGCGAACAAGCGCGCAAGGTACTTGAGACGCTGCTCGAAAAATATGCCGACACCGGCATCGAGAACATTGAAGACATCAAAATCCTCACGCTCGACCCCTTCAAAAACATGGGCACCGCCAGCGAACTGGTATCCGCATTCGGCGGCAAGCACGGCTATACTATCGCCCTGCACGAGCTGGAGAAAAATCTCTACGCATAGTTGTCAGCTTCCTCCTTCCTCACTACCGTAAAGCAATCCGTTTCATGAGTATTTCCAGCACCATCAAATCTATCCAGGACATCATGCGCAAGGATGTCGGCGTCGATGGCGACGCCCAGCGCCTTAGCCAACTAGTCTGGATGCTCTTCCTGAAAATCTTTGACGACCGCGAAAGCGAGTGGGAACTACTGCAAGACAACTACAAATCGCCGCTGCCGGAGAAATACCGCTGGCGTAACTGGGCGGCTGACGCAGAAGGAATGACCGGCGAGGCGCTCAAGCAGTTTCTCGACAACGACATGTTCCCCGCCCTGCAACACCTTGAGGCAAAAGGTGGCGACCAGCGCGCCTACGTGATCCGCGCCGTGTTCGAGGATGCCTACAACTACATGAAATCCGGCCAGTTGATCCGGCAGGTTGTGAATAAGATTCAGGAAGGCGTTGACTTCAACAAGGCGCAGGAGCGCCACCTGTTCGGCGACATGTACGAACAATTGCTACGTGACTTGCAAGCCGCTGGCAACGCGGGTGAGTTCTACACGCCACGCGCAGTTACCGAATTCATGGTCCGCATGGTGAACCCACGCCTTGGCGAAAAGGTGATGGACCCGGCCTGCGGCACGGGCGGCTTCCTGACCTGTTCGATTGAGCACATCCGCAAGCAAGATGTGAAGACCGTCCAAGACGAAGGCCGAATGCAAGCGGGCATTTATGGCATTGAGAAGAAGCCGATGCCGCACTTGCTATGCACTACCAACATGATCCTGCACGGCATCGACGTACCGATCAATATTCGTCACGACAACACCTTGTCTTACCCGCTGATCAGCTGGGGGCCAAAGGAGCGCGTCGATGTCATCGTCACCAACCCGCCGTTCGGCGGCATGGAAGAAGACGGCATCGAGACCAACTTCCCAGCCGCTTTCCGCACCCGCGAAACCGCCGACCTGTTCCTCGTGCTGATCATGCAAATGCTCAAAGCCGGTGGCCGCGCCGCACTGGTTTTGCCGGACGGCTTCTTGTTCGGCGAAGGCATCAAGACCCGCATCAAGGAAAAGCTGCTGGAAGATTGCAACCTGCACACCATCGTCCGCCTGCCAAATGGCGTATTCGCCCCGTACACGGGCATCAAGACCAACTTGCTGTTCTTCAGCAAAGGCACGCCAACCCAGCACATCTGGTTCTACGAGCACCCTTATCCGCCCGGTGTAAAGAGCTACAACAAAACCAAACCGATGAAGATCGAAGAATTCGATACCGAGGCAGCGTGGTGGGGCACGGAGTCGGACGGGTTTAAGCACCGGGTAGAGAACGAACAGGCGTGGAAGGTCAGCCTGGAAGAAATCAAGGCGCGCAACTACAACCTCGACTGCAAGAACCCGCATATCGGCGAACAGGAAGTCCACGACCCAGATCTACTGCTGGCCCAATATCAGTGCATGCAAGATGAGATCGCCATGCTGCGCGGACAACTCAAAGACGTACTGGCCGAGGCGCTGCAACGCGAGGTCAAGGCATGAACGCGGTTCAGCAATTACTGACCGATCATATCGACATCTGGACAGCAGCCGAGACCGAAAAGAAATCTGGACGGGGCCGCGCCTCCGGTAGCGCTGCGAGCGTATACGGCATCAAAAAACTGCGCGAGTTAATTCTGGAACTCGCTGTGCGCGGCATTTTGGTGCCGCAAGATGCTAGCGACGAACCGGCCAGTGAATTGTTCAAGCGAATACAGATTGAAAAAGCAAAGCTGATCACTGAAGACCGGATAAGAAAAGAGAAGTCCTTCGATCCAATATCAAATGAGGAAATCCCGTTCCAGTTACCGCAAGAGTGGAAGTGGGTTCGCATTGGTCAAATAGGGCACGATTGGGGCCAAAAACTACCTGACCGTGATTTCACGTATATTGAAGTATCAGCTATCGACAATCAACGCGGAGTTATTTCCTCAGCGGGATTAGTGACTCCTGAAAATGCGCCATCGCGAGCCAGAAAATTGGTAAAGAATGGTACATTGATCTACTCCACCATTCGCCCATATTTGCTAAATATAGCAGTAGTAGAGGAAGATTTTTTCCCAGAACCAATCGCTAGTACCGCCTTTGCTGTCGTGCATCCATTTTGTGCAATGCCGCCGAGGTATTTTCTGTTTTTCCTCCGAAGCCCCGTATTCGTCAGATACGTTGAATCAGTGCAAATGGGAATTGCATACCCAGCAATTAATGATCGTCAGTTCTTCTCTGGCCTGATCCCATTGCCACCACTTGCCGAACAACATCGCATCGTCGCCAAAGTTGATGAACTGATGGCGCTGTGCGACCAACTGGAAGCCCAGCACAGTAACGCCGCCGATGCTCATGAACAACTCGTGAGCCACCTGTTAGGCACGCTCACGCAATCGCAAAGCGCAGCTGACTTCAACGCCAACTGGCAGCGCATCGCCGCGCATTTCGACGCCTTGTTCACTACTGAAACAAGCATCGATGTCCTCAAGCAAACCTTGCTGCAACTAGCTGTCATGGGAAAACTGGTAGCACAAGATGACAACGACGAACCGGCCAGCCAACTGTTCAAGCGCATACAGGCTGAAAAGGCTCGATTAATTGCTCAAGGCAAGATAAAGAAGGAAAAGGTATTTGCTAAAATTTCCAGAAATAATATGCCCTTTGAATTGCCACCAACTTGGGAATGGGCGCATATAGGCGAACTGGCACAGAGTACAGATTATGGATTATCGGAACAAACGTTCGATACCTTGAACGGCATTCCGGTATTAAAGATGGGCGATATTCAAAATGGAAAAATAATCCTTGGTGGGCAAAAAAAGGTTGATGCGAATACGGAAGGATTGTCAGATTTATATTTAAAGACAGGCGACCTACTTTATAACCGAACAAACAGCGCAGAACTTGTTGGAAAAACAGGAATATTTCAAGGAGCCGATGCAAAGTATACTTTCGCTTCGTATTTAATTAGAATCCGCTGTTTTAGTGATCTGTTTTCACCGTCATATTTAAATTTTGCAATGAATACGCCATTGTTTAGAAAAACACAAATAGATCCACATTTAAAACAACAATGTGGGCAGGCCAATGTCAATGGAACGATCATGAAAAATATGATCGTTCCATTTCCAGCCCTTGCGGAGCAAAGGCGTATTTGTGCCAAAGTCGATGAAATGATGGCCTTGTGCGATCAACTTAAATCACATATCACTAACGTCAACCAACATCAAAAGAATCTTGCCGATGTGTTAGTTGACCACGCAGTCAATGGTTGAAACAGCGCTGGGATTCAAGATTATTCGCTATCTGTTCGAAGATAAATTGATGTAACCGATGCAGTCCAGCTCCGAATCCGGTGTACAAGGTGTGCAAATCATCTTCGCGCACCCATCTCATCGCTGTTCACTCGCAATCCAAACGCCGCCAGCAGCATCGAGAACGGCGTCTGGTCGCTCTCTGGTCGGGGCCAGATACATCAGGTGCAAGCGGCATCCATCACCGCCAAGCTCAACTCGAAGTGAATTAAAGCGAGAAATTCGGCAATCACGCAGGCGCGGCAAGGAAGTCCCTGCCACAATGGATTCCGTAACGCCAAGGAACTTCAAAACAATGGCGGCTGCTACAGGAACTTTTAATCCGTTGGTCGCGTGTTCGAGCCACGCACGGCCTACCAGAATATGTTGTAGCAATGAAGGCGTTACGAGCGATCGTGACGCCTTTTTTGTTTTTCACGCTCCTTCCCTACCTGGCAATCAGCAGCGCGCAAAACGGGCGCTGCTTTGCTGCCTCCATTGCTGCAATTTCTCCCATCATTTCTTGAATGCGCCAGCGATATCAGCTGTAGAGCTATTCATTGTCGTTGAATAGTATGGGGGCTTCAAATGCACATGCAAATCTAGTTTTCAGAAGTCGGATTCTCGCTGAGGCGAATGGAGTCTATTATTAAATCCCACAATCCGATTGCCTCGCGATCCGATATCGATGTCGTCGCAGGTGTTCCATCGGCCAAAGGCTGAGAGCTGTCCATTGAAAGATATAAGCTCGGTGATAGTTTATTCGGTTTCGTTCGCATTGTTTCGACTGCAAAACCATAAGCGCCTTGATTGTCGGCTGGACCTGTCTCAGTCCAACTAAGCCACTCCTGAGCACTCATACCTGCCACAGAGCGTTCCCTCTCCCTCAATACTCTGTGATTTACTTTGAATCGGGTAAGTAAAGATTGCGATCCGGAAACCCTTCCATGTAATGAAATTTTCTCATCTGGACTGTACGTGTCTACAACAAGGTTAATATTTATTCCGTTTGGCGAACGATACAAGAACCTCCCCGACTCTTCTTGAAAATCGCCCATAATCACTAGAGAACCAAGACAGAACCCTTGCATCCCTTCATTCACACCAGAACCTCTAGCGAGGATGCCTTTGACAAATCTCATGAGTTGATCTTCCGCGGCTTCAAATTGATTCCGGAACGAGTGCATTTTCACCGTAACCAAATTATCACCTTTTACAGCAAGCACCTCACTAATGTACGCGTCGTCTATTTCCTGCACGCGAAAAAGATAGAGATTATCACTCAAGCGTCGCTCATGCTTGAGGATATTAGTTGTTTCGTCACCAGCATTTTTCAACTCAAAGCTTCGGTGTTGGATTTTTTTATTAAACTTGGCTTCATTCATCCCAACTGCTTCGACAAAAACATCTATTGATGGGTCTTCAAACTTTACTCCCGAGAATTTGAAACTACCGATCGTCAAGGATTCCTTTGAAAATATGCTAGGAATGGCCAGAACCAGCCTGCCAGCACAATGAGGGATTGGGTTTTTCTCATATCCATTCATGTCGAATTTCTCCAAATTTTTCTTGGCGCAACCCGTCATCATCAACGCGAGAATGAGAAAAATAATTCTCATGATAGGTCCGCTTTTGCTGCAAGTTTGGTGACCGCGTAGTAAGTCACCATTTGTGCGATCGGATAGTCCCTATAAGCCGGCTCATGCTGAATTCCAGGTAGCTCGAATTGCTCTAGAATCACCGATGGGGCGACTTCTCTCGGCACCCGTCCTGAACGAACAGGGACAGTTCCATCACCACTTCCATCGTGATGCGCACATCTCGCCTCCCACTGACTCTCTTCCGTTTTTACCATCGTCAAGGCATCGCCTCGACCTGTGGTCCTAACGATAGTACGACCTCCGAAAAAGACATTATTAGATCCATCGGTTCGCACCTCCTTATCTCGACCTAGCATTGTCACTTTATCTATCGCCAAGTCATCGTCATGCTCCGATGCTCTTCCCTTTTTCAAATTCCATACGATTTTTGAAAAGCTCTGCTTCGCGTCACCGCCACCAAAAAAAACAAATGTATTATAGTGATATTTACCATCAATTTTTCGATGAAAATCTTTCGCCATTTTTATATTTTTTACGTAAGAATCCCAACTTATCCGCTTGCCTTCAATGGGCTTTAACCAATCTTCGTCAACCAATCCCCACCACTGTTCCTTTTTAAGATATATTTCTTCATAGGGATCTGCCTGAGGCAACGATAATAGGACTTTGCCCTTGGGGTCTTGTATTTGAAGCCAGTTTGCTCCATAACTTTCCGATGGGAGAAGTTGAAGCGCACCCGGGGCCTGCGAAAACACTGCAGTGACTTCCCTTCCGTCAGAGCCGATTACCAGCCCAGCCGCGTAGTCTTCATCTCTCATACCTACTTTGCACCGTCTATATGCGACTGCGGCACCGGTTGCCGGCATAACACCGTGCACAATACCGATAATTTTCTGAGACATTCCCGGCATTTGGGCACACGCACGAGCAACAAGTCCCCCCATCGAATGGGTCACAATAATTACCTGACGACATTTAAGGCCGCCTACATTATTTTCATCTATGACTTTTTGCACCCTGCCTGCCAGCGACTTGGCAGCATCCATATTTGAGGCGAGCCAATTATAACCGAACGCATATATTGGAAAAGTTGCCTTTGACCTTTTTATCAACTCGTCAGAGCTTATCTGATCGACGGCGCCACCATTATCAGAAGATTCTGGCAGACCATTCGTCTTCATCAAAAGACCACTTGGCAGTCTACTACCAATTTTCTCCCCCAAAGTTCTTGCCTCCCGCAATGACGAATGAGAAAAGTCGTCCCAAGCAGCTGGATTTCTTTGACCATTCATCTTGTGCTCAAGCCATAATAAGAATTTATGGTAGCTGGCCTCTGAAACCTCACCCCAGCCGCGCTGCCGATACTGGATCTGATTTATACCTAATAATCGATTATCTGGAGGAAGAGCCCCTCCATTGAAGACCCGCGTCCTTTCGGGATGGAGGATTGCTTGCCGATCTCCTGCGCGCTTTTTAGCCCAACCGGCCGCCAGGCCAACTGGAATCCCGGAAAATACATCTAATAGCCAGACCGGTTGATTATAGAGGTCGGATAGATTTGTTCCCATTATTCCGGGAACGAATATTATTGGGATTACGTTATTTGGGGGCAGAGTTAGAGTTACGATGTCAGTTAGCTTAGTATCGGTTAATTGCCAAGGAGCCTCCCATCGCCCGTTCTTGCCTGGCTTAAGCTCTGCAAACCTATGCTTTGATTTTTGCGCATATTTAACGGCAGCCTGAGTCATTTTTCCTCTACCTTACTCATGATTTTTATGATTATTTTCTCTGAAGAGAAACTTTGCTGAAAGGAAACCAAGCCTGCATCGTCGGTTATTCCACTAATCTCGCCGCCATCCTGCTTGATTATTAAATATCGAACATTTCTCAGCGGCTCACCAGCTGTGTCTAGAATTTGGAATTTTTCATCAAATTTCATAGCCCCTTGAGGCAAGGTAGGGAAAATCGTCTCAGCTTTTAGTGGTCCAGAGTGGCTTTTTTTACCCGCCCGTATATTTATCGCGCCCGGGCACGTTACAGCAATGTCACCGCCAGAAATTTTAATGCTCGCACCGCCTGCTGTAGATAGGGTGATGCTTTTTGCTGACGCAAAATCAATGAAAGAGTTGCTGCTTGCGACACTAACTTCATCTCGAGCTTGTAGCTTCAGCTCGTCGCCTTGAGCTTGAATATCAATCACGTTCTTAGCTGCAATGAGTTCAAGCCCATTGCCATTTCCGCCGTCAGTTACTACACCGCTGACTACACCGATCGCCTGGGTGGCATGAACACACAAGAGTCCGCCGACAACATTCTGTATGTCTTGCCGACTCATCAATGTGGTGGTCTCTCCATTTGATAATTGAAGGCTCTGCCCAGCGCTGATGCCGAAGCCACCCTTCGCCATGATTTCGATCAGTGTTTCAGTGTTATATGGCAAGCGGTTTTCACTCGCATTAGAAGCTGTTCTTGAGACATCTCTAAAGTTCTTGTCATCAACACCTCCCGACATCGCCGCGAACATCGCTTCGAGCGGCGCCGCCTTCTCATCCAGCACACTCGATCCAGCCTTCCCCGCTCCCGCATACGCCGCCAACCCTACGGCCTCATGACTCATCGCGGCCTGATGAAACACCCCAGCCATCTTCACCGCCTGCTGTACCAGCCCAATCCCGCCCGCATTCTCACCAGCGGGATCCCGCACCGCCGCCCCATGATTGATCTTGTAACTCGACACCAATAACCCGCCACCCGCCCTTACCGCCCCATACGCATCGGTCCGCAGCTCCACCCCAAGCCCACGAAAACTCCCACGATAGTTGTCCGCCGAGTGAATCAAATGCCCCAGATTCAACTCCGTCGCCGCATGACTGCACTTGAGTTGCACCCGCCCCTGCCCATCGGTATCGTCAAACAGCAACTGGCTATATCCTGAACCGCCAAACTCCTTGCTTCGAATCCCCCACTGCGCAGCGCCGTTGCGATGCCCCTCGCCCTCCGGTGACGCGCCATGCCACACAGGACTATTGCCGCCCGCCAGATTCCCCTGTCCCGACCTCGCATGATCATTAGCCTTCGCGAACGGCGGGGCCTGCGTCGCCGCTGTCCGCTCTCCACCCGGCGTCGGCACGACGCCGCCCTCACCCTGCCCGTTATACAAAGCACCGACGATGACCGGCCGGTCGATATCGTTCTCCAGGAACTGGACCAAGACCTCTTGCCCAATCCGAGGCAGGAACTGAAACCCCATGCCGCTGCCGGCCGACCGCTGCGCCACGCGTACCCAGCACGTCGCGCCGCCGCTGTCCTGCCAGTGAAACCGGATCCGTACCCGCCCCAGCCTGTCGCAGCACAGTTCGTCGGCGCCCTGCGC
>Ga0265780_10004859_pt1 | contig 17193 bp, 21 predicted proteins | sample P1T30metagenome_FD_192432 | JGI IMG/M metagenome (GOLD analysis project Ga0265780, IMG submission 192432) | Plant litter microbial communities from East Loma Ridge, Irvine, California - P1 T30 | ecosystem: Environmental > Terrestrial > Plant litter > Unclassified | place: USA: California...
GCAGCGCATCCGACGCCTCGGCGACCAGCGAGACCAGGAGGATGCCGAGCGGGTAAAGAAGCTGGAAGAAGATTTGATACAAGGCCGCAGTGAGAGACTAGCGCGACGAGCAGGTTTGTTTTTTTCTACACCCGCCTTACACATGGTCACAGCTGCTGACAATTTCCCCAAACAGAGCGAGCGCGGTCAATCTCCCCCGACAAGCCATATACACCGCAATCGCCACGCTCCACAACCGGCACCCCAAGAGCGGTACAGGAACAGGCCATCAGCACGCCCACCCCGACCATGAGCCCGCCCTCACAAGATGCCACCCGCGGCGACGATGTCCAGCCCATGACGCTCGAAGACGTGGAGCCCAAGAAGCCTGCGACCAGCGCTGCCGCACTGGGACGATCAGGCACTCTCTCGTGGAAGCAGAGGCCGCAGTCCGGCAGCATACGGCGCCCGCTCTCGGTAGCATCGCGCTCCCCCGAACGAGCCTCTACTACACAAACACCAGAGCCCACCTCCTCACCCGAGGCAAACCCCTCACGAAGCTCCATTGCCGCCTCGCTAGGTGCAAAGGACCCTGCTTTCTTTCGACAGTCGGCCGACGGAGGGAGGGGCTCGGCTGCTTTTAGGAAATCCCAGGACGACACCGCTTCCGACCCAGACCCCGTCTCAGCCAGGAGACAGCTTCCAGGCATGTCACGCGACTCGACTGTAGAGCCTGAGGTTGGCAGTCCACCCGCTGAGAGCGTGCGCTCAAGCTCGCCGGGCTCACGTGGTGGCTCCATGCGAGGGAGCACCGCCATGAGCAACCGCTTCTCCACGAGCACATCGATATCCGGCGGCGATGCAGACTCGAGTGCAAAGGCGCGGTCGGCGCTGCCGGTGCTTGAGTAACAAAAGTTTGCCCTGCCCTCCGAGCCGGCCTCGTCAGTCGACGGTGGGGACAACGAGCGCGCAGCACGCGGAATGGCCATGTCGCCAACCCAAGGGAGGATATCGCCAGAAAGGGAGCGCTCTGCGTCACCGACAAAGGGTATGGGCGGCTTCGTTCAGAGCGCCATGCTCAAGCGCAGCGACAGCGTGAGCAAGCGGTGGAGCACACAGACACCGCCAGTTCTGAGCAGGCAAAATTCCTCCTTTAGCAATCGTTCAAGCGCCATGGCAGGCTATGGCTCCCTCTCCCACCTCGACCGGCCCGCGAGCAGAGACAACTTCGGCGAGCCTTCCTCGCGCCCAACCTCGAGCTATAGTAATGCTACCATCACCGGTGCCGACAAGGATGCCGCGCCCAAAGAAGAATTCGTCAAGCCAGCCCTGCCCCGCCACAGCAGAGCAAAGTCTGTCGCTTCGACGTTTAGCGAAAAGGATGCACAGCGACAAGACGACACGTCCCCACCAAGTCCCTCGAAGCGATGGAGCCCTACAAAGTCAAGTTGGTTAGAGAGTGCGCTGAGCAAGCCGCCGGAGTCGCCCAAGATGAAGCAACCGCCACCAGCGCAACCCGCATGGATGGCTGAACTCAATCGCATCAAGCAGCAACGCAGTAGTGTTGACCTGGGCAAGGGTAGTCCGTTTGGTGAGCCGCCTGGGTCGGGTCGAACGTCACCCATCAAAGACGTACAGTTGAAACCCGTAGGCTTCCGCAGGCCCGAGTCTCCAAAGAAGGAGGAACATGTTGAGCCTAAGAAGATGGAGACACTGAAGGAGCAGTCCCCACGGCCTTTGTCTGTATCAGCACAAAAGCCCAAGCCTGCGGAAGAGACACCGCCAGCATTGGACGAGCCCGAAGTCTCAAAAGAACCTTCTGAAAAGGCTGCAGAGGAAGCGTCCGCATCAGATTCTGTCAAGTCGCCCACCTCTCCTCCAGCGAACGAAGAGCCATCAGCTCCGGCAAACGCGAAACCGGTAGCAGCAAGATTCAACAAGGATATGGGCAATGGCTTCCCAGTAGCCAAGTCAGAGATGGCACCGAAGAAGGACTTCCGCGCCGGGCTCAAGCCGCGTCAACCGCCAGTAGACAACTCAAAGACGAACGAAGTGAACGAACTACAAAACGTCTTTGGCAGGCTGAGAAAGACAGAGACCAAGAACTATGTGGCGCCTGACGTTCTCAAAGACAACATAACGCGTGGCAAGGGTGCTTTGAACATAACTGGTGGTCCCAAGCCTACCGTTAGGAAGGATGAATTCAAGGAGAGTCTCCTCAAGAAGAAGTCGGTCATCTTCGATAAGGCGCAAGCCGAGGGCTCTGTTTTGAAAAGGTCAGACAGCATATCAAAGCCAGCCCCTACACCAGAAGCCATCTTGAAGCAAAAGGGCCTCCACCGGGCAGATAGCGACCCGAAGACTACGAGTGCGCCGAAGGAGAAGGAGCCGATACCAGAGGCTCTCGCCAGGAAGAAGAGTTTGAGCGCCGTCAGACCCGTCATGAACGATAAGCCAGCATCGCCTGCTCCCTCGTCTCCAACCAAGGAGCCGGTCATGTCTGGTAAGCTAGCGGGACGCTTCAACCCTGCATTAGCTGGTATGCTCGCTCGAGGCCCGCCCCCTTTAGCGACGAACAAGTCTACATCAAGTGCTGAGGTAGATGCGTCACCTACCAGGCCTGCGCAAGAGAAGACCGGACCTGCACCAGAGCTGCAACACATGACCAAGGGTCGCGCCCGCGGACCCAAGCGGCGAGCGCCCGCCTCGAAACAAACGGCCAATGAACAGGAAAAGGCTGAAGAGAAGGTACATACTGCTGCTGCTGTCCCCTTGGTAAATTCTGAGCGTGCACTTGCAAGCTCTGAGCCTTCCAAGACTAACGGAAACCCAGAGCAGCGATCAGTAGCCAAAACGCCAGTCAGTAGATCATCGACTGAAAAGCCTGCCCCACCAGCCAAGTCTCCACGTATATCTTCAGGCAACTTTGGAAAGGTAGCCACTCCTGAGCCTCCTAAGAAGACAGAGCCCTTGGACCTGGACCGAAGGGTATCTGCATCCCAAACTACACCCAAGCCCTCTCCTCGTCCAGAGTCCATCAACTCTCCCAAGATTTCCTCGCCGGGAATTCCTAAGAAACCTGTAACCCTGGAATCTGAGAAACGCGTCTCCGAAGGGCATAGCACGCCGCAAAAGTCCCCTCTGCTAAAGCAGGTCGAAACGCCAAAAGCGAGCTCACCTTCGCCGTCGCCAACATCACATTCTCGATTCTCGCGCCCGTTGCCCACATTACCCACCAAGCCAACAGTAGAGAGCCCCAAGACAACACCACTCAGGGAAATTTCAACTCCCAATGTAGAGATCTCACCAGCCACCAATGAGCCCTCACCTCAAAAGACTGGGTTTTCATCAGTCAAGAGCGCTACCACCATGTGGGGTAGACCTTCGGCATCTTCATCACCCGCACCAGTGAGAGTAAAATCACCAATCAAACTCCCTACACAAGCGGATGAACGAGCTGCGATGAAGGATGCCGGCCTTGTCCGCTCTCCAGTGTCGGAGGAGAAGGCTTTGCCCGAATCTCCCCGGCCGGAGCCTGTGCCGCCAAAGCTGAAGCCTGTTGGGTTAGGTTTCAGTTTGGGAAGTTTGGGTGGGCTGGTAGCATCACGATCACGTGACTCCACTCCACAGCTTCCTAGGAATGCGCCCATGTCACCACCAGGGAGTGCAAACAGGCCCTTTTCCGAGCCTCCCATCTCGCCAGTCAAAAAGCAGGATGGAATGTTTGCAGACTTCTTCGATGATGCCCCAGTGACAAACTCCCAGCTCCCAGAGAATATTGACACAATGTACACCCTGAAGTCGCCACCGCTTGATCTCGGTCCGACAGGCAAAATTCGTACATTGCGCAAGCAAATCCAAGAAGTATCAGGCGATGGAAGACTCTCGCCTGTCTTAGTTCAGGAGGAGCATATATTGTTTCAAGACTCAATGTACCTGTGCACACACATATACGAAGACTCAAGGGGCGCTAAGCATACCGATGTCTATTTGTGGGCAGGCAATGGTGTGCCAGAACCAACACTAGAAGACGTACAGTTGTTTGCCAAGAACCATGCACGTCAGAATCAGGGGCGCCTCATCGTCTTGCGACAGGGTCAAGAGACACCCAACTTCTTCGAAGCCCTGGGCGGTATTGTCATCACAAGACGTGGTGCAAAGCCAGGAGCAAAAGAGTTCATGTTGTGCGGTCGTCGCCACCTCGGACACCTTGCGTTTGACGAAGTTGACTTTTCGCTCAAGAGTCTCTGCTCTGCATTCCCTTACCTGATCACCACATCCACCGGTCGAGTCTACCTCTGGAAGGGCCGAGGCTGCTCCGCTGAGGAAGTCTCTGGCGCGCGTCTTATGGGCATGGACCTAGCACCGACTGGCGATTACGCCGAGATTGATGAAGGCTCTGAGCCCCAGGACATGCTCAACACTTTCCCACCCTCGCTGGTTCCAAACAAGGGTCCCGCCATCCCGCGTTCCGCAGACCACTGGCGCTACAAGGCCACGTCGGACAAGTATCGAGTACGCCTCTACAAGATTGAACAGACTACGGGCCAGCCGGCAGGATGGGGCCAAGCACTCCAGGTGAGCAGCTCCTTTTTCGCGCCGCTGCTACGAAGACCATCTTGGAACGCTGCTGAACAGAGGCCACAGACGCCGATTACGCCCAAGTCGCCTGTGGGGACCATCAGAACGGAGATCAAGGAGATCATGCCTTTCTCACAGAGAGATTTGGAGCCGGAGAACATCTACGTACTTGATGCATTCTTCGAGATGTACATGTAAGTTTTTACCATTCGATGTTTGCCCATATTTACCGGTGGCAATTTTGAACTGACCGCCCTCCACCAGCATCGTCGGCCCCTTGTCTCGCTCGCAAGCTCCAGCCTTCTCGACTGCCCTTATGTTCGCCCAAGCCTATGGTATGCTCGCCGTGTCGGAAGAAGATCGGCCCTTCATGCCCGTCACCACGGTCGTGCTAGAGGGTGTCCCACGTGACATGAAGGTCCTGTTCAGGCACTGGGATGACAAGTTGATACCTGCCGCGGGGCTAATGAGCGGAAAGTTGGGTCGCGGAAAGAGCCTAAGGATCGTCGGGCTAGAGAAGGCCATCGAGGCCACGCGCCAGTAGAAATAGCAGGACGATGATGATGGATGTGCGTGGACGTGTGTGTGTGTGTGTGTTTGTAAGAGTAACTATTAGCGATGATCCCCTGACCCGGTTGATCTGCAAAGCTGATTTGGCGGTACGACTTTGGTTTTATTCGCTTCAGATGTTTATATTCTAGAGAGGGTGGCGGCATGATTCGAACGGTTCGCAGTCATATCTGTACCATGGATCTATCCCTCTTGACTTGTACGAGCCAAGGACACGGGGCGCTTTGGGTTCCGTCGCTACACCTATGTATTACGTATAGAGAAAGCAAGCAAACATGAGCAAACACTTTTTGTGATCAAATGTGCAAAGCGCGGTGTTGAGCCGTAGAGTCTCGTATCGCAAGTAAGCATACATACCCGCTGCTGCACCACACTTGCCGTCTTACCCACCGATCCACCCGCGTGGTGAGATTTCTCCCGGCGCTTACCTGTACTGTATTGTACTATACCGTAACTTTATTTCCGCTTACCGGTGACGTGACGTAAGGAAACCACATAAACAAAAAGTTGGGCCGTGAGTAGATGGAGTGTGTTTATTTCTCGTATCTGTATGAGTAATACCGTGATCGGGAGTAAGTTGGTTAGGTGAAAAGATTAGCGGCGGAAAGAGACGAAAAGAAATCGGGTTGTTTTCGCAAAAAAGACAAGTCAAGGAAATCGCGATGAAAAAGATTAGTTTGAGAGGGGTAAATCGTGTGAAGAAAGAAGAATTTGGATGTTTATATGAAACCCTTCTTTTTTATTTTCTGCCAGAAAAATTGGCCCTTTCTGGACTCTCTGCTGTCGACGAAAATATCGGAATGGAGATACTTACTCACCTACAGCTCTCAACTTCCCCCCGCCTCTCAAAAAAAAGAGGAAGGGCACGATGATAGTCAGTGGCGGGGCGGTAAGAAGAGACGATCATTTGTTTTAGAGCGATACGCGATTGAAATAGAAAGTGGCGTTTTCCACGGGAGGAACGACTAGTTTGCCTTGGTCTAGAACAACTAAACTCTAGTTGCAAGGCTTATTTCTCTTAGGGGAGGGCAGGGTAGAAAGGCTAGAACATTGTGGTGGTACCTGAAAAACCCAAGTTTGTGTAATTTTGCGTGTACAGGTCGGGACGCGGGACCAAAATGCGACCGACGACCGGAAGTGAGAAGGAAAAGGGTTAGATATCGGAGATGAAGAAAGGGGGGGGGGGGGAGGGTTAGGGTGCGCATATCCGGAGGATAGAGTGTTTGATGTTTCAGGTCTTTGCTGTGGAACGGGTGTCTTGGTGGCGCCGTGGCGCCGTGATCTGGCCGAGATGTGGGAATGCGCACGCGGGCCGCCTTTTTGGTCTAATGTAGGTGTATGGATCATATGTTCTCCAGCCGTATGAAGAAATGACGACTGGTCATTTGCAAGTATGGATCCCTGAGCGCGTGTAGACGTGTTTATTGTTGATCGTCGTATCTGCATAGTCTATCCCTGTGTAGAAAAGGTAGAACTCGATGGCCACGATGGAAAACGACTTATGCCGGTGGGAGTTTGAGTAATAAAAGCCAGTGGTAAGTGCTGTAGTACGTGGCTCAATATACAGAACACATGTCATGCCATCAGCGGGTGTCATGATCGCCAGGCTCAGGCCAAATAAAAAAATGGACGGAACATCTAGAGCGCTCAATGACGCAATGGATCCAAATAATGTGGTCTATAACAGTGGTATTAGGATAGGGAGTACCCTGCAGTGTTCTGTTGTACGGGAAGAAGAAAAAATGCGATGGCGTTTCAATGCATTGTCGTGCGCTGTTTGACCTGATAGGTGCATGGCAAACTACTGGTGGGCATATACCGTGTTTGAGAATGTGGAACGTTTGCGAACGGCTACGTGAAGGCAAACTGGCGATATTATTGAGGCTGGCAATATTGACTTACGCGGCGCGCGACGGGCTCTTACGCAAACATAGTGCTGACGTTTTCCGGTGCGTGCCAGTACGGTAGGGCTAGGAGAGCATCCGAATCTAGATTGGAGAGAATGGGTGGCGCTCGGATCATCGTGGGTAGGGTACTACTAGACGGAAAGATACGAGAGCCGCTTTCGTAAGCCCAGCGGCTCTTTTTGAACTGGGCAAACTTTCCACATCCAGGTTGCGGATAGAGATTGTCGGGAAGTGGAGTAGAGTAGAAAGGGATACAGTGGGGGCTGTCTGAAACATGCATGGCAGAATTGTGGTGGTAATTCGCTGCTGCGCCCTTCGTGCACGAGTACTGCTGCGGCTGCTTTGAGGCTTGAATAGTCGAATAACTGGCGCTGTGCTAGCCACGCTACCTATGTGCTCGATACTGTACGGTCTAGGAAGGACGTTGTAGATTACCCTCCACTCGGCACTTCTGATCGGCGTTGCTGCTCTAGTGCCCGCTGAAGGGGGAAGCTTCACCGGCTACACGTAGGCGAACCGTTAGGTGACTGCTGTCGGCATGTCAGTACTGCTAACGCCAGTAGAACCCAGGCTAGATGTTCCGTTTGGCAAATCTTCGGCGGCTCTCCAGAGCTGCTTACGCCCATACTGTCAAGTGGTTTTACCACACCCTAGAGCTCCCGTTCCCGTCGCCCATGCTCGCAATTTGCAAAGTTTTGAATGTGGAAAATACCCACCGGCACTCTTAACATGTAGATGAGGTCGAAGGCAGCATGCAGCGCAGGAAACAAGGCGACAAGGACGACGCAAGCCTCCCCAAGCCTTTTGCCGAGGGAATCAAGCACACCGATCTCCCCGACCCATGCGCAGCATTGCATAACAACCGTCGCATGGCTTCCCCACAAGACACTATATCAATCTAACCGTAGCTTGGCCGAGTCTTGACACAGCTTAATTAAACAGGGGCCATTTTTAATTTGCTTGACTGGTGGAAACACGTACTAAGGCCGGATTTGGTCTACACCTGTGGCGGAGAAACATGGGCAACTGGACCTGCAAAAGGCAAGGCGACAAGGTCACAAGGGAAAAGCTGGCGGCTCGGGAGATGTGCGGCCATGCCCTTGAAACGATTGTTTAATATGGCAAATGCGTTTGTGCTTTGAGGCTTTTTAACCGTACTTCTTCCTCGAGTGAGTATATAGGTACGGGACGGTATCGAGGAAATGGAATCATCAGCTTCAACGCCTTCCATTCACTACTCTACCAGCTTATCTTTCTAACTACCTTTCTTCTCTGCACACTGAGTGTCTGCCTCTTCTTCTCACCACCAACACCAAAAAAACACCACCGACTCTTGAAAATGGTTGCCTTCAGCTCTGTCGTCCTCGCCGTTTCGGCCCTTGCTGGCTCTGCCTTTGCCGCTCCCACCGCTGATGTCCCTGACTTCCAGCTCAGCGGACCCAAGGGGCTCGTTGCCCGCCAGGACTACAAGCAGAACTACAAGACCAGTGGCAACGTCAACTTCACGCCTTCCAGCAACGGCTACTCTGTGAACTTCTCCAACGCGGGTGACTTCGTCGTCGGACTTGGATGGTCCAAGGGAACCACCAGGTAAGCCATCTTTTTTCTTCTTCTCCTAAGCCAGCCAACTAACACACCACAGGTCTATTAGCTTCCAGGGCTCCACCTCGCCCAAGGCCGGCACCGTTCTCGTCTCCGTCTACGGCTGGACCAAGAGCCCCCTTGTCGAGTACTACATCCAGGAGTACACCAGCAACGGCTCTGGTTCCGCTCAGGGCCAGAAGATGGGCACCGTCACCTGCGACGGATCCGTTTACGACATCTGGAAGCACACCCAGACCAACCAGCCTTCCATTGTCGGTACCACCACCTTCACCCAGTACATCTCCAACCGCCAGAACAAGAGGCCCGGCAGCGGCACCGTCACCACCAAGTGCCACTTCGACGCCTGGGCTAAGCTCGGCATGAACCTTGGTACCCACGACTACCAGACTCTCTCCACCGAGGGTTGGGGCAACGCTGCCGGTAGCTCCAGCTACACCATCTCTGGTAAATAGAGAGCTGTATAGTCATCATCTCGACCTTGTGCGCGATTGATGGTTGGTTGATCGATTCAGTCTTTTCTGACCAATCTTTCTTTCTGCGCAAAGACTGGTTAGTTTGGTCGATCGATAGTTGGAGAGTGGGGTAGTTCATTTCTTGTGCACATCTTAACCTTTTGCTTTTTTGGGGGGTCTTGCGACCTTCCATCGCATGTATATATTTATCCTTTTGGTCTGTCGTCTTGAAGACTCTGGCAGCAGTAGAAAATCAGAAAATCTTAAGTTCTAACATTCGCTGGACTTTGTTTGTTGTACTTGCTTTGACATGGTGTTTGAGACCGAATTATTAATCGCTGGGTCTAATGAAATGGGTTGGACGCAGTAGATATAGAGTTTTTACTAATAGAGATTCCTCAGATCGCTTGTTGTACACGATGCAGAGGTCACGACTCGGATTCGCTCATACCGCCTAAGTTTCTTGCATTGGCCAGGCTGCTAGATTCTTGGCCCCATCACGCATGGTTTGCTATCTACTAGTCGCAAGTCTTGGTGATGTCCTCTCTGGCCGAGAGTTCCACAGACACTCCAAGTCGTTGGGCGTACAGCAACCAAGATAAGACCTAAGCCGCTCGTGTAGCCCCTGATTTGATCGAAGACTTTGCGAGTCCATGAATTGTTTCGGCCGAATTTGCTCGTTCCCATGTGAGGCGGGGTTCACATACGGTTAGGATGACGGTGTGAACGACAGTTCCCTTGATCACAGGGCTTTGGTTCATAGCATGAAATACTAATTATAGCACAACTAACACTACCGGGCCTAGGATGTCGTGGTTATCTATATATTAAGGGGTTGATTACTGGTCAGCAAAGCGGATGTGCAAGTTTCTTCGTGCTTACTATTGTGGCTAGTGGCATGTCAAATGCTTTGTTAGGATTAAGTCTGTCAGTCATATTTACATTTGAAGATTCTTTGGCAGAAGGTCAATCGGATGCCTGAGTGTATCTAACAACTCCATCTTCCAATCTCATTGTAACTATAAGGTGCGGTGATGTAGTCAATACTTGTAGTGTGTGAAGTGGCGTCAGGAGCTACACAAATTGTCTGGTTCGGGTGTTCTTGCACTATCTGCAGCTCCTAATGCGACATAACGACCAGTCGACGATGAGAAGTTGTGACAGGCCACCTCCCGGGTGTCGCTGTGCCAGCACAACAAGCTGTACCACAAATAGCATACGGCCATTTAGATCTTCAAGTCGACCGAAATTATGCACAGCCGATTTTAGCGTACATCGACGACTAGTCATCGAAAGATGCCGCTGCCGCAGTTGTCCTGTATGGGAGCAGCAGAGGATCTTTGCTACAGGACTTAAAAACGCAGGGCTTACAATAGCGATGCTTCTGGCTTCTGTCGGCGGTGTCGACTGCCTTGATCATGTTAAATGTGGGTGAAAGTGTGGATGACGTTTTTGCCGTTCGGAAAGCTAGGATGAGACACAAGTTTTCGAGCAACCCACTAACAAAGGTCAACAGTGCGAGAGAAGGATATGGGATGCCTTCCAAGTCGATCAATTCCACAATCGCTCCAACATCCCCCAATAGCAAACTGTACGATTGCTTGGCGAATACGAATATGGATGGAGCCGGGAATATCATGGCTCTTAAAGCATACATCTTGTAGCAGTATGTCGACACCCGCAGCAACACAGATGTTTTTGCAGGATGTGTAACGTAGAGTAGATACGATGACGAACACTTTGAGCCACTGAGTATGATGACAATATAGCCGCAAATTGCTGGCGGAAGAAAAGTCTCACGATCGAGCTGGAAGTCAGACAAAACAACGCTTGCACTATTAAATGCAAAACGTAAATTCAGACATGGACCGCGATATAAAAACCACGCCTCCCCTAGATGAAATAAATCAGTACTTGAAGATGTGAAAACGGGCGTGGTGTTGGGCACGAGGCGTGTGATCCGTGCAGCGCTAAACCCAAAACGCCCACTCGCTTAAGGTCACAGGAATTACGATCTCGCACAATTCGAGCTCCTCCAACGACCGTCCTACTCACAACAACACCGTCGTCGCCATGGGTAGGGTAATTCGCAACCAACGTAAGGGTCGCGGCTCGATCTTCACGGCCAACACCCGCCTGAACAAGAACCCGGCCCAGTTCCGCACGCTCGACTACGTACGTTCCACCGCCCGCCATCGCAAACTTGGACACCTTGGACACAGGCTAATGGGCACAGGCTGAGCGCAATGGATACATCCGGGGTGTCGTAAAGGAGATTGTCCACGATTCTGGTCGTGGTGAGTACCATTTCGGAAATTTGACTTGGAGAGCCTCAGCTGACGAAATTGCGAATAGGCGCTCCTCTCGCCAGGGTCACTTTCCGCAACCCGTACAAGTACAAGCATAACACTGAGACTTTCATCGCCAATGAGGGCATGTACACTGGACAGGTTAGTCGGAAACGGCCGGGATCGCAGTTGGGACAACAGACTGACATACCAAAGTTCATCTACGCTGGAAAGAACGCTGCGCTCACCATCGGCAACGTCCTCCCTCTCCACTCAGTCCCCGAAGGTACCGTCCTCACCAACGTCGAAGACAAGAACGGTGACCGTGGTGCGCTCGGCCGTACCTCTGGTAACTACGTTACTGTCATCGGCCACAACCCCGATGAGGGCAAGACCCGTGTCAAGCTCCCATCTGGCGCCAAGAAGGTTCTCCCCAGCTCATGCCGTGGTATGGTCGGTATCGTCGCTGGAGGTGGCCGCACAGACAAGCCTCTCATGAAGGCATCGCGTGCTAAGCACAAGGTATGCATAATCGTGTCAGAAGATAAATGCAGCCGCTAACTATCACAGTTCGCTGCCAAGCGCAACAGCTGGCCCAGGACTCGTGGTGTTGCTATGAACCCCGTCGACCATCCCCACGGAGGTGGTAACCACCAGCATATCGGTAAAGCCTCAACTATCTCCAGATACGCCACCCAGGGTCAAAAGGCCGGTCTCATTGCCGCGCGGAGGACAGGTCTGCTCCGTGGTACCCAGAAGACAAAGGACTAGAGTGGTGCTTTGTAATATGGTGGCGTTGGGCAACGACAGGAACGACGATGATGCGGTCGGTTTTTCTCTCCATACCGCTCTATGCGGATGGCCGGGCGTTCTAACGAAATGGAAACTTCTCGGCAAGCTAGGCTTTTTCCTACTGTGGCTTGCGTGCATGATAGGTTCTTAGGGAATGTGATTCCGATAAAATGCATCTGTCTTCACTTCTGATATGGTCATGATGTGTATTTTTTAGATGTGATGGTGCACGACAACGTCTGGCTAGGTACTTGTCATCTGCTGTATTTTAGCACATGCTGCTAGCGGGGCTGACTGGCTATGCTTTATACATGAGACATGATAGAAGATGATTGTCGTACATTACCCCCTCGATGCGATCCCGTCTTCAAGCACCACTCATCTCCACATCTCCATCGCCCCACCCTGCTTGTTCTTCATCGTCGTCCTCATCCTCATCACTCTCGCTCTCACTTCCTTTTCCTTCTGCATCCCCATCCCCCTCGTTACCCATACCCTTTGTCCTCTTCATCTTGAAATCCATATCCAAGACACGATAATGCTTCCTATCACTACCCAACACAACAATTACTCTTCGCCCTTTGCGTCCATTGACCACCAGCCGCAGGGGAGTGAACCGACCCTCGAAAACATGGCGTGTGTGTTTTTGAGTGAGAGCAGATGTGATGGTGACGGTGTGGCGGGATGAAGGAGGTGCGGGGCGACCCTTTGGAAGAAGCATATGTTTGGTCAAGGGGAGCGTTTGTGTCGTGGGGAGGGGGAAGATAAGAGAGGGGGATGCATGGGTTTGTGTGTAGGGGAGGGATATTATGGTGTTACGGGGTTGTTGCTGTTTAGTAGCCGCAATAGTGGACTCGGGATTGGGTTGTTGTTGTTGTTGTTTGAGGAGGACGAGCAAAGTAGTGTCGTCTGCAAATTTTGCGTCTAAGATTTTTGTCTTTGCGTCTTCTTCGGTGGATGGACTAGAGGAGGAGGAAAAATCGAGGGTGGTGATGTCGTATGAGTAGGTGTCTTTTTGAAGGTGCGTTATATTTGGTGCGTGGGTGATGCGGTGGACGTGTAAGATTGATTCTTTGGAGGGAGGAGATAGGAGTATATATGTCGTTATGACGTCTTCTGGGACGTCTTTTTCGGGTGCAGATGAAGGCTAAGAGGAGGGAGTGTGGTGGTCAGTAAGTTCATATAACGACTGGAGTGTGTGGATTGGGTGAAGGAAAAAGAGGGACGTACAGCAAACACCATCCTCATATCTAAGATTCTGTAGTCCTCTTGTTCACTCTCTTCCAGCACGATGCCAGAGTCCATCTGAATGTTAGCTTCCTGCCACTTACTGACCTGCTTCAGCAGGCCCGTCACCCCGCTGCTCAAATGCCCTGCCACATGTTCCAGGCATAGGGCCTCTTCCCTAAAACTCGCGCCCTCCTTTAACAACTCTATCGCCTTTTTGGTATCCTCGTAGCTCGCCTCATCCCTCGCCTTGGTCTTAGCATCAAGCTGCGCTTCAGGTCGCAACAAAGGCGCCACATCCGACTTTGTGAGGCCATACTGAATGTAAGCCAGGACCTGAGATATATCGACTCCTGCATCTCTCTGCTCCATTTCGATGCGCGACTGTGAGTCCGGCTCCGTGGCTTCAAAGTCGATTGTGAATCGGAGCCATTTACTGAAGCTCCAGAATTGACGCCTCTCTTCGCTAGCATACAGCATGGCGGTGTGAGCTAGGAGTCGCATCTTCTTCAGCGTCTGCAGCAGCGCCGTAAAGTCTGAGATTGGACCCGAAAAGATCCAGTCGCGGTCATGGAATTGCGCTAGCCCACGGAGGCGCGATATCACAATGGAACAGCGGTCTAGTGCCGGGATGAGGTTTTCGTGCAGGAGTGCGAGGAGTGTCGTGAAGGATGTCGTGACGGTATTGTCCCAGCGTTTGTGGCCTCCTTCCGCTAGTTCGTCGACCAACCATTCTTTTACGACTGGGTTACAATGCCCTGTACATGCTACGTGGAAGAGATTGGTGACGAGGTCGCCTAGTCCCTTCTCTTCGAGCGTTTCCTCAATGTTCATCATGAATTTTCTGGGCAGGTCTTGGGCGTGCTTAAAAAAGGCACGGATGCGTTGGAGGGTTTGAGTAATGTACAAGAGCAGGTTTTGCAATTGTGACGTCTTTGCAGCGATAAGATGGAGGTAGATGCCTGCTGAAGGTATAAAGTTCAGAGTCAATGGCACATAAGCTACGCTCTTCTTGGTGGGCGAAGAGCTGAGCCTAGTTTCCATCAAGAGGCCATGGGTACAACTATAAGGGTGACTTGTGTGTAGCAGTGGTGTGCTTAAGACGTTCCAGGATTTTGGTAACTGGACACTAACCGTCTCTAGGGAATCGTAAATGGAGGGATGCACGGTTCCGCGATCTGACAGTCGGATAAACATGTCGACCGAATTGTGATCCTTGAGGTGGTGCGAGTGCAAGAGTGAATCAACTTCTGCTTGCGAACTAAACGCCCCAGAGTCTGCCTGAGAAACTCGCATGAAGGGTAACGCTGGTGGAAGTGTTATCGCAGGAAGTTTTGGTAGCAGCGCTTCCATATCCATCATAGCGAGCTGATCAGGCAGATCCGGTGCGATATCCAACGTCTGGAAGTCAGGCTGTCGCTGCAAAAAGTCCTCGAGCGTTGTATCATCCTTGAAAGTATCCCAGTCTTCTGTCGTGAGATGACCGAAAATGTCCGTCTTCGCAAGCGTGGTGCCATCCGCCTTGTTTGGTTTCAAGCCTGTCCGCCTCTTCACAGCTTCAACATTGATAAAGTTCAGACCCCAACCCATGCACTTGACCTGTGTTGGCGCCTCATCTCCAATCTCTGGCAATGTAACGTCTTTGTGCGTAATCTTGCCCGTCTCGGCACTGACCAAGTCGGTGCTGCCATCACTCCAACTAACAGCGATGCTTTTGCCATTAAACTCCCACTGCAGCGCGACAACAGTTGGATCATCGCTCTTTCTTTTCAACCCAAAAGCTCTTTGCCCATTGATCCTGTAGACGTCCAGGTTCTCTTCATCTGTGACCACTGCAATCAGATCCATGGTAGGGCAGTAAGAAATGAGGTGCGGATGGATTGGGTGCAGCAGGATCTTCTCCGCCTGTTGCAAGAGCTGTCGCTCTCTGGAGGAGCTGGCAGTCGCCATGATTGCAAAAGTGTGGCCTTGACGGCCTTCGTTCAAGATTTTGGGTGTGTGCGTGTTCAAGGTGGTGGTTTGTTTGCACATGCGCGTCCTAGCCCAAGGTTTGGTTTAGCGCACTCGCGTTGTCACGTTGCCCATTACACACACACTGCAACTCGCACACGCTTAAAAATGATAGCTTTGGACGTGGTGGATACACCATTCCACGTCAAGATTGGATTGATGAAATTAATGTTTGCTAATTCGTTACAAAAGAAATAATACCCTATCAGGTCATCCATGCTTCTGGGTATAAACATCATGCTCTCATCGTACAAGTACAGTGACCGGCACTTTAACACAAGCGCCTTCTCCCATTCCTTGGGCCCATGCCTCAATAAGCGCCTCAAACTCCGCGATGCGATCCAATATAACCCCGGAAATCAGCCATGTCTCAGGTGATGTTACGGGACACCTGTTCCCGAAGACGCCTCAAGTTTATGAGTCGTCTTTTCTACCGAAGGACTGAGTTCCGTTTCGGTTGTACAGACTCTTTCTGCACTCGCCCTCTACCTGTTCCACTTAATCTCCCGATTATCCTTGTCTCTTCATCGAAGCTTGTTCGCTTTGTGTTTTGACCGCTTTCTAGGTCATCATCGCTGTCGGCCAAGTCACCAAGCTCGAACTGATTTTCGGTATCGTAGTCGTGCATCAGCGCTCCTCTATCGCCGGCATCCATGTAGCTGGACCTCCTGCTATCACGGACAATGCCTGCAGATTGGCGCTCAAACAAATCTTCGCTGCGTCGCGCTTGCATGCTGCGTCTGGTGGGGAAGCCGGAGATGGCATCTGATGGGGGGCCGTCGGTGAAGCGCGAACCGAGTTGTTTGTTGCCGTTGGGGTCCTCTCGAGAGAGGTTAAGGAGGTATACACCAGAGAAGATGATGAGGAAACCGCAGAGAAGCGAGATAGTGTTTACGGCGGAGGTGGTGTTGAAGCCTTGGAAGAGGAGGCATGATGCAACGAGCGTGCATGTCGTGAAAGTTACATAGTAAAGAGGGTTAACACTAGATCGGACGAGTCAGCATGGAATACAAGGCAGCGGGTTGTGTCAAATCGTACATGTTGGTGGAGAACTGGCTTAGGGCCTTGTTGAAGTAGTTCATCTGCGTGAGGATGCAGCCAACAACTAGGATGACGAATACGTAGGTCGAAGGGTGTGTAAACTGGTTGTTGCCCGCAAACGTCATCTTGAGCGCGATACCAAAGGCCTTGATGAACATGATTGAGACGGAGCCAGATGTGGAGCAGATGGAAAGGTAAATGAGGGGGTTCTTGCGACCGTACTTGGGCGCAATTTTGTATATCATGACGATGCAAAAGACGACGACGAAGGCACAGTAGAAGAGGAAGCCTGAAGCCATAAAGTGTTAGCTGTGCTTCCCGACCTGGAGAGGGGGAAGGCGAGTCAGACATACCAGGCTGGAGGGCAAGATTCAAAATCTCCTCGACCGACTCGACCTCTTTATCTGGCGGGGCATGGAGGACGATGATGACAGAGCCAATCAGGCATATGGCGCAGCCAATTTTGCCTAGCAAGCCGAGCTGCTCGTCGAGAAAGTAGGAGCCCAGTACGGCGCCGATAAGTACTGAGAGCGCTCCGAGCGGGGTCACGAGAATGGCTGGGGCGAATGCATAGGCAGCGAAGTTGAATATCTCGCCGAGTACCACTGTACCGTATTAGCGACCACACTCTGACGTTCTCTACCATGCGCGCGCTCACTTGTGGTTATACCAGCCCACCATACCGGGTTCTGCAGATATCCGAAGCCGTCGCCATCAAAGCCGTGCTTCTCGATGGAGGCG
>Ga0265780_10004860_pt1 | contig 17193 bp, 10 predicted proteins | sample P1T30metagenome_FD_192432 | JGI IMG/M metagenome (GOLD analysis project Ga0265780, IMG submission 192432) | Plant litter microbial communities from East Loma Ridge, Irvine, California - P1 T30 | ecosystem: Environmental > Terrestrial > Plant litter > Unclassified | place: USA: California...
CCTTGGCACCCACGTCTTCACCGACGCCGATGGCCGCCGCTGGCTGGCCGATGCCGTCTTCGCGCCACGCGCCCACCTGATGCTGTTCGGCGCCGGCCACGTCGGCGCGGCCGTCGTGCGTGCGCTGGCCGAACTGCCCTGCCGCGTCACCTGGGTCGACGAGCGCGACGACATGTTCCCGTCCGAGGTCCCGGCGAACGTCACGGTCGAAGCCACCGACACGCCGGAAGCCCTGGTCGCCCGGGCCGCCCCCGGCACTTCTTTCCTGGTGATGACACACAGTCATGCACTTGACCTGCGCCTGTCGATTGCGATACTGTCGCGCGCTCGAACTTTGAAAAACACAGACTGGTTCGGCCTGATCGGCTCCGATACCAAGCGCCGCCAGTTCGAGCACCGCCTGCGCGAGCGCGGCATCGCCAACGAGCGCATCGACGCCATGGTCTGCCCGATCGGCCTGCCCGGCATTGCCGGCAAGGCCCCGGCCGTGATCGCCGTCGCCGTCGCGGCCCAGCTGCTGACCGTCTGGGAGACCGCCCAGGCCTCCAGCCTTCTTGACGCTTCTCCGGAATCCAAAGATGTCCACCGTATCTCCTAACGTGCAAGCCTACCGTGCGAGCTTGCTGCATTTTCACGCCGACCCGGCCTTTGCCGAAGACGCCTGTTCCTGGCACGCGGACGGCCTGCTCGTCATCGAGGAAGGCCGCGTCAAGGCGGCCGGCGACTACGCGCAACTGCGCGCGACCCTGCCGCCCGGCGTCGAACCCGTCGACTACCGCGGCAAGATCATCACGCCCGGCTTCATCGACACCCACCTGCATTATCCGCAGACCGACATGATCGCCTCGCCAAGCGAGGGCCTGCTGCCCTGGCTGGAGACCTACACCTTCCCGACCGAGCGCCGCTTCGAAGACCCAGTGCATGCGCGCGCCACCGCCGAGTTCTTCCTCGACGAGCTGGCGCGCTGCGGCACCACCACGGCGGTGGTCTACTGCACCGTGCATCCGGGCTCGGTCGACGCTTTTTTCGAGGCGAGCGAAGCGCGCAACCTGCGCATGGTGGCCGGCAAGGTGCTGATGGACCGGAACTGCCCGGACTTCCTGCGCGACGCCGAAGGGCAGATCGGCGACAGCGAAGCCCTGATCAACAAGTGGCACAAGCGCGGCCGCGCGCTGTACGCGATCACGCCGCGCTTCGCGCCGACGTCGAGCGAAGCGCAACTGCGCCTGACCGGCGAACTGGCGGCCAGCTATCCGGACACCTTCATCCAGACCCACGTGTCCGAGAACAAGGACGAGTGCAGCTGGGTGAAGGAGTTGTATCCGAAGTCGCGCAGCTACCTGGGCGTGTACGAGGACTTCGGCCTGATGCGCCCGCGCGCGCTGTTCGGGCACTGCATCTGGCTCGACGACGAAGACTTCGCGCGCATGGCGGCCACCGGGTCGGCGGCAGCGGTGTGCCCAACCTCGAATTTGTTCCTGGGCAGCGGGCTGTTCGACTTCGAGAAAGCGGATGGGGCGAGGGCGCTGCTGTCGCTCGGGACCGACGTGGGGGCGGGGACCTCGTTTTCGATCCTGCAGACCATGAACGAAGCGTACAAGGTGGCGCGGCTGAAGGGCAGCTATCTGCCGGCACTGCGCATGTTCTATCTCGCCACGCTGGGTGCGGCGCGGGCGATGGACCTGGAAGGGACGATCGGCAGTTTTACTCCCGGCGCCGAAGCCGATTTCGTGGTGCTCGATCCGCAGGCGACGCCGTTGATGGCGCGGCGCAGCGAGCATTGCAATACGCTCGAGGAGCAGCTGTTTGCGCTGGCCTTGCTGGGGGATGACCGGACGATTTTCGCGACGTATGCGATGGGGCGCAAGGTTCACCAGCGGTGAGTTGAGTTTGAACCCGGTTCACGTGAATGGGGCTGTTGCCTGTTCTGGTCGCGGCCCCTCCGATCCGCGTGGGCACGAGTGCCCACCCTACGGGACACGTTCCGGGCCAAACCCCGGGTTGATTTGCGGCCGAGGCGCGCAGCGACGAACCCGCGGCGCTATCCGTAGGGTGGGCACTCGTGCCCACGCGGATCAAGCACACCAATACCAGCGCAGGCAACAGCCCCAATAGCGCCAGCACACCCTCTCCGCAACAAAACGGCACCCACCCCATCCATTGCCAATCCACCACTTAGCAGTTAGAGTTTCGCGGTCCGCACCAACCAACCGTTACGAAAGAATCCCGATGCAGAAGAAACTGAGCAGCCTCCTGATCGCGCTCGCCTGTGCCGCCGCCGCCGCGCCCGTGGCCGCCAAGGAGCCCGCAAACGCCACGCGCCAGGCCAACGAAGCCGCCACCGCCCGCCACTACGCCGGCCTGGTCGCCGGCAGCGAGCCGAAACTGGCCGAGCTGACCATGTTCTTCACCCAGATGCCGAAGGGCGGCGACCTGCACCACCATTACTCCGGCGCCATCTACGCCGAGCAGTACGTCGATTTCCTCGACAAGCAGGGCGTCTGCGTCAACAAGCAGACCTACCGCATCGAGACCAACAAGGACGTCATCGCCGCCGAGCGCGCGAAGCCGGCGAAGGAACGCAACTGCCTGTCCAGCGCCGAAGTCTATGCCGACGACCACACCTGGCGCGAGCTGGTGCAGCGCTGGTCGAACAAGGACTTCGGCAACCACGGCGCCCTGCAGCCGCCGCCGGACCGCCTGTTCTTCCAGACCTTCAGCTTCTTTGGCCCGGTCTCGAACGCCAACTTCGCCGAAGGCCTGCAGGAACTGAAGAAGCGCGCGATCGCCGAGAACGTCAGCTACATCGAGACCATGTTCAAGATGGCGCCGGCCGTGGCCAACCCCGAATTCGACGCGCGCGCCTGGCAGCTGGTGAACGACGACGCAGCCCTGAAGATCGAGCTGAACACCTGGATGGAGACCCTGGCGCGCGACCCGGCCTTCAACAAGACCCTGGGCGAGTTCGTGGCCAGGATCGACGAAGCGGCGCAAGGCATCGACGACGAGCGCTTTACCATGCGCTACCAGACCTATGTGCTGCGCCTGCTGAACCCGTCGCAGGTGTTTTCCTCGATGATCGGCGCCTTCAAGGCGGCATCGGCGAACGGCAAGATCGTCGGCGTGAACATCGTCGGCCAGGAAAGCACGGCCGTCTCGATGCGCGACTACACGCTGCACATGAAGATGTTCGGCTTCCTGAAGTCGGTGTATCCGGACGTGAAGGTGGCCATGCACGCGGGCGAGCTGGCGATGGGAGACGTGCCGCCGGAAGGCCTGAAGTTCCACATCGACGAGGCGCTGGTGCTGGCGAATGCCGACCGCATCGGCCACGGCATCGACCTGGCCCACGAGACGAATGCGCTCGCGATCATGGCGAAGATGCGCAAGGACGACGTGCCGGTCGAGATCAACCTGACCTCGAACGATTTCATCAACGGCCTGAAGGACGAGAACCACCCGATCACGCTGTACCGCAAATACGGCGTGCCCTACGTGATCTCGACCGACGACGCCGGCGTTACCCGCCACACGCTGAGCAACGAGTACGTGCTGTTCGCCAGCCGCTACAAGCCGGACTATGCGGAGATGAAAAAGGCCTCGTACAACAGCATCCGCTACGCCTTCCTGCCGGCTGCCGAGAAGACGCGCCTGACGCGCCAGCTCGACGCGCGTTATGCGACGTTCGAGGCCGACATCGCGCGACTGGCAAAAACCGTTGTGCCAGCGCCACGCACAAAAATCAAATAAGCAACAAATAAATGGTTTCGATAACGGCAGCGCAAGGCTGCCGTTTTTGCAAGTGCACCATGCCTTGCACCGCCCTGGGGCGGACAGAAGTTAGTGCTGCGCTAACATTTGTGGTCTCCTCACCACAGATTTACAGGGTGACCCTAAGGTTTTCCGAAAATGCTTATCTAAATATTTCATCAAAGAATGCCTTCCGTATAATCGCGCCTTGTGATTTTGCGCGAGAAAGCGCGTTGCGGTGCACCAGATGCACGTTTTTTGGGCGATTCAGACGCCTAGCCTCTAAATGGCGAAGGAAAAACGTATTTGTCTGGCCGGTGGGGCTCATGCATATTTGTTGATGTTAGTAAATATGCTTGAAGTTTTTTCAAGGGCAAGGTGTAACAGGGATGACATTTTTCCTGTCTACAATCGCCCGGTTCCAAGGCTGGCTGTGCCGCTGCGTTTCGCAGCAACCAGGGTTGCAGTACTTGTAAAGAGGGGCACCTTCGGGTGTCCAAATAACTAAAGTCTATTTTTGGGGTTTTAACAATGATCACTCACAAACAGATCCGGCTCACCAAGCTGGCCCTGGCTTTGTCGATTGCGTTGTCGGCGGCGCCGACCTTCGCACAGAACACCACCTCCGCCATCGGCGGCCGTGTCGCTGGTGCGGATGGCCGTCCAGTGGCCGGCGCTCAGGTGTCGATCCAACACGTCGAGTCGGGATCTGTCAGCAACGTCGCTACCGACGCTGAAGGCCGTTACGTCGCACGCGGCCTGCGTGTCGGCGGTCCGTACACGATCATTTACACCAAGGATGGCATCTCGGAAAAACGCGAGAACGTCTACGTCGAGCTGGCAGAAACCGCATCGATCGATGCGACGCTGGGCCAGGCGATGCAGACCGTGACCGTTTCCGGCTCGGCCAACCGTTCGGAACGCTTCAACCGCACCACCATGGGCGCCGTGACCACCATCGGTGCGACCGAACTGGCAACCCAGGGCTCGATCCAGCGTAACCTGCAGGACTACGCCCGTGCCGACCCGCGCGTCTCGCAGACCGACAAGGAACGCGGCGAAATGTCCGTCGCCGGCCAGAACTCGCGCTACAACTCGATCACCGTCGATGGCGTGGCCATCAACGACACCTTCGGCCTGGAATCGAACGGCAGCCCGACCGCGCGCCAGGCGATCTCGATCGAAGCCATCCAGTCGGTGCAGGTCAACGTCGCCAACTACGACGTGACCCAGAAAGGCTATACCGGCGCCAACATCAACGCCGTCACCAAGTCGGGTACCAACACCTGGCGCGGCGGTGCCTACTACGTGTGGCGCAACGACCGCTTCGTCGGCGAGCGCTACAACAACGTCACCGACACCTACAGCGACGCACCGAAGTTCAAGGAAACCACCAAGGGCCTGTGGGCCAGTGGCGCCCTGATCGAAGACAAGCTCTTCATCTACGCCCTGACCGAGAAATCGGAAAGCAGCCGCGCCAGCCCTGACTTCGGCATCATCGGCAGCCCTGCCGGCACCACCGTGCCAATCACCGCCGCTGCCGTTTCGGCTGCCCAGCAGATCGCACGTGACCAGTACGGCATGGAAATCGGCGGCCTGAACGTGCCGGCCGGCGCCCAGCTGACCTCCGAAGAAAAGCTGCTGAAAGTCGACTGGAACATCAGCGACAACCACCGCGCCAACTTCCGTTACGGCAAGACCACCCAGTCGGAACCGGTGTTCCCATCGTTCTCGGCAACCGGCGTGACCCTCGACTCGATGTTCTACAGCAACGAGAAGAGCATCGAAACCGCCGTGGCACAGGTCTTCTCGGACTGGACCCCGACCTTCTCGACCGAGTTCCGCGTCTCCATGCGCGACTATGATTCGGTGCCGAAGAACAGCTCGCGCCTGCCGTCGGTCGGCCTGGCCTTCAGCGGCCCGCTGCCTGCCGGCGTGCCAAGCGGCACCTCGACCAACACCCGTTACCTGAACTTCGGTACCGAGTACGCTCGCCAGCTGAACATCCTGGGCACCAAGACCATGGATTACTACGGCGCGGCCAACTGGATCGTGGGCGACCACGAGATCAAGGGCGGCTTCGACTACAGCGTCAACGAGATCTACAACGCCTACCTGCAGAACGTCTACGGCAGCTACACCTTCGGCTGCGACAACGTCCTGAACAGCAACATCTGCTCGACCGGCACCGCCGCGCAGATCGAAGCCGCCGTGCTGAACAACTTCCGCAATGGCCGCCCGACTTCGTACACCGTGCAGGTCGCCGCACCTGGCTTCTCGCTGAACGACGGTATCTCGGCGTTCAAGATGAAGAACACCGGCCTGTTCCTGCAAGACACCTGGACCGTCAACAAGCAGCTGACCGTGACCGCAGGCCTGCGCGTCGACGAAACCGGCGTCGGCAGCAAGCCGCTGACCAATGCCGCCGTCGCAGCCCCTGTCATCGCTGCCAGCGGCACCCGCGGCCAGACCGGCGGCTTCGGCTACGACAACACCGTCACCCCTGACGGCAAGAAACTGTGGCAGCCGCGCGTTGGCTTCAACTACAAGTTCGACACCGCACGTCCGACCCAGATCCGTGGCGGCGCCGGCCTGTTCCAGGGCGCGGCCGCTTCGGTCTGGATGTCGAACCCGTTCTCGAACCCAGGTATCGCTACCCGCACCATCACCTGCTCGGGTACCGGCTCGACCCGTTGCCCGACCACCGGCGCCGGCATCTTCAGCCCGAACCCGGACACGCAGACCAGCAGCATCACCGGCTCGACCCCGCTCGCCAACGTCGACATCCTCGACCCGGGCCTGCGCCAGCCGTCGATCTGGAAAGCCAACCTGGCGTTCGACACCGAACTGCCATGGTACGGCATGGTCTTCGGTGCTGAGTTCCTGTACACCAACAACAAGGACTCGATCTACTACGAGCACCTGAACCTCGGCGCGCCAACCCGCACCGCAGGTACCGACGGCCGCCAGATGTTCTACAACGCCGCCGGCCTGTCGAGCGCCTGCTACACCGTCGGTACCAACGGCACCCTGAGCACCGTCGGCACCTGCGGCGTGCAGAACAAGTCGCTGCGCAACACCGGCTACGGCAACGTCCTGGTGGCGAAGAACACCGGCGAAGGCGAAGGCAAGCTGGTGACCCTGTCGCTGTCGCGTCCGCTGACCAAGGGCTTCGGCTGGTCGGTTGCCTATACCCACACGAACGCGACGGAAGTCTCGCCGCTGTCGTCGTCGGTGGCCAACTCGAACTGGCAGTCGCGCTCGGTGTTCAACCCGAACGAAGATTCGGCGTCGAACTCGAACTACCTGGTCAAGCACCGCCTGAATGCCCTGGCGAACTTCCAGAAGAAGTTCTTCGGTTCGTACAACACCCGCCTCGGTGTGTTCTACGAAGCACGTTCGGGCAAGCCATACAGCTGGACCGTCAAGAACGACCTGAACGGCGACGGTATCTCGGGCAACGACCTGATGTACATCCCGAAAGCCTTCGGTTCGGGTGAAGTCGTGTTCCTGGGCGATACCGCAAACAGCCACACCAACGAGCAGCGCTTCTGGGACATCGTCAACGGCAACAAGGCCCTGCGTGACGCAGCCGGCGGTGTCGTAGGCCGTAACAAGAGCTTCTCGGACTGGACCAACGTGGTCGACATGCGCGTGAGCCAGGAAATCCCGGGCATCTTCAAGCGCAACAAGGCTGTGTTCACCCTGGACTTCTTCAACGTCGGCAACCTGCTGAACAAGAAGTGGGGCCACACCGAAGAGCCATCGTTCTCGTCGAGCGGCGGCGCGACCCGCGGCTTCGTGGACTACGCTGGCCTGGATGCACAGGGCCGTTACGTCTACTTCGTGCGCCAGAAGGCCGACGACAATGTCGTCAAGCAGTCGAAGAACGAATCGCAATGGGCAATCCAGGCGACCGTCAAGTACGAATTCTAAGTTCCTGAATTTGTAAAAGATGGATCAGAACGGCCGGTGGCAACACCGGCCGTTTTTTCGTTTACGTGAATGGGTAAGGCCGCTGTAAGGATGGCCTCGCGTCCCCCTACGTGCAATAATCCGGGTCGCCCTGCGAGGGCATCCGTTTTCGTCGACCAAAGGTAATCCATGATCGTTTCCCCGCGCGCCCGCGCCGTACTCTCCACCCTCGTCCTGGCGCTTGCCGCCGCCGGCTGCGCCACCGCGCCACGCGAACCGATCACCCTGAATCTCGTCGCCATCAACGATTTCCACGGCAACCTCGAGTCGAGCAAGTACACGTACACCAGCGCCACCGGACAAAGCGAAACCCTGCGCGCCGGCGGCATCGAAGCCCTGAGCGGCGCGCTGGCTGCCTGGCGGCAGGAAGACAAGGACCTGCTGTTCATCGGCGCCGGCGACCTGATCGGCGCCAGCCCGGCGCTGTCCTCGATGTGGGCCGACGAGCCGAGCATCGAAGCCATGAACCTGCTCGGCCTGCGCGTGAGCTCGGTCGGCAACCACGAGTTCGACCAGGGCCGCAAGGAACTGCTGCGCCAGCAGCACGGCGGCTGCGACTCCCCGCGTCCGAACAAGGCCTGCAAACTGGCGCCCGACTTCAAGGGCGCGCGCTTCACCTACCTCGCCGCCAACGTGCTCGATAAAGTCACCGGCAAGCCCTTCATGCCGGCCTACCGCATCGAGACCGTCAAGGGTGTGAAGGTCGGCATCGTCGGCGTGGTGCTGCAGGACACCGCCTCGGTCGCGATGAGCTCGGCCATTGCCGGCCTCGACTTCATCGGCGAAGCCGAAGCCATCAACCGTACGCTGCCGCAGATGCGCGCCGAGGGCGCCCAGGTGATCCTGGCCCTGGTGCACGAAGGCGGCCGCACCGACGAGTCCCCTGAGCAGCCGAATTGCAAGGGCCTCACCGGCGGCGTGGTCGACATCGTCAAGGCGCTGGATCCGGCGATCCGCCTGGTGATCACTGGCCACTCGCACCAGGGTTACCTGTGCCAGGTCGACGGCCGCGTTGTCACGCAGGCCGATGCCGCCGGCCACCTGCTGTCGCGCATCGCCCTGAAGGTCGATGCCAAGAGCGGCGCCGTGGCCGACATCGCCGTGCGCAACGTGGTCATGGACCCGAGCAAGTTCACTGCCGACCCGAAGATCAGCGCCTACCTGGCGAGCGTCAAGGAACGCAGCACCGCTGCCTTGGCGCGCCCTCTGGGCAAGCTCGGCACGGCCACGGTGGCGCGCAAGGCGAACGACGCCGGCGAAGCACCGCTGGGCAACCTGGTCGCCGACGCCATCGTCGCCGCCACCCGCAACCAGGGCGTGCAGATCGGCTTCATGAACATGGGTGGCATCCGCAAGGACCTGGAAACCGCGGACGGCCAGGTTGCCACCTTCGGCAATGCCCAGGCCGTGCTCCCGTTCGGCAACACCCTGGTGGTGATGGACCTGACCGGCGCCCAGCTGCGCCGCCTGCTCGAGCAGCAGTGGGACCGTCCCAGCAGCTCCGGCGCCACCATCCTGCAAGTGTCGCAGGGCTTCACCTACACCTGGGACGCGAAGCGCCCGCTGGGCAGCCGCGTGCTGCCGGGCAGCCTGAAGCTGAACGGCGCGGCGATCGAAGACGGCAAGACCTACCGCGTGGTCGCGAACAACTTCCTGGCCGAAGGCGGCGACAATATTCCGGAATTCGCCAAGGGCACGAACCGCGTAGATACCCAGCTGGTCGACCTCGACGCGCTGAGCGATTTCATTGCGAAGAACCCGGGCGCCGGCGCACCGGCAGCGGGCATGGCCTCTACCGTGCGCATCGACAAAATCAACGCGGCGAACTGACATGGACCAGAACATCGTCATCATCGTTGCCATCGCGCTGGCCGTGATCGGCGTCACCGTGGTCAAGCGCCTGATGCTGAAGTCGTCGCTGCCGCCCGCACGGCGCGCGCTGTTGCTGGCGGCGCTGGCGATGGCCCTGATGACCGTCATGTCCATCGTGCTGACCACGCAGCAATAAATCAATGCTTCATCCCCAAGGAACATCATGAAAAAACTAGCTTGTGTACTGGCGCTGGCAAGCGCCTTCGTGTCGTTTGACGCGGCCGCCTGGGGCGGCGATGGCCACCGCGCGGTGGGCGCGATTGCCGACCGCCTGCTGAAGGGCACGAACGCCGAGAAGCAGATCGCCGCCTTGCTGCTGCCGGGCGAAACCCTGCAGTCGATCGCCAACTGGCCGGACTGCGTAAAGGGCACCTACTGCGGCCCGCAGTCGCCGGAAATGGTCGAGTACACCAACGCCAATCCGAAGCACAGCGAGTACCACTACACCGACGTGCCGTTCCAGCTCGAGCACTACCATGACCACGGCGTGGGCACGAGCGAGCACGACATCGTGCAGACGCTGAAGCAGGCCATCGCCGTCCTGCAAGGTAAAACCGACCCGGCCCTGAACCCGCACAAGTTCACCAAGCGCCAGGCGCTGATCCTGCTGACCCACATGGTCGGCGACATCCACCAGCCGCTGCACGTGGGCGCGGCCTTTGTCAGCAAGGACGGCAAGTTCGTGGTGCCGAAGACCCACGCCGAAGTGGATGAAGCGGCGATCTTCGATTCGCGCGGCGGCAACAATCTGCTGCTCGACGACGAGCGCCTGACCCGGCTGAGCGATGCGGTGATTCCGCCGGGCGAGCCGAAACCGATCAGGGAAGGCGTGCCGAAGGCGCTCACGAAACCGTTCCACTCGTACTGGGACAGCACCACGGTCGACTACGCCTTCCGCCGCATCCGCACCAGGACCCCGGACCAGTTCGCCGACGCGGCAATCGCCGGCAAGCCGGCCATCCAGGCGAATACGGGCGAGCTGGCCACCTGGCCTTACCAGTGGGCCGACGACAGCCTGGTGGCGTCGAAGATCGCCTATGGCGACGTGGTGCCGGGCAAACTGGTGCCACAGACGGGCAAGAAGGGCGACGTGTACTACACCTTCACGCTCGAAGTGCCGGACAACTACCCGGTGCCGAGCTCGCAGGTGGCCAAGGAACAATTGATCAAGGGCGGATACAAGCTGGCTGAGGTGTTGAAGGCGATCTACGGCTGATTTCGTAACGTTGACCCATCCAGGAAGGCCGCAGCCGCAAGCTGCGGCTTTTTTATTTGAAGTGCCGCGATTTCAGTTCTCAGCGCTCACTGTGAACCCGTAGGGTGGGCACTCGTGCCCACGCGGTACGCACCTATCCTTGCACCTGCTGCCGCGACTCATCGCTCGAAACAACGAGCGAAGCCGCTTCGCCGTCCGTCGCATACCTCGCGAGCGACACCTTTCCGTACGTGATTCCAGACACGCACGTAACCGCGTGGGCACGGAGTGCCCACCCTACGGTCTTGCGCAGTCCGACATACCCGACCATGACCAGTACGGCCGGGCGCACCAACAATGACAATATCGCCATAAAGATGGTCCGTATAATCCCCCCCATCCTGCTGCTAAAATAACAAGCCCCGCACCCCGCGCCTTTTCCCTTTTCACATGAACAAAATCTTGCCCGCCATCGTCGGCCTCGCAGGCCTGGCCTGCTCGCTGCACGCTTCCGCCCAGATCATCGATTCGGCCGCGTCCCCGAGCGAACCGCCGGGCCGTCCGCTGTGGGAACTCGGCCTCGGCCTGGGCGCCATCAGCACGCCGGCCTATCCCGGCGCGGATGACCGCGAAACGCGCGTGTTGGCGATCCCGTCCGTCATTTACCGCGGCAAGATCTTCCGGGCCGACCAGTCCGGCATCGGTGCGCGCCTGTTCCGCAGCGAGAACGCCGAACTCGACGTCGGCCTGGCGGCCTCGCTGCCGGCCAAGTCCGACGACGTCGATGCCCGCGCCGGCATGCCCGACCTCGGCGCCCTGGGCGAATTCGGCCCGCGCCTGAAACTGCGCCTGGCGCGCTTCGACGCCTACAGCGGCCTGCGCGCCGAGTTGCCGCTGCGCGCGGTGTTCGAAGTGCGCAGCGGCGTGCGCCACCAGGGCTACACCTTCGAGCCGCGCCTGGTCTACGAGCGCCGCACCGCCGACGGCAAATGGATGTTCGATACCCAGCTCTCCACCGTCGTCGGTGACGGCAAAATCAACCGTTACTTCTACGAAGTGGCGCCGCAGTACGCCAGCGCCGGCCGTCCGGCCTATGCCGCCAAGTCTGGCCTGATCCTGGTGCGCGTGGGGGCCTTTGCCGCGCGCCAGATCAACCCGGACCTGCGCGTGTTCGGCTTCGTGCGCGCCGAGAACTACGGCGTCGGCGCCAACGACGACAGCCCGCTGCATCGCAAGAACAACGGCGTGTCGGGTGGCATCGGCCTGTCGTGGACGCTGTGGCGTTCGCAGTCAATGGCACGCGACTGATCAGTTCGAGCCTTGTCCGGCCACAAGCCGTGACCCACGCCCGCGCGGAAGATGAGCTGTTCGCCCTCCACACAAGGAATCGAAAATGCTCATCCGCAACGCATGCCTCTGCCTGGCCGGCAGCCTGCTCGCGCTCGGCGCGCTGGCTGCCAGCGTCAATCCCTACGCCGACCACAACGGCAAGCTGCCGCCCGCCGACTATACGGGGCCGCTGTTCAGGCTCAGCTACAACTATCCCGCCGGCCTGCCGGCGCCGCACATGCCCTGGCGCGCGGCGATCGGCAACGGCGCCATCACCACCGCCACCGCGCCGGCCTACACCCAGGCCCTGAAGGACAGCATCGCACGCGACATGGCCACGCTGCTGGCCGACTACGAGGACTGGAACGCGGCCAAGCGCGGCTGGTACAACGACCCCTGGCTGGGCGCCCAGCGCGAGCCGGTGCACGGCATGCTGGTCGGGATCGAGAAGGTCGACAACACCCTGTTCCCGAAGAGCGGGCTGACCAAGCCCTTCACCACCTATGTGCTGACCTACTACAACCGAACGGCGGCGCAGACGCTGGGCAAGATATGGGCACGCAACCCGAACGCCCCGATGCTGGACGGCGGCGCCACCCAGTACGCCGAGGGCTCGATCACCGTCAAGCTGGCGTTCACCACCGCCGACCCGGCCACCTGGCCGGCCATGGAAGGTGCGCTGGCCTGGCCGATGATGATGACGGCGAACGCCACCACCGGCCACAACGACCGGCCGAAGCTGGACAAGGCTTACCTGATGCAGGTCGACATCGTGGTGAAGGACACGCAGTCGGCGCCGCAGACCGGCTGGGTGTTCACGACCCTGGTCTACGACCGCGACACGCGCCCCGGCAGCGCCGGCGTGTGGGACCAGATGGTGCCGCTCGGCGCGCAGTGGGGCAACGACCCGCAGGCCAACAGCACGCTGAATCCCGGCGCGGCGCTGCAGGAAACCTGGGTGAATCCGAATGCGCCCTTGTACGCCCTTGAAACCCTGGGCTGGGGCGGACGCCTGTCGGGGCCGAACGATCACGCGCTGAACGATATCTCGGTGGCCGGGGAGGGCGGGCGCGTGCTGACCCGGAACGCCGCGAATTCATCCTGCCTGAGCTGCCATGGCGCCGCGCAGTGGAATGCGGCCAATCCGAAGCAGGGCATGGCGTCGTTCTTCATGCCGCTGGCCGCACCAGGCGAAGGTGCTGCCGCCAACGCCGGTGCGCCCTACATGAATTCCCCGGCGCCGGGCTCAAGCGAATGGCTGCGCTGGTTCCAGAACCGCGCGGGCGACGTGCCGATGGACACCGGCAGCATCCCCGGCGACTACGACCTGGCGCTGACCTTCCGCGTGCTGCCGGCCTGGCACGCGGCGATGACGGGCAAGGAGCATGCGCTGCGCAAGCTCGATGCGGCGGGCAAGACGCAGAAATAGGCGGCGTCGACAATAAAAAAGGCGGCCAACCGGCCGCCTTCTGTTTTACGCCAACCGCAGATCAGCGCGACTTCACGAACGGCTTGCCGACCGCCTTCGGCGCCACCGACTTGGCCATCAGCCCCGCCAGCACGATCACGGTCACGACATACGGAATCATCTGGATCAGCGAGCCCGGAATGCGGCCCACGACCGGCAAATCGACGCCTTCGATCTGGATCTGCACCGCCGAGAAGAAGCCGAACATCAGGCAGCCGAGCACGGTCTGCAGCGGACGCCAGTTGCCGAACACGAGCGCGGTCAGGGCCAGATAGCCGGCGCCGGCCGACATGTCGCGCAGGAAGAAGCCGCTCTGGACGATCGACAGGTAGGCGCCCGAGAACGAGCACAGCACGCCGGCCACCAGCATCGCCATGTAGCGGGTGCGCTCGACCGAGACGCCGGCGGCATCGGCCGCATGCGGGTTTTCCCCGCAGGCGCGCAGGCGCAGACCGAAGCGGCTGTGGTAGACCACCCAGTGCACCACCGGCAGCAGCAGGAAGGCGAGGTAGACCAGCGGCGAGTGGCCGCCGATCAGGCTGTTCCAGATCCAGCCCAGCACCGGCACGCCGGCCAAGGCTTCGGAGCCCGGCAGCACGACGTTGGAGAGGCGCGCCGCGCCCAGGTCCGGCGTGCGGCCGCCCTGCTGGAAGATGTACTGGGCGACCACGAAGGTCAGGCCGCTCATGGCGATGTTGATCGCGATGCCGGCCACCAGCTGGTTGCCCTTCTGGGTGATCGAGACGAATGCCTGGACCATGGCCAGCGCCACCGAGACGGCGATGCCGGCGGCGATGCCGAGCCACGGGTTCTGCGTCGTGTAGCCGACCGCGGCGGAGACAAAGGCCGAGGCGAGGATCTTGCCCTCGAGGCCAATGTCGACCACGCCGCTGCGTTCGGCAAACAGGCCGGCCAGCGCGGCGAACATCAGCACCGGCGCGTTGCGGATCGTCGAGACGACGATGTTGGCGATATCAAAGCCTTCCATGATTTAACCCTTGCGTGTTGCGTTGATCAGTTTCAGGAGCGCCGGACCGTACAGGTTTTCCATCGCGCCGCAGAACAGGATGATCAGGCCCTGGATGAAGACGAAGGTCTCGACCGGGATGTTCGGTTTTTCCAGCGACAAATCGAAGCCGCCCTGGATCAGCGCGCCGAACAGCACCGAGGACAGGAAGATGCCGACCGGATGCTGGCGGCCCATCAGGGCAATGGCGATGCCGATGAAGCCGGCACCGGCCGGGAAGTTCAGGCTCAGGTAGTGGGTCGAGCCCATGATGGAATTGACCGAGGCCAGGCCGGCCAGGGCGCCCGAGATCAGCATGGCGACGATGATCATGCGGCTGATGCGCACGCCGGCGTAGTGGGCCGCGTGCTGGTTCAGGCCGGTGGCGCGCAGCTGGTAGCCCCAGGTCGAGCGCGACACCACCACGCCGTAGATGACGAGGGCGGCGATGGCGACCAGGAAGCCGATGTTCAGCGGGGTATCGCCGAAGAAGGGGAACCAGGTGTTCAGGGTCGGCAGCATGGCGCTGTCGGCGAACACGCGGCTGGCCGGGTTCTGCTCGCCTTCGGGGATGAGGTACTTCACGATGATGAAGTTCATCAGGCTGGCGGCGATGAAGTTGAACATGATGGTCGTGACCACCACGTGGCTGCCGCGCTTGGCCTGCAGGTAGCCCGGCAGGAAGGCCCAGAGCGCGCCGAACACGGCGGCGCCGACCATGGCCAGCGGAATCAGCAGCCAGGGCGACAAGCTGTTGTCGAACGCCAGCACGGCCAGGGTCAGGCCGAGGCCGCCGAAGTACATCTGGCCTTCGGCGCCGATGTTGAACAGGCCGGCCTTCATGGCGATCGACACGGCAAGACCCGTGAAGATGAAGGTGCTGGCGTAGAACAGCGTGTAGGCCAGGCCTTCCGGATTGATGACGGCCGAGTCGATCAGGATCTTCATCGACTCGATCGGGCTTTCGCCCAGCAGGTGGATGACGAGCGCGGCGACCAGCAGGGCCGACAGCAGGTTCAGGAGCGGCAGGGCGATACCGGTCGCCCAGCGTGGAAGTTCGGTGAGTTTCATCTGTTTCATGACTTGTGCATGCCGCCCATCAGGAGGCCGATGCGGGTAGTGTCGAATTCGTCGATGGCCAGTTCGCCGGTGACGCGCCCGCCGGAGACAACCACGATGCGGTCGGCCAGGGCGCGTACTTCTTCCAGCTCGGTCGAGACCAGCAGGATCGCCACGCCTTCGTCGCGCAGGCGCAGCAGCTGGGTGTGGATCGACTCGATGGTGCCGATGTCGACGCCGCGCGTCGGCTGGCCGACCAGCATCAGTTTCGGCTGGGCCGAGACTTCGCGCGCGATCACCACCTTTTGCTGGTTGCCGCCGGAGAGCAGGCCGATGCGCATGTCGGGGTTGTTCGGACGCACGTCGAATGCCTGCAGCAGGTGCGCGCAGCGCTTGGCGATCGCCTCGAAATCGAACAGGCCCCAGCGGTTCTTCACGCGGCTTTCGTAGCCGAACACGGTGTTCTGCATCACCGAGTAATCCTTGATCACGCCGTCGCGCAGGCGGTCTTCCGGCACGTGGCCGATGCCGAGCTGGCGGAAGGTGGCCGGCAAGCCGTCGGCATTCGAGCGGCCGGCATAGGGCAGGGGCTTGCCGTCGAACTCGACCTGGCCGGACGTCGGCAGGCGCATGCCGGCCAGGATTTCCATCAGCTCGCTCTGGCCATTGCCGGACACGCCGGCAAGCGCAACGATCTCGCCGGCGCGCACAGTCAAGTTGATGTCGGCCAGCAGCTGCACCTTGTTCGCATCCTGCAGCTGCAGGTTGTCGACGTTCAGGACAGGCGCGCCCGGGTTGAAGGGCTTGCGCGGCAGGTTGCCTTCGATCGGGCGGCCGACCATCATGTTGGCGAGTTGCTCCTTCGAGGTCTCGCTGGTCGTGACGGCGCCCGCCACGCGGCCGGCGCGCATCACCGTCACCTGGTCGGTGATGTCCATGATCTCGCCCAGCTTGTGGGTGATCAGGATGATGGTCTTGCCCTGGTCCTTGAACAGGCGCAGGATTTCGAACAGGGACGCGGTTTCCTGGGCGGTGAGGACGGCGGTGGGCTCGTCCAGGATCAGGATGTTCGCGCTGCGGTAGATCTGCTTCAGGATCTCGACGCGCTGCTGGGCGCCCACCGACAGATCGTGGATGGTGGCCAGCGGATCGACGTCGAGGCGGTAGCGGGTGCAGATCTCGCGCAGCTTGTTTTCGACGTCCTTGCGTTTCGCAGCCAGCTTGAAGCCGCCCTCGGCACCCAGCATCACGTTGTCGAGCACGGTCATGTTTTCGACCAGCATGAAGTGCTGGTGAACCATGCCGATGCCGAGATCGATGGCTTCCTGGCTGGTGCGGATATTCCGCGCCTGGCCATCGATCAGGAGTTGCCCGCTGTCGGCATGGTAATAGCCGTACAGGATGCTCATCAGGGTGGATTTGCCGGCGCCGTTCTCCCCGATGACGCCATGGATGGAACCCTTGGCGATCGTGAAGCTGACGTCAGCGTTCGCTTGCACCGGCCCGAAGGCCTTGCTTATGTTGCGAAATTCTACGGCT
>Ga0265780_10004861_pt1 | contig 17188 bp, 11 predicted proteins | sample P1T30metagenome_FD_192432 | JGI IMG/M metagenome (GOLD analysis project Ga0265780, IMG submission 192432) | Plant litter microbial communities from East Loma Ridge, Irvine, California - P1 T30 | ecosystem: Environmental > Terrestrial > Plant litter > Unclassified | place: USA: California...
TTCTGTAGATTACATAAGTTAGTTATAAGTTAGACTATTTAAGTTATATGTACTCTGAAGTCTTAGCTCTCTAGCTAATTTATTGCGTAAATTATTAAGTAATATAAGGTAGCAAAGCTAAGTAAAGTAAAACTAGTATTTAAGCTACTATAATTAATACATGTTAACTATATAAGTTACACGCTAAGTTAGTAAAAGCCTCCTTAGCGTCCTACATGTGAGACGCCCGCAGGATGGGACACTGGGCCTGGGTGGACAATGTCGCTTCGGAGGCAGGTTCCACGACGGCACCATCCCCTTCATGTTGGCGGGGAGCTTGTTGTGTGCTTTGCAGGTTGCGACAAGCACATTTCGCCTTGTCTAAAGTCTGACTGCATGTGATTAGCAGAAACTTTCGACCTGCATTCGCAGTCCAAAGCAGCTGAGTTTATGTGTGCGTACGTGTCTTCTCTCGTTCTTGTTATTAAGTAATGTGTCGTCTAGCGACACGATCTTCTATGGTACACAACAATCATCTGACCTCAAATCGAGCGATGCAATCATCGGAAGCCGCGAGGCTGGGTATCCGTGTATCCTTTCAAGTCCAACCTGGGACAAAACAAAACGCCGTGCTATGCCAGAAAATTCTTGAAACATGTCATGATGTGGGACCACGTCAAACGTGACCCAGTATTTACAACCAGCCGTATCCCATGCCAGTGTCCCGCATTGGCATGGTAGACTGCTTCATCTGTTGAAACCACCACTCTTTGGACACCGCCTCGTCGTCGTCGAAGAAGAAGCTTTGACCTTCCATGCTCCCTGGGGTCTGTGACTTGACGTGGACTGGAAGTTGGAGCTGCTGAGCGTGGTCGCGGACCACAGGAAGTGGCGGTGAGGGCTCTTCGCTGGCCTCCGAGCTTGTGTCGTCGGCAACGTCTTCGTCCTCGTCCTCGTCATCGTCCTCCTTTGGTGGTTGCCAAGTCTCCTCCAACTTCAGGCCTTTGCCAGTAGCTGATTCGAATCCACTCCAAGATGGAGAGGACTCTGGTAGATCGTAGAGGCCTAATGCTACCAGCTTTTCGCCACTGTTTTCTTGCATTTCCTCGTCCTGTTCTGTAGGGCGCTGAATAGGCAGGAAGTCAGTAGATCCAGTGTGCGATGCCATCCCACTCTCCTCCTGATTTCGCTGTGCCCATTGCTGCAGATACCATGGCAGAGGCTCCGTGATGGATGTGTTGATAGTGGAATGTGCATATGAGCTGGTTTGCTGCGGGCCACTTTGATAGCTGTTTTCTGATTCTCCAGAGCCCCTGTGCATTCCATAAATCCCCGAGTGAATGGACTGAACTGATGGCTCGAACACGGAATTGCGCGTAGAGAGGGAATAGAAATCGGATCCTTGTACACTTCGTGGAGATGTTGCATATTGCTGCGGCTCGAAGTAAGACGTTGGTCGTGCTTGGAAGTGCGTCGAAGAAGGATGCCAGCTAACAGGTCTGCTTGGTTGTGGGCGTTGAACGTATTCTTCCTCAAGCTCTTCCCCGAACATCATCTTGTAATGGTCGTCCAGAGTCGCATATAGCTTCGCCTCCGTGGTTGTTTTCCGTCTTTCCGCAGTTCTGGGGCTGTTTTGATGGCTTTTAGGTTTCTCCACCCGTGATCGACCTAGTGATTGACTGCCTGAGCCACGGGAAGGTCGCCGTGTCAGCTGTGAGCTGTGCATGTGGCTCGACATGATAGTGATGGCAAGAGACGAATAGCCGCTGTCGCAAGGAACAGTAGTAGAGAGGTCCGCGACAATGTTTTGTATGAAAGTGCTTGATCAAGCGGTCGTATGGGTTAGAAACGCTGTTATCTATCTTGGAGCTGTGCAGACTTGGGGCATCTGCATAAGGTATATGGTCGTGCCAAGATATGTGAACTGGCTAGGGAGGGTGGATGAGAGTTGAAGTAAAATGCCGTCGCGGCCGGCGTCATGGTACAAGGAATGCTCGGCTAGGCTAGTGAAAACTCAAGAAATGCTAATAGCGGACCAGACGCAGACAAGGAACGAAAGGTTATTGACTTTACGGGTCCAAGGGATGGCTCGGTGAGGGAGCGCTGTAACAAGCAGGCCGAGTGGCACGGCTGGAACGATCACCCAAAACATGGGATGCAGAAATGCGAAAAGGGACGCCCGGAATGACCAAATCACAGGGCGAGGAGAGTAGACGAGGGATGCGGGTACCGATTGTATCATGGATTCATGGCGCAACGGAGCATCCGTGCAGCGAGGTATAGGGCCGGCAAGCAGGCAAGGGAACCACGATCGCAAATGATGGCAGAATGCGGTAGCGCACACTGCTAGGCTCCGGCACTGAACTTACAGTACAACTCAGCTGGGCACCGCACCGGGGTTTGGGTCGTGTGCATGGCAGTGGCTGTCTCCAGCGGTGTACTAGCCCCAAGGCAGCCTGAGTTGGACGAAGGAAGAAAGCTGCATGGAGGAAGCCAACGTTGACTTCAAGTTTTAGCCGCGTGAGCGAGCGAGCATAATTAGTGTGAAAGGCCGGCGACACACCAGAGCAGGGGCCGAAGGATCCACATATTGATGGTGGGCGGCTGGTGCATTTTCCAGGAACGATCTGCCAGCATCAGGGGCGGACAAGGTCAGACGTGGTTGGTTGGCTCGCAGTTTCGGGAAAAGTGGAAGAAAAAGCGAGTGCGCTACGGCGTGGTCCCGCGATGACTCCAATCAGGGCTAGCGTGTGCCAGACCAGTGAAATGCTCCACACCACCACGCTCTCGGTAAACCAAGTTGCTGGTGCATGGATATACAAGCGCGATCTGGGGTGGGAGCGGGCTCCGTTATAGGTCACCTGTGGACCCGCGCTTTTTCCAGAATGCGACGTGCAGGCCAATCCCTACCAGCACCCGCGGCCTGCAACGAACGGGGATCGCGAGCCCCATGAATGGGCCGCTATGTACAATATATGCAGCATCAGACTGTATCGCTTAGGTCACACAAGCCAGCCGCGATTCACATACGGAGATTGGGCAATCAGCACAGTGCATTCATCCGGTCTTCACAGGCATAACATCAGCCTTGCGACCGCCGTAACCCAACGGCTGGTTGCAACACGTCGGATGCGAACAACATTGGAGCCCACTTTGTTCGGCGTGGCCCCTGCGCGTGGGATCGTGCCTTGATCGCGGATTACGCCTGATATGTAGCCCGTCTCCATCGGTCGACTGTTGCATCCTTGCTAATTGGAGCATCATGAGGACCGCTGCGCAGTTCATCACCACTGCCATGGTCCACCGAGCCGCTTCTGAAACTATACGCACATTGTTCATTGCTTGCTAACTGGAATTGTCTCCGAGACACAAGCGTGAAGGGTCGGAACACGGATACGGTAGTCAATAATAGCCACAGTACAAAATGACTCTGGACTACGACCGGTGATTATTAGCAGATTTTGTTCTTTGAACTTTGGCTATGCGGTATCTACGCGCGTCCGTGGATGGACACTGGAGTGTCTTTCTTTGCTCATCTCATTTCGGCTCCACGACACCCAGGGATCGCGATACTGCAAATAGTGCGTATTGACTAGATCATGCTTATTACGGGCAATCACCCACAGCGCTACATACAGTGGACCTGATCACCACAGCTAAGCGCTGGAATGTAACTGCAATACGGTCGATGGGTCTCGCTGCGCCTCAGTGACAAAGCAGCTTGCGTGTTGAGAAACCCTTTTGATGAAAGCTGCAGCTTCGGTAAGTGTGGTTGAATGATGCCTGCAATAAAGCTCAACGACATGACGATAGCTGCCGGCCTGCATCAATGTCTCCCCAGGCCTCCTTAGCGACCCCACAGTGAGTTAGCAAGACCAGACTATAAGCGGAAATACCTCCCGTTCGACAACGAGAAATCGCCGGGCGTGGCGGAGCTAAAGCGCCGAATACCCTTGTCCCGCCTTGAATGATCGACAGCGGTTCGCGGTCGCAAGGGTTGCTTTGGGTGGTTCAAACGCACCGAATCATGCCAGGGGCTCTCTCTGGCTGGTCGCCCAAAGCGAGTGTGCATGGCTGTAAGGTTGTAGACATTAAAAGATGCACTTGCGCGCCCTGGCTGCAACAAGATCCAGTTTCTTTTCTCTCGTGCCGATACTCAGGCTAGGTGATACCAAAGTACAGCCCGGAAGAAGGTTACTCCAAGGCAGACGTCGAGTTAATTGTGTATCAGACACCACGAGGGTACACAGCAATCCAAGGCCGTGTGGCAATCACTTTCATCAGTACGCTCGTGTGGACTGGACATCCAGGCGGCACCACACAATGCACCCGGTGATTGAGTACAATTCGTTTCGCATACGGTCGGCATCACTAAAAGCCTCTGTCGTTGGTAGGGCATTGTGATACCTGCGAGTCAATGTGTACATGTTTCGACAATAGTGACACAGCCCAGAATAAGCGCCGACTTGTTGAACATCTGCGGAAAGACTCATCTCTAACCACATCTTGAGGAGTTGGTCGTAAAACGCATCCTGCGAATGGTGATAATCAAGCACAAGTGTCCAAGCCGACGTGCATGTTGGGATGTGAGTGTCAGCTTCCGAAACACTTGGACACGGGGTAATCATCACACTCATAACTCCTACAACATGTGCGCAGTAGTAATTATTTTCAGCTAGTGGACTTCATTAAGTGAGATTGTGAGCTCCCAGTCCAAGCAGACCGCCGAGGTTTGTTCGACGCTCGCTTCGTCCCACTGCTGCATGCGGGCCTCTACAAAAGCACCCACATAAGCCAAGCGCTTCGCATCTCTAACAGCCTCAGCAGACTCAGCAGAGTCAGCACGGCAATCTAAGACACGGCAATTGATGACGTACCCACCGGCCGTCCACGAGTCGAGTGGGTCCCAAACGTGGCGTGGCATTGTGAAAGAAAGTGGCGGGATGAGCGCACTAAGCACGATCCCTAGTCCGTGCTCTACAAGAGGTTGGCGCTTTTCGATTTGTTGTGTGATCTATCGATGACTCCACATCCGAGGGGCGAGATTAAGGGCTAAGTTTGTCATTTATTAAACGAAGGTTCGTACGTGGTACTGGTACGGAGAGAGATGCCTCATCAGACGGCGTCATCATCGATAATATGTCCAGCAAGCATTTATCGTTGCAAGCGAACTGCCGCCTTTCTCCGGCAGCCTGCTGAGTGCAACGAATTCTATGGCTAGCTGCATGCTTTGTGGCTGGCAATGTAATGCATGTTCTAGAACATGGTCAGATCGTCGTGAAAAGTTCAAATTTCTCTTTGCGCCCACGGCGGCATTTGCCCTTGGTGCCGGTCCAGGACCCTACCGGATTTTGGGGCTCACTTGCCAATTTTCGCTCGCTGCACCCAATTAACCGGCGCCGTTCGCCTAGGGTGAATCGTATACTTTTGCGGGCTGGGGCCACTACGACCTGAGTAACTTCCATGCAAGCGATGTTATCGTGGGCGCAAGCACGAGACCGAATTCAAATGACTCCGCTTGTCACAGCCTCGAACCTACTGAGCAGGTGAATCGACTCAAGTCTGTCGAACCAACTTCGTCACGAGACTGACGTCGGGACTCTCCGAAGTTGTGACACAGAAATCGCAACCCAAGATGAAGCAATGGCGAGTCACGAGGTGTTTACAATCACCACCTTTGCGACCCACTCGGTCCAGTACACTCCTTGCATGAACGGAAGCATGCAGAGGGCATCAAGTTGCACATACAGTAATGACGTTTCACCAATCACTGTCTACAGACGAGTAGTAACATGGGTTGGCCGCTGTCAAAAGCACTGTCGCCCGGGAATCTGCATTAAGCCTTGCAGGAGCACTGGAAATCCTTATCCCGAAGATGCCAGCATAACGAACTAGGCTCCAAGAGACCCGCATGTCTTGAGACGAGCCTCACGGGTTGGTGTCCAGCTCGTACTGCTGCAAATTATTCATGTATCGATAGAGCAGATATCTCAATCATCACACCATAGCAAGCAGCCAGCAGGCCATCCTAGCTACACCATGCTAACCTTTTGAAGTTATAGCGGCGCCATTCGCTTGTAACACTAACCACTGATGCAGGAATTGAGCTCCTGACTAACCTCTTCAAGATATAACAGTGGCTTGGGCTCTGGAGACGTCCGAATGACATTCACATCATTGTTCCTCGAGATGTGGCTCGATGTCCATTTCACTTCTCTTATGCACACTACATCGGTGCACCACTTGGACCCTTTGTTGACTTCATGGATCATAGGCAAGGCAAAGGGCTAGTGCTACGAGGCGGATGGCGGCTGACATACGTTGGCCTGGCTACACCGGGCGGGCTGATAGCACTCACAGCAGCACATGATGCCACAGTACGACACGGAATCTATCCGCACAGCCGGGGTTTCCTTCCAGCTCACGATCGACGAATCGCCTAACGTCTCACCCAAGGTCGTGCTCTAGGCTAAATCACCAACAGTGGGCTGACCTGGGATGCGGCGATCCTGCGAATGTTTCCACCACTGGGCGACAGTCTGACCTACGGATACGCGCAGAAAGTAGTAAAACATATATGTATGGTCCTTCAGCGCGAACCCGAGACTTTTGATCACCTATTTTTGGTCAAATCAAGCTTTGCACCAGCTGCAATACACATCAGGTCTTATTGATAGCTGTGGCTAGGGACAGTTCATCAGCCCCTTATATCAGTAGGGCGGGCCATCTCATCAACATTCCAGTGGGCTCCGTTGTCGCGACTAGCGCTCCGTCAGCAGTAGGTAACCCGCATCGTTACCCCACCTACTCAGGGATGGAGTCGATGGACCACAGGTCAGTCAGACCGTGACTGATCCCAACCAGACCGCCAAAGACGGCTGCACAACGATGCAAGGTTGCCTTTTCCTTCCAAGTTTCATGCCTGGCCTTCTTTTTTACTCTGCTTGTCCCGCTCGCCATGACAGTCTAACCCTTGCTACACTATACGTGGGTAATCGCCTGATCAACCGCATTACTGCCGCCGATGGGATGCATGCTCGTACCAGGAAGTTCGGAACTGAGTTTGTGTGCACACGACTCTAAGCGTCCGTCGCATTCCGTCACTTCGAAAGTCTGGAACACGCCAAATTGGAGAGAGCCTCCAACGATCGTCATCAATGGATCGGCATACCTACACAATTGATTTGGCTCTTGGTTGTAGTGCGCGCCGTTGCTGCCCAAGTCACACACCAGAACTTTTGGTACACCTCGTGGTTGTTATTGGCCTCGGTGAATTCCTTGGTCACTACCTAGGTACTCAGCCGCTCTTCCCTCGCATGGTCTTACAGTCCTCGTTACTCGACGTACTATCAAGTGCATATCAGAAGCATATCAGCCGCTCTCAACGCCTTCTACAACCTTGTAGACACCGATCGCCCGCGCCGCGTTCTTGTCTTTTACTCCACTAGATATCTACCGCGGTGGTAGTTACCTACATTACATGTTGTATCGCCGATCAAGCTGCACCGCTGCTTAGGACAACGAAAAGGCTGCTTTATCTGCAAGTTTGTCCTTGTAGATCTTGAAAAGGCTCGTTCCGAGGTTGACATTAAGGGGTCAGGAAGGTAGGTAATCCGACATGGTATTGCATACACCACCATGTGGACCTGGTGCCGAGTAAGGTTGTCATCATCTCGATGGCAGCCGCATGCCGGAGTGAGAAAAGGCCACCCCTCATTGCGGTGCACCAGAAGGCGCGAGCAGGGGCGAATTGTTGGCATTGCGGGGCAAATATCACATATATTTGTCTGGCATACCAAAAAGGCTATCGCCCGTTCACATTTCGCAAATATATCATCACATGAAGCGAGCAGAAACCGATATGTCCGCTGTCGATCTTCAATGACGGAAGATGCGAAAGCGGGGTCCCAACGGTAAGTTGTGTGGACAAGACAAGCACCGCGTTGGGCTGATCTTAGCTTCATCGGATTCCGCATGTGCATGTTAGAACTGCATGTTCGCCTGCTAGTCCCAAGCTGCTGATCTCGGTTGAGCCGTTTGGAGGCCTTCTTGTTAGACTGGTCAAGACGATGACATCTACCCATCATTACACCGTAGGAGCTGGTGAGCATGGAAAATACGCTCGTTTTGAAGGAAAACTTGTCTACAGAAGGGAAAGTGTTACTGAAATTTGGTATACCAAATGCAATACCAACTGGCGACGCGTAGCGACTGCTCACAGTGTGACCAAGCCTTAATTCGCTGTAGTCTGCACCTTTTGACGGATCAAGTTTGAAGACGACGTGTGGTTCGTATATGGATAGCCAATCGGTAGTGATCTAGCCAGCCAAATCATGGTGCGAAGTGAGGAGACGGTTCAAAATTTCTCTACGAGTTGTCCTTCATCGACCGTAAAGCTCCCATGACATCGATGGGGTCAGTTTTGCCCGTAAGCTTCTGCAACTCTGGGTCGGTGACTCGCATAAAAACGTTATGTTGCTATTTCGTGTCAGCATAATTGCCAATCATTTGCGTGTTGGATCCAAACTATATACCTTCTCATCACCAATGGTGAACTTGCCCTGCGTCTCCTTATTCGCTTGGGAATAGTAATCGAGCTTCTTGATCGCATCATTGTTCAGCACTTGCTTCGCGAATTTGACATTGCCTTTGGTGTACTCGTGTCCGGGGTAGACTTTTGTGTCATCGGGCAAAGCTGCTAGCACCTCGTTCAACGCCTTGTGCATCTCTTTCGGTGTACCTTCGAAGAAACGTCCACACCCCCCAATGAAGAGCGTGTCCCCGGTAAAGACAGCGCGGTCCTGACCATCCTCGAGAAAGAAGCAGATGCTATCTTGAGTATGACATGGCGTGTGAAGCGCAGTCACGTTGATAGAACCAATCTTGAATTTTGAGTTGTGGCTGGGTGTTTCAGCAACGAGGGCGCAGTCTCTACCACCAACCACGGGTATGTTGTACGACTTGGTCTATACTCCGCGTCAGATGTTACTTCATACACGAATCACTGAGGTACTCACAATCTCCTCGTTACCACCGGCATGGTCGTGATGGCTTCATCAGAATCAATGGGATACTTGCATACTCAGAAAGCGTTACGTACTGATGTGTGTTGATAATCTTCGACAGCTTGAAGCCAGCGTCCGTCTTCTCCTTGAGGTGAGAGAGTACTCTGTGATCAAGTTAGATTGGTGTACCCTTCTCAAACAGAATCTGTCTCCGTACTCTGATGGATTTGCTGGGTCGATGATGACCGCTTCTTTGGTCTTGTCGTCCGAGACCAAGTAGGCGTAGTTGTTACCCGTGCCTTCCCCTGATACAAGTAAGTATTTTTAGTCATTGTACAAAGGCCATTAGGGTACTCGTACACATGGGAATGGATTGAATATGCATGGCTCGAGTTGTGATTGGCTACATTGCGTCAGCATCGAACAACTTCGTTACAGGTGATCTACCTTCGCAATTTGTTTCGTAAGTAAGGTTGGCGAATAGCGCTTAATGACAGTAGCAAGTAAGCTCATAAGGACGATGCTGAGAAAGGACTTGCGAATGGTGGTTGTCAATGTCATAGAGGTCGGGAACGATGACGTGCATTCGGAAGACCGAGGTAGCAGTCACGTGGAGCATTTAGCGTCTTTCTCTAAGTCCGTATCTCCGCGTCTCCCAAGCGCGTCGAACACAACATAGTTCGATAACCCACTTCGTTCAAATAACTATATACAACGAGAACAAGGCCTGGAATGCCGTACGCCAAACACCTCCATGTTCGAGCCATTGATGCTTGCCGTAAGTCATAACCATTTCCATGTTACAGGAGCGACTTCAAACGCATCTGCAGCTCTGGCGCGCTCGACGTGCCCTCGCTACGCAAGCGACGATCTTGAGGATCGTATAAAGGATCACTGGTTACGGTAGCCTTGATCCTCCTGCCAAAGTACTCAATCTCAACGGCTTCACCCTCTTTTACGCTTCCAGGTAACCATGCATAAGCAACCGGCTTGCGTACTGTATATCCGAACGCGGCATTGGTTACATAACCAGCTGCTTGACCTTGAACAAACACTGGCTCTTTTCCAAGGATCATGGACTGGCCGTCGTCAACTGTCAAGCAGCGTAATCGATACGAGGACGTCTTCGTCGACAACTGTTCAAGCGCAGCCTTTCCCACATAGTCGTCCTTCTTGTCCATCTGGATAGCGTATGTCACCCCAGCCTCCCATGGGTTATGCTCTGAAGACATGTCAGATCCTGACGCTCGAAGACCTTTCTCAAGGCGGAGTCCGTTAAAGGCAGCACGACCTGCAGCGACCAGCCCATGTGACCTGCCTGACTCCCACAGGAGGTCCCACAAGCGCTGGCCATACTCTGGTGTCGTTTGGATTTCCCAACCAAACTCGCCCACGAATGATTTGCGGAACATGATGACCGGAATTCCCGCAAGGCTTGTCTTCTTGGTATCCATGTATGGTAGCCCCTTGTTCGAGAAGTCATCGGCGCTGACAGTAGTGATGACATCTCGAGCTCGCGGACCCCAGAGACCGAGACAGCAGGTGCTACCGGTCACGTCGCGTACCTGAGCCCATTTTCCAGGTGTTTGTTTGAGCTGGCGGCGAGCTTCTCGTGTGAGGTAAGCCAGATCGGTCGCGGTATTGGCCCCAACCTGGAAGAGGTCATGTTCGAGCCGCGAGACAAACACATCGCTCACTATGCCGCCATGGTTGTTCAGCAACAGCGTGTGCGTGATGCTACCTACGTCTTTTGTCACGTCGCTTGTTGTCAGACGCTGAAGCAGATGAACTGCGCCCGGACCAGATACCTCGAACCTGTGGAAAGTGGTCATGTCATACATGGCGACGGCATTACGAGTTTTCCATGCCTCTGCCGCTGCGATTGGCGAGTAGAACTTTGAGGACCAAGCATCGCGGTCAACAGGCCGCCAATCCGCTGGTAAAGTTTTCACTAAGTCGGAATTCGACTCGTACCAATGGGGCCTCTCCCAGCCACCAACTTCGAGGAAGAAAGCACCCTGTTCCCGCTGTCGTGCGTGGAAGGGACTGACGCGAAGGTTTCGTGGGTTCTCCTTTGGCGCAAGCGGGTGAATGATGTCGTAAATTTCCACAAAATTTTGCTGGGATGTCTCGCTGACACTAGAGATAGATGTACGAAGTCAGTATATGTCTCACATGCAGTTCGTACATGGAGCTCTCTTACTACTCAGGACTAAGCTGGACTTCCTCGAAGCGCGTCAATTCACATTCCGCGGCGTCGATCCTCGAGCGACCTTCCGTCAACACTTCGGCAACAGCGCGAGCCACACCAGCTGAATGGGTAACCCACACCGCCTCGGCCACATAGAAGCCGTCCAGATTGGGAGCTTGCCCAACGATAGACCCGCCGTCCGGAGTGAACGAGAACACTCCATTAAAACCATCTGCAATCTCAGTCTCTCGAAGAGCGGGTAGAAGTTGTTTAGTGGCTTCCCAGGCTGGTTCGAAGTCCTTGGGTGTGAACTCAAGTCGAGATGGCATATGCTTGTCGTCTACGTCATTTGGCGTTACGCCGAGAGATGCAGCATCTACGGGCATGGGTCGATGGCCATAGTAACCGATGCCGAACTGCTCGCCATGCTCACGGTAGTACAAGTCTTGGTCTTGGTGTCGGAGGATTGGAAGCTCGGCGTTCATCGCATTGATGTTCTTGTTTATCTCCCGGCCCTCAAGACCAGGCACTGCTGTTGTTTTTACGTACTGGTGACCCAGCGGAAGCAACGGCACCTTGAGACCGATCATCTTTCCAATCTCAACTCCCCAGAAACCCGCGCAAGACACCACGATATCTGCGGGTACAGAGCCGTTGTTCGTTGCGACGCCAGTCACGCGTCCGTCTCCTTGTTCAATCCCAGTTACGACAGTGTGCTCAAGATAGGTGACGCCGGCACTGCGCGTGCTTTCAATGAGTATCTGTGTCGCTCGAGCTGCTAACGCAAGACCATCGCTTGGAATGTGCAGACCACCGAGGATCATGCCCTTGTTCAGAAGAGGGTACCTTTCCAAGCACTCTTCACGACTGATCAAATGAGCTTCGATGCCCCATGACTGTGCGTACCCGTGTTTGCGTTTAAGCTCTTGAAGGCGTTCAGGTGTTGTCGCCACTTCCAAACCACCCAACTGGTTGAAGCAGTTCTGGCCATCCTTCCAGAGCGACTGGAGTTTCTCGACGGTGTACTTAGCGAAGAGTGTCATTGTCTTGGAAGGATTTGTTTGGAACACCAAGCCAGGCGCGTGCGACGTTGAGCCTCCTGGTAGACTCAATGGGCCTTGTTCGATTACTGTGATGTTCTGCCATCCTCGAGAGACGAGCTCGTCAGCGAGATTAGTGCCAACGATGCCAGCACCGATAATGACAACGCGCTGTGAAATGTCCATGGTAGGAGGGAAAGGGTATTGATTTGAATGGCTTAAATTGCTTGCAGGAGCCTACTGCTTAAGAATATCTCTTGCCCGCGATAACGGACTCACTTGCAATAAACGCCTCCTCCATAACCGCCGCTAAGCAAGGACTACAAGATCAGAAACGCAAAAGCTTTCCGGATACCAAAAGGCACCCGTGAAACAGACAGCTCACCCCGCAACCGACTCTTACGACATGGTGGGGACGTGTAAACTTCGTTGGAGAACATAGGGTTCTGTTTACCAAAACGAGGTTAGTCTCGATCGCCGAACTTGGACAACACAAGCCACTACATAACAAGCGACGACCCCACCTCGCGGGCGTGTTCGCCATTTTACTACCTCCTCCTGAGCGTGCAATCCTCACCGCGACATCTCCGAAACTATTTGGTATGTACGAGCTATCTAGCAAGATCATCAGCGATACAATATGATCGCTCTGTTCGATGAAACCGAAGCCCAATGTCAATGCCTCGCAACCGTGTTGTAGGAACCCAGACAAAGTAACAATGACCTGATATCTCACGCTATCAATGCTGTCAAAACACCTGAGCCTGGCGACAAAATCATTGCAACAATGCCTTCGCGCCAAATGTCTTCGCGCCCATGCATGCCAGCTCGTTACAACAAGAACTTGGCGACATCACCACGCAGCTCGTCCACGAGGACTTCACTGAGAGCAACAGTCCTCGCTCCGCCTTCTGCAATGGCTGCTTCCTACGCCACAAAACTCCTGGCAGTACCAGACGCGACCTTTTCACGGAACTTGGAATGGTTCGTAACCACTTTCCGAAACCCAACGGTCTGGACCTGGTAGGCTAGAGGCTCGGGAGGTGTCAATAACATGCCGAGGGGATTTCTCGCATGTCAGGTTTGAAGTGACCTCCGCAACTGACTAGTCGGTTCCTGGCATCCACGATACCCTTCAGGTGCTATCAGTAAGCGCGGACCATCCAGCAACATGCGTCTTACGATAGCAGCGGTCCATGGAGCACCAGGGCACAAATGTCACCGAAAGCACTTAAGCCAACAGCTCTTCGTAGCCTTCGAACGGAACTACTGCGCAAGCCGCGCGGGGTGAAAGCATGCCACGAAGTCACCGTACCGGTGAAAATAAATCGACTATTTGCGTCAATGCATCTTGCTGCTACATCCACGGCTCATAGGCATCTAACTCCGCTGAGCCAATATCTCCAGGTCGTGATCCTTCTCACGCACCTATGTACAGAAGCGAAAGCGTGCGACGTTATCCCTCCATGAGCACGAATTACTGGATTTCAAACCTTTCGTCAACCGCTGTAGGCAATGCAGACGCCCATCTTTGCTGCACCATTGGAGATCTATCGTCTTGATAGCAACCCGGTGATAGCCTGATAAGAGCCCGATAAAGGGTCTTGATTCATCTCGTGGTGTTTTGGGTCTAGAATGGTCCAAGCTTGGCTGGTTTTCCATGTCCAAATCTGGACATCAGATCCACTCACTCCAGCCTGGCCTCCACACGAGGGCCTCAGTCGACAATGCGCTCAAGTTCTGTCACGATGACAGCGCACCTCCACACTCTACAGAGACAGCAATCATGAGCCGTTGCTCAGTGACAGCACAGTAACGCACTTCTGGCTCGCTATCTATAGACTGCGATGCGTGACGCACTCGATCACGATGGCATATCTAGTGAGCTTGAGGAGCTATCGGGAGGCGTAAAGCCAGTATTTGGCAAGTGGGTCGGCACCGATTACGTTTGTGATGACAATCTCTCCTCACTGTGTATGGGTGCTATTACCCCATGGGGACTTGTCGAATTTCTTTACTTGATAAGGACCACCAAACGTTGCTACCACCCAGGACTATAATAACACTCCGCCACATCAATAGGTTATCGCTATACTCATTCACATATTCTTCGCCATCTCGGCAACCGTGGTACAAGGCTTTATCAATTCCACAGTTCATCATGGTTGCATCACTTCTGAGCTACATCGGTCTCGGTGGCTCGGCTGCCGTAGCTGCGCCACAAACGGAAACCGTGCGCGCCTTGCCAGGGAACTGGTACACATCGGAAGAGATGTATCAGCTAGAGAGGCGTGCAATCTTCTCACGTCGATGGCTACTCCTTACACACAGGTCAAGAGTCCAGAATTCAGGCGATTATCTCCGGTACAGTGTCGCCAACTACGACATCGTCATCTCCAAGGACCGATCTGGTGAGGTTCACGCTTTCCACAACGTTTGCCGACACCGTGCCTACCCCGTTGTCGAGCAAGACATAGGCAACGCGAAGATCTTCTCCTGCAGGTACCACGGCTGGTCATATGGCCTTAACGGCAATCTCGCCAAGGCACCTGGCTATCAAGAGCTTCCCACCTTCGACAAGGCTAAGAATGGACTCCTTCCTATCCATGTCCGTATCGACAAGAACGGCTTTATATGGATCAACATGGACTCAAAGAAGGTGCCAGAGGTATCATGGGAGTCACAATTCGACACTGTGGACGAGCAAGAGCGCCTCAACGCTTTCAACTTTGACCACTACGAGTTCAACCATACCTGGAACATGGAGAGCAATTTCAACTGGAAGATACTGGCGGACAACTTTAACGAGTGCTATCACTGCAAGAGTACACACCCAGACCTCACAAACGGTGCACTCAGTCTCGAGACTTACGATGTAAATTGCTCAGCCGATCACATCCAGCACGATCCGAAGACCACTGAAGAGCAGCGTGCCAAGGGCTTCGGCATCTGCTCAACGTACATGTTCCCTAACGTCTCCTTCACTGTCACGTAAGTATGCCAGCAACACGTGGCCAAATCAATCGCTGACAGTAACATCAGAGAGCACTTCATGATGATGCAAAAGTTCATGCCGAAGTCTCCGACTGTCTCGCTCATGCATTACGAAGTGTGGAAGAACAAAAACTCAACCGAAGAAGACTTCAGGCACATTTCAGACCTGTACGCTCGCGTCATGAAGGAAGACAAGGTCCTCTGTGAGCGCGCGCAAGCCAACATCAACGCCGGGGTCTTCGTCAACGGCGAACTGCACCCACGTATGGAGAAAGGCCCGTTGTTCTTCCAGAAACGCTGCCGTGAGGTAGTCATGGAGCATGGTGCGCGCGAAAAGCGCGAGGGTCGGCAGATCTGGCCTGCGAAGCAGCAGCTCGAAAAGACGGGCACCAGCGCGATCAGCAATGAGGACGTCGCGTTCTGCGAGGGTCTTGCGTGTGGTAATGATAACGACAAAGGCGACTTGGCTTGGTGATTTTGCTCTTTCAGTATGGCAGCATTGTAAGGTGTTATGGCGCGTTGATAGAGGCATCGTCCTCTCGCTTGTTTCCTGCTGGGTTTTGGTAATGACTTACGACTTTCGCTTCTCTTCTCTACACTCTGCGCAGGTAGAGTTCTCACACTGAGAACACGAGTCTTCCATAAGGAACATCACATCTTGAAGACAAAGCTCTTTGTTCGTGGTCGTTTTCTAAGCCTGCTCACACTTCTGCTCTTTGCTATGCGCCGAAAATCTTCGACCTCTCTCGGCTAGGTCCGTTTCTACAGCTCCCGAAGTCGCATTTTCTCTGGCCAGCCCCTGGCACGGCAATCAAATCCATCATGACGATCGCTAAGCATCAACAAAGACTTGCATCAATCTTGATCAGCTGCACAAGCGCATGACCGAGGTTTCCCTATCGTTCTCGCATACATGCGGAGTTGTCTTGCGGTGGCTTTCCCGAACGCGATATCAGTCCCGATCCGGAAAGCAAATCCATTGAGCCAATCGGATCGTTTGGCATGATCACGGAGTGGCGATAACGGTATTGAGATGTGAGGAAAGACGATGCTGGGAGACGTGGACTTGCATGAGAAGCAAGGCCATGCCGGCATTAGAAGATCGAGATGGGATTATATGGACGTGGAACGATATGTAGGGTTGCTTTAAGCGTGCACTCAGCACTTTACTATGTACCCCTTCCTGGGTCAACTGCACAGTCATGGCTACCAAACATGGTCGTCCCGCTTGCCCAATTCCTGATGAGGACCAACGTAGTCATCCGTTATAGCGAAGGGTGATGGGACCGCTTTGTCGCCAAAGCTACTCTCCATCCACTCGCTGAACCACCTGACTTGATTAGTAATTATCTAAGATAACATCCACAACGAGAAACTCACCACTTCTTAAAGTCCTCCTTCGACAGTCTCCCCAGGAGATGCATGTTCATATTGGCACGTGTAGGGCGGATATTCAGCTCATACTCAGCTTTCTTGAGTCGCTGATCAGTATACATGCTGAGGGCGAGTACATGTACACGAAGTAATGGTTTCCCGTCCTTGCGCGCAAGAATGAAGGAGCCAGTGTTGTCAGCCTGGTGAGGAGGATTAAGCATGCCAATTTCCTGGCTCTCCATCTTCGACACCTTTGTGCGAAAATGCATTGCCGGTGCGATCTTGCGCATGACGAGCTCCAGCCCGATTCGCTGGGCAATGGGTGTAGGGATATCGGATTTCTCGTCGAGGCGGAGAAAGTGGCCCTGTTCTGTGACGCTCTGATATGTGGACCGCTTGCATAGCTGTTGGTCTCCTACGCAATTGACACGGACAGCAGTGATTTGTTTGCGGCCGCTCTGGCATGCACCGAAGTCGGCAAACATGTGATGCATGCTAGATGCACAGTACAGCCCGCCAAGATTGTCGACTGCGTGTCGGAAGTCCTCAGCTACAAGATCGAAGCTGGCATCTATAGTTTGCTTGTTCGCAATACGAACGCCGAC
>Ga0265780_10004862_pt1 | contig 17183 bp, 26 predicted proteins | sample P1T30metagenome_FD_192432 | JGI IMG/M metagenome (GOLD analysis project Ga0265780, IMG submission 192432) | Plant litter microbial communities from East Loma Ridge, Irvine, California - P1 T30 | ecosystem: Environmental > Terrestrial > Plant litter > Unclassified | place: USA: California...
TGCTTGTTGATCGGTACAGGGGCGGGTGAAATGTTTTCAGAGTTGGAGGCAGCGTCGGCGAAAATCGACATGGCTGTTCGTCGAGTCGAGGCCGGTCGTTGTTTGACGGTGTTGGCGTCGTGCACCGATATCAAGGAAGTGACGATGGGGATTCGTTGATGTGGAGAAGGGGCTGGACGAGACTTGGTTTTGGATCGAGTCCTTGATGCGGGGCTGCCCATATCTACAGTAGACTTGCCGGCGGGTGTAACTTCGGGTCGCAACTGATCAAGCACTCGAGCCTTCTTCAAAGGTGTCTGGACAGAGGAAGTGGCGGTCGTTGTAGTGGGCCTGGGTTGATCGGCACTAGGCACTCGATGTCGCTTTTCCTTAGTAAGGTCTTTCGGCCTCAGAACGGTGCTTCGAGGTTTAACGAGATCATCAGTGAAAGCGGGTTTGTTGATTTCCTTTTCACTTTGAAGGGATTCGGAGGGGAAAGCTATAGACTGCTTTACCATTAACGCTTTTCTTCGGGGTACTTGTGTCTTGATAGGAGAGTTGGCGTTCGAAGGAGCACCGAAAGCAGAGGAAGGACCGTCATTGAATATCTTGTCGGGTGTGTCTGCGTGGATTGCAAAGATTGCGCCTTTCTTCTTTGTGACTGGCATATTCGTGATTCGGTGATGGTGTATTATAAAGAGAGTATGGATACGTTGGTAGTGCTGAACAATCGAGAGTCAAGACTATACTATACCTAATATACCTTATGTTATCGTTTCGCAGTAGAAAGTCAGACAACCTTGTCTTGAATCACAATTAACTTACTCCAACAATGTAGAAATACTTCCGTTATGACACAAACAAACCAGGCGCGTCCATCACCACGTGGCAAGTAATACAAAGATCTACATCCGGCCCGAACCCCGGGATGATACCGTCCATTACCGGAGGTGCTCCTCCCCTAAGATCCAGAACATATAGATAGATAGATACCGAGGCAGACATATATACCCACTAATTCACCTTATCACAGTCTCCACTACGAAATAAATACTACAATGTCACACCGAGTCATCTTGATCACCGGAGCATCAGCCGGAATCGGCAGATCGTGCGCCATCACTCTCTCCAAAGCCTTCCCTAACGAGGAACATTCCCAGCCCCTGGTCTTGTTCTTGGTTGGCCGGCGGGAAGAGGAATTGAAGAAAACCGGAGAAGCTTGCAAGGAGGGTACGATCATCGAGATTCAGACTGGGGATATGGGCAAGGAGGAGGATGTAGAGAGGATTTTCAGTGTGGTCAAGGAGAAGTACGGACGACTTGACCTTTTGTTCAACGTAAGTTCGAGCAAGACTATCCTGTTTTTTTTGGACCAGTACTGATGGTAGAACGCCGGTGTCAACCTTCTAAGAGACTCGCCTATCGAGGAGAATGACATGGCCAAATTCAGACAGGTCCTTGAAACCAACATAATGGCTGCAGTCCTTGTACGTCTTTTTTTGACACACTCGAACATAAAGCTGACGAGTAGTGCACAAAACAGGCTTTCATCCTCATGAAGTCACAGTCTCCTAAAGGTGGTAGAATCGTAAACAACGGTTCCATCTCCGTCGATTCTCCTCGTCCAAGTAAGCTTCTCCCGTTCCTTCCATGAACATAGCTGATAGCAGACTCATTCTCATACACCATCTCCAAACATGCAATCCTCGGTTTGACCCACTCGACATCTCTAGACGGAAGAAAACATGGTATCGTCTGTACTCAGCTCGATATCGGTAATGCGGCTACGGATTTGTCTGCTCATTCAAGCAAAGGCACTTTCCAGGCCGATGGAAGTAACAAGGTTGAACCCATGATGGATGTTGAAAATGTCGGAAAGACACTTGTGTTTTTGGCGAAGCTGCCGCTTGACACTGATGTGCTGAGGATGAACATTGTGTGAGTTCCATGTTATTTGAGGTGAAATTGAGCTGATGATTAGGGCTGCCGGTATGCCTTTCATCGGTCGAGGTTGATCTTATTTGTGGAACTCATTTCTACTCTATTGGAATTATGTAATGTGAATATCGCCCACAACCTTACGTCTCCGATTACGGAGCCATTGGCCTCCGTGATAGACGATCAAGATCACTACGAAAGTCCCCACGATCCCGGCGCCAATCAGACCTGATTGATCATTTGCCTATAGTCAGCCAGAACGGTTCTCGTGAACTCACATATCCCCAAGCTCGCCACCATGATCCAGCTAATCCTCCTCCATCATCCGCCTCAGCAGCTTCTTTGCAGGATTGACATTTCTCGCCTATAAGGCCCATGATCTCGATGATCGATATACTAATGTCAGCTAAGAATCTAATGAAACTCACCTGAGGGCTACTATTATGGAAAGAGCGGTGAGGGTTATGCTCAAGCTGCTGATTACCTGCTTTTTCGTGTCGATGGCTTGAGTGCCGGGTCCACTGTGACTTTGCGTAGCCTCATTCATGTCCAGCGTGGGAAGGACGGGCAGGCTGTCCACCTCCTGAGAGATAATTTTCTTTGTCTTGTCTATGGGTGCCGAATCCTCCCGAGTCGCAAGATTATGATCAGGAACTTCATTGGTCGGATCAAGGCGCGCCTCTTCAAGAACGAGTCGATCGGCCTCTTCATCCAGTTCGATCTTGGTTGACTGAAACAAACCAATTTTCCCTTCTTGGGTAGATCGCGAAGGCGAAGCATAAGCGTAAAGCATCAAGACCGAGTCTAGTGAATCGACAAAAGACATCCCAGCCGTGAACAGGAACTATCGTCAGAGTGCTCACCCTGCAAAGAGAACCAGGGAAGATGTCTCACGGGTAAAATGATTATTCGAGCATGATTTATAGATTTTCCATTTGGACCCTTCTGAGCTAGAGCGGAGATAGCTAGTAATGCAATTGAAGAGGCTGTATCGAAGCCTAGGTATCAGATTCGTTTCAATTCCTCGCCGCAGGCAGGACCACTTACCAAGTCCAAACAACAAGCCGACGGGATACAGCTTCCAAGGCCGATCAACAGCTTTCAAAACAGGTCCAATGAGTTTCATCAAAAGTCCTCCACCTTGTACTTCCCCATGTCCAGGCGCCGGGCTTTTACCACTCTCGACCCGTTTCTTAGTCTTAATGGCGGTACGGAGGAAGAAAATATTGATCACCGCAATGAGGAATAGGAATACGGCAGAGACAGCTGTTCCGACCGTACCCCCAATTTCACCCACCGCTAACCATCAGCTCTCTCCAACACGGGTGTTGGCATACCATCGAGTTTATCGTATATCTGAACAGAAATTGCTATGGCAATGTTCACTACTATGACAATAGTGGAATGCCCAAGTGAGAACCATAATCCTTCATATCAGCTTCATACGACTGGAACAGAACGGGCGTACCACATGTAACGGGTAATTGATCAAGACTGACCAGATGCCTGGTGGCATTATCGATAGCTGAAATATGGTCCGCATCCAAGCCATGTCTCAAGCCCAATGTCTATCATCAGCATGCTGACCTCTAATCGGATGAAGGTTAAAAACACACCCAGGCCAAGAGGCAGAGACTGATCAGACCTGTGTTTCGGAATGTCAAACCTGCTACAACCCAACATATCACATTGGCGAGAAATACTGCGGCTATGAGGACAGTAGATCGACCGAGGAGCGTCAGGCGCCTTTTAGAGCGTAAGGCTGGCTCTGCCATGGTCGATATCAGAGTCGTAAAGAACCGTTCTGTCTGTATTTTGAGCAGAGATAAGAATTCAGGCACGACAGATCTTGATATCCGAAGCCAATGATCTTACAGCATAGACATTGGGTTTTGTGGTTAAATAGGGAGACAGGCAGTTTAGCTGATGACCTTGGCAGCGGAGGTCAAGTATTCACAAAGTACCGACTGCGTCGTTGTTCGCCGAAGGAGAAACGTGACAGCCTCGGTCCAGCACGACGGGGATGAAGCGTTCGTGATCTTCAGCGGCATACTGGTGATATGCATGCATATCTGCGAATTACTGAGCGATTCTTGCGCGCTCTGTCTCTGACACAAAGATGCCTCACGCATCAGACCACGGACCGGAGAGATGCTCGATTTTGAGTATTTGGCCAACCGAAAGTCAGAATGCGGGGCAACATTCGATGAATCAATCTCTATCCGAGATTTACAGTCACTCCCATATCTGTACATCTACCTCGCAGCATCGTCTCCAGAGCCACCCGCGGATCCTGCGACTCGAGATGGCGCCACAATTCTGGAAACCGGGAACAGCTGGTCCAGGTACGTCCTTGCGACCCGAAGAGCGCTGATGGAAGGATCATCCCTCGACCGAGAAGCTGAAGCTGAGGGATCATTGCTTCCTGCTGTCAATACCAATACTGCCCATCTGAGTCTTGATGCCCATAGACAGAGACTTCCGATATACAAACATCGTCAAAAGCTATTATGGTGCGTTGAGGAGTATCGGGTTGTCATTGTGGTAGGGCAGACTGGGTGTGGAAAGTCTACGCGTAAGCTGCTTCCCCTGCCCAATGTCATGATTAATGGGCTGATATATAGAAATACCGCAATATCTTCATGAATCTGGATGGTCGGGTAATAACCATGTGGTAGCATGTACGCAGCCTAGACGGGTTGCTGCTACCAGCGTTGCAACGAGAGTTGCAGAGGAAGTCGGAACAGTGCTAGGGGACGAAGTGGGATATGCAATCCGATTCGAGGATCTATCATCACCAACGAGAACACGGATAAAATATATGACGGATGGGATGCTTTTCAGGGAGACGATGGTTGATCCATTACTGAGCAAGTATAGCGTGATCATGGTATGTCCAATCATCAAATTGGCGCAGGCGTTTCTGTTTGATCATAGCTGATTGCAGATCGACGAAGCGCATGAGAGAGGAGCATATACGGATTTACTACTGGGACTACTAAAGAAAGTCATGAAGAAGAGGCCGGAGTTGAGGATCATTATCTCGTCAGCGACAATAGACGCAGAGGATTTCATGGAATATTTCAACTCGAATGCCGGAGGTGAGGATCGCACAAAGGATGACGCCGTCAGTAAGTCTCTCTGTATACCCCCTTCTTGTCGACCAATTGGTTGACCATCAGTCGTCAGTTTAGAAGGGCGGATGTTCCCGGTAGAAGTGTGTTACCTAAAGGAACCAGTCTCGGACTACTGCGAGGCAGCAGTGGAGACAGTCTTCAACATACACATGAAGGAGCCAAATGGGGATATTCTAGTATTCCTGACGGGGAGGGAGGAGATTGATAATGTCCTACAACAAGTAGCGGATCGGGCGCAGAGGTATGCCCATCACTTCAAGCAACGCTAATATCAGTCTACCAGGGGCAGCACCAAAGATCTTACCACTACCCCTTTACGCATCTCTACCACCGGAAGAACAAGCTTTAATATTCGACCCGGCCCCTCGCGATACTCGTAAAATCATTTTCGCGACAAATATCGCCGAGGCGAGTGTAACGATAGATGGGATTAAATATGTTGTCGATTGTGGCTTCGTCAAAGTAAGCTACCGGGTTCAGCGACCGGACGAGCTAATGGCAGATTAAAACCTTCAATCCACGTACAGTCATGGATGTCCTCTCCGTTACTCCATGTTCATTAGCATCTGCAAATCAAAGAGCAGGTCGAGCAGGTCGTACCTCAGCTGGAAAATGTTTCCGTCTCTACCCCTCTACCCTTCTTCCTACCCGAAACACGTACTCGCCAATGCCAATAACGACCCCTCCCGAACTCACTCGATCAGATGTATCGATGTATCTACTACAACTGAAAGCTCTGGGTATTGATAATCTGGCGAAGTTCGATTTCATGTCGCCCCCTCCTAGCGATATGATGATTAGGGCTCTAGAGTTTTTGTATAGTCTTAAAGCTATTGATGATGAGGGCAGGTTGACAAAACCTTTCGGGGCTAGGATGGCGGAAGTTCCACTTGATCCAATGATGGCTGCTATTGTGAGTCCATGATGACAGTCGTATGGTGGCCGAATGCGAAGAAGCCGAACTGACGTAAAGCTACTCAATTCTCACGAATTCAGATGTGGTGAAGAGATCCTTACGATAGCGGCAATGACTTCCGTACAAAACGCTTTTATCCAGATCGACGGTGGGACCAAAGGAATGATGGCAGATCTGGAACGCCGTAAATTTACTGCAGAAGAAGGAGACCACCTATCACTGTTAAATGGTACGTTAATCGAGGTTGCATCGCTGACATCAGCGTACAATGCCTTCGTGCGGAACGGCCAAAGGGATAAACAATGGTGTGGTAATCATCGAATCAACCACAAAGCGCTATTGAGGGCGGTCTCTATCCGAAAACAATTGAAGAAGTATCTCGAGAGATTTGGGATTCCAATCGTGTCTTGCGAAGGGGATGCGGTGAGATTACGAAAATGTCTAGTCTCGGGATATTTCAAGGTACATCCCACCGTTTGAATGGTGCCGAAGCTGATAGATAGAATGCAGCAAGGATGCAGCCAGATGGAACGTATCGCTCAGCTAGAGAGGGTGCTATCCTGAACGTCCACCCAAGCTCAGTGATGTTCACAAGACAGCCATCGACTGGATGGGTGATATTCCACGAGGTCGTGGAGACCACAAAAAGCTTTATGAGGGATTTGACGGTAGTGGAAGAGGAATGGTTGGTTGAACTAGCGTAAGTGACCCTTGCCCTGGTCTATAGTGATATAGCTAACGAGTAGGCCACATTACTATACATTCAAGGGAGGTGGATTGAAGAAGCATTAGACTGTCGTAGCGTTGCTGTGTTTTACTCGAGAAAGAGGTCCGAGCTCAGCTCCAGCATGCATGACATCTATGCCATTTCTCTTCTTCTTCATACCTCATTCTCTAATCCAAGCACTGATAGCAAACTCTCAACTAGAAGACACCTAGCAAGATGCGCAGAGCTAAATCGGTAATTCCATCCAAAGCGAAACCCCCATCTGAGTTATCCCGGTCAAAATCCACCGCACCTTCCAAACCGAAACCCAAAGTCCAGACTCGCGAATACTCTCATGCAACCAAGTCGGATGAAGAGGAATATGTTCCGAAGGACAAGAGTATAGGTATGTAGCTGACGAACACATGACTCAGCTAATGAGTAGGTGTTCAAGTGAGGACGTCGTCCAGGCAGAGTAGCAGGTCTAGCAGAGCCGTGGGACCTGATCTTCCTTTTGATCCGAGTCCATATCTGAGAAGATCAGCGAGAGCCGTTTCGATAGCGAAGGTCGGAAGTGCAAGTCGAAGCGGGGCAAGCTCAACGGCTCAGTACGCACATCACAAGCTGATCCATCAGGTTGGCCATACATCATTACCTATCATTGCATCAGAGGATCTCCCGCTAGATCATGAAGCTAGAAAGGTCAGCTGGCCTTTGTCCGGTTGACAAGGAGCTGATAGCAGCTCTGGGCGATATTTATAGTGAGACTAAGAACGGTCCATAGAGGTCAATCTGATTGGTTAAAAGTCCCTGACAAGGTCAAAGATGAGTTAAAAGAGGTTAGCTTTAGTAGTCAAGAATCGAGCTCGAAGCTGACTGTCAGATGATGTCGATGATTATAGCAGCTGTTGATGCGTGATCGTGATAGGAAATATGATATGTATGACATCAAGTAGACTACAAATACCAACTCGCGACAGATCCACTCGCCGTCACTTGCACTTTCCTCATTCTTTTCTCCACCAAACGATTTCACACGCACAACGATGAGTGACCTATCAGACCTAGACCTAGTCGCACAAGCAATGGCACCCACCAACGCCCCCGATAAACCCCCCTCAAGCACTTCCCGACCCGCACCTCAATCGAAAGAGACATCAACCGATAAAGACTTATCATCCCTTACTCCCCAGGACTTGGCCATGCTTCAACCAATCCTCGATGCTCTCGACCTGTCCGATACCGACGATTTAGATGATGCTGCATTACATAATTTGATTAGGCAGATGGATGTAGCTGGGGATGTTGCGGATGATCTGGAGGGGAAGCTGGATCGGTTGATCGGGGAGTTGGGGAAGGTTGAAGAGGGGATTCTGGCCGAGGCAGATACGGATAAGGATGGGAAGGAATCGAAGGCCGAGCTAGCTAAGGACGAGAAAGTTGAGCGAGAGGAGAAGAAGGAGGTGGGCGATGAGAAGCCAGAGTAGGATGTAAGAAAGTTTAGGGAACACGACTGGACGACCGACACGACAAGATATCACGACATGAACCATAAAACAGATTGGAGATGACATGCAGCTCTATACTACATCTACTAGGTATCTTGTAATAACGACTCTACAGCTTGGGCTGTATTGTTATTGCTACCTCGTTAGCTGGGCCGATCCCAAGGTAGTGCAAGCGTACCTCCTCTGTAATGCCCGGACAATCACTTCTCGACCCATATTCGGAAACATCGTCGTCAGACTAAACATCAGCTGACATTCGTTCCCAACGATGGACTAGACACACGTAGCAATCTCCTCCTCTGATGGTGCTCTGGTTCCAGAAGCCTGACGCGCAATCTCACTAACCCACTGCCTCGCGCTAGCCGGCTCTGCAGCTGGAGCAGCAGGCGGTGTACCCTGCGGAACGATGACTGGGAGTGGAGGAGGCGATCGACGAGGAGCCATATTGGACAGCATATTCCGTAATCCAGCCCTCTGCTGAGCAGCTACTGCTGTACTCCTACCGTCGACTTGGCCTGGGAGGACTCTACGGGTCCTGGACCTTGCTGGTGACGAAGCTAGAGGGGCGAACAAGCGGGCGAAGAGGGTGTAGATTGACAGAGGAATACGATACGATTTGAGAGGTCTGAACCCCCGCCGGCGGGACAGAGGGAGGGGGATTAGAGTATCGGTCCGATATAGGTATCCTACGCTTAGACCAATCATGGCTGCTATGATCGATTTAGGTGGTGATGAAACCGCGAGCTAGCGTCAGTAGTGAGATTCGGTAAGGACATACGATGATAGCGAGCATGTACATGAACGATTTGTTGGTGCCCTCGATACCAAGGAGGTTGAAGCCGTACAACGCAGGAACGGTCCGATGATGTTGCCATAACCTATCATCAGCTTTGGGATGAGCGCGATATGCAAAGCTTACAGGCTGAATATTATCCCATATGGACCGGCCGGTATCGAATTGATTCCAAACGGGTTCAGGAATATAATGCAGGCCATCGATAATATCGTCGAGACAACAGACGACACGAGGATGAACGACTGGCATCAGCTAGCCTTCACGCGAATCCTTACAGAGTACTTGCGCGGTCCGAATGACCTGTCTGTAAGCTTGACTCATACAAATGCTCACCTCTCGATATGTACTCCAACGTTATACAGCAACACTTCTGCCAAAAGCAATTCGGTAGAATTGGCAAATGCCAGCGGATGAGTCAATATCCTCCAGAACTGAAATTAGCTCGGCATGAACATATACGCACCTGGCGATATGTGGTCATATGTGGAATGAGCTGGAGATGGAGGTATGGCTTCATGTCGGTCAGAGAAGCCGTCAAGGTGGTTACACCTAGGAGAAGCATCATGCCTATTGTCAGTGTTGGTGAGGTGTTTGGGGATTACCTTTGGTGATTCCCGCATTTTGAAAGCCTGACGATCAGCTCTGGTGCATGTGGTAGGTATCTGAGGCGTAGACTCACCCGTCATGGCTTGACAGTGATGTTGAGTGAATGTACAAAATCAAAATAAAGTGTTAGTACGGGTGGACGAGATAGATCCACCTCCACCTCAACTACGAGCCTTCAACTCTCAACTACACTCTACCTTTCTACACTCGCCTATCATGTCCGAAGCCGAGACCTCAGCTCTCGCAGGGAACAAGCGACCGAGAGACGATGGAGAGGATGCGAGCAACGGAAATGGAGAAGCCTCTGGACCTGCGGTGCCGGAGATGCCCTCGGCAGAATTGGACGACAGCGACGATGAAATTGGACCCATGCCCGACGCTCCCTCTGTAGAGGTTTCCAAAGGTCGAAAGAAGAAGCGCGCTGTTCTCCCCCACGAGAGAGTCTTCCTCGAGAACATCCCCGATACGGATAGGTACACTAAATCATTCATGCACCGAGCCGACATAAATTTCGTAACAATGACCAAGTCAGTCCAACTCCGATGTGTTTGAGGCGTGAAGCTGATTTCTAGGACTGGATTCTTGTTGACGACTTCGGTAGATGGACATTTGAAGCTGTGGAAGAAGCAGGAAGCTGGAATTGAATTCGTGAAACATTACAGAGCGTCATTGAAGGCTATCGTTGGTGTAACGGCGAGCGAAGACGGAAGTGTTTTCGCAACCATCAGCGAGGGTGGAGAAGGACGGGTGTTTGATGTCGTCAACTTTGGTACGTTCGCACAAATCAAGCAGAGCTGATGGTAGATATGATCAATATCCTCAAATTCCCCTTTACACCAAAAGCATGCTGCTGGGTGCATCAGCCCGGAGCCGGACAGACACTCCTCGCTGTTTCAGACGTCGATTCACCAACAATACGGATCTACGATGGAAGAGGAGATGGCAAACCACTTTACGAACTAGACAAATTACATCGAGCCCCTGTTCACCTGATCTCTTATACGGCAAAATACGATTGTGTCATCTCAGCGGACGAGGATGGGTTCGTCGAATACTGGCAACCTTCCGAACCTTGGGGTTTACCTTCTGTCCCGGGCTTATGGCAATACAAATCGGCGACAGACCTATATCAGTTCAAGAAGACCAAATCAATCGCTTCATCCATCACATTCTCGCCAAACTCTTCACATTTCGTTACCATGTCATTGCCCTCTCGAGCTGTACATGTCTTCAACTTCCTAACGGGTAAATTGACAAGGACGTATGACGAGTCATTGACTGCCGCGGCAGAGATGCAGCAGGCTGGAACAGCAGTCTTTACACTGGATGATATGGATTTCGGAAGGCGCCTGGCGACAGAGAGGGCTTTGGACGCTGCCGAGAGTGGACCCGGAGGAGCGTTGAGAACAGCAAATGCAGTCTGGGACGAGAGCGGGAACTTTGTCATCTACCCTACTATGCTGGGAATCAAGGGTAGGTCAAATGCTTTGACAACACTGACGTCTAGTGGTCAACACGGTTACAAACAAGGTATCGCGGGTACTGGGTAAAGACGAGACTTTACGATACCTCAATGTCTCTTTGTACCAGGGCGCACCAGCAAAGAAGGGAATCACGACATTAGCAATGGCAGCATCGGCCAATCCCCTACTACAGGATAAAGCCGCCAGAGATCCTCATGTCTTCTGCACGGCATACAAGAAATCCCGATTCTACGTCTTTGGTCGAAGTGATAGAGAAGAGAAGGGAGATCGTGATGTATTCAACGAACGGCCGACTAGGGAGGAACAGACGGTCATGGTGGCTCCGGAAAAGAAGAAACCTACCGCCACCTCTTTGACGATCCATACTACCATGGGTGATATCGTAGGTCATCCTTCCTTTCGAAAGCGAAAGCATCCATGCTAACGAGCAGCACTTCAAGCTATTCCCAGATGCTGCACCCAAAACGGTCGAGAACTTTGTCACTCACGTCAACAACGGTTATTACAACAATATCATCTTCCATCGAATCATCAAGAAGTTCATGTTGCAAACCGGTGATCCACTTGGGGATGGAACTGGTGGAGAGAGTTGTTGGGGTGGGCACTTCGAAGACGAGTTTGATCCGAAGTATAGGCACGATAGGCCTTATACGTTATCTATGGCGAATGCTGGACCAGGGACGAACGGGTCCCAATTCTTCATCACCACCGTACCCACTCCTTGGCTTGATGATAAACATACGTATGTGATTCGAGAGTATTGCAGACTTCGGCTGACTGTCAGTATCTTCGGCCGAGCAACAAGCGGGATGGACATCATCCATTCCATTGAAAATGTTCCCTGTAACCCCAAAACTGATCGACCGTATGATGATGTTCTCATGCGTTCATTAGAAGTTTCATAGGTTTGCACGACACAATGCATGCTTCTACTTCTGTACTTCCATCTGGCCCCTTTCTAGATTTACTCTAAAATCTACTTCTGGATACCGAGGAGCTCGACCTCGAACTTGAGGGTAGCGTTAGCGGGGATGACGGGAGGGAAACCTCGGGCACCGTAGGCTGATTGTCAGCGATCATTCCAAAGGCAGGCCGTTGTGACTAACCGTAGTCTGGGGTGCAGGTGAGGACAGCCTTCTCACCGATGGACTAGATGTTAGCACGGATTCACATTGTTTGTACGAGACATACGAGCTGAGGAACACCCTCATCCCATCCCTTGATGACTCGGCCAACACCGATAGCGGTGGAGAAAGGCGATCCCCTGTCTCGGGAAGAGTCGAACTTGGATCCGTCAAGGAGAGTTCCAACGTCTACCCGTCAGCACATCAGTCTAGAGATGAGTGGGGAACTGAACATACAGTGGATGGAAACGGTATCTCCCTTCTGGGGGAAGTTCTTTCCGTCTCCGGGGGAGATCTTGTCAATAGTAACACCCATTTTGATTGCTGTTGATGTGAAAGTTCGGTAGGTTTTAAGTGTAGTAGTGGGTCGTAGCAGGGTACGGAGCATTGAGGTTAAGAGAACGTTCCAGATAGACAAAGTGGAGGTTGACAGAGTGGAGCATCACGCCTTATCAGTTAACACAAAACGCCGATAGTGGCACTGTGGTCCATACCGTAGATACATCATATATACTAGTAGGAGTATATCATGGTGCATGCAGGCTATGTATATTAGGGGTCATTACCATATCGTCGTTATCGTGAATATCAACAGAATTATCTCTCCTCTCTACTCCTGGACCACTTGTACCGTCGAGTGATGGACTGGTGGAGGTCCAAAGATCCTTACTTTCCCTTTACTATTGAGGATCGCTCGCCTACATGAGCTCTCGACCCCTGCCGCCTTGTTCATCTCAATCTCGTATTCACATAACCCAAGATCATCCTTTGGTAGCCACAAGATGGGTTGACGCTCCTTTGTGGCCGGGTGGAAGAATGCGTTGGGATCATTTCCGTCAATCTCCTCTTGATTGATAACTCCCGGTCCACCAGGTAAGGCAAAGTAGTGTTGCTCATCGTCGTCCCCTTCTTCCATTGGCATTTGCGCTTCGGCATCAGCATCAATTCGTTGTTCTCGGATCTCGGACTGGTTCGTCGATAGTCGTGTCAAGGGTATTCCATCCTCTGATTCGCGTAAACCATTGTGTCCCTGTATCGGCGAGATGGGCTCATCTGGGTTGGAATGGGTCGGGTATACAGGTCGTCCAGGAGCGGTGGGCGATGTAGGTACCATAGTCCCGCTCACATCCATCAGAGGACTTCCATTCGGAGGCGTGTTGTCTGCCAGAGCAGCTTTCCGCTCCCTTAGCCTTCGCTCGTACTTTGTCTCCTTCTGCCTGTCCATCGGGGTCGACTTGATCTTTTCAAAAGTCTGCTTTCCCCGGTTGCGTATGCCATGTGTCTGCTCAAGGGCCTGACCTGCAATAGGCTGTAGCACCCCTTTACCAGTATTGACGACCTTGCTCTTGATATCGTAGCCGAAAATGGGAGCGAGGTCGTTCTTGGCGCCGAAATCTACTTGATCGGTACCATTCAATTCACCGCCGTATGCGACATGGGCTAGTGATAATGGTATAGCGTCGAGTAAAGGGTTGTACGACGTCGACAGGACATAATGAATAGCGGCCTGAAATCAGCTCATATCACTCGTATAGACTCACGGTGATGACGATGAGAATGATCATCAATACCGCCTGAGGGATTGCAGACACATTGTTGTTCTCGTTTCTCGCCAAGAAGAACAAGGCACAGAGACAGATCTCCTGGACATACAATCCGACAAAGACGTGATTGATGGCTTTAGGAAAGAATCGACCACCGGTATCCATTTGTTTCGGTTGATCCCACACCCAAGTAAACAAGTACTTGTAGGCGAACGCCGAGAGGAGGAAGAAACAGGCTCCGAAACCGTTGATGATGGGGGAAATGACCATGTAGCCCGTGACAATGACTGCGTAGACAGTGATGCCGGGAAAGATTGTTCCCCATTGATCCTTGGATAGACGGTATCGAGATGTAAACATGGATCGGGGTGTACCGCCCCCGAGGATGATTCGGATAAAGTAGAGAACGAGCGAGATTGGCTGAATGAGGGTCAAGACCGTTCCGGTGAATCGGGTGAGGATCAGGGTGATGAAGAATGTGGAAGCCTGGGGCATTTGTTGAGCGAGGACACTGGCAATGGATGTTGGGTTCTCGGCGAGGTCTTTGAGCGCGTAGATGAGACCGTTTGTCAAGGTCACGACGAAGAATGTATGCTATCAATCAGCTTCAACCTCGAGTTCGGCTTACAATGACGAGGAAGACAAAGTATCGATTCATGACGTCCAGCTCAACCTGTGTCCTCGATGGCGTTCCTTGCAACATGCACAGTTCTGAGGTCAGCATATGAATACAGTGGTGACTTACTCCTGAGTATAACGGGCAAGACCATCATAATAAGAGCGAGAAGAACAGGGGGCAAGACACCTGAGACAACACCCTTGAGCAGGGTATATCCGAAACCTGGTCGTTCTAGGAAATCCAGCCAATCCAACCATGGATAAGAGCTAATGAGACCAGTGATGGACGACAAGGCAGAGATGAAAGCGACGGGGATGGCCCAGACGAGAATCATACCGGCAGTGATAGCGTACGACGCAGCCATCCTGATTTTCGACTCGTAAGGGTTGAGCCACAAGTTCCCCCAGACGACATTCTGTGGTGCCTGCTCGATATATCGATCGGCCATCCTGTATGGTCGATTATGGGGAAGACATTGGAAGGCCATGTGCGCTGCGATTTGGTGGTTGAAGTGAACAAAGGCCGAGCTGAGGGGTGGATAGTAATCCTTTTCGGCCCCGACAGAATTGACATCGCTTTGTAATTGTTCTCGACCACTCTCCAAAGCTTGGGTGCAAAGGGCGATCTCTCTTCTGGCCCAATCGATCTTGTCGATCTTTTGCCCGATTCCCAGCCATCCGAGGCCGAATGGCGCCCATTTGGGCTTCTGCGTGAAGGTAGGTCGCTTTGATCGGGGTACGAGTTGGTCGACCAGTGGTATATCGTTATCGATTTCCATCTTGTCGTCTCTTTTCTTTTCCCTCTCCTGTTTGCCTTTTTGAGCAAGCTTGATGAGGGTGACCTGGGCCTTTTCGAGCATCTGACAGGCTTTAATCCGGCGTTCATAGTATCCCGGCATCTCTCGTAGGTTCCTACTATCAGCTCCTGCTATCTGTTTGACATACCTGGCCAGCCAGATCCGCTTGACACCTCCAGGTAGAAAACTGAATAGCTGTTCCAGCCTCTTCTCGTCCATGTAATCCTTGGGAATACCGGTGATGAGCACTGTACTAGCCTGAGGCTGCTTCGAGTGATGTTTCGATACCAGCCATTGTTGTCGCACGATCAACCAATGCTGCATTTCTTGCCAAATGAGGAAAATGATCCAAACTATCATCAGCTCTATCTTAAGACATATTTCTGGAACTCACAGACAAAAACGTAATCAAGAATCAGATGAGCCCAAAGCCTGCTCTGCCTGGTCGGGTCTATATTGCCATAGGTGTAGCGGTCTAGGCCAGACTTGCTGTTGTTTATGCCTACGGACGTAACAGGAAACAGAATCAACCAAGAGATCAGCCAGATCGGTACGAAAGCCTTGCACATCATGAACAGGAAGCGAATGAAGACATAGGGATCAACACCATTCTTGTGAAGGATTTCTGTGTGATCCGCTAGTTATCAGCTCCAACACCTTCGATATGACCTACACCATATGATCTTCCAAAAGGGCCAGAAAAAGTTTCGACCTAGTACGGGCGCCTGCCTCGATCGTGGGGGGATGTAAGTCCTAGGCTCGTATAACCCTTTGATGAAGCGTCGCAGCAAGATCCAAGCGACCAACTCTACTCCTCCCACTGCGAAATTGACTACCAGGGAGGTGGTGAATGTTGTGGTCGTGGAGTTCAATGCGGTAAGCGCGTTCGCACTTGACCGTCAGCGACTTGTAAAGTACGATGAGATTGACGGGACTTACGTTCCAGTATACGCCATCTTGGCGCCTTCACTCTATACTGGCCGTTTCCCGTCTTCGTTCACGAGACCACGTTGTAAGGTATGGTATTGAAGGTCTGAAGGAATGAGGATGAAGAAGATAAACACTCGACGCGGTTTTGAAGTGTTAACCTTAATTTAGATTTACGTCATTCCAGCAAACGGGGAAATTCATCTTTCTGGAGCAACAAAGGAGCGGTATTGGAATAGACTAGGCGTCTGCATATCTCACGGTCAGCGAGAAGCGGGCTATAAGCTAGTGTAAAGTTTGAGCTCTTCAGAAAATTCCAAGCATCGTGAGGAGCGGCGTACCCAGTGAGATCTTGGGTTTCATGCCAAGACAACCGATGGGGGTACTCCGAGCTTTCCGGTCTTTTCTGTAAGTCACCTTGCAGACGAGTATTCAAGCCTCAGTTGGTCCGGTACGACTTACAGCTCTGTCGATAGCTAACTAGAGAATACCCTCGTCGTGCGACTCATCGCTTCCAACTACAGCAATCCATACCGAATCACTCGACTCTGTGTTCGCTCTGCATCAACGCTGACAGGACGAGTGAGGCATTGAAGCTTGTCAGTGTGCCCAGCTTCGCGAGGCATGGCCTCGTATAGACGTTAGCAGCCTCCGAGAAGCGTCCAAATGTAGTTCGCTGCCCGGCGGGCAGCCTGGCAGCTGTGTGTGTGCGCGCCACAAATTGTAACACGAAACAACTTTCGTCTCTTTCGAAAGCTTTCACCTGCGTCTGACAATCTTTCTCAGCGAGCCCACACGTTCGCAAGGCGTACATAGTAGGGCCCAAACGGTAGCTAGGAGTACAGGCTACTAGCCAATAGGCACATGCATGGGTCCAGGATAACGTATGTGGCGAATTTAGGTTCCGCCTTAAATCGGGCTTGGGAGGAGCATTCGTCTCATATCCTCGACATATTGTTTGATTCGCACAAGAAGGGTCACTGCTTCCCTGCCGTCTAGCACGCGGTGGTCGTACGTGCAGGCCACGACCTGTGAAAGAACGTGTTAGCATAAGAAGGGAAAAAGGAGACGATAGAACTCACCATGATGGGTCGAATCACAAT
>Ga0265780_10004863_pt1 | contig 17182 bp, 18 predicted proteins | sample P1T30metagenome_FD_192432 | JGI IMG/M metagenome (GOLD analysis project Ga0265780, IMG submission 192432) | Plant litter microbial communities from East Loma Ridge, Irvine, California - P1 T30 | ecosystem: Environmental > Terrestrial > Plant litter > Unclassified | place: USA: California...
CGTGGGGCCGGGCGGCGCCCCGGGGCGGCGCGGTGCCGGTCGACCGGCACCGCGCCTCCTGCGCGTCCGGACCCGTCGGCGCCGTCAGGGGCGGAGCGTCGGCAGCGCTCGCAGCCGCCGCTGCGGTCAGGCGGCGTCGCCGCCAGGGGTGCGGCGGGCGCGGCGCCGACGCAGCACCCCGCGCCCCGTGAGGACCCCTGCGTAGACGAGCAGGCCGGCGCCGACCACGGGCACCAGCAGGCCCCGGGTGCCGGACGAGACCCCCGAGTTGAGCCGGCCGAGCCACGGCACGGAGTACCAGACCTCGCCCATGACCTGCCCCTCCACCACCGGGTCGGGGTCGGGCCGGGCGTTGGCGTCGCCCTTCAGGGTGAAGGTGCGACCGGCGGCGCCGACCGAGACCCCGACCACCCGGTGCGAGATGACGCCGGGCACGCCGGGGCGGATCTGGTAGGTGACGACGTCGCCCACGCGGATCGCCGCGGGGTCGACCGGCCGCACGACGACGAGGGTGCCGGGCGGGAGCCCGGGCTCCATGGAGCTGGTGAGCACGGTGAGCGGGATGCCGCCGACGAGGCGCGGGACGACCACCGCGAGGAGGCCCACGGCGACCACCACGACGAGCACGGCGACGGCGACCGCCTGGCCGAGGAGGCTGCCGAGGCTGCGCCCGGGACGGGTCGCGGCAGCGTCGGCGGGTGGAGCGCCCTCCTCGACGACCACGGTCGGCGCCCGGCCCGCGACCCGACGACCGCCGGCGACCCGACGACCGCCGGCGAGCCGACGACCGCCGTCGACGCGACGGCCGCTCACGAGGCGTCGAGCGTGAAGAGCTGCGTCGCCGTGCCGCCGCAGGCGGCGACCTGCAGCTGCGCCGTGCCGGCCGCCGCGGGGCTCGTCAGGCAGAGGCCGTTGCGGTCGCGCATCTGGAACTGGCCCGTGCCCGATCCGACGGGCACGACGCTCCAGCGCTGGGCGCTGATGTCGTTGTCGGCCCGCAGCACCGAGGCGTGGTCGCTCGGGCTGTCCCAGTACAGGCCGGGCGCGGCCGGCGAGACGACCTTGAGGTACGAGCCGTCGGCCACGAACTGCCAGGTCTGCGCCGTGGTGACGCCGCAGCCGGCCGAGAGCAGCGGCGAGCCGGCCGTCGAGCCGCCGGCCGTGACGCACCGCCCGCTCGCCACGTCGCGCACCACGTAGCGGCTCGAGCTGGTCAGCCAGCCGGTGGCGTGCAGCACCGTCGGCGACGCCGGGGAGGCGTGCGACGGGCTGGAGGCGTCGAGCGAGCGGATCGAGTACGCGTAGTAGCGCAGCACGCCGAGCCCGGTGTCGGTGAAGCGCGGCGACGACGCCGCCACGGTGCCGACGAGCACGTCGGCCCGGTAGACGCCGTAGCGCGAGACGGCCGAGGAGTCGGCGGGCGCCGCCCAGGTGAGGCTGATGCTGGTGTCGGTCTCGCTCGTCTTCTGGGGCGCGCCGGGGGTCACGGTGTCGGCGACCGTCTGCGTGCCCGACCCGGTCGACGTCGCGCTCCAGGCGCCGAGGCGGGCCGTCACCGTCGCGGTGACCGCGGTCGAGCGGCCGGCGAGGCCGAAGCGGTCGCCCTGGCCGACGGAGGTGCGGAGGCACCAGGTCGCGGAGCTGCCGGGCGGCAGGGTGCCGGTCGGGGCGACGAACCCGGCCCAGGTCGTCAGCGTGCTGCCGGTCGGCAGGGCGCCGCAGCGGGCGGCGGTCGTCGACCACGCCACCACGCGGGTCGCGGTCGTCAGCTCGGAGGGGGCGCCGCCGGCGTCGAGGCGCCACGGCGCCGGGACGCTGCCGGTGTTGCTGATCGTCAGGGTCGTCGTGTGCGCGAGCGAGGTGGAGGAGTAGGAGGCGGCGAGCGCGTCGGCCCCGCCGAGCGAGACCGCGAGGCGGCCGGTCGACGTCGTGCCGCGGGAGGTCTGGTCGGGCGCGGTCCAGCTGGCCTGCGCGGGGGCGCCGGAGCTCAGGAGGAGCGCGGCCGTCGCGACGACGGCGCCGACCGCGAGGACGAGCGCGCCGAGGCTGCGGCGCGGGCGGCGCACCGCCGCCGTCGGTGCCGCGGTCACGACTGGGTCCCGGTGAGGCGGAGGGAGACGGCGAGGTCGCCGGCGCCCTGGGCCGAGCTGGTGCCGTCGTCGCCGAGGGCGACGGAGACGCAGAGCGTGCGCGTGGCGCCGGCGGCGAGCACGAGGCCGGTCGGGGCGGCCGTCGCCGAGGCGGCCGCGCGCGTCGTGCCCGACCAGACGGTCGACGTCTGGCCAGCGCGGCACGCGGTCGCCGAGGCGGCCGTGCCGAGCGACACGAGCAGCGTCGGCACGGGGCGCGTGTCGGCCTGCCCGCTCGCGACGCCGGCGGCGGCCACCCCGAGCACGAGCGGGACGGTGCCCGTGTTGGTCGCGGTGAGCGGGCCGGTGAGGGTCAGGCCCGGGTACAGCGGGTCGGCGGGCAGCTGGAGGCTGCCGAGCGCGAGCCCGGCCGAGCCGGAGGTGACGACCATCGGCCCGTCGGCGGTCGTCGCGGTGTCGCTCAGCCGCGCCGACGTGCCGCCGAGCTCGCCGAGCGAGACGACGGCGGCGACGACGGCCGCGACCACGGCGACGGCCCGCCACGTCCCCGCGGCGCGGCCGACGGGTCGGCGTGCTCGGGTCGCGCGGTGGGCGGTCGTCATGTCGTCTCCTCGGGGTCGGTGGTCGTCGTGGCTAGACCTGGGTCAGGGTCACGGCGACGGCGCCCAGGTCGACCGAGCCGAGCTGCGCGTCGTTCTCCAGGCCGACCGTGTCGCTCTTCGGGAAGGTGATGGTCACGTCGACCGTGACGTCCTGCTCGAGCCCGTCGCGGCCGGTCACCGTGACCGCCGTCGGCGTCGTCGTGATGCCGTCGCCGCTCGCGGTCAGCGCCGCCGTCGACGAGAGGTGGTCGGCGAGCGCGACGTCGGCCGGAGCGGTGGCCGAGCTCGGCTCGATCGAGGCGGGGTCGATGCTGAAGGCGGCGACGAGGCCGTCTCCGTGGGCGGTGACGGTCATGTCGCGCGAGTAGACGACGACGTCGCCGGGCACGATCGGGTAGCCCTCGAGCGTCGACAGCGGCGAGCCGCCGTTGACGGTCCAGGAGGCGGCCTGGGCGCTGGGCTCGACCTCGAGGCCACCGGCGACGATGCTGCCGCCCGCGGTCTCGGCGCTGGTGTTCCAGAGCGCGAACGTGCCCGCGCCTCCGAGGAGGAGGGTGACGCCGGCGGCGGTGGCGATGGTGCCCTTGACGATGGTCTTCATGGTGTGGCCTCTCCGGGCGGCCCCGTGGGGTCGTCGGCTGGTGTCCCGGCTCCTGGGGACGGCGACCGGCCCGCGTCGGGAGCGGGGAGGCCGAGGAGATCGCTTCTGGGGGTGCAGAGGGGGCGACCGTCGGGAGGAGGCACTTGAGATGCCGCGGGGAAGCGGCACAGGCAGGGGACGGTATCTGCATGCAGGACCGGTGGAGCCACCGGGATGTCTGCTTGTCCGGAGTCTCGCACGCATCTCCCCCGGACGGGGGTGCACTACCACATCGCAGGCTGATTGTCAGCAACCGGACGACGGGCCGCCGGGGGCGTCGTGGAGGCGACCCGCACCTCCTGGGGGCATGATCGTGGATGGACCCCCGACCGGATTGGACACGCCTCCGTGAGCACCAGCGACGAAGTCGACCTGATCATCGACGCGTGGGCGCGCGTGCGCCCCGACATCGACTTCGCGGCGCTCGACGTCTTCTCCCGCCTGCGCCGGGTCTCGCGACGGCTCGACCGGGTGCGCGCCGAGGCCTTCAGCCACTCCGGCCTCGAGATCTGGGAGTTCGACGTGCTGTCGACCCTGCGCCGGGCGGGCGAGCCCTTCGAGCTCAGCCCGAAGGAGCTCGTCGCGGCCACCATGGTCACGAGCGGCACCATGACCAACCGGCTCGACCGGCTCGTCGAGCGTCGGCTGGTCGAGCGGCGGGCCGACCCGCGCGACGGCCGTGCCGCCCGCATCTGCATCACGCCGACCGGCATCGAGCGGGTCGACGCCGCCATGCTCGACCTGCTGGCCGCCGAGGAGTCGCCGCTGAACTCGCTGACCCGCAGCGAGCAGGCGCAGCTCGCCGACCTGCTGCGCGTGCTCGGCGCCGAGTTCCCGAGCTAGGCCCGGCTCGCCGACGGGGCCGGCGCCGCTCCCCCGGCGCCGCTCGGGAGGCGCCGCTCAGAAGGCCGTGCTCGGCAGGTCCTTCTCGCCGTCGACGACCGCGCGCACGATGCGGGCCGCGACGGCGTCGGGGTCGAGGGCGGCGCCGAACGCCGGGGCGCTGCCGGCGATCGGGTGCTCGGAGAGCGCCGTGCCGGTGTGGCCCGGGCGGGCGTCGACGACGCGGACGCCCCGGCGGCGGAACTCCCGGGAGGCGGCGCTCACGTACGCGGCGAGGCCCGCCTTCGCCGCCGAGTACGCGGCCATGCCCGCGGTCGGCGACTCCGCCACGACGCCGCTGATCGTGACGACGAACGGCTCGCGGCCCTCGGCGGCCGAGGCGGCCAGCGCCTCCGCGCCGTCGCGCAGCAGGCGGATCGGAGCGAGCAGGTTCGTGTCGACGAGCTCGGCGAGGGTCTCGTCGGCGACCGCGTCGGCAGGCCCGAACGCGACGACCCCCGCGGCGACGACGATGCCGTCGAGGCGGCCGTGGGCCTGCAGCGCGGCCGCGACGAGGGAGGCGGCGCCCGTGGGCTCGCGGAGGTCGGCGACGTAGGCGTCCGGCCCCTGCAGGCCGCCCCCGGCCCGGCCGGCGCGCACCACGACGGCTCCCTGGTCGGCGAGCTGGGCGGCGAGGCGCGAGCCCAGCCCGCCCGAGGCTCCGGTCACGAGCACGACGGCACCACGCAGTTCGGTCATGCCGCGGAGCGTACCCGCGCCCGCTGGGCCCGCCTCGGGGCCGCCGACGGACCGCGGTCCGATCGATCGACCGCGTCCGAGAGCGGTTCGTCGACCGGACCGCGGTTCACGGCGAGGGGCGCCGCCGTCGCGGCACGACGAGCGGCGTGCCGGTGACCGGGTCGGGCACCACGACGCACGGCAGGTCGAAGACGCGCTCGACGAGCTCGGCGGTGAGCACCTCCCCCGGCGCGCCGGTCGCGACGACGTCGCCGTCGCGCATCACGACGAGGTCGGTCGCGTAGCGCGCCGCCTGGGCCAGGTCGTGCAGCACCGCGACGACCGTCGTGCCGCGCTCGTGCAGCCGCGCGAAGAGGTCGAGCAGGTCGTACTGGTGGGCGATGTCGAGGTACGTCGTCGGCTCGTCGAGCAGCAGCACCGAGGTCTGCTGCGCGAGGGCCGTCGCCACCCAGACCCGCTGCCGCTGGCCCCCCGACAGCTCGTCGACCGGCACGTCGACCAGGTCGACCAGGTCGGTCTCGGCGAGGGCCTCGTCGACCGCGGTGCGGTCGGCGTCCGACCACTGCCGGAACAGCCCCTGGTGCGGGTAGCGGCCCCGCGAGACGAGCTCGCCGACGGTGATGCCCTCGGGGGCCGTCGACGACTGGGGCAGCAGCCCCACCGCGCGCGCCGCCTCCTTCGCGGGCACCCGGGCGAGGTCGCGGCCGTCGAGCAGCACGCTGCCCGAGCGGGGCTTCAGGAGGCGCGCGAACGCCCGCAGGAGGGTCGACTTGCCGCAGGCGTTCGGCCCGACGATCACGGTGAACGAGCCGTCGCGGACGCTCGCGTCGATCGACCGCGACACGGTGCGCCGGTCGTAGGCGAGGTGCGCGGCGCGGGCGGCCAGGCGAGGCGTGCCGGGCTGCCCGGGCGTGGCGGGCGGCTGGGGCGTGGTCACGACGACCTCCGGGATTCTCCGACGAGCAACGAGACGAGGTAGCCGCCGCCGATCACGAGGGTGACGAGGCCGACGGGCAGGGGCGAGGCGGCGACGTGCTGCGCGACGACGTCGGCGACGAGCAGCAGCAGCGCCCCGACGAGCGCGGCGGCCGCGAGGGGCACGCCCGCCGAGCGCACGAGGCGCCGCGCGAGCTGCGGCGCCGCGAGCGCCACGAAGACGATCGGCCCGGTGCTGGCGGTGACGACCGCGGTCAGGGCCACGCCGACGACGACGAGCGCGAGGCGGGCGGGCTCGGCGCGCAGCCCGTGCGACCGCGCGGCGTCGTCGCCCAGCTCGAGCTGGCGCAGCGGCCGGGCGAGCACCACGACCCCCGCCGCGAGCACGGCGAGGACCGCCGCCGCGGGCAGGAGCTGCCGCCAGCTCACGAGGGCGAGGGTGCCGGCGCCCCAGAACGACGCCGTCAGCGCGACCTCGGCCTGCGCCCGCAGCAGCAGCCAGCTGTTGACCGAGTGCAGCACGGCCGTCACGCCGATGCCGACGACGACGAGCCGCAGGCCCTGCACGCCGCCCCGCCAGGCGAGCAGGTAGACGACGAGGGCGGTGACGAGCCCCCCGGCCAGCGCTCCCGCCGCGGTGCCGACGGTCGACGTCGCCCCCGAGACGATCACGACGATCGCGCCCGTGTAGGCGCCCGTCGAGAAGCCGATCACGTCGGGCGACCCCAGCGGGTTGCGCGTGAGCGACTGGAACACCGCCCCGGAGGCGCCGAGCGCGGCCCCGAAGACGAGCGCGGCCAGCACGCGCGGCAGCCGCCAGCCGAGCACGATGGTCGACGCCGGGCCGTCGCCGCCGCCGAGCGCCCGCACGACCTCGAGGGGGGCCAGCGGGTAGTCGCCGAGGCCGAGGGCCACGACCCCGACGACCAGGGCCGCGAGGGCGATCAGGGCGGTGACCACGGCGCGCCGGGTGCGCGGACGGAGCCGCGGGCGGCGGGCGGTCGGGGCGGCAGGGGCGCCCTCGGTGCCCGGGCCTCCCGGGACGCGCGTCGGCGCGCTCACCGCTCGCCCCCCGCGCGGCGACGGGCCACGAGCACGAGCACCGGAGCGCCGAGGGCGGCCGTGACGAGGCCCGCGGAGAGCTCGCCGGGAGGCGCGGCCACCCGCCCGAGGACGTCGGCGAGCAGCAGCAGCACCGGCCCGAGCACGGCGCTGAGGCCGATGGTCCAGGGCTGGCTCGCGCCCACGACGCCCCGGGCCGCGTGCGCGACCATCAGCCCCAGGAAGGCGATCGGTCCGACGACGGCGGTGGCGCCTCCCGCCAGGAGCGTGACGACGACGAGGGCCGCGACCCGCACGAGCGGCACCGAGACGCCGACCGACGACGCGTGGTCGTCGCCGAGCGCCACGGCGTCGAGGGGCCGCGACGCGAGCAGGGCCACGACGACCCCGGCCGCCACGAAGGGCGCGACGGTCGCGACCGGCTCCCAGCCCCGGTCGGCGAGGCTGCCGACCTCCCAGGCGCGCACCGCGTCGAAGCGGCGGGGGTCGGCGAGCACGATGGCCGAGGTCAGCCCGCTCAGCACCGCGCCGAACGCGATGCCGGCGAGGGTGAGGCGCGCCGGGCTGCCGCCGGAGCGCCCGGCGCCGCCCACCAGCGCGACGACGACGGTGGCCGCCGCGGCGCCCGCGAACGACCACCAGACCCAGCTGCTCGCCGCGGTCACGCCGGCGAAGCCGACGGCCAGCGCCACCGCGAACGCGCTGCCGGAGGTCACCCCGAGGAGGCCCGGGTCGGCCAGCGGGTTGCGGGTCACCGCCTGCGCGACGGCACCGGCCACCCCGAGGCCCAGCCCCGCCACGATCGCCGCGGCGGTGCGCGGCAGCCGCAGGTCGAGCACGGCCGCCGCGTCGGCCGCGGCCGGCGGCGTCGTCGCCCCCGAGGGGCTCCAGCCCGTGAGCAGCTGCACCACGGCGTCGAGGGGCACCGGTCGGGCGCCCACCGCGAGGCTGAGGAGCACGGCGACGACGAGGAGGCCGAGGCCCGCGGCGAGCCACGCGACCCGGGTCCGGGTGCGGCGCACCACCCGGGTCGCCCGGACGTCGCCGGGCCGGGTGGTGATGGCCATGCAGAGGAGCTTAGGCTAGCCTTCCCTGAGTTCCACCCCGGTCGTCGCGCCCCCGCCGCTGCGGGCCCGCCGGGACGAGCTCCGACACCCTCCCCCGCACACCTCCCCACCCCGAGGACCTCGCATGCGCACCTCCCTCAAGCTCGCCGCCGTCCTGGCCGCGGCGACCGTCGTCCTCACCGGCTGCTCGGCCGGCGGGCCCTCGTCCGACGCGACCGACGCCTCCTCCGCCCCCGCGGCGACCGACTCGTTCCCCGTGACGGTCGACACGAAGTTCGGCGAGGTGACCGTCGACCAGCAGCCGCAGCGCGTCGTCGCGCTCGGCTGGGGCGACGCCGAGACGGCGCTCGCCCTCGGCGTGCAGCCCGTGGGCGCCTCCGACTGGCTGGCGTTCGGCGACGACGCCGACGGCGTCGGCCCGTGGGCGCAGGGCCTCTACGACCAGGCCCCCGAGATCATCGGCACGCTCGACCCCTCCTACGAGGCGATCGCGGCCCTGCAGCCCGACCTCATCCTCGACACCAAGGGCTCCGGCGACCAGGCACGCTACGACCGGCTGTCGGGCATCGCCCCGACCGTCGGCGTGCCCGAGGGCGGCGACAGCTACCTGACGACCTTCGAGCAGCAGATGGACCTCGTCTCGACCGCCCTCGGGCAGTCGGCGAAGGGCGACGAGCTCGTCTCCGCCAGCGAGGCCGAGGTGGCGGCCGCCGCCGACGCCCACCCCGAGTGGGCGGGCAAGACCGTCACCGCCGCCACCAAGACGAGCGAGGGCTGGGGCGCGTACGTCGCCGGCTCGGAGCGCGTCGGCCTCCTCGAGTCGCTCGGCTTCGAGCAGAACCCGCAGGTCGCGGCGCTCGACGCGAACTCGGGCGGCTTCTCGGTGAGCATCTCGTCCGAGCAGCTCGACGTGATCGACGCCGACGTCATCGTCGCCTTCCCGATCTACATCGACACGACGGCGATCACCGACGACGCGCAGTGGAAGGCCCTCCCGGCCGTGCAGGCCGGCCACGACGTCGTGATCGACGGCGACGTCTCGTCGGCCTACTCGCTCGGCACCTCGCTGTCGCGCAGCTACGCGCTCCAGGAGCTCGTGCCGCTGCTCGAGAAGGCGACCGAGAGCTGAGCGTGGCCGACCCCGTGAGCCAGCCCGCCGCCTCCCCCGCTCCCTCCGCACGCCCCGTGCGCGCGCAGCACGTCTTCACGGTCGAGCGCACCGAGCGGCTGACGCCCCACCTCGTGCGCGTGCACCTCGGCGGCGACGCCTTCGACGGCTTCGTCGAGGCCGGCGCCGAGCAGCTCGCCTCGAGCGACCGCTACGTCAAGCTGCTGCTCGCCCGGCCGGGCCTCGGGCTCCAGCCGCCCTTCGACCTCGAGCGGCTGCGCGACGAGCTCGCGCCGGCCGACCTGCCCGTGCGGCGCACGTACACGGTGCGCTCGGTCGACCACGCCTCCCGCTCGATCGCCGTCGACTTCGTCGTGCACGGCGACGAGGGCGTCGCCGGCCCGTGGGCCCTCGCGGCCCGCCCCGGCGACCGCCTGCAGATGTCGAGCCCGGGCGGCGGCTGGTCCCCCTCCGCCGACCCCGCCGTGCCGAACCTGCTGCTCGCCGACGACTCGGCCGTGCCGGCGGTCGCCTCGGCCCTGGAGGCCATGACCGGCGACGCCCGCGGCCTCGTGCTCGTCGAGGTCGAGGGGCCCGCCGACGAGATCCCCCTCACGCCGCCCGTCGGCGTCGAGCTGCGCTGGCTGCACCGCGGGGCCGCCGCGCCCGGCAGCGCCCTGCTCGCGGCCCTGCGGGCGCTCGAGCCCCCGACGGGCCCGGTCAGCGTCTTCGCCCACGGCGAGCGCGGGGCCATGAAGGAGGCGCGGGTCGTGCTGCACGACACGTGGGGCCTCGACCGGGCCGGGCTCTCGCTCAGCGCGTACTGGGCGCTCGGCCGCGTCGAGGACCGCTTCCAGGCCGAGAAGCGCGAGCCCGTGGGCGCGATCTTCGCCGACTGACGGGCGTGCGGCCCGATCCCGGGAGCGGGAGCGGGCTGCCCCGTGGCCCGAGGGATCCTCGCGGCCCCGTACGCTGTCTCGGTGAGGTTCTGCAGCAAGTGGGTCGTGCGCGGCCAGTGGTCCGAGGTGTGCCTGTACGACGACCACTTCGTCTTCGCCACGAAGCCCGAGGGCAGCGACGAGGCCCCGGAGCACCACCGGGTCGAGAACGCCGACATCGCCGACATCACGGTCGACCGCACGGGGCCGCTCTGGCAGATCACGCTCACGACCACGAGCGGCGCGAGCCGCACCGTGCCCTGCCCGGCGACGGTCGCGGCGCCGCTGCTGCTCCGCTGGGACACCCGGGACTGACCCGCGGCCGGTCGTGCGGCCGTCGAGCCGCAGCCGTCGGCCCGCAGCCGTCAGCTCGCAGCCGTCAGGCCGCGCCGACCTCGAGCTCGCCGACGCCCGCGCCCTCGGCGCCGAAGACCACCCGGCGGTTGGCGACCTTGTCGCTGAAGAACCGGTCGTGGCTCACCACGACGACCGCGCCCGGGAAGTGCACGAGCGCCCGCTCCATGACCTGCGTGCTCGCCATGTCGAGGTGGTTCGTCGGCTCGTCGAGCAGCAGCACGGACGCGCCCGACAGGAGGCACTGGGCCATCGCGACGCGGGCCCGCTGACCGCCCGAGAGCGCGCCGATGCGCTGCTGCAGGTCGGCGTCGGAGAACTGGAACATCGCGAGGAAGCGCGCCACCGACTTGCGCGTCGCGCGGAGGGCGAGGCTGTCGGGCATCGCGTTGACGGAGTGCGTCACCGTGTCGGCGTCGTCGAGGTCGGCCAGGACCTGGTTGTACGAGACGACCCGCGCGCCTCCCGCCCAGTCGACGTGGCCGCGGTCGGCCGACTCGGTGCCCTCGAGCACGCGCAGCAGCGTGCTCTTGCCGCTGCCGTTCGCGCCCACGACCACGATGCGGTTCCCGCGGCGGATCTCGAGGGCCAGGTCGTCGAACAGCGTCTTGTCGCCGTAGGCCTTGCCGAGGCCCTCGATGCGGCAGAGCACGTCCTTGACGTGCAGGCCCCCGTAGATCTCGGTGATGATCTGGTCGACCGGGCGGGGCGTGCGCTGCTTCTTGATCTTGGCGAGGTCCTTCGTGAGCCCGCCCGCGCCTCCCTGCTTCTGGGCCCTCGCCGCCTTGGCGGCCTCCCGGCGGTCGCTGATGCCCTCCGCCTCGAACGCCAGCAGCTCGCTCTCGTGCGCGAACTGCTGCTCGAGGGTCTTCAGGCGGAACTGCTTCTGCACGACGTACTCGGCGAACGTGCCCGGGTACTCGTGCAGGTGGAAGTTCTCGACCTCGACGATGCGGGTGACCACCGCGTCGAGGAACTGGCGGTCGTGCGACACGACGATCGCCGCGCCGCGGAAGTCGCGGAACCACTGCTCGAGCCACTCGACGCCGGCGACGTCGAGGAAGTTCGTGGGCTCGTCGAGCAGCAGCACGTCGGGCTGCTCGAGCAGGATCTTCGCCAGCGCCGCCCGGTTGCGCCAGCCGCCGCTCAGCGCGTCGATCGGGCTCGTGCGGTGGGCCTCGTCGAAGCCGAGCACGGTGAGCGCGGTGTCGATGCGCCGCGGGTACTCCCAGCCGTCGAGGCGGTCCATCTCGGAGAACAGCTCGGACTGGCGCTCGATCAGGCGCGTGAGCTCGTCGCCCTGGTCGGGGTCGACGGCGGCGACGGCGATCGCGCCGTCGATGTCGGCGAGCTCGCGCTCCATCGCGCGCACGTCGTCGAAGAGGCCCTCGAGCACCTCGGTGACCGAGACGCTGCCGTCGAGCTCGCTGAACTGCGAGAAGTAGCCGAGGCGCACGCCGTCCTCGACGGTCACCGTGCCCTCGTCGGGCTGCAGCTGGTCGAGGGCCAGCTTCAGCAGCGTCGACTTGCCCGAGCCGTTGCGGCCGATCAGGCCGACCCGGTCGCCCGTCTCGAGCCGGAAGAACGCCTCGCGCAGCACGGGCCGCTGGTCGAATCGCACGGTGACGTCGTTCAGGCGGATCAGGCTCATGCCCACCAGTCTCGCAGGGCGGGCAGGAACACCCGGACCGCCCGGTGCGTTGCACCCCCCGGAGCCCGGCGCACCACTCCGGGTGCGCAGCCGCTCCGAACTGGAGGCACGATGACCACCGAGAAGCCCGACTACACGCCCACCCCCGAGGCGATCGCCCGCCTCACGCCCGAGCAGCGCCGCGTCACCCAGTCCGGCGGCACCGAGCCGGCGTTCCGCAACGAGTTCTGGGACTCCCACGAGACGGGCATCTACGTCGACGTGGTCACCGGCGAGCCTCTCTTCGCCTCCGTCGACAAGTTCGACAGCCGCTCGGGCTGGCCGAGCTTCACCCGGCCCATCGACCCCGAGCACGTCGTCGAGCGCCGCGAGGGCATGTTCTTCGCGCGCCGCACCGAGGTCAGCTCCGCGGCCGGCGGCAGCCACCTCGGGCACGTCTTCCCCGACGGCCCCACGGCCGAGGGCGGCCTCCGCTACTGCATCAACTCGGCGGCCCTCCGCTTCGTCCCCCTCACCGCACTCGAGACCGAAGGATACGGTTCGTACATGACGCTCTTCTCCCCTGAGTCCACCCCCGCCCCCAGCGGAACGACCGAGACCGCGATCCTCGCGGGCGGTTGCTTCTGGGGCGCGCAGCAGCTCCTCCGCCGCCGGGCCGGCATCGTCTCCACCCGCGTCGGCTACTCGGGCGGGCACGTCGCGAACGCGACGTACCGCAACCACGCCGGCCACGCCGAGGCCGTCGAGATCGTCTTCGACCCGGGCCTGACCTCGTACCGCGAGATCCTGGAGTTCTTCTTCCAGATCCACGACCCGTCGACGAAGGACCGCCAGGGCAACGACGTCGGCGACTCGTACCGCTCGGCGATCTTCTACACGTCCGACGAGCAGCGCGCGACCGCGCTCGACACCATCGCCGACGTCGACGCCTCCGGCCTCTGGCCCGGCAAGGTCGTCACCGAGGTCACCGCGGCCGGCGACTTCTGGGAGGCGGAGGAGGAGCACCAGGACTACCTCGAGAAGCTCCCCAACGGCTACACCTGCCACTTCGTGCGACCCGGCTGGGTGCTGCCGAAGCGCGAGCAGGCGGTCAGCGCGAGCTGAGCCCCCGCCCCGCGGTGCGGGGCAGCACGTCCGCAGGAGGCGCGGTGCCGGTCATGCCGGAGCCGCGCCTCCCGTGCGTCCGGGCCCGTCAGAGGAAGTCGGGCGCGGGCGAGCGCGGCGGCCGGCGCAGCGTGGCGACGACGCGCTCGACGAGCGGCACCGTCCACACGACGTTGGCGGCGATGCCCTCGTTCGGCTCGTCGTCGGGCTGGTGCAGGCGGTGCAGGTCGTTGAACGTGACGAACGCGCTCGGCACCCCCGCGTGCAGGAACGACGCGTCGTCGGTGCCGCTCGTCGCGGGGAACCGGGTGACGAGCTCGAGCCCCGGCCGGGTCTCGGCGGCGTGGTCGAGCACCACCTGGCGGAAGGCGGTCGAGAACGCCTCGGGCGACGCGAACGCCTCCAGGAACGACCCGCGCCCGAGCCCGTCGACGTTGACGACGAAGTCGATCGCGTCGAGCACGTCGGCGGGGGCCGAGGCGACGTGGTGCCGCGAGCCGCCGAGGTGCCACTCCTCCGCGGTGAAGAAGACGAGGCGCACCGAGCGCTCCGGCGGCGCGGCCGCCCAGCGCTCGGCGAGGTGCAGCAGCGCGACGGTGCCGCTGCCGTTGTCGTAGGCGCCGACCGTGTTGAAGAAGCTGTCGTAGTGCGCGCAGACGAGCACGCGACCCTCGCCCGTGCCCGGCAGGTCGACGACCAGGTTGTCGCTCACCGCCGCCTCGACCGGGCCGCTGTCCACCTCGAGCTCGACCTCGACCCGGCGGCCGTCGCCCAGCCACTCCGTCAGCTGCAGGCCGTCGAGGCGGCCGATCGCGACGTGCGCGACGTCGCGGTCCGACCCCGCGGGCAGCGGCTGCGGCGCGGCCGGACCGCCGTCCCGCGCGTGCAGGTAGCCGCGCACGAGGCCGGCCTCGTCGCGCACGACGAACTTCTGCCAGACCATCGAGTCGCCCCAGAGCCCCTGCGGGCCGACGGCCTCGACGACGCCCGCGACGGGGCCGCCGGTCGAGCCCGACCAGAGCATCGGCCAGGCCGGCAGGAGGCGGTCGATCGGCGCCCGGACCGCCACCCGGTGCACCGTGCCCGGCTGCCACCCCGGCAGCGCCACCGGCTCGCGGGCGACCTCCAGCCCCGCCGCCCGCAGGCGCGCCTCGAGCCAGTCGGCCGCGGCGGCGATGCCGGGCGTGCCGTGGAAGCGCGGACCGTGCGCGACGAGCCCCTCGAGGTCGGCGAGCGCGACGGCCACGGCGGCGTCGTCGACGGCGAGGCCGAGCGGGCGGTCGAGGCCGGCGGGGCGGTCGGGTGCGGGGGTCATGGGGAGGTCCTCTCGTGGGGGGTCGTGGTCGGCGGCGTGCCGGCGGCGGCCACCGCCTCCGCGGGCACGCCGAGCAGCATCTCGACGACGCGGCCGACGTCGGCCGGACGGCCGCGGAACCACCAGCTGGCGAAGACGTCGGCGACCGGCTCGGGGCCGGGGCCGGTGACGGGCGTGCCGCGCGCCTCCACCTCGGCGAAGCCGCCGAGCCCGCCGTCGTCGTCGTAGAGGTGCAGGGCGTCGCCGCGCACGCCGGGCGACGGGTCGGGCTCCTCCGCGTACTCGGCCGACGGGTCGACGGGGCTCGACCGGACGAACGCCAGCGCCTGCCCGTCGGGCAGCGGCCGCACGTGCGCGACGCGGCCGGAGACCTGCGGGGCCGCGAAGCCGATCTTGAAGCGGGCGTCGCCGGGCAGGGCGACGGCGACGCCTCCCGGCACGGCGGCGAGCCGGTCGCCGACGGGCTCGTAGTAGTCGGTGACCTGCACGCCCGGGGTGGCGGCGACGAAGGCCGTGCCGCCGCCCGGCACCTGGTCGAGCAGCCACGACTCCGCCTCCTGCCGGCCCTCCGAGGCGAAGGCGAGCCGCACCTCCGTGCGGTACCCGGCGTAGTCGACGGCGTCGACGCGGGCCCGGTCGGCGGGGGCGAGGCGGAGGTGCCGCAGCGGGTGCGGCGCGGCGGAGACGCGGAGGCGCAGGTCGGCCGTCGCCGCGCCCACGGGCGGCGTGTGCGCGTGCAGCGCGACGCGGCGGTGCAGCACGGCGTGCCCGTCGACCACCTCGAGGTCGTGACGGCCGGGGTCGAGCGAGGGCGGCATCGCGTAGCTGCCCCAGTAGTCGTCGCGGTCGGCGATCATGTACGCGATCTCGGGGCCGACCCAGACGCGGTCGCCGCCGACGTTCCAGGCGCCGCTCGCCACGAGGTCGCGCAGCTCCTGCTCGTCGGCGAACGCGGCCGGCAGCCAGTTGGCCGGGGCGCCTCCGTCGAGGAAGGGGCCGTAGACGCGCCCGCCCCACGACGAGACGACGACGTGGGCCGAGTCGCCGACCTCGAGGCGGACGGCCGGCACGCCGACCGCGGCGAGGTGCCGCTCGACGGTGTCGAGGTCGAGGGCGGGCCCGTTCGGCAGCCCGCTCGGCAGCCCGCTCGGCAGCCCCTCGCTCACGGCGCCGTCCCCGCGAACGGGCTCGCGTGGAACGCGTCCTCGGCGGCGAGCATGCCGCGGAACCACCCGTCGAGCTCGGCGTCGGTCACCGGGGCGGGCAGGGTGTCGACCACCTCGGCGAGGAACGCCACCTGCGCGCGGAAGCCCGGGGTCACGTGCAGGTCGATCCACGCCTGCACGTCGGCCGGGCGCGCGGTGCCCGCCGCGGGCCCGGCCGTCGCGGCCGTGCACCAGCGGAGGTAGAGCGTCTCGGCGGCGAGGAGGCACGTGACGACGGCCGGGTAGCCGCCCGTGGCCCGCGACAGCTCGACCCGGTCGCGCAGCGCGGCCGCCCGGTCGCGCACGACGTCGAGGTCGCCCTCGGCCGGCCACCGCTCGGCCAGCTCCGCGAAGTAGGCCGACTGCGGCCCCACGAGGTCGGCGACGGCCGCGCCGTGCCGCTCGGCGAGCGCCCAGTCGGGCTGCTGCCAGAGGCACCACCCGGCGACGCGCGCCGCCGTGCGGACGAAGTCGCGCTCGACGACGAGGTAGCGGGCGAACGCCTCGCCCGAGACGCTGCCGTCGCTCATCTGCGTGAGCAGGGGCACCCGGGCGGAGGCGTCGAGGGCCTCCGAGCACCGGGCGACGAGGGCCTCGGCCCGCGACGGCCGACCGGCCGACGTCGCGTCGGCCGGCCTCCCGCCGGCCGTCACCGGCTGGTCAGCCACGAGACGAGCCCCTGGAACACGCGGGCGTACCCGGGCCACTCCTCGCAGAAGGCCGGGGGCGCCCAGTGGGGCGAGCAGTCGCTCGTGAAGACCGCCGTGCGGCCCGCGCCCGCCTCGCCGACCACGACGAGCGGGTCGTCGCCGAGGCGCGCCAGCTCGACGGCGCCGGGCTTGACGACGGTGCGGTTGTAGCCGAGCAGAGCCGGCCACTCCCCCTCGGCCCCGCCGAGGGCCGGGTGCGCCGCGTCGACCACGGTCGCGACGACGCCCGCCGGGCGCTCGACGCGGTCGTCGCCCACCAGCATCTCGACGGGCAGCACCTCCTCGATCTCGGTGCGGGCGAAGCCCGCGCGGCCCTGCCAGCCCGAGAACGACAGGTAGCCGCCGACCATCAGCAGCGCGCCTCCGGCCCGCACCCAGCTCGCGAGCTCCTGCACGCGGTCGCGGCCGGGGACGCTGCGCTCGAAGACGCCGGGCGAGAGCTGCAGCGAGTTCACGCCGATGTCGGAGAGCACGACCACGTCGTACTCGCCGAGCTGCTCGGGCGTCTCGGGGAACTGCGTCGACACGAGGTGCGCGGGCAGGTGCACGACCTCGTGCCCTCCGGCCTCGAGGGCCGCGCGCAGCTGGGCGACGCCCTCGGTGTACGAGTGGGCGGTGAACTCGTCGACGCCCTTGGTGTGGGTGGTCGCGGTGATCCAGCTCTCGCCGGCGATCAGGATGCGGGACATGGTGGTGCCTTTCTGTGGAGACGGAGACAGCGAGGAGGCGCGGTGCCGGTCAGGCAGCCGCCGCCGCGCTCTCGAAGAGGTCGCGCACGTTGCGCGTGCCGAGCCCCGCGACGACGTCGGGGTCGACGCC
>Ga0265780_10004864_pt1 | contig 17181 bp, 10 predicted proteins | sample P1T30metagenome_FD_192432 | JGI IMG/M metagenome (GOLD analysis project Ga0265780, IMG submission 192432) | Plant litter microbial communities from East Loma Ridge, Irvine, California - P1 T30 | ecosystem: Environmental > Terrestrial > Plant litter > Unclassified | place: USA: California...
GTGCCGCTCATTTTCTTGTTTCCCAATCCTCCTACGATATTGCAGGTAGAGCGCGAGTACGTCAAGTCCAAGTCCAGCGTCGGCCGAGACGCATACCATGGCCGTGAAGTGGATTAGAAAACCCTGCCTCATCCAAAACATCCCCTAGCGCAATAGTAACATCCCGACAATGTGCTGTTCATTTCACCTTTGAGCTTCTTCTTTACTCGGGCCAGTTAATGTGTGATAAAGAGATTGTCTACACTTGAAAGTTAATACTAGACAGAGTGTATGAGTAGTCTAGACGGAGGATTTACCGGAGCCGATAAAAAGCTGAAACAAGTTGGAAATATCTCCGCTTTCTTGCATGGGACCGATTTTACCAGTACTGGGCTGACCGTTGAGTCGGTACAAGGAACATTGTAATCGACACACAATCTTGCATCAAGCTGCATCTAAGTGAAGGCTAAACCAGCGTGTCTGGTTACACTTTGTGACGTCAGGAAGGATCCACAAGCTTCGTGAACCTGTCCAAATGATGTAAATGCCGTGTTGTTCTGCAAATTCTGATAGTTTGTGGAACGAGGGCTATGGCCTTTGCGAATGCATCTACATGTGCTGTCGAGACCTAGCTGTTTGTTGAGCATTCGAGGCGTCTCCACTTCTACGCTCACTTAGGATCTAACCTAGATCTTGCGGAAGCGGACAGGAAAGTCGGAAGCATGTGGGAGCTGTGAGTGGACGACTTGTTCTTCCGCGAATGAACCGTTCACTGTGACCCGTCACTATCCCCACAATCCGCTATGTCGATAGTTTGCAAGCGTACCGTTGTTCAGATTTTAAAGTTGACAGCATCTGTGACCTTAGCGCCGAATTTCGACCATTGACTTTCGGCGAAGGATGCGGCCGTCAGCTGCCGAGGCGGTTGCGAGCGGAACATCGTGAGAAGATTTCCCTCTGAAATCTCGTTCAATCAACGTTCAATCAACGTGTGGCTTCAAGGTGAACTGAGTGCCGCGGTATCGGGTTTGCCTATGTGGGTGCGCATCCTTGGAAAGGGATTTCCACATTAGCAATGGCCACATACTACGACGCGTCAGATACAAGGATGTAGACCGAGTCTTGCCCAAGGACCAGAGCCGAGAACAAGATGACCGGGCCAGGAGCTGAATAAACATGAAGCACGACGGGGTTCTCCCAGTAGGAGATGGTATAGTTCAGACGAGCGGGTAGAGCGCAAAGGACTGGACGACGGAACGATTATGTGGTGTCAATGTCGTAGAGTAAGAACAAACCACGCGGAACTGGCACGCGAACCGTCAACTCAAAATGGATCCTGACAGACAGGGTAATCCCATCCGAAGGACTCAACAAATGAGTGCTTGAGAGCCGAGCACGATTTGAGGACTTCGCGTGCTAGGCAATTGCTGTGCCGGAGATCGGCTTGATCTGCATCTGCAGTGGTACCTGGGCTAAAGAAATGCCCGAGTCTTTTCAGCTCAATGCAGGTACGCGCACTAATGTCGTGGCACCAGTCTTGCCCGGGCAAAAGATAACAGAGACTGTAGAAATCGTGATCCAGATGTTGCGCGCATAATCGTCTTGGCCCGAAGGAATGCTTTAGTGGCACATTCCTTCGTTCTAGGCGGAATAGCAAATATAATTGGCAACAAATGTTATAGAAGTGGTCGGCGAATATCATCTCGGTGGGTCGTGTACAAGGATCGGATCCATAGCCATGGGCGGGGTTTCTCGCGGTATCAACAAAGTTGCAGAGGATCAATAACGGAGCGACAGCGGAGCACAGTGCAATGTGACGTTCTGTAAACTCTCGTGATGAGTGGACGAGCGGCATGTTGAACACGGGCGAGCTTCGACGCGTGGTTGCCCAGGTGTTTGTCGTTGTGCGATGGAGCACCCTGTCGCGTGAAGTTTGTGGTGGAGGCCTGCAAGGATAGGCCGACGCGGTCAGCAGCAACCACTGCAGGAACCAGGAGTGCCTCACCGGAAGTGGCGCTCTGGTGGTTGGTGGAGCAGCGACGTGTTCCTGCAGATGGCTCAGCAGCGCAGCCGTAGTTCGTGGCTGAAGAGAACGACCATGGATGAGTGTTGTGCAATGTTATCGTAGCGTCATCGGCCTCATGCTGTGTTTTGCGCCTTCCCACACGATGCTGCAGCCAAGCAACAACATTGACGTCGACCACTCTGCCCTTGCTGCGTACTGGTACAGGCGCGCGCTGCAGTGCCATGGACTGCATCGTGCACACATGTGCAGCTATAGATAGGACCCACGTGACGTGCTACTACTCACTCCTGTCGAGGGGGTGTGGCTGGAGGGCGTCCCTCCTTTCGAGGCACAGCTCGTGCTTTTCTTCAACCAAGCCGCCCGGGACTAGCATGCGCGCTCGATGCACCATGGCGTCGACGCGGGAATATGTTGGCTCAGGAGTGCTCTGCGACTGAAATTACCGGTCGCTCACTCGCTCGGCCATGACCACGACAGCGCCGTGGACAAGCCCGGCTTTGGTCGCACAGAGCAGGCCCATCCTTCCAGTCCCATAGGCGCTCGTCCTACCTGCTTGATCGACTGACCTGTGTAATACAGCGGCTGAGGAGGTTCCAGTTCCACGAGGCAATGAAGTCGCGTGGGTGCAATAGACCCGGTTGCAACACTGGGCTTTGCTTTGCTGGCCGGACGACTATGTTGTGATGAGCTGTGCTTGTGCATACGCTCTAGCGCACCATCTGCATACGCTTAGTCATCGAGCGGGCAGCTCCATCAACTTGGCGTGCAACAACCCAATCACTTTACCAATCGAGGGGCATGAAACGCAAATCTCGAGTCCATCGGTGTTTGGGCATGTCGTCAGAGTCCAGACTCATCTCAGGCCCGTTCACGATTCATCATCAGTTCTCTGAAGACCCTGCCCATGGACAGCGTTCCGTCGTGTACAGCAAATGAGGCGGGGTCACTGTTCTGACCTTGGGCTGGACATCACGGATCTGAGGGCGTCGTCGCAAGCCACGGACGTTTTTTTTCGGCTGTTTCATCTCACGCGACCCACTTTACAACGAGCGACGATCCTCGGCGACCATCACTCTATGCCAGAAAGGGAAGAACGCGTTTGTCGTGTGGACAGATACGCGATGAGATTTCCGCAAACCGTTGCTGCGCGTCTGGATTGGCTCCCGAAAGAGAGCAGACGACCACCCTTTTGACTTTCGCCAAATTCAACGCGGCAGGTTATCATTCTTCCGAATAGGACCATGCATAAAACGTTACCTTCAGACTTCGACCAGGATTACGGCTGCAAGCACTCGCGCCCGTGTCCGCCTTAAATCGTGTTCCCGGCACTCTGCGCGGCTCTGAACATGCCTCTCCCGATCCAAAATTCCTTCTTCGTCTGATGCGATATCGTCGTGTGCACGGCATGCGTCGTGGCAGATGCAACAGCGTGGTTGCCAATGCTGACCTCGACATGCTACCGACACCCTTCACCCTCCATTGGGCTCCTGGTACCAACAACAGTCGGCCGGCGGCATATCGACGTTCGCGTTTCTGCAAAACGGGCCTCTTAGCGGTCCCAGTGTTCTACTACTGCACCATTTAACCGCTTATTTTGAGGACAGGCCAATCAACGGTCAATGTCACAATCCCTGCAGTGTCATATTACTTTCTGCCGACCTCGATGCGCAAGTGGCTTGAGCAACGGTACCTTCCAGCTCCCTTAGTCTTAGCATTCATGTCCCCGCTACCCCCAACCACTAAGAAGCTCCGACATGGTGCGCAGAGGGTATCCCTGCCCTTCATGCTTGCATCAAACCCTGTCCCTGTCCTCTGTCAGACTGTCACTAACCTCAGTGGGCCGCGCTGAGCACCATCCACTTTCCTCCACATGCTCTGCGACGTTTGTGTACGCCCGCAATGTACTTACATAGCGGGATCCCGTCATGATCCTCACTGTCCCTGGATCTTGACAAAGGCCAAAATAATCCACATCTGCTATCCCCAGGCCACTTGTCGACACACCAAATTGCACCGACCGCCTCATCTACTCACTTGCGACCAATCCCAGTGGTAACCATCATTAGCCGACGCATACGCATTGTGCTTCTCACGGGCAGAACATCCTCGTCTCAGTAGCCTCCCATACCAGCCATCCTTCGAATTCAGCCGTTACGCGGTGTCGCGTGCCTGACAGGCTTCTCGCTTTGGACATTACTTTCCTGCAGGCAGGCCAACCATCTCACTAGGTGCGCAACACTCACGTGTCTCATTGTTATTGCAACTGAGCTACAACTCTACCCTCATCCCTCCCAGTCGTAACTCATAGCATTGGTCCCTTTTGATGGAACCTCTGCCCTCCTTGTCCTTGTTATATGATGCACACACCAGAACCGTTTGCATAGGTTACTAACAAATTTGACAGCTCTTCAGCCCACACTATCGCCAGCCCACGAACCAAGCGCGTGACAGGCTTCCCTGGAAGCCTTTGACTTGCGAACCCTTTCCATCTTTCGATGCTGGTATTGCCAATCACATCTACCGACCAATTGCAGGTCCAAGCGCGCGCTATCCAGGCATTGCCCTACAACTCCAACTAAATTTTGGATTCATCCTGCCGAAGTTATTCCTAGTTCCCAAGCCATGTTTACGTCCCATAAAGGTGATATGGCGTCACAATCCCGACAGTCCTCAGTGGACATGTCGGCCACACTCTCTCTGTCTTCTGCTTCGACCACGGATCGTTGGGCGTCACAAGGCTTTGAAGAGTTGCCTTATGGGGTTATGCAGTCACCCGAGCGGAAAGCCAGAGCACATCCAAGCAAAAGGACATCCGTGTTCAACTTGCGCTCCCGGAGCAATACTGCAGCATCAACGTCATCTACTGTCATGTCCATGAGCCCTCCAACCATCTCGCACTTCGATTCGTCGCGACCTGGAACGCCGAGCTACGATGAGTTGTCAGGATCTATGAAAGCACTGTTTCGTGGAAAGAAGGGGAAAAGATTAAGCGAGTCTGTGTCGTCAAACATGATGTCTGCAGAGTATCAGGAGAAGGAAGCGAGCGACAAACGTACGTCTGTTCTGCGGAAAGTCAAGAGGAGGAACCATCATGAGGAAGCGCTACGTGAGTACCATCATTTGCGCGCAGGCCGATACATGCTAATTACGAGTACAGCCACAGGCCTGAAGCATCGCATTTCTAGCCCTTTTGGTTTCCAGCATCTCACCCACGCTGATAGACAACACCACGCAGTATTTCAGCAAGTGGCGGGAAACAAACTTGCCTCCGGTTTCCGTACTGTGCCAACATCCGCTGCCACCGGAGCCAGCGACAGCCATCTTCACTTCTCTAATTTCTCCTCCGAAAACCTGGCAGGTTCAGATCATCAGTCGTTTACCCAAAGTCCTCAGCTAGAGCAGTCGCGCTCTCCAGTACTCGGAGATGACAGGAAGCCATCTCTTCTGTTGACGCGGTCTGTCGAAAGCTTCAGCCAACCCGGCGTGAACATGCGCAACCACCGCCACTCGCAGTCCGTTCTTGCTCCGCCTCGCGTGTCTTCGCTTGCACCTCTAGCGCCGGTCCACGATGTGCCTGAGGGTGTTAACCAGCATGTTGGGAACCATCGATCTGCCAGAGGTCGGTCGAAGCGCGAATCCGGTGTTTGGAATTCCTTCTCTCTTGCCAGTGCCTTACCTGAACCTACTCTGCCTGGTACCAAAGAGGAAAACGTGTATCTGGGCCATGCCTTTACTACTCCAGATGACACCGCGATTCCTGCCATGCCATTGTCCTTCAGCCCTTGCCTTGACGACGTCACTGAAGAACCTGAATACTTTAGTCGACCCCGCCCTGCTCCTCGACCTCCAGTGCGGAGTCCAACAACCCCTCGATCCCCGCACTTCAATTCCATGATCTTCAGTAACCCGCGGTCTCCGAAAGGAAGAGGGCGCAACCGCGCACTGTCGCACACATCTCCTAGGTCCTTCAGCCAGAGGGATTCAACCTCGCGACCTGATTCCCAGGCTTCAGAGATGCTAGGATCTGCTAGTCTCGCTCGACATAGCCTAGCCAAGAGACCGTCAACGAAGAGGCGCCAATCAAACACCTGGCGCATGTTCGAAGAATCGTGGGAAGAGGACATCGACTACATATACGACAACGCTCTAGAGGCTGACTGTGACCTGGAGTGGGACCGTGTATCCGATGTAGATGCTGAAGAGCCACTGCATTCTTCATTCGACCAAACATACCGGCATGGGCGACGCGCGTCATCGAGCGTCGAACCGTTGTCGCGTGCACTGGAACCTGCATTTGAACCTACGACACGCGACTTCCGAGTGTCTTTACTAGTTCCGAACGTACCAGACCTCGTCCCGACATCTGCAACCTCTGTCTCGACCCCAGGGACTGGCCTCACGACGCCATGTGACCCATTCCAGGGACGCTCTGGAGGTCAATTGGAAGGCTTCATGGTGAGCCCTTCTCTCTTGGTCCCCCAAGAGTACAAGGATGACCAGGAGCACATGTACGAAGAAATGCTGAATGCATACGACGACTCGGATCGTCACTTCCCAATGCTCGATCCTCGTCACAGCGCTACTAGCTCTGCACGTAGCAGGCGTAGCTCATACGACAGCAGCCTCATGTCTTCGATTCAGGGCTCTGGTCTGTGGAGTTCCCCAGTCCGCCGTTCTGCCAGTTCCGCCGGAAGCGTCCCTGACCTGGTGCCATCTCGACGAACAACCCGCCGTGATCTTAGCTTCAGTCTTGTTGTCGACCAGCTCTCCGACTCGGTCGCATCGCTGTCGCACCTCGACGAGGAAAAGGAGGACGAAGACATCACACCGCCAGGACGTACTCTGGGGAACAGGACGTTCTTCCCTGCTGCTGATGAATCCGAGGAGACTTCCAAAAACACAACCGATATTGGAGAAAAACTCAAGGCTTCCCTTGAATTGGCCCGACAGTCTTCGCGAGGATCGCGTCACAGCCAAGCTCGCCACAAGCCAGCACGATCCGACGGCGCTGCCAACCTCCTCACGGCGGCTTCCGATCTCCCATCGAAGTCACGCCGCCGAGCCGCAACTGCATCCCACGCTGGGTCGCCATTGCTCAACCTCTTCCCTACACCACCTCAAAGCTCTCCAGGCCTCCATTGAACACGACCACCAACCCTTCTCTACATGCACACTCACGCGAAGCATGCCGGATCATTCTTCGACGCTCCTCACCAACGACCTCGCCACTGCACTACTTTCAATGTATATATTGACGCGACTCATGACTTTTCCTTGCCTTTATTCTCCTCTTTCAACAACAGTACCCCGTCCTCTGGACAAAAATTCTTTAGCGAGGAGTAATTCCTTATCACTATTGCCTCTTTTCCTTGTCATCATTTTCTCACACTGGCGCTAATCACGCGCATCGATGGTTCACATTAATAGAAATCTGCTATAGACGGGCGGTGCGGTCCACCATTTCCTATGTCAGCAACGTCGGATTACACGCAGTATCGAAGGGTTCTCTTTGGGGATGAGTTAGTACACGTCATCAACACTCTTGATCTAATCATTAACGCTTTGATTCGTTAATGTTTATCGCTACTTCCATCCATACATCCAACCATGCGCTTTGTCGCAACAACAACCATAGCTAGCTACAGTACAAACTCAACAATTCCAAATGTCTACAACAACAACAATCTCATCTCCTCACATGCGCTCGTGCAAATCTCTCCAGCCTCGGCAATACAACTTACCTCTCTTTAAACCTCCCGCCTCCCTGAGCTTATCCGCCTGTCACTCGAACCCAATCCTCTCCCTCAGCTCACTTCCCCTCCTCTCCCCTCCCGCGCGCAACCCTCAAACCCAAATCCCACGCGCCGACGCCCCAACAACGCATCTTCGACCCCCCTCCAGCCCAGCGCGGCGAGCTAATCCCGGGCCCTGGAAGCTGACCGCGCCCCCCACCGCGAAACAAAGTTCCACGCCAGCGCGACGACACATTCAACATGCACGGTTGTTTTGGCCAACGTGCGTGGGAATCTAGGGGTGAGGTCATCTCCACGAGTCGGTAGGGCTGGGCTACGCACGGGCCGTGGTCCCGGGTTTTAGGGCCCGAAACACAAGGGCGGTGTTGAAACGAAACAGTGCGTGGATGTGACTGGTGGGTGGTGGGTGGGTGAAACGAAACGGTTGTGTGACTGGGTATGGGGTCTAGAAGATTGGAGGATGGGGCGAGATGAGATGAGATGGGATGAGATGGGGTGTTGTGATTTGATGGGTGAAGGTGCAGGAACTGTGTTCGGATGCGTTGCGGCGTAGGAGGCACGGTGAGATGTGGGCGTGGACGTGTACTTCTCGCGCCGCGTTGAGGACAAGGATTTCTTTCACGTCCAAGGAAAGTAAGGTTCCGAGGAATTGTGATACGATATTCTCAGGTGTGCGTGCATGCGGCGCGACGAAGCAGATTGTCTACCTGAGGCATGATTCTGCGTGCAAAATCTCCGTCGGGCTCTCCTCTACTCCTACCCTCTTCCGTCCTAATCCATGCTATATGCTTCCATTCTAGACCGCACGCAATTTTTCTGCATCCCCATGTTTCCCGCAAGCGACCTCCACACGATCGCCCGGGTAAATCTCGTCTTTTCCATTCGCCTCGTCAGACGCCGTCGGGTAAAGGAGCCGGGGGGGAATTATCCGGACGCACGCGAGCGTCGCGGGTATATGCGAGAAACATGGGGACGCATGAAGTGGGAATATGGGATGGGTGTGGAGTAATGCGGGAGTGTGGAGTAATAGGATTGTAGTGATGGGGTTTTGTATCGACCTGGCTCCGGGGAGGGGTGGCCGGGGGACTTGATGCATGACGGTTTAGATTATGGGGTGCTATGTTGATGAGGTAGATGAGATAGAGGGAGAAAGGAGATGCTAGAGACGCATTGAGGATTGTTGAGATACTCGAATGAGGCTTATAACTGTTGAACCCAAAGTAAATCCCAACAACCAGTGCATGCTGCAGCAGATCCATGACCGCACTACATATTGAATCTTGTCCTCTTCTTCTCCATCCTGCCCTTCCACTCCCACTCCTGCCCACTCTTGAATTGGACCTCGCGATCAATGCGCCTCAGCTTCAGCGTCATGCGCGGTCCAATCTCTTGCATGCCGACCTTGACATCCTCCACACCCTTGATAGGCTTTCCGTCGTTGCCCGTAATCGGCTTCTCAGTCTCCCGCTTGTCCCTGAAGACATATCGATGCCGGCGGACGAATATGTAATCGCGCTGGTTGTGTAGTGTGAGAACTTGTCTGCCCTCGAGTTCTGGTGCAGCAGGGAATAGACCCTTGAACAGATGTGCTGTCAGAATACCCAGCGGCGTTTTGAAGTTGTTTAGGATGAGCTCTGGATAGTGGCCAGTATCGTTCGCGTGCCGCGGCAATTTCTTGCCTTCGATCCAGTTTGTGACGGAGAAGTGGAAATGGGGCCCATTGGGAAGGTGGATGATGTCGAGGCCATCAGGCTTCTTCTCGTGCTCAGCTTGCATGAGAACGACGAGCGCGGTGTACTCGCGGTTCGCGGCAAACTTTGCGATTTCTCGCACTGAGTATTTGTGGGCATGGAAGTTTGCGCTACGTCGAATGTATGTGCTGTTGGGGAAGAGGGAAGTGAGGATGTCGGCTTCCGCGTGGAGTGTTGAGTTTATAGAAGTTGTAACGAGGATTTTGGGCTCTGGCTGTGGGTCGAAAAGCTGAGGAAACTTTTGTTTCAGGAATTCGGGTGAAAGCTCGAGATTTGTGGCGGTTGTGGTGGCTACGGAGGCGGCAGGACTGGCAGCGCGTTTCCGCGAGGAGGGTGAGTCTGAGTCTGAGCCTGATTCTTCGAGGTCGGACTCGTCGAGCATACTGTCCGCGTCTTCGTCTTCTTCCTCGTCTTCACTTGCGCCTTCGCGTTCCAGCTTTTTCAGCTTTGCCAGGACGCCTTCCTCTCCCTCCGCAGCGTCTGCTTCCGCCTGCTCTTGCTGCAGCTTCCTTCTCTTTGCGAGGCGCTCAACATCCACAGCCCAGCCCAGCGCATCCTCCTCATCGCCAACTGGATCGTCGTCCCAGACTCGCTTGCTGTCGATTGTGACGGGAACGTTGGTCGCGTGTCGCTCTTCTCGGAGTTCCGGGTTCTTGTCTTCTTCGCGCTTGCGGCGATGTCTCAAATCACGCTTCTCTGCTTCTCTTGTCTTCTTGATGTTGAGGTATGCGGCTTGCCGGCGCAGCTTGTTCTTTGGCTTGAAGCCGGTGGGGGCAGTTTTCGGTGCCGCCATATCTGCAATTAACTCTGGTTTGTGTGAGAGCTTCAGCTATGCGACAGTGTTGCGTCAATCTATACGCAGCCAGAATGCGGGGATGTGGTGTTGCGACGGTTGAAAGTTCGCGGTACTCAAAGTCTCGATCTCGAAACTTTTTGGTGGAGCCCGGCGTTTCCTTCCTCCGGCAACTCTTGGCGCGTGTCGCCGTCAGAGCTCCAAGAGTCATTACAGTGTGATGCAGCTTCATCTGTATATATTGCGTCTAGTTGCTGCTTGGAAAATATTCTCCTGTCACTTGCAGGAGAATAGTCACGTGTATGCGTCAGTTGTCGCGGTTGTTGCACGCCAATTGCTTCCCTTCTTCACTGCGTACCTGCAGGCCCGTTTTTAGTACCCCGCCCTGCCGTGTTTATCCCACCAAGTGCTTTGCGACCACACCAGCCCACCAAAGATACCAGGTTCCAAATAGGAAGACAGATCAGGTCGTCATGGCGGGCGATATGACCACGTACAAGGGCAAGCCCTTTGATCGCCCCTCTCTGGAGTCGCTCATGAAGGTATGAATCGAGTAATCTATGCCACCCTGCTGCAGTCATACTGACCAACTTAGCGACGCCTCTTCTACACCCCCGCCTTCGACATCTATGGCGGTGTCTCTGGTCTCTACGACTTTGGCCCGCCCGGTTGCGCCCTCACAAACAACATTGTCGACGTATGGCGGAAACACTTTGTGCTGAAGGAGAACATGTTGGAGGGTATGGCGCACGAGACCACCTGAGAGCGCCTTCACTGACGCGCTACAGTTGACTGCACCATGCTCACCCCCCACGAAGTCCTCAAGACGTCCGGCCATGTCGACAAATTCGCCGACTGGATGTGCAAAGACCCCAAGACTGGCGAGATCTTCCGCGCGGATCATTTGGTTGAGGAAGTACTCGAGGCCAGGCTGAAGGGCAACAAGGAGGCACGCGGCGAGAGGGTCGAGGCCGAGGAGGAGGACCCCAAGAAGAAAAAGAAAAAGGTCAAGAACATCGCGGCTGTCAGGCTAGACGATGCGCTCGTGCAGGAGATCGAAGAAGTTCTCGCCAAGATTGACAACTACAGCGGCGAGGAGCTCGGTCAGCTCATGAAGAAGTACGACATCAAGAACCCCGCCACTAACGGTGAACTTCTTCCCCCTGTCGCCTTCAACCTCATGTTCCAAACCTCGATCGGCCCATCCTCCAACATGCCCGGCTACCTGCGCCCCGAGACCGCCCAGGGCCAGTTCTTGAACTTCCAGAAGCTGCTCGAGTTCAACCAGCAGCAAATGCCATTCGCCTCCGCCTCCATTGGCAAGTCTTTCCGAAACGAAATCTCTCCGCGGTCCGGTCTGCTGCGTGTCCGAGAGTTCTTGATGGCCGAGATTGAGCACTTTGTCGACCCCGAGGGCGGCAAGAAGCATCCGCGCTTTGATGAGGTCAAAGACGTTGAGCTCGAGCTCCTCAACCGCGAGGTTCAGCTCTCCGGCAAGACCACAGTTGAGACAACCAAGATTGGCAAGGCCGTCGAGACTGGCCTCGTTGACAATGAGACCCTAGGCTACTTCCTTGCTCGCATCCAGCAATTCCTCCTCAAGATCGGCATCGACGCGAAGAAGATCCGCTTCCGGCAACACATGGCGAACGAGATGGCACATTACGCTGCAGATTGCTGGGATGCTGAACTGCTCACATCATATGGCTGGATCGAGTGCGTAGGCTGCGCCGACCGTAGCGCGTACGACTTGACTGTACACATGAAGAAGACCGGCGCGCCCCTAGTCGTCCGCGAGCCAAGGAAAGAGCCCCTCAAGATTGAAGAATGGCAATGCGACCTCGACAAGAAGAAGTTTGGCCCCAAGTTCAAGAAGGACGGCAAGACGGTTGAGGCAGCGATTGAGGCTCTTTCACAGGATCTGCGTGAGAAGCTGTCGTTGGACCTCGAGAAGGAGGGCAAGATTGTCATTGATGTGCCCGGTGTTGGTGATGGCAAGGTCGAGGTGCCAAAGGAGCTCATCAGCATTGAGAAGCGCACAAGAGTCGAGAACGTGCGGGAATACACACCGAACGTCATCGAACCATCCTTTGGTATTGGCCGAATCGTCTACGTAAGTACTGGCTTTCTAAAAGGCTCCTCTCGATCTAACTAGGACAGGCACTATGCGAGCACATCTACTGGACACGTGAGCAAGACGAAGCGCGCGGCATCCTCTCTTTCCCACCTACTGTCGCACCTACCAAGGTCCTCATCGTACCACTCAGCTCACATACCGACTTCAAGCCTTTTGTGCGCATGTTGAGCGACAAGCTGCAGGAGCTTGGTATCTCTACTCGTACGGACGACTCCGGTGCCTCGATTGGCAAGCGTTACTCGGTGAGTCGTATATGACAGTTTCTAGCAAATGGCCACTAACAAGCACCAGCGTAATGACGAGCTCGGTACACCACTTGGTATCACCATCGACTTCCAGTCTGTCAAGGATAACACCTTCACATTGCGCGACCGCGACTCGACAGAGCAAGTTCGTGCCGGTCTGGACGAGATCACAAGCGCCATCTCCGGCCTTGTCAACGGCAGAGAGAAGTGGTCAGACGTCGCTGCACGCCTGCCAAAGTTTGAGGGCCAGGAGGTTGATTAGAAGGCTGATGTACTATAGCTCAACGCCAAAAGCTCCGAGCGATGACTGCACGACGGAAAGAAAATACAATCAACAAGACTTCAATTAGTCCAGCGATGTCGAACCTCTTCGTGCTTGCTTACCCAGACTACAGGCATGTTTCCTCGTGTTTCGAACAACTAATTATTTGCCCATCATGCCTGCTATGACTTGGTGGCTACCACGCATCGGCTCGCTCGGTACGCTGACGTCTCGCCACGGACAGTTTCCACACGCAGACCGGCACCGCGAAAGCGGACAATATGGCGCGCGGGCGTATCAATGTAATAGACGAGATGGCGAGTCAACCCACGCCGTATATTCAGCCCGTTAACCCGGTCAGGGGATATGTTCGGCGGATTCCCCACGCTTACACCGCATAAATCTCATCCAGAAGGATTTGTAGCAGACAACGCGTGTATTTGCAATGTGTATTGCAACTATGTGTCATCTTGCAGGATGACGGGTCTCTCCGAAACCGCCAATGGTGTGGCTGCAAAAGGAAGTCTGATAAGCGTTACATGGAGCACGGGGTGTACGTTATAATCCAGAAGCACTGATGCGAGACGGTTCATGGCTTACAACGTCTTTACCCTGCTTGAAGCATGGTATGTCTACAGACAAGCAGGCTATGTTTTAAAGTCAAAGATGCACACAACAATTTGAGTGCAGTAAACAGGAAAGATTAAACCTCGAAAAGTATGTCCCTCGACCCAATGCGACTACGTCGAAGACGATGGCGGGACACGTTGGTGGTCATTCCGACAGAATGGTTTGGGATACGGATCGTCGTCTTTACCCGCTTGATCCGACAGTCTGGCTGCCGACGCTGGCTCTCGAGACCTCCCACACGATGTCCGACTGGCCATGACAACTGCTCGCCGAGCTAATTTCCTTGACTTTGGCTTGCAGTGTGATCATTTACTATCCAGGTTAGTGGCGAAGCCAGCATCTGCAGGCAGAGTGGAGGTACCCCTCCAAACCAAAGACTAGTCTACAAACAAGTGCCTCACCCGAAATTACGTTACATTTTCGAGATGGCTTGAAGGAATGGAACTTATCTACTCAAGAAGATACCACGTCTCCCATGCAGCAGCGTTTATACATGCACCAGTACTAACCGCCCTCTATGAAGCTGGCCTCAGAACTCAGTTCGCGCACGACATGTCATTGCTGCACGGCTTGAGCGCGCTGCATACCCCAGCTTAGTGCAACCATCGTATGTCAGGATTTTGACTGCTCACTCACCTGTTTCGGGTCCTGGTCGAGTCCGGGTGCTTCCCTATTGCTCAGCTGCCACCCCTTGCAGCTGCTCCCATCTGCTTTCGGCGCATCCGCTAGGAAGGACGCTTTGCAGCTCCCCAGAAGCTGCTCTCGGTTATTGAGGCACCAATCGCCACAGGCTTGCTGTCCAAAGCGCCCACTACGTCCGACGAGTAGGCGCCACAAGATACAAGCGACTGTCGCTTACACTTCAGGAGCACGCATTGAATCCCAACGTCGCTCTGCCTGAGCAATATGAAAGCAGTCATCCACCAATTGACGAGATCCGCCCGATTCGATCCCTTTCTGTTGCTGCTGGTAGAGCGCAAGTAGAGGCATTACACAAACACTTTGTATCTTCTTCCCGATACCATGGTCGAGGAGGCGCCACCACCCGGCAGTTTGGTAGCAGCTCAGATGGCTTCTCCACCCAAACGCTCGCGGGCTGACTCAGACAGCTCAGCATCCGTCGACTCCACGTAAGTCGTTCTCTTCTTGATCACACTGCTGTCGATTTTGGGCCCCCGTGCACATCGAGTGCCGCCGGCGCACCGACGCCAGCCAAACGAGTTCAACTGACACTCCTCGCAGGCGGTCTGTACGAACGTTGGCTCCAGATGATCTGGAGTATGTCTTTGAGAATGGCCGCACTTATGGCAACGACACATATTACATGCCTGGGGTAGACATGCCCAACAACGATTTCAGGGCGCAAGATTACCTGGCGATACAGCATCAAGTCTTCGTGCGCGCACTTCGGGGAAAACTGACAACTACACGCCTGCTGCCGTCGACAAGAAGGATCCTGGATCTCGGTACTGGGCCTGGACATTGGGCTGTAGACATGGCTCGTCAGTACAATGCGGAGGTCGTTGGCATCGATATGACTGAATGGGACTTGGACGCCACCGAAGGAGTTGGAGAGTCAAAAGTGATCTGGGAATTGGATGACCTGGATGTATGGGCGAGGGAGCCTAATATTGAAGACCTGACGGCGCAGCTGGGACAATTCGACTTCTTCACAGAGCCATTCAACCGCAACCCCATGGATCCTGCGACACGGACTGAACCAGGTGCTGATCTCGGCACGGCACACACTTCTGTCGAATCACTGCTACACTTGGTCACTCGCCCAGAGCCAGGGTGGCATTTTAGCGACGCGTACGAATTCATACATCTACGGAACATGAAGGGCGCATTCACGCACTGGGAAGAAGTCTATGCGGAAATCTACAAGAGTCTGTCGCCAGGCGGATGGGTCGAGCTTGCAGATTGGGATCTGGGTCAGGTACCTCCCTTGTCTTCGCCAACGACTGGTACCCCCTCGGTGCTCCCATTGCCGACTCTTCGCAAGATTTACGCGGCTGGCATAGAGGCCTCGTTCAAATCTGGCAGGCCGCTGGGGACCTTTTACATGCACCCTTCGTATCTCGAAGAAGCTGGATTCACGGACATACAGACGACGCATGTCAATGTTCCCGTCGGACAGTGGCATCAGGATGAAGCGCAAAAGTCGATTGGAAAGCTTATGTTGGTCGTGGTTATGGAAACATTTGAACTGGGACTGCCGCGATTGTTGACGAAGTGGGGAGACAAGGAGAGGATTTGGACTATTGAGGAAATACAGGAAGCGCTGGAGCTTGCACGACAGGAGATTCTGGACTGGAGTGAGAAGGCGGAGAAGGGTGAGGTGGAGGGCTGGTGTGCGAGCTTGAAGTGGATCACTGGAAGGAAGAGTTGGCATGTTTGAAAAGTTCTAATATCTCGATTATCTTGTTGCTGCTTCAAATCCCCTGAAATATGTATACAGCCGTTGGTGGATGGTCATGGACGACTAGCGCTCAGACCCTGGTAGCGTTCGCCATTGCGGAGTTCATGCCACACCTCCGAACCTCGAAGCTCAGTCGACCAAGCTTCAGCACACAAACAATGCGCCTTTCACTCCCATAACGAATGACCATGCCTGCCAATGCGAATGCATCGCAAAGGCGCATCGGGGCCGACCTCACAAACTCTCCAGGCTTCCTTGGTGCCGCTGCGCGGTTCTGGCAGGTGAGGACAGCTATCACGTGTCCACGAAGCACAACTGACGTTCGATGGACAGCGCTCGTACGCATCTGACTATGTCGGACTCGCCATTTTGATAGCGGGATACATTCTGGTATGCTTCGCAACTCCTGACCACGTGAGACCGAGCCAATTGACGAAAAGGCGCAGCTTCAATTCTTCGCCCAACCGTTCCACCGCATGTTCTTCCTCGACAATCTCTCCATATCCTATCCCCACGCCGAAGTCGAGCGCGTCTCCGTGTGTGCGTACTTCCATCCCCTCCCATATCCTCAATTCCTAACATATAAATCAGTATGGCTCTTCATCTACGCCGGCGCCCTCCCCCTCACCACCCTCATCCTCTGGTCCCTCCTGCTCCGCCCGGGCCCCCACAAAGCCCACGTCACCCTCCTCGGCTGGCTCATCTCCATGCTCCTCACGCTCTTCATAACCGACGTGATCAAAAACGCCGTAGGCAGACCGCGTCCCGACCTCATCGCGCGCTGCAAACCCGCGCCTGGCACGCCCGCGCACTCCCTCGTCACCTGGGAAGTCTGCACCGAAACAAACCACCACGTGCTGCACGACGGGTGGCGCAGCTTCCCATCCGGGCACTCGAGTTTCAGCTTCGCGGGCCTCGGATACCTGAGTTTGTGGATCGCGGGGCAGTGCCATGTTTATAGGCCGCGGGCGGATCTCGCGCGCGTGCTGCTGGCGCTGGCGCCGTTGTTGGGCGCGGCGCTGATTGCGATATCGAGGTGTGAGGATTATAGACATGATGTGTGGGATGTTAGTGTGGGGAGTGCGTTGGGGCTGGGCGTCGCGCATGCCACGTATCGCAGGTATTATCCGGGGCTGGGGAGTAGGGGGTGTGCGGAGCCGTATGCGAATCCGGCGGATGAGGT
>Ga0265780_10004865_pt1 | contig 17180 bp, 15 predicted proteins | sample P1T30metagenome_FD_192432 | JGI IMG/M metagenome (GOLD analysis project Ga0265780, IMG submission 192432) | Plant litter microbial communities from East Loma Ridge, Irvine, California - P1 T30 | ecosystem: Environmental > Terrestrial > Plant litter > Unclassified | place: USA: California...
TTGGTTACCATGTCCATGCGCGTTTTTGTTCGTAGGCCTCAATGGCCGATTTTTGATTTACTAAAAAGTCGATGTCGTCGTAGCCGTTAATCAGGCACTCCTTTTTGTAGGGGTCGATGGCGAAGCTAACGGTTTCGCCCCAGGCTGGCACGGCCAGCGTTTGGGCGGGCAGGTCCACCACCAGTTCCAACTGCGGGTCGGCCTCAATGGCGCCTAGTAGGCGAGCTAGTGTTTTATCGTCTACTTGCAGTGGCAAGAGGCCGGTATTAAGGGCATTACCGCGAAAAATATCGGCGAAGTAGCTCGAAATAACGGTGCGAAAACCAGCGTCGTACAGCGCCCAAGCGGCGTGCTCGCGGCTAGAGCCGCAACCGAAATTCTTGCCGGCTACCAAAATCTTGCCGCTATAGCGCGGGTTATTCAGGATAAAATCTGCTTTCGGCGAACCGTCGGCGTTGTAGCGCCAGTCGCGAAACAGGTTTTCGCCAAAGCCCTCGCGGGTAGTAGCTTTCAGAAAACGGGCCGGAATAATCTGGTCAGTATCAACGTTTTCGAAGGGGAGCGGCACGCCGGTGGTGTGCAGGGTCTGAAATTTTTCCATTAGTTCAGGTACTGCGTAATGTCGACGATGCGGCCTTGCACGGCCGTGATGGCAGCTACCAGCGGCGAGGCCAGCAGCGTGCGCGAGCCCGGTCCTTGACGCCCTTCAAAGTTGCGGTTGGAGGTGGCTACGCAGTAGGCGCCGGCCGGGATTTTATCCTCGTTCATAGCCAAGCAGGCACTGCAACCCGGCTCACGCAATTCAAAGCCAGCTTCGGCTAGAATCTTGTCAATGCCTTCGGCAATGGCTTGCTGCTCAACTTGCTTGGAGCCCGGTACGATGATGGCTTCCACGTGGCCTGCCTTGTGCTTGCCCTGCACGTAGGCGGCTACGGTGCGCAGGTCTTCGATGCGCGAGTTGGTGCAGCTACCGATGAATACGTAGTCGATTTGCTTACCTAGGAGCGATTCGCCACGCTCGAAGCCCATGTACTTCAGGGATTTATCGAAGCTCTCGGCTTCGGCATCGGGCACTTCGCTCGGCACGTGGCCGGTGAGCGGAATGCCCATGCCGGGGTTGGTGCCGTAGGTAATCATCGGCGTGATGTCGGCCGCGTCGTACACCAACTCGGCGTCAAATACCGCGTCGTCGTCCGAATACAGCGTTTCCCAGTAGGCTACGGCGTCGTTCCAGGCCTCGCCTTTGGGGGCGAAAGGCCGGCCCTCGACGTAGGCAAACGTGGTGGCATCGGGGGCGATGAGGCCGCCGCGGGCACCCATCTCGATGCTCATGTTGCAGACCGTCATGCGGCCTTCCATGCTCAGGCTGCGCACCGCGCTGCCCGCGTACTCCACGAAATAGCCGGTGGCGCCGCCCGTGCCGAGCTTCGCAATGATGTACAGAATCAAATCTTTAGCCGTGACGCCGGGACGCAGCGTGCCTTCTACCGCTACGCGCATCCGCTTGGGGCGCGTGAGCAGCAGGCACTGCGAGGCCATCACCTGCGCCACCTGGCTGGTGCCGATGCCGAAAGCCACCGCACCAAACGCGCCATGCGTGGAGGTGTGGCTGTCGCCGCACACGATGGTCATGCCCGGCTGCGTGAGGCCCAATTCTGGCCCGATAACGTGCACGATGCCTTGGCGCTGGTGACCTAGGCCGTACAGCTCGATACCGTACTTCTGGCAGTTCTCGGTCAGCTTATCAACCTGCGAGCGCGACAGCGGCTCCTCGATGGGTAGGTGCTGATTGAGGGTCGGCACGTTGTGGTCGGCCGTGGCGATAATCTGGTTGGGGCGGAACAGCGGTAGGTCGCGGGCCGCGATTTCGTCAAAAGCCTGGGGGCTAGTTACTTCGTGAATCAGGTGGCGGTCGATGTACACCACGTCCTGCCCGCTCGCGATGGAGCGAACGACGTGGGCATCCCAGATTTTGTCAACTAAGGACCGGGCCATTTTTAAGGTAGTAAAATCGTCTGTCATGCAGAGCGTAGCGAAGCATCTCGCGTGCCGCAGTAATCAATGTGTAAGCAACGAAGCGAGCGAGATGCTTCGCTACGCTCTGCATGACAGTATTATTCAAGTGGTTGTAAAGTCAATAAAAGTCTAAGGAAACGAAGCAACAGGGGGAAGTTTTGGTCGTGTCAACGAGTGTGAAAGAACGGCGTTATTGGGTTGTTAACCCGACCCCCTGACTTCCCTGCTCCCACCCACTGGCAGCACCTGCCACCCCGTTTCCTTAGCCCGGTTAGCCGACGGCTACTAGTTTTTCTTGTTCGATGAGGCTATGTAAGTCGTTGTCAATCACCTCGCGCTGGCGGTCGGCGAGCTGCAAGAAGCTAGCGTAGGCCGTATTCAGGGCCGGGCGCTCGAGGTTGTAGCCGAGCTTCTGGAGGCGATAAGCCAGCGCGGCGCGGCCCGAGCGAGCCGTGAGCACGATAGTCGAATCGACGGCACCAACCTCCTTAGGGTCAATAATTTCGTAGGTTTCGCGGCACTTAATCACGCCATCCTGGTGGATGCCGCTGCTGTGCGCGAAGGCGTTGGCGCCCACGATGGCCTTGTTGGCTTGCACCGGCATGCTCATGAGGTGCGACACGAGGGCCGACGTTTCGGTGAGTAGGCGAGTGTTGACGTTGGTGTGCAGGTTCAGCGTAGGGTGCTGACGCAGAATCAGTACCACTTCTTCGAGGGCCGTGTTGCCGGCGCGCTCGCCCACACCGTTGATGGTGCACTCTATCTGCCGCGCACCGTTGCTGACGCCCGCGATGGAGTTGGCCGTGGCCAGCCCTAGGTCGTTGTGGCAATGCGTCGAGAGGATGGCCCGGTCGATACCTTTTACGTTCTCGTACAGGTACTTAATCTTGGCGCCGTACTCGTGGGGCAGGCAGTAGCCGGTGGTGTCGGGGATGTTGAGCACCGTGGCGCCGGCCGCAATGGCGGCTTCGCACACGCGAGCCAAAAACTCGTTATCGGTGCGGCCAGCGTCTTCAGCGTAAAACTCCACGTCTTCCACGAAGCTCTTGGCGAGCTTCACGGCCGCCACGGCACGTTCCAATACGTCTTCGCGGGTGGTGCGCAGCTTCTGGAAAATGTGCAGGTCGGAGGTGCCGATGCCGGTGTGGATGCGCGGGCGGCGGGCCGAGCGCAGGGCATCGGCAGCTACCCGAATATCATTTTCGACGGCGCGGGTGAGGCCGCACACGGTGGCTTCTTTGGTCTGGGCGGCGATGGCCGCCACGGCGGCAAAATCGCCGGGGCTCGACACCGGGAAGCCGGCCTCGATGACATCGACGCCGAGGGCTTCGAGCTGCCGGGCAATAACTAGTTTCTCTTGCTGGTTTAGCTTGCAGCCCGGCACCTGTTCGCCGTCGCGGAGAGTGGTATCGAAAATCTGAATTTTTTGCGTCGCCATGGGGTAGATGAACCGGTTAGTGCGGGGCTAGCCTGCTAGTGGGCTGCAAGTACCGGTATTTTTCAAGGGGCAAAAAACATTTTTTAGTGATTTCTATTATTTCCAAGTGCGCAGATTATTTTAATAATACACTGGTAATCATAATTTTATACGACCATATATTACAATGCCTAACAAGAGCAGCGACCCCGTTTTTCAGCTCCTAAAATCCCTGACGCAGTCCGAAAAGCGCCATTTTCGCCTCTTTACCAACCGCCAGGGCTCTACCGAAGGCCTAAAGTTCTTGCAGCTCTTCGACGCTTTCGACGCGCAAGAGCTCTACGATGAAGAGCGCGTGCTCACGCAGGTGCCGACCCTAAAACGCGCCCAACTCGCCAATCTCAAGGCCAATCTCTACAAGCAATTGCTGGCCAGCCTGCGCCTCTACCACGCGGGCCAAAACCTAGATATTCAGCTGCACGAGCAGCTCGACTACGCCCGCGTGCTCTACAACAAGGGATTCTACCAGCAGAGTCTACGCATGCTAGCCAAGGTGAAGCTGGCCGCCCAGCAGGCCGAGCTGCCGCACGTGGCGCTGCTGGCCATTGATTTTGAAAAGCTTATCGAGTCGCAGTACATCACGCGCAGCTTACAGGGCCGGGCCGAATCCTTGGCGGCTGAGGCTACGGCCACGGCGGCGCACCTAGGGCAGCAGCACGCCTTGTCCAATGCTTCGCTGCGGCTCTACGGGCTGTATCTGCAAACGGGGCACGCCCGAAATCAGGCTGACCACGAGCAGTTTACGGCCTATTTTCGGGCGCACGTGCCGGCGTCTATCGGGCGGGGCAGTGGGTTTTGGGAGAAGCTGTACTTCTACCAGGCGCACGTGTGGTACCACACGATTAACCAGGAGTTTCGGGCCTGCTACCGCTACGCGCAGAAGTGGGTAGACCTGTTTGAGCAGCAGCCCGATTTGAAGGAAACCCAAACGATGCTCTACATCAAGGGCTTGCACAACCTGCTAGCGGCGTTGTTTAACATGATGTATTACAGCAAGTTTCGGGAGGTGCTGCAACTGCTGGAAGACTTCTCGGCCAACCAGACGCGCCGCGCCACGCCCAATACCGAGGCGCTGCTCTTCCAATACATCTGGACCAACCGCATCAACGCCGTTTTCCTGGAGGCGCGCTTCACGGAAGGTGTCGAAATGGTGCCGGAGCTGCTGGAGCAGCTAGGCGAGTATAAGTCACAGCTCGACCTGCACCGCACGCTGGTGTTCTACTATAAAATCGCTTGCCTGTATTTCGGAAGCGGCCAGTATAAGCAGGCTATCAAATACTTGAACCGCATTATCGACCAGAAGGACTTGAGTTTGCGCGAGGACTTGCAGTGCTTTGCGCGCATCCTCAACCTAGTGGCGCACTTCGAGGATGGGCAGGATGCCGAGCTGGAATACCAGGTGCGCTCGGTGTATCATTTCCTAGGTAAGATGAACGACCAGCAGCCAATGCAAGTGGAAGTATTTCGGTTTCTGCGCCGGGCGGGGCACATTGCCCCCATCCAGTTGCGCGAAGAGTTCAGCAAGCTGAAAACTAAGCTTGAAGAGATTGCGGCCCGGCCCTTCGACCGGCGGCCGTTTCTCTACTTCGACATTATTTCGTGGCTCGAAAGCAAGGTGTCGGGCCGCTCGGTGCAGGAGGTGATGCAGCAGAAGTTCTTGACGATGAAATAGCGGCTAATGCGTTTTCATCCAAGCAAAGAAATCGCGGGCTACGCGGTCCCAGTGCCACTTGTCATAGTCCACTTGCCCGTTGGTGAAGCCGGCGAAATTGTGCTCTAGGCCGGTATAGGTTCGGAAAGTAAGATTTGTCTTACCGGCGCGGACGGTTTCCAGCCGCAGGTAGTCGTTTTGCCCCACCGCATCGTCGCGGGTGCCGTAGCCAACGAACACCGGGATGCGGGAATGCAGCAGGTCTTGCAACGGGCTCTGCGTTTCCGAAAAAGAGGCGAGGTTGAGATTGGAATCGTTGGGAATGGTGCAGTCGCAGGCGCGCGGGTTGGCTACCACCTGCCGCCAGTGGCGCAGCTCGTTTTCCGCAATAGCCGAGTCGGCGTCTGACCTGCGCAAGCCAGCCATAATGATGGGAAGGCGCCCTAGCGGGCTGCCGTTGAGGTAGATGACGCGGCGCAGTGGGCCGGGGTGGCGCGCCATGCGGGCTACGATGGCGGTGCCTTCCGAATGCCCGACGGCCGAAATGTCGCGGGCATCAACCCAAGGCTGGCGGGCCAGGTAACGCAGCACAGCCTGGTTGCGGGCCACGTAGTATTCGAGGTAGTTGCGCTGGCAGTACGCCACGGGCGGCAGGCCGGTGCGCGGGTCGTTGTACGTGAAGTTGGGTTGGAGCGCTTTCGTGTTGGCCACCACCGGCACCCCAGGTTTGCCCGCAATGGCAAGGTGGTAGTTATCAAGGTAGTGACTGTTGGGGCGGGCGAACACGAACACCGGATATGGGCCCCGCTCGCCGAGGAGTAGCAAGGGCGTGGGCAAGGAGCCTTGCGCAAGAAACAGCAGGGGCTTGCGCTGCAATTCCTCGCCTTTCTTGGAAAGCACCAGGATATCCACCGTGTCGCGCTGGTAGCGCATGCGCAGGTGGCGGTAGCCAAAGTCGGCGGGTGTTTTGGCTTGGCCAAAACCCAGGAGCGAGTGGGCCAGCAGGAGTAGCAAAAGCAGACGGGTTTTGGGCGGCATGGCCAGTAGCAAAAGTGGAAACCGGCCGAAGGACGAGTACCGGTAAGGCCAGTTGCAAGGGCCCGAAAAGCAACGAGCCCCGCCCCATCTTCCGGCCAGTGAGGCAGCGGAAGGCAGAGCGGGGCCAACTGGAACTGAGTTTGTTTTCGGTGGCCAAAGGCCGGGAGAGGGTGAAGTAGCTTGTTTTCGGTGGCCGGGCGGCCGGGGAGAGTGGTAGCGACCAAGCCGAGGGCGCGGCAGGGCTAAGTTTGGAAAGGATAGCTCAGAAAGCGGAGAAGTTTTCGCACCTACCGTGACCAGGCATTTGCAATGCAAAGTTGGCCCCAGGCCCTAGGCTGGTTTTAGCGTAGAAATACTCTTTTTTCTGACCCCCGTATTTTTACGGGGGTACCCTTAGCCGTCGAGCAGGCCGTGGCGCACGGCGTACACGCCCAGGCTAGCCACGTTGGGCGAGCCGGTTTTTTCGAGCAGGCGCTGCCGGTGGCCGTCCACGGTGCGGCTGCTCAGGAACAGCTCTTCGGCAATATCGGCCGTGGTGCGGCCCTCGCAAATAAGGCGCAGCACGTCGAGCTCGCGCTTGGTAAAATGCACTTCCTCAGTGAGAAGCGTAGTAGTGGGTTGGCGGGTGGGCTGCTGCACGCCGCGCACCAGCGCCCGCGACACGCGCTCGCTGAAGTAGTTGCCGGTGGTCAGTACGGCTTCCAGGGCCTGGGTTAGCTCTTGCTGGTTCACGTCTTTGGGCAGGTAGCTGCGGGCGCCCAGCTTCATCATTTGGGTGATGAACTTGTCGGCCGAAAACATCGAGAGCACGATGATTTTGAGGTCGGGAAACTCGGCGAGTAGGCGCTCGGCCACCTCGGGGCCGTCCATGCCGGGCATTTGCAGGTCGAGGAGCAGCACGTCGGGCAGGCGCTGGCGGCACAAGGCCAGCAGTTCGGGGTAGGTGCCGGCTTCTACCACCGACTCTACAAAGGGCAGCGATTGCAGGATGTAGCGCATGCCCTGCCGAAATAACGGATGGTCGTCGAGCAGCGCTATCTGAACCGGAAAGTCAACTTGAATCATATAGAAAGACAGGCCGCAAACTCAGCTTTAGGCCGGCGATTGAAGCTCTACGAAAGTGCGCAGACCTTGGCCAGGTTCCGACTCTTGGCGCAGGCGGGCATGCAGCATTTGCACGCGCACGTCGATGCTGCGCAGGCCCGCGCCTTTGATGAGCACCGGGCCTTCGGCGGCATTAGCAGGGGCGAGGCCGCAGCCGTCGTCCTCCACCACCAGCGTGAGCACGGGGCCGCGCTGGCGCAGCAGCACATCGAGGCGGGTGGCGCCTTTGGCGTGTTTCAGGGCGTTGTGTATTAGCTCTTGGCAGATGCGGTAGAGGGCCAGCTCCTGGGCCAGGGGCAGCGGCTGTGGGTAGTCTACTTCCAGCTCCACGTCGAGGGCGCCGGTTTCGTTGCTCACGTCTACGAGGTGCTGGAGGGCTTCGGCGAGGCCGTAGCGGGCCAGCACGGCCGGAAACAGGCTGTGCGAGATGCTGCGCACGTCGTGCACGGCGGTGCCCATCAGCTCGTTTACCATGCCAAAAAGGTTACTTTCTTCGGCATTGGCGGTGGTCTGGCTGTTGGTTTCGAGGCGTCCCATAAGCAGGCGGGTGGTGGCCAGCGTGGCCCCGATGCCATCGTGCAGGTCGCGGCCGATGCGCTCGCGCTCGTGCTCCTGGGCCTCGATGACGGCGGCCAGCAGCTGCTGTTGGTACTCGGCCTCGGCTTCGCGCAGGCGCAGCTGCTGCTGGAGCAGGCGCTTTTGGTACGTGACCACAAACAGCACCAGCGCGCCCCCCACCAGCAGCAGCAGCCCGATGCCAATAATCAGGAGCTTGAAGAATTCACTTTCGGCGGGTGCATTCATAGGGTTAAGCAGCGCTTAGGGCAGTAGCCTTGCGGGAGCCCAGCCAAAAGGCCCAGCCGTAACAGCCATATAGCACCACGCTGAGCAGGTTGTGAATGGCCCATACATAGTTGGTCATCTGCTTGGATAGATTGGTGAGCATATAGTTGCTGAACAAGGCAATTAATAAATCGCCCAGCGCAAAAGCTATAAGCGCCGTGGCTATCCAAAACATAGGTTCTTGACGCAGCGTAGTCACGCGCAGCTCCTGAAGTAGCCTACGGAAGTACAGCCCCGCTAAAATGAGCGTAAACAAATCACTGATAATTTGCACACTTGGTTTGAATCGGGCAGCTTCAAACGCCAGTACGCTATCGAGTAGCACATAGGCTGTGAGCAGGCCAACTAGCCAAGGAGCCACCCTGGTGAAGGTGGGCCACCGCAGCGCGTGAATGAAAACCAAGGTGAGCAGCCAGAACTCGCCAACTACCGCCACCGGTATCAAAAAGAGGTTGGGCCTTTTCAAATGATGGAGAGTAGCGGCAGTACTTTCTATCAGCACGTAAAAGAAGAGGAGCCCCGTAAGGTAGCGCAGGCTAGTAGGAAGCTGGCGAAACCGCCATAGCCCGATGACGAGTGCCAACGCAAGCAACGCCCGCGTCAGAATAATCAATACTGAAGGCAGCGTCATGGGTAGCTATTTTAGCACGAAAAAAATATGAATTAAGAATGCTAATGTAGACTGCTCTACGCTACCCTAGGATAGCCGTATTTTGCCGCACGCTGCTGCCCCTCCTAGCTAGGCCAGCTCGGTGTCGCCCGCATTGGTCGGCACCGGGCGCGCCCATAAAACCAAGATGTAGGCGAGGTAGAGCTGAATGTTAAACACGTTGCGCACGCCCCAAAAGACAATTTTCTGTAGCTGTTCTGTGCAGTGGGCAAACAAGTAGTTGCTAAACAGTGAAATTAAGATATTGCCCAAGCCATACGCTGCCAGCGCCACGGAAAACCAGAAAAAGGGGTCGCGCGGGAGGTGCTCTACCCGTAGCTCATTGAGCAGCTTCTGAAAATAGAGTCCTGCTAAGACGAGTTGTATTAGGTTAGCGACAATTTCCAGGCTTACTGCGAGGTGCACCACATCGAGCTTCAGGGGAGTTTGCAGCAGCGCATAAAGGCCAAACAAGCCAAGTAGCCAAGGCACTACCCGATTAAACACGGCCGATTGCAGCACTTGGCGATACAAGAGGGTCAGCAGTACTATTTCCCCGACCGATACAAATGGATTCAGAAATAAATTATGGACTTTGAGTGCCGACAATAAGCCGTAAACCACTTCCATAAGAGCATCGAAGCCAGCCAGTAACGCCAGCCAGCGCCAGCTAGGTGCCAGCCGACGATAGCGCACCAGCCCAAAGAGGCCAGCCGCCACCGCCAGTCCGGTATTAAACAAAATCAGACGCTCTAAAAACTCGGTAAGCATACTGTCTGTGCCCCCAGAAAGCTACAAGGTTGAGAACGAGTAGGACGTCACCTAGTGATTGGGCGGGCAATAGTCGCCCTTATCGTAGTAAGTACGGTCGCTCGGCAGCCCTGCCACGCTGCCCTGCGTGCGGCTGCCGAGCGCCGCGATGTATACGACCAGGGCCGCGGTGGGCTCGGGGTCTGGGATGATACCTAGGTTGAGGAACAGGCTCTTGCCCGCGTAGGGCCAGGCCGCTGCCAAGGGGTCTTGGAAGGTGCTCACCTCGAAATTCAGGCCTTGCAGGGGGCCAGCGTCGGTAGTAAAGATTTCCGTGGTGAAATCCTTCGTATCTACCCAGTCGGCGAGCCAGCTTACGGCTCTTGCATAGGGTATGCTGGTGTCCGGCCCCGGCGCGGGCTCCACGGTCTGGGTAGTAGTAGCGGCCGCTGAGGTTGGGATGTAGTACTCCGACAAGGACTTGGTATCGTCTTTGGCCGGGGTGTCGGCGGCAAACAGCGTGAGGCTGGCGCGCGGCACGCCCGCCGCATCGGGCAGGAGCAGAAAGCGCGCCTTAATGCTGCGCACGTCTGGAGTCGTTACCAGGGCGACTACCTGGTCGAGGGAGAAATTCAGAAAATTGAGACGCGCGCCATTCGGGGCCTCAAACGCCTGCTGTAGGAGGTCGGTGTTACCGCTGGCAATAAGCTCTTCCCACGCGGCAGCGTATTGTTTGTACTGGGTTGGGGTAATAAAGTCTGGGTTTTCGGGCATGACGACGGAGAAATGAAACGGGACGCCAAAGTTAGAATCAGGCCGCCTGGATTATACATAAAGTAGATTCTATTTTGAGGAGAATTTACTGTAAGCAAATTTATAGTTTTGACAATCACTAAATTGAATGACTGACACTCATTTGGAGGCGATTGTAACATTGGTGTAGCGGCCAGGCACTGGCTTGGCGCTCGCTACTACACGCCAAGCGGCTGTGCCTGCGGCGGGCGCAGGCACAGGGCCAGGCAGTAGGCGAGGTAGAGTTGAATGTTGAAGCCATTGCGCACGCCCCAAAAAATAATTCCTTGGAGGGGCAAGGAGCAATGCGCAAGCAAGTAGTTGCTGGATAAGGAGATAAATAAGTTGCCCAGCCCATATAGCGCGAGCGCCGCCGACAGCCAGAAAAACGGGTCGGCTTGCAGGCGCTCGACCCGTAGCTCATTGAGCAGCTTCTGGAAGTACAAGCCCGCTAAGCCTATCTGGAGTAGGTTACCAATAATTTGCAGGGGTACCAGGTAACGGGTAGCGTTAAGCCGCAGCAGGCTCTCAATTAGCGCATAGGTGCAGAATAGGCCTAGCAGCCAAGGTAACGCCCGGTTGAAGGCGGGCGACTGCAACGCCCAGCGATACGCCAGCCCCGCAAACACTAGCTCTCCGACGAGTATAAAAGGCGCTAGAAATAGATTGGGTAGGTGAAGGCCCTGTAGAATTGAAGCGCTTAGCTCCATCAGTGCGTCGAAGATGGCCAGTAGGGCCACTATGCGCAAGCTATGCGGTAGCCGGCCATAGCGCACCAACCCAACCAAGCCGGCGAGTAGCGCGAGCCAAAAGGTCAGCTCACCTACCTTGATAAGGAAGTTCTCCAGCATACTCGCACTTTTAACTAAGAACCAAAGGATTTAGCGGTTTGGGGACAATTCCTGAAGGGTTTGGCAGGGATAAAGCGCGGGATTCAGAAGGTAAACCTGCCAAACCCCGCGCTTTATCCCTGCGGGAAATACTTGATTTTTGCCGCCCCCGGCGCTAGTTAGCCCCCACCGGCCTGAAGCTAACGGCCGCCCCGCCGCCTGGCGCTAGCTTGAGCAGCAGCTTCGATTTATTGGTGACGACCTGCTTGGTAATGGCGTAGCTGGCCGGGTTTTGCTGCCAGTCGGCGTCCTTGCCGTCGGCATAAATGATGGCTTCGTAGTGGCGACCGGGCGTGAGGAAATCAAGCTTTATGGGCTGCTGGCGCGCGTTTTCGTCGGTGATGCTGCCTAGGTACCACTCGTCTTTGCCTTTGGCCCGGCGCACCGTAGTGATATAGTCGCCGGGCTCGGCGGCCAAAACGCGGGTATCGTCCCAGTCCACGGGCACGTCCTGGATAAACTGGAAGGCATCGGGGTGCGCCTCGTAGTTTTCGGGCAGGTCGGCGGCCATTTGCAGCGGCGAGTACATCGTCACGTACAGGGCCAGTTGCTTGGCCAGGGTGGTGTGCACCTGGCGCTTGGGGTCGCTGGCGCTGTAGCCTTGCAGCTTGAAGATGCCGGGCGTGTAGTCCATGGGCCCGCCGATGAGGCGCGTGAACGGCATGATGGTTTCGTGCTCGGGTGGGCTGCCGATGGTGAAGGCGTTGTATTCGTTGCCGCGCCCGGCCTCGCTGGCCAGCCAGTTGGGGTAGGTGCGCGAGAGGCCGGTGGGGCGCACCGATTCGTGCATATCCACGGTTACGTGGTGTTTGGCCGCCATTTCGGCCACCCGCACAAAGTGGTTGCTCATCCACTGCCCGTCGTGGTGCTCGCCCCGCGGGATGATGCGGCCCACGTAACCGGTTTTCACCGACGGGTAGCCGTACTTGTTCATAAACTGGTAGGCCGTGTCGAGGTGCTGCTCGTAGTTGGTGGCCGCGCCCGATGTTTCGTTGTGCATGATGAGGCTCACGTTCTTGCTCTTGGCGTAGGCGCTCAGCTCGGGCACGTTGAAGTCGGGGTAGGGCGTCACGAAGTCAAATACGCGCTCCTTCCAATTGCCAAACCAGTCTTCCCAGCCCACGTTCCAGCCCTCGACCAGCACGCCTGAAATCTGGTGCACGGCCGCAAAGTCGATGTAGCGCTTCACGTTGGCCGTGTTAGCTCCGTGCCGGCCGGTCGGGATGAGGCGGCCCTGGGCGTCGAGCGTGTCGATGCTTTCGGCGTACTTCCAGTCGCTTTTGCCGACCTGCATTTCCCACCACACGCCCACAAACTTCATGGGCTTTATCCAGCCGGTGTTGGTGAGTTTGCTAGGTTCGTTGAGGTTAAGAATGAGCTTGGAAGCCAGGATTTCGGGGGCCTTGTCGCTCACGATAATGGTGCGCCAGGGCGTGCGGCTCGGCGCGTGCAAAAACGCCTTGCTGCCCACCGCGTCGGGCACGAGCTGGGCCGTGAGGCGGTGGCTGGCCCGGTCTACGTGCAGCTGCATGGCCGGGTAATCGACCTGCGCTGCCTCGTGAATATTGACGTACAGCCCGTTATCGGCCTTGAGCATGAGCGGCGTGGCTACGGCCTGCGCATCGGGCGCACTACGCACCGCTATTTCGCCCGAGCCCTTCACCTGCGGCGAGTTATCGACCGCGCTCAGGCGCGATTTGGTGTAGAGGTACTCGTTGGTGTCGTAGTCGCCGGGTATCCAGAAGGCCTGGTGGTCGGCGGGCAGGGCAAACTCGGTGAGCTCATCCAGCACCACAAAATTGCCGAGCGCTAGCTGGCGCGGCACCTCGTAGCGAAAACCCACGCCATCGGCAAAGACCCGAAATACCATGTCCAGGCGGCGGCCGGGCGCGGCGGGCTGCCGCAGGTGCACCGTGAGCTGCTGGTAGTGGTTGCGGATGCTTTTGACCTCGCCCCACACCGGCTGCCAGGTTTCGTCCACGTCCTTCACCTCGCTGCCCGCCAGCACCAGCGGCCCATCAAAGCCCTGTTTATCCTGGAATACTAAGCCCAGGCGCGAGGTATTCACGACCGGCTTCGTGCCGTACGTCACGGCGTAGGTGGGGCGGCCTTCGGCGTTCAGGGCAAACGTGAGTTTCACCTTGTCGAGGTGAGCGGTGAGGGGCGTAGCAGTTTGCGCAGTAGCCTGGTAGCCAGCCAGCAGCAAAAGCAGCAGGTGTTTTTTCATAAAAAGCGGAAAGCCGGCCAGCGTTGGCAGCGGCTGAAAAGAAGAATAAACAGCGGGTAAAGTTACCGGGCAGCCCAAATTGGCTGGCTTGGCAGAGTGGTTTGGATGGAGGTAGAGACGCATACTTGCGTCTCGTCGTTGTTGAGCTCTTCTAACGAGAGACGCAAGTATGCGTCTCTACCTTAGCCTACGCAAGTGCCCAAAATGCCCCGTTAACGCAGTTTGTACCGGGTTTCTGCTTAAGTTGCGCCCGTGCCGATGCTTGCTTTGTCCCTCAATTGCCCCAAAAGGCGCCCCGCAGCCCTGCTGCCGCTGGCGCTGCTTTCCCTCACCACTGCCTGCGGCCAAAACCCGCCCGCTACCGTGCCCACGCAGCCCGGCATTGTCACCGACTCAGCCACCGGGCGCGCCGATATGCCGTGGTTGCGCCAGCAGCTCGACAGCAGTACCACGCTGCGCCGCCAGCAGGTGGGCGTGGCCCTGGCCGATGCCACCACCGGCGAGGCGCTTTTTGGCTACAACGAGGCCAAGTACTTCACGCCCGCCAGCACCATGAAGCTGCTGAGCCTCTACGCGGGCCTCACGTTGCTGCCCGACTCGCTGCCCAGCCTGCGCTACTTTTCGCGGGGCGATACGCTGTTTTTTCAGGGCACCGGCGACCCCACGCTGCTGCACGGCGACGTGCCCTCGCGCCGGGCCTACACTTTCCTGGCCAATCGGCCCGAGAAGCTGCTGGCGTACTGCGACATCGCCACCGTGCCCGCCTACGGGCCGGGCTGGACCTGGGACGATTTTAACTACTACTTTCAGCCCGAGCGCACGGCGTTTCCGCTCTATGGCAACACGGTGCGCTTTTATGCGGCGGCTCCGCTGGTGGTGCGGCCCCGGCCGGGCGCGCCGGCCCAGGCGCTGCCGCAGCGCGTACGCGTTTTCCCGCGGGCGTTTGCGCCGCTCACCGAGCGGGCGGGGGCCGATTTTCGCCTCTCGCCCGACCAGGACGACGACATGCACGTGTTCCGGGCGCAGCTCGAAAACCGCTTTACCTACCGCCCAGGGGCCAAAAAGTGGATTGACGAAGTGCCGTACCGCACCAGCCGCCAGTTGTTTTTGCGGCTGCTCGGCGACACGCTACGCCGCGCCATCGTGGGCACAAATTGGCACCCGCGCCCCGGCCGCGACAGCATCCGCACGCTGCGCGGGCTGCGCGCCGACTCGCTCTACCGCCGCATGCTGCGCGTGAGCGACAACTTCCTGGCCGAGCAATTGCTGCTCATGACCAGCTCGCAAGTGGGCTACCGCGACTCGCTGAGCAGCCAGCGCGCCATTCGCTTCCTGCTCAAAAACCAGCTCAAAAACCTGCCCGACCGCCCCGACTGGGTCGATGGCTCGGGCTTGTCGCGCCTGAACCTGCTGACGCCGCGCACGCTTACGGCGCTGCTGGCCCGCCTGCACCAGCAGGTGCCCGAGCCGCGCCTGCTGAGCTTGCTGGCGGCGGGCGGCGGCCAAGGCACTTTGCGCAAGCGCTACTTCGAGGCCGGCCCGCCCAAAATGCCGTGGTTTTGGGGCAAAACCGGCACCCTCACCCATACCTGCAACCTGGCAGGCTACGTGCGCTGCAAAAGCGGCCGGCTGGTGGCCGTTACGTTCTTCAACAACAGCATTCCCGGCAACGACCAGGCCACCCGCAACGCTATGGAGCGCCTGCTACGCGAGGTGCGCGAGCGGTTGTAAGGCTGGTAGTTCGGGTGCTTTGGCCTAGTTTAGAGGTGGCCGTAACTTGATTTGTAATAGTTCATAAGTTATCGAGCGACGTGGTTGAAGCGGGCTGCCGGCTTTTCGCCGGCTGTCCGCTCGTTGTTTGCAAAGCTCGCCAAGCAATGAGCGGACAGCCGGCGAAAAGCCGGCAGCCCGCCCCGTGTACACTAACCTAAAACTGCGCTAGCAAGCTGAAAGTAGCAAGATAGAGAAGTGCCGCGTAGTGGTGCCAAAGTCGTCGAACAACGTTTTCTGGCACGGCTACGCGGCACTTTTTGGTCATCGCCTTGGCTCGGCTACAAACGTGGCACCGCTACGCGGCGAGCCTAAATCGGGGTTTGTGCGGAGTAAAAACGTTACTGCACGGCTACCTGCTGGCTTGCCATCTGGCTGCCAGCCTGCACGCGCAGCGTATAGAGGCCGGGGGCCAGGCTGCTGACATCGACCTGCGTTTGGGTGCCAGCGGCGGCGAGGTTTAGCGAGCGGGTCTGCACCGATTGGCCCAGGCTGTTGAGCAGCGTGAGCTGGGCCGTGCGCTCGGCCGCCATTGCCGGCAGGCGCAGCGTAAAAGCGCGCTGGGCCGGGTTGGGGAATATCTCTACGCTGCCCGCGCTCAGGGCCGGGCGGGCGGCCGTGGTGGTGCTGGGCGTGAAGGTGTAAACCTGGCCCGCCGCCGGGCGGGCACTGATGTTATTGAACTCCACGGCGCCGGTGGCCGCATTATTCACGAGTACCGGGGCGGCCGTGGCATCGGTGAGCGACATGAAGTTGCCGCGCCCACCGACCGCCGCACTGGCGCCCTGAATGCCGATGCGGGCGCTGGCCGTGGCCCCCAGCGCCCCGGTTTCGGGCCGGTACACAAACTGGATAACGTTGGTGGTTTCGTAGAGCTTGACTTGAAACGAGAGGCTGACCGAGGTCGAGGCTGAGCTGCCGGTGTAGAGGCCCCAGTTCAGCCACTCGAAGGTGAGCACGCGGTTGGGTGCGGTGCCCGTGACCACGTAGGTGGCCGCGCCGCTGATGCCGTTCAGGTCGTCGTAGAACGGGGCCACGGTGCTTTTGCCCACCATCGACGCGTCGGCGTTGTTGGACTGCGAGAAGGTGCCCGCGCCGCTAAAATCGAGGTAGCCATCGGTGGTAGCCTGGAAGCTGGTGCGCGCCACGCCGCCGTACACAAATGAAAAGGGCAGCGGAATAGCCACCGAAATACCGTCGTTTTTGGCCAGCGTCTGGCTGGCGTTGTACAGGTCGAGGGGCGCGGTGCCGCCCGTGATGGGCGTAAACGTGCCGCTGCTGGCCGCAAAGGTGTAGCGCGACACGTCTTGCGCGTGGCTGGCGCGGGCACCAAGCAGCAGCGCGGCGGCGGCCAGTAACAAAGCTGGCCGCCCGGCCGCCAGAACTTTAAATAGGTAGTGGGGTGCGGAGGTAGAGTTTACCATAGTACGGTAGAGGTTATATAGGTTGTGGCTAATATACGATGGGTGAATGGGTGTTGGTTTTTGACAGTCAAGTGTTTATCAGTTTATAAAAGTGTGTTGGGTCGCCTTATTAATTCAGTAGCAAGGCTAACCAGTCCAATTTGGCTCACCTTATATTTTGGCTGATTGGGCAGCGGGCGTTAACAGCATGTGCCCTTTGGCAGCGCGGTGGGTAGCCAATTGGGGCTGGCTAGCCGGTGCTGCGCGGGAGACAGAAGCAGCTGTTTTTGCTAGCACCGGCTATTCTCCGCTAGTCTAGGTAGCGCCCGAACTGCGGCTCTAGCTGGTACTTAGGGAAGAACGATTTATATTATGTCTGATAAGCAGTATTTTATAGTTGCCAAAGCTGACCTAATTAATTAATGTACCTACTTCATTCGCATAGTAAACTACTCCATTGGCAGCCGGGTAACAGGGGTTAAGCGAGTAGCGCCAAATGGGCCTGGAGCGGCGAAATAATTTTGTATCACTAAAACGGCGGTGGCCATCTAAACGCAGCATTAGCTGAAT
>Ga0265780_10004867_pt1 | contig 17179 bp, 8 predicted proteins | sample P1T30metagenome_FD_192432 | JGI IMG/M metagenome (GOLD analysis project Ga0265780, IMG submission 192432) | Plant litter microbial communities from East Loma Ridge, Irvine, California - P1 T30 | ecosystem: Environmental > Terrestrial > Plant litter > Unclassified | place: USA: California...
CGTTGAATGACTGTCTATGAACGCCATCCGCAGTTTCCGCTTGGAAACGGCGGGCAAGACCGTCGGACAGGATAAGGGCCCCCTCACCTCTGGCGGTCGTTTTCCCAAAATGAGCGAGTGCAACGGAAACGTGGGAAAGCGTTGATGTCGCGCATTTCCTAAGTTTTGCGACGCAATGATGGCGAACGTGTTTCCGACGTTCCTAATGTCGCATAAATTGGTTGCATTAATCTCATATTTCAATACATATTTGCGACATGCTGACTGGCTACGCACGTGTCTCGACCGATGATCAGGATCTGCGGCTGCAACGCGCCGCACTGACCGAAGCCGGTTGCCGACGGATCTTCGAAGAGAAGGTGTCCGGGGCCAGGCGCGACCGGCCCGAGCTGGCGCGGTTGCTTGATCAGATCCGGGCGGACGACGTCGTGGTCGTGACGCGGCTCGATCGGCTCGCCCGCTCGACCCGGGATCTGCTCGATATCGCCGAGAAGCTGAACGAGGTCGGGGCAGGGCTCCGATCGATCGGTGAGCCGTGGGCCGATACGACCTCGCCTGCCGGGCGCATGGTGCTGACCGTTTTCGCCGGCATTGCGGAATTTGAGCGAGCGCTGATCCATCAGCGCACCAACACGGGCCGGGTTGCCGCGAAGGCGAGGGGGGTGCGGTTCGGACGACCACCCAAGCTGACTACCGAGCAGATAGCGCTAGGTCTGCGCTTGGTTGGAGAGGGCACCTCCGTCCGTGAGGCAGCAAAGCTCCTCAAATGCCACCATGCTACCCTCTACCGGGCGCTGACGGCAGCAACAGCAGCTTCGCTGACGGGTGCGGCATCGCGGTCGCCTGCAACGGGATCGGACGTCTGATGCCGATCCGTCCCGAACATGTATTCCTGTATCCGATCGACTGGCCGCAGCTGTCGCATCATGTCCGCTTCGTTCGGGCGGGAGGAGCCTGCGAGCACTGCGGTCGCCCCCATGGGCAAAGGGTGTTCCATTTGGGGGACGGACGCTGGTGGGACCGCAAGCGGCTTTGCTGGCGCGACGGCCGGGGACGGCGCGTGCGGCGCCCCACGGAGAATATCCTGGTTCAGGGGTTGTGGACGCCGGTGGTGCTGGCCTGTGCGCACCTTAACCATGATCCCAGTGACAGCGCGCTCAACCGGATGGCCGCACTCTGCCAGCGCTGCCACATGATCCACGACGGGCCTGAGCATCGGCGGCGCCGCTGGATGAACGGGCATTACCGGCGTGCGCTAGGCGACCTGTTCTACGGGCCATACCCCATGCGGGGAGCTGACTGGATCACGCCCACCCCGATCAGCATGCTCGACGACAGCCGATCGTTATACGCGCGCATTCGATAGCTGTATTATAGACACAAGACGGCACGGTTGATCATGCGACAGCGGGATCCGGGCCGAGTGCGCGTCCCTGAAAGCCGAAGAAATGGCGATGCCATGCCATCCGGGACCGATGGTGCTCGGTCAGCGAAAGCGGTGCGACATACCGGAGCAGTTGCCGTTCGGGTGCAGCAAGGGTTGAGGAGAACAGCGCCGTCCCGTCGTCCGCGAAACTCACCAGCCCCGCATCGAACGCCGCATCCCAATGCGCGCTCAGCAGGAGGCCGTTGTGCACGTCCAGCCGCTCCGCATCGCTCGAGCATTTCGCCCACGGCACGATATGGCTCGCGCGCAGCAGTGCGGGCTCAGTCACCCCGGTCAGCGGACAGCGCCCGTCCCAATATCGCATCAGCGCGGTGCGGAAGTGATCCTGCCCGATCCGCACCCGGGTCATCCGGTCAGCCCCCGTATCGCTCAGCCCCGCGACCGCCGCCTCGAACTCATAGAGCGGCAGCGTCGGCAAGCTGATGGCGAGGGCATAGGCGCGGTGCAGGGCCTGACGCAGCGCCGTCTGGTCCGCAAAGCCAAACGCCGCACGCATCCCCTGTGGCACCGGTGCGGCGCGGGGTGCGTCCAGCTCGACCGCGACGCCGGCATGATCGACGCTGAGGAACCACGCCGCACCATCTGTCGCTACCGCCAGCGCAATTTCTCCCGGCACGTTGATGTCAGACGCGAAGAAGCACCATCCATCCGCCTGCCCCTTGGCGCGGCGATAGCCATGGTTCCACGCGCTTTCCGTCAGCTCGGATGCTAGCCCGGACGGGATTGCACGCAGGCGCGTGGCGGTATCGACTGTCACAGCCGCCCCGACAGCGATGAGCAACGGCCGGTCATGCCACCCTTCACGTCCAGAGTGGCCGGGCTTGCCAGTCCGCCGGAAAACCCATCGATACGAGATCTCCCGCCGGACGCGTCGTGAGCAGGGCGATCAATTCGTCCCGCCAATTGGACGTGGGCGCGACCTGTCGCACCAGATAGATCAGCAGCACCAGCGCGTTGTATACCTGACCGGCGGCATTGCCGGCCCGGCTCGCATCAAGCGTGGCACCCAGCTCGCGCGGCCGCTGCGGAAGCCGCGGCGGACTACGAAAGCCCCGGTTCCACAGGCGGCCATGATGGGCGCAGATGTTGCGAACGTCGACGAGATGCTTGACGATCGACACCAGCAGCTCCTCGCGGAGACCGAAGGGCGCAGCGATCGCCTGTCGCAGGGCCGGCTCGCGCAGCAGCGAATACCAGCGCGACAGCTGGCCGAAGCTCATCATCTCCGCCACCATCCATACAGTCGGCAAGGCGGGATCGTCGTAATTATCACGGTAATGGCGGATGTAGGTCTCCGCCGAACGCCCGGTGTCGGTTGCCAGTTTGCCGAGCATCGCTTGGAACTCACGTCGGTCCCCATAGAGGGCCGCATCGAGATAGGCATGTGGCCCGCCGCGGTGGGCAAGCTGATAGGCCCAGCTGCCACGCAGCGCCACCTCGACATGCTCGACCGCACCGCCGACGATGCGGCGCAAGTCGCGATCGAATGTGTAGAGCGCACAGACCGCGTCGAAATCCGCACCCAGCAGAAATCCTGTCCCGGCATGATGCTTCCAGATGTGCCAATAGCCGCTGAGCCGGTAGTAGCTGACATGCTGGAGCCATGCCTCGGCACGAGCCGTGTCGACCACTGTCATCCCTGACGATTCCAAATGCGCGATTTGCTGGGCAAGGGTGAGGGAAGGTTTTGCAAAGGGTCGGGACATCACCGTTGCTTAGCGCACGGAACCCAAAAACAAAAAGGCCCGCCAAGTGTGCATGCCCCGAGGGGAGAGGCCTGGCGAGCGCGATTGACCCCTAGATAGACCCAAGACCCCAAAAAATCAATAACGATGGAACGCCCCAGGACGTAGCAAAGCGTTCCGGGACGATCCCTCCTCACCGATATCCCGCGACCCGCGGGCGAGCGCCGGCGGCGACCTGTGCGTCATATGCCGCCAGAACGAGGCGGCGCGTGCGGTATTCACCGTGGCGCGCAATCTCGTTCTTCTGAAGCACGCGGAAAGTTTCAGACGGGTAGTCCGCGCCCATCACGTCCTTGGGGTCGAGCACATAGCGCAGCTCGTCGCGCGAGAGACCATAGGCAAGCGCGTACCACGCATCCAGCTCGGCGCGCAGGTTTGCACGCCGCGCCTCGTCCCACTCAAACGGCGGGTCATCATACCCTAGATCGCGCGCGAACGGGGCCATCGCATGGCTGGTGTATGTCAGCTCCAGCACGCGCGGCACAATAAAGGCGAGATCGGCTTCGTTGTAGGCGGTGGGGGGCAGGATGGGAAACTGCTTTAAGTAGAAATACGTCAAAGACGTTCCGCTAAGCTTCTGACGGGCAACAAAATCTAGAACAATACTGTTAATATTTCCGAGAAATACAGCTAGCTCTTGATTAGTCGCTTGAATTATAAAAAGTGGATATTTATGATTTACACCAACAGATGGAACGCACGATGCAATGACCGTCCGCTCGACCGAAGCAAGACTAATATCTCGCCAGCCCATGAGCCAACCACGCGTCCAGCCTTTCGCCAATAGCCGGGTAGCAACCTCGAGGCAGGGCACCCAATATCGCGGGGTCGGCTCGAACCTAGGATCCTGCTTTTCGGCTAGTATCACGTCATGGCTATCGTGATCGCCGACCTGGGCGTTCAAGCCAAGGCCGTATGTCGCCCAGCGATGATTAAACTGATGGACCATCTTGGCTTCATACAGCGGGACCATTCTCTCGCGTGCGGCGCCCTCTCTTTCGTCACCTCGAACTTGATCCGGGGTCTCGCTGACTTGCCCTAGTGGCGAGATCAAACTAACCCCTGAATCGGCTCCGGGTTGGCGAGTTAGGGCAAACTCGCCGTCGCTACGCACCCAATCCGCACCCTCGCGCACCCAGCCCTTTGCAGCAAGTTGGGCTGCGGTGCGGAACAAAGCGCTATCGTTCGCCATGTGAAACATCGTCATGAACGATATGCACCACGGGTTGCCAAGCACTCCACGTGCTTCATTGATTAGTACAGGAATACGGTCGTAAATTGTCGCCGTTAGATTCGCATCCCTGCGTGCGCGGAAAACAGGAGCAGTTTTAGTATTCGGATTAATTTGCGCGATTTCAGAGGGAGAAAGTGTAAAACGGCGGCGTGGGTCCTCAATTTCGGTAATTTTGCCGAAGTTAAAGACAAACTCGGCAATTTCGCTTTTTCCGAGCGTCAGCAAGCAAAACGATTTCCGGTCGTCTGTACCCTTAAACCATTGACGTACTTCATACGCACTGAATAAAGAGACGATCCGACCCTCGCTCGCTAGATGCCCGAAAAACGGCGCAGTCGTCGCATCCGTCGCAATGCCAGTCGGCACAATGATACCCGCCCGCCCGCTATCCCGCGTCAGGTTCAGGAAATGCTCCGCGAACAACGCATAGGTGTTGACGTCGCCGGTGCCGGTGAACCGGTATCGTCCGCCCGCATCGCCGGGCACGCGCGCGAACAGGCTCATCGCCTCGGCCACGCGCTTGGCGATGCGGAACCGGTCGAACAGCGCGCGATCGGGCGTGCCGGGTTCGGCATTGCCCAGCGCGTCGATCATCCGGGTACGTGCCGCCGCATTGGCCGCATCCGCCGCCGGGGTGCCTGCGAAGAACTCCTGTTCCTGCAGCTTGATCCGTTCCCACGGCGGGTTGCCCAGCACCACGTCGAACCCGCCCGCCCGTCCATCGCGCACCACCATCACGTCCGGGAACGCCAACGGCCAGTGCAGCACGCGCGCGGTCGCCGCCGCGTCCACTGCCGCGGCCTCCAGCGGGCCGTAGACGTTGCCGCCCGCCAGCCGTGCGCCCACGTCCGCGGTGGTCGGCACCATGTGACGTCCGTGGTTCTCGGGCACCTCCGTCTTGGGCAGCAGGAATGCAGCGACATACAGGTCACACGCCACGCGCATGCCGTACGCGCCACCACGTTCCCATTCGGCGAAGGCAGCGCGCTTGCGCTCCACCTGCCCTACCGTGTCCTCAGTCATCCGCCGAACCGTGTTGATCGTCGAGGCCAGCCGCGCAGGCGGCATCGCACCCGCGCCGGTCGCCCAGTCGAACTGCCCCTGGCCCTTTCGCGCCGCCTTGTTCTGCGCCGCATAATATTTGGCGGCGGGTTTGCTGTCTCCGGTCAGCGGCTTGTAGGCCTCGTCCGGCACGCCCTCGTCCAGCACCGTCAGGTCGAACACGCCGAGCAGCGCATCGCCACAGCGGATGTTGGCGTCCAGGAACCCCAGCGGCTGCCCCGGCGAAACGCTCTCGATCCACAACGCCACCTTGGCCAGCTCCACCGCCATCGGGTTGCGATCGACGCCGTGGATGCACCGGCTCACCACTTCGCGCAGCGCTGCCTGCCGATCGGGCGCATCGGGATCGCGCAGCGTCGCCACCCGCTCCGCCATGCGCCGCGCCGCCCCCAGCAGGAAATGCCCCGATCCACACGCCGGGTCGATCACCTTCAGGTTCAGGATGGCGGCGGCCTTGGCTTCCACGCCCTCGGCATTGGCCTCGGCACGGTCGAGCACCGGGTCGAGCGCGCTATCCAGCAACGTCTCGACCAAGCTATCGGGGGTGTAGTAGCTGCCTGAGGTCTTGCGCGCATTGCCCTTCGCGCCGCTGGCCAGCGTGAAGCAGCCGTCCGCGGCCAAATAGGGGCGGATCTCGAGCAGGCTTTCATAGACGCTGCCCAGCTCCTCGGTCTTCATGTCGCGCCAGTTGATCCGCGTGCGCATGGAGGCGACCGTGATGAAGCCCAGATGATAGACCGCGCGCAGGAAGCGCCGGTTGGGGATGCGTGCGGTGCTGATGATGGGGGTGCCACCGCGCGCAAACAGCGCGCCGAGTGCGGGCAACCCCAGCAACGGCTCGCCTGCCTCCAGCGCGGCCAGCGTCACCTTCATCCCTTCCCACGCATCGTGATGCGCATCATACGCCGCGCGCCGCGCCGATCGCTCGCGCCAGAAGGCGAAGGAATAGCTGTTGGCATACAGGTCGCGCGCGCGCTGCGCGGTGGTGCGCGGGTGCAGCAGATTGCGGTCCTCCGCGACGGCCAGGAAGATCAGCCGATAGACCGTTCGTAACAATTCCTCGAACAGGGCGGTCGTCATGGCCGGATCACTTGCAATGCGCGCAGCGATCGCGGGGTTGGCCTCGACCAGCCCCTGCCCCAGTTCCGCAAGCGCGGTCTCAACCCCCTCGCGCAGTCGTTCACGCGCAGCGGTGCCCTGTTTCAGCCCGGCCTCGCGCGCCAGTTCCAGCGGTGCCGAGCCGGGCGCTTCGGTCTTGTTGACGCCGAACCGCGTTGCATGCGTCAGCAGCCACCAGGCGGTAAAGTCGGCGAACATCTCCTCGCGGAACATCGCCGCCAGATCCGCCTCGATCCAGGCCGCACGCGTCAGGCTGGCATTGTCGCGCATCAGCCGCACCCGGCCGCCTGCGAACACCAGCCCCCACAGCGCGCCGTCAGTGTGGTTCAGCCAGTCCTGCAACAACACGATCGCGCTGCGCTTTGTGCGGCCGTCTGCCCCATCACCAAATTCAGGTAGCGCCCTGGTGAATCCGATCGGACGTCCGCGCTCGTCATAGGCGGGGGCAGTCACGACGATCGGCACCCGGCCCCCACCGGCTTCCCACGCAATCCGGTAGCGACGCGTGCCCTGCTGGTGATCCTGCGGTCCGGTCAGATCGCCGAACCCGAACGCACCGGCCAGCAGGTCGCGCACGAACGCCGCGGTCTGCGTGACGGTCGGCGCAGCGATCCGCGCATAATCGCGCCAGATTGCCTGCCCTATACGGAAATAGCGTGAAATCTCGTCGCCCAGCGACAGGCCGCGCGGCACGTCGTAGCTCGCTGCGGTCTTCGCGTTGCGCTCGGTTGCCGCGATCGCCGCCACCTGCTCGGGCGCAATCAGCCCGCCCTCAATCGTGATCGCGTCAAGGCCGAGTTCAGCGGTGCGTTTTGTCGGACGGCTCATCAGTTCGCCTCCGGCACGAGCACATACAGGCCGATGATATCGGCCGGCAGAACCGGCGACACCTCAGTCGTCGCACCCTCGCCGCGCGTGGCTGATTTCACGCGGTCATGATCGTGGCGCAGTTCCGCCGCGCGCGCGTCGGCATGGGCTTGGATCGCTGCCTCATAGGTGTCGATCGCGCCGTGCGCGCGGTCGATCTGACGCGCGATCACAGCCGGGTCCAGGTTGCCGGATGCGTCCGCCTCGAGCAGCGCCAGGGCATCCGCACCGCTTGCCAGTTGTTCGTCACCCGCAAACGCCAGTGCGGTCGCCTCCTCGGCCAGCAGCGTGTGCCGCCCGCTCGTTACCAGCGTGAACCGCAGCCGCATCAACAGCACCGTCGTCAGCCGGGTCACACCGCGCGTGCGCCATGCCCCTGCCCGGCCAAGGGGCGTCTGCCCTTCTACCCCGCCGGGGTCGAGCGCGCCCTCCGCCATGGTCTCCGCCAGCATCGCAACCAGCGGGTGAACGCGCCCGACATGTGTAACACCCGGCGGGGGCAGATCGGCAAAGCTGATCGTCCGCGTGCCGGTCAGGTTGCGCGCGGCCAGCCGCTCGCCCAGCCGCTGTGGCAACCGGTCATAATCGACCCGCCAGTGGTCGCCGTCCTCGCCCAGCGGGGCGTTGACCCGCGACAGGGCACGGCGGGTGAAGCGTTCGACCTCCGCCGCCCCGCCGTTCAGCGCACGCAACCGCTGCCATTCAGGCATCACCTCGTCTGGCCGCAGCGCGCCCTGCGCATAGATGGCGCGGCTCTTGCGCGCCGTTTCTTCCGCATCGCGCCAAACGACATCGATCGGGGGTGCGGTGCCGCCGAAGTCGAAACTGCCCTGCGCACGCGGGCGGTTCGACCGCAGCAACATTGCCTGCATCAGCGCGGTGGTCACGCTGGCTGAATCTTCGGGGATCGGCACCGCGACGCCCGTCGCTTCGCGAATGCGGCGTGCTTTATGGGTGATGACCTCAATCACCGCGCCGTCGATCATCGAATTGCCGCCGAACATCATCACCGACCAGATATTGGGCGATGGCTGGCCGAACCGGTCAACCCGGCCTTCGCGCTGCTGGTGCCGCGTGGGGTTCCAGTTGAGATCGTAATGGATGACCGCATCGAACAATGTCTGCAGATTGATGCCTTCGGACAGACAATCCGTCGCGACCAGGATCCGCGCTGCGTTGACACCCATCGCGTCGACCCGCGCCCGTCGCTCCTCAGGCGTCAATCGGCCGGTGACCACCGCTACGTCATGTTTCCGGAACTGCCGCCGCAGCTGCTCGCCAACCGCTTCGGCAGTCGAGATGAAGCGGCAGAACACCACCGGCCGTGCGCCCTTGGCGATCAACAGCTTCAGTTGCTGGATCAGTTCGCGCAGCTTCGGGTCTTCGTCCGGGGCGGCAGCCAGCGCGTCGGCTTGTGCAATCAGCCCTGCAAGCGCGCCACGTTCCTCGGTGTCGAGCGCGGTCGCAGGTTCAACATCAGTATCGCTGAAACTCCCCTCGTCCTCGTCGAATAGGATCGGCTCGAGCGTAGCGGCTTCGGCCACCGCCCCGAGCCGGTTGCGCAGCGCACTCGCCGCCGCTGCCGGTGACGACCCCACACAGCGCATCAACGCCAGCGTGCCCCAGAAGGCGAGACGACGCGCCCGCTCCCCGTCCGCACGTGTCGCCACACCGACGCAATAATCGAGCACGTCCTCCTGAAACGAGAGGTGCCCGCCCGCCAGTGTGTAGGGGACGTCGGCGGACAGCGCGCGCGCAAAGGCGCGCCCCTCACCCCACAGCCCCTCAATGTCTGGCCGGCGACGCTGGACGAAATGGCGGGCCAGCCGCCGCCGCCAGGATTCGCTGCGATCAGGGCTCGCCAGATCAGGGTGGAGCAGGCCAAGCAGCCGTTGATACGCGTCCTGGTCTCCGCTGTGCGGCGTCGCCGTCAGCAGCAACAAATGCCGCCGCTCATCCTCGGCCAGCCGCCGCAGTAGGGCATAACGCTGCTGGGTGCCCAGTTCGCTACCGCCGACACAGCTATGCGCCTCGTCGACGATCACGAAGCCGGGACAGGCCCGCGCGAACTCGTCACGCCGGCCCTCCGCCTTGATATAGTCCAGGCTGACGACCGTGGCGGAATAGGCAGTGAAGATGCTCTCGGACAGCGCCAGACCGCGCTCCAGCGAGCGCGCACGCGCTGAGGTGACCGCGACGGCATCGATGTCGAACTTGGCCGCGAGTTCCTCAACCCATTGGTCCACGAGATGCGGCGGACACAGGACGCAGAAGCGGTCCACCTCGCCGCGATCAAGCATCTCGCGCAGGATCATTCCGGCCTCGATCGTCTTGCCGATGCCGACATCGTCGGCGATCAGCAGCCTCTTCACATCCTGCCGCAGCGCCATGAGCAGCGGCACGAGCTGATAGGCCCGCGGCTCGACGCCAAGATGCGCGGCGCTGCGGAACGGCCCTGCCCCGCGGCGGAGCGAAAGGCGCAAGCCATCAGCAAGCAGCCGCGCCGCATCCTGGGTATCGAGTTGATCAACAGTGGGCCGATCGAACGCCGCGCTTTCCAGTGGCACCGCCTCGAGCGACGGCGCTATCGTGATCGCATCCTCTTCCGACCCCGACAACGGACGCACCCGAACAAGATCGTCGGCCGTCTTGCCGAGCACGATCCATTCGCGCCCACGCGCCGTGATCAGGTCGCCCGTCTGAATTTGGGTAGGCGTCACACAGTCACTCCAAGCAAATTTGCCAAGGCCTCGGGCATAGCGTCGCCGGGACCGGCCCGGAGTTCGACGACATCACGCCCTAGATCACGGCAGCGGGAAACCAGCGAGGAAGGAGCGGCACCTACCACCGCCATTACCATCCTGTCGGGCCAGCACAGGGGATAGGCCACGCCATCGATCGTCTCCGTCGTCGGTCCAGGAAAGCCCCAGCTGGCGAGCGCTGTCAGCCAGGTCGTCTTTCCGTCCTTGGCCGATGGATCACCGGCCAAGGAGGGACTTTCACACCGGGAGAGTTGGTCGAGCAGTGCCAGGACGCCTGTGTCCTGCCGATCGATCAACTCGTGATCGGGCTGGTTATAGTAGGATAGCAGACAGCGGTAGCACCCCGCGACACACGGATCGCCGGCCGGATCATCGACCAGCACGCCGTCGTGGCGATGAAGGTGGAGCAGGTCGATTGCGACCTCTGCCAGCCGGCGCCAACGATCCGCCCCCTCCATCAGCCGCTTGAGCACGCCTGCACCACCCTCGGACGCCTCGTAGAGCAGAATGGCGTTGCGCGTGTCGCGGGTCGGCAGCGGCTCACTCAGCAACTCGCCTGCTTCCAGGACATGCTCAGCTTCGATCGCGCGGGTCAGCGCATGCTGGATCGTCGCCATCTGCTCCGTGGTGAAGCCCGCATCCGGCGGGAACTGGACCAACAACGCGTTCTTGGTGTCCTCGACCATCGGCACGATAACCTGCCGGTTGGTCCCCTTGACCGGATCGACGCCTTCATCCTCGCCCTGCGCCTCGTTCTTCATCCAGCGACCGGTGACGGTATCGATGTCGAACCCGAAATGCCGACGCTCCTTGCGGCGTCGCAACCCCAGATTCACGCGCGACAAGGCGGTCTGCGGGCCATAGCGGAGCGTCAGCAGCACCGCACCGTCAAAGGTCAGCACAAGCGCCTGTTCGCCAGTGCCACGCCAGCGGAAGACGGTGCGGATCTCGAAGCCCCGCCGCTGGCGATCCTCGTCATTGGCCGTGATCCTGGCACCAGGCTGCGCGTCCACATTCTCGACCCGGAACAATTCGGCAATCCGGCCCTCGCTGGTCAGCGCATCGCCGCACACCACGCAGCGTTCCTGCGTCGTCTCTTCATGTGCTGCACCGCACGTCCCGCAACAGGTGAAGGTCTGCGTGGCGAGCCGCTGATTTTCCCCCCGCGCGCCCGCCGGGATTTTCGCGCGGTGGCATCGATAGGCCTTGCCCTCATGATAGACGAGCGCATTAGGACCGAATTCAGCGATCGCCAGGAAGCGCGGGCGCTGCAGCACCGCCGGCGTCTTATCCTGGTCGATGAAGGCATAAAGCGGCAGTCGGGGGAAATTATACCCCGGCAGGAAGCCTTCGGTGGCAAGGTAGCGATAGGCGTAGAAGTCCGACCCCGACGAACTGGTGCCGGTTTCCAACAGCTGCACCTGCCGGTCGGCCGCGAGATAACGTCCGCGCGCCTCTACTCGGTCTTTTGCCGACAGACCCGCACGCTGCGCGATCGCGTTGGCAGCCTGCCGTTCCTCGACCGCTGACCGATACAGCGTCCGCCACCGCCCGAACGCGCTATCAAAAGCACCGGTGGCGTCCTCCCAGCGCGCCCGAACGAACGCCGCAGGATCAGCCAGATCACCAGGCGCCTGAGGTGGCAGGGCCGAGCGCACCACCCGGACTGCCCGGTCCATCGCCAATTCATCCTGCGTCGCCAGTGCAAACGCTGTGACGAACCGGGTCGCGATTGGGTGTTCGTCGACGTCCATCTGAAGATTGTCGGGAATGGCGGTGCCGATGGGCTCGCTCACGGTAGCCAGCCACTCCGCATGGACATGGCTCGTCAGCAAGTCGGGATTGACCAGATCGATCGCCGGCGCGCGGACGATGCCGGCCACCAGCGCCTCGCGCCGTTTGAAATAATATTGATCATGCGGGCTTTGCGCCGCGCAATAAGTAATGACGAGCGCCGCCTGTCCGCTGCGTCCGGCCCGGCCCGCGCGCTGCGCATAATTGGCCGGCGTCGGTGGCGCATTCCGCAGATAGACTAGGTTGAGCTGCGAGATGTCGACGCCAAGCTCCATCGTCGGCGAGCAGAATAGCAGCGGCAGAAAATCCGTCCGTTCGCCGCGATCGCGCATGTCGCGCGTCGCGTCCCGGATCCGGGCCAGATCAGTTTCCCCGTGGCGAAACCGATCCTCACGCCATGCGCGCACTTTGCTGTCCACCTGGGCGGTGTGTTCACGAGCCTCGAACGCGAAAGGCAGTCGGCCATTCTCGCCCAGCCGCTCAGAAACATCAGCGTAAAGCTCCGAGAAGAATGCGTTGTCCTGCCCGGCCGCCGGGTTGCCATCACCGGCGTGCAGTCGGATCGCTCCCGGCGCCAAGCGCCAGCCATCCCCAATTCGCCGCACGATCTGATGCGCTTCAGCCGCCTCGAGCATCGCGGTGATCAGCGGCTCGCGTTCGTTCATCGGCACCGCGGTGCCCGACAGCCTGACCAGGTTCCGCGCCAGCCCGCTGCGGGCTGATGCCTTGATCAGCGCTGCTTCCTTCTTGTTCTCTGGCTTGCCGACGACCAGCGTCCCGCGTCGCGCCAGATCATCCTCTTCTTCGCGGCTGATCGACCACGGCGCCTTGATATGCTCACGCGAACGGGCCGCGATCTGGTCGAGCAGCGTGGGGTCGAGCGCATCGACCTCGATCGCAAGCCCCTGCCGCATCGCATCGAACAAGGCGGCGAACATGGCGGCACGTACATCCGGACTGGCCGCAGCCAGCCGGGCGTCGCGCGCGCAATCCTGATCATGCGCTGCTAGCAGCTCAATGCCCGGATAGCGCACCGCAATCAGCGCAAGCTGGTCGAGGTTCGGGTTGGTGTAACGCCATCCCCGGCGCAGGTCGTTCCACAGCCGATGCGCGAGCACCTGATTGATCGCGCGCTTCGCCTCGTCGAGAGCTGCAAATCCCCTAGGCTCGGGGTCGAGCATCCACTCTTCGCGACGCGTGCGGTTCTCGGGATCGAAACAAAGCGCGCGGCGCAGCGCGTCCCCAAACTGCTCGTGGCTCAACCCGTCGTCGCCTGCACGTCGGACAGCGCGCAGCATCGCCCCGCGCAACAGCGTGACGAACACGAAATCGTTGAAATGTCCGGACTGCAGGGCAGCGTCCTGACGATTATCGGTAAACCCAAGCAGCTTGCGTCTTTCACGCGTGGCAGGCGTGTGCGCACGCTCCATCCAGTCCAGCGCGGTGGCCGTGATCAGCGTGGTGGCCGAACTTCGCCCCTCGGCAGACAGGCTGGCCAGCTTATTGATGTCGCGCGCCTGGCTCGCGGGCTGATAGCCACATTGCGGGCAGAAGCGGAATTTCCCGGGGAAAAACCAGGCCGTCACGCCTGTATCGGCCGCCATACCGTCGGCGCCAAGGGTCAGCTGCTCACCCTCATGCTTGCCGCGGTGGCTTGCCTTCAGGCGGCGTCCAGTCTTGACCTCCTCGACCCAGTCATCGGGATAATCATCGATATCGCCTGCAAAGCCCAGCCCATGATCGGCGTCGGGTACCAGAAATCCGTGCCGCGTGCCGTCCCGGTCCGCCTCATCACGCGGCGTCTGGTCGATCGACCGTGCGATCACCTGGCCCGAACGCTCGATCGAGACACTGTGCACTTCCTGGCCGCATTGCCGGCAGAAAAACAGCGGGTAGAGTCGCGCGCCTGGCTTCTCGCGGTCGAACTTTTCCGCAGCGAGCCGCACGCTGCGCACCCCGGCGGGTTCGAGCGTCGCATGGGCATGACCAGCGCCGGCCAGGAAGCGGTGCAGCTTGAACGCCATGAAGGCATTACCGCGCACATCCATCGTTGCGCTCATCGCCACCAGCCGCTGGCGCAGTGCAGCAAGGCAGGCAGCATCCTCCAGGCCGGTATAGCCGGCGAGAGCGGTGGCCGCATCCGTCAACGTCCGCGGGCGACCCCGTTTCAACGTCTCGCCGGCATCCAGTCCAATGTTGAGCTCGATCCAGACGGCCAGCGGATCCGCACTCCAGTCTGCGACGGGCGTATCCGGATCGACCACGACCCGTTTCAGCGCCGCTACGAACGCCGCATCCCCCGCCGACCAGTGAGTTGCCCGGTCCAGGCTCTCGGTGATGACGTCATCGGCCGCGACCAGGCTGCCGAACAGCGTCGTGCCGACCCGGGCCACAGTTTGGCGTCCGCCATCGGCCTCGCCCGACGACATGGTCGCCGACGTTCCGATGCACAGCATCGTCGCGCTGCCCATCCGCTCGCGCACGCGCCGGACCAGCATGGCCACATCGGCACCCTGACGCCCGCGATATGTATGCAGCTCGTCGAGCACGAGAAATTCGAGCCCGTCCATGTTGGCGATCACCTGACGATCGAGCGGATCCTGCCGGGTCATCAGCAGTTCGAGCATCATGAAGTTGGTGAGGATGATGTCCGGTGGATTGTCGGCAACCAACCGGCGCTCGGCCTCGTTTTCTTGACCGGTGTAACGCGCAAAGGTCGGCCGCAAGGCTTCGGGCAACGCGCTGTCCCCAACGAACTTCTGCAATTCCTCGGCTTGTGAATTGGCCAGCGCGTTCATCGGATAGATGATGATCGCGCGGGTTCGCCGCGACTCACCCGCGCGCCGCGCTCGCAGCACCCGGTCGATGATGGGCACGAAAAAGCACAAGGATTTGCCTGATCCCGTCCCCGTCGTGACGATGTAATTCCGGCCCGCTTGTGCCTTATGAAATGCCTGCTCCTGATGTCGGTGGAGCATGATCGGTGCACGCGGATTGCCAAGCGCAAAGACCGCTGACAACGCAGGATCACCTGCGCCTTCCGCTACAAAACCGGCAACCGACGCTCCTGCAAGATAGCGCGGGTTCACCCCAATTAACGGTTCCGGCCAGAACGTGCCGCTGTCGTAAATATGATCGACCTGCTGCTTTAGATCGTCGGCGCGCAAAGCGGTGAACGACCGCGCAAAGCGTTCGTAGCGGGCGATAAGGTCGGCATCGAGATCAAAGACGTTCATGGCGTCAGCTTAGCGAAGAAGGTCAAAGCGCGAAATCAATGTCTCATTGATCCAGACAGCGACGCTCCAATCATGGCTGACGCCGATCGTCACACCGTGTCGGACGAGAATCAAAGGGCTTGGAGACCCCTTGGCAGTTGCCCCCTTTTTCAAAGATCGACAATACGCGGCGGTCGTTCTTAACTCGCCGACATTCGACGGTGTCACAACCGTCCGAGACTGTTGAAAAACGGCTGCTTGCGAAGGGGCTGGAGGCGTGATTCACTCCTGAAAGGCGTCGGAGGATCACGAACATGATGGGTCGGCAGGCGGCGCAAGGCGCACTGTTCTACGGGTTCCGGCTCGACGATCATGTGCCAGCCGACCACCTCCTACGTCGCATCGATGGGCTGTTCGACTTCAGCTTCGTCCGTGAGGCGCTGGCGGCGAGCTATAGCCCAAGCGGGCGACCCTCGATCGACCCCGAGTTGATGCTGCGGATGCTGCTGGTCGGCTACCTGTTCGGCATCCGCTCGGAACGCCGCCTGTGCGAGGAGGTGCATCTCAACCTCGCCTATCGTTGGTTCTGCCGGCTCGATCTGGCCGACCGGGTGCCCGACCATTCCACCTTCTCCAAGAACCGGCACGGCCGCTTCCGCGCTTGCGTCCTGTATCGCCTGCTATTCGATCAGGTGGTCGCGAAGTGCGCTGCGGCCGGGCTGGTAGTGGGGCGCGACTTGGCGGTGGACGGCAGCACGATCATGGCCGATGCCAGCCGCGAGAAGAAGCTGAAGGGAGCCGATGCCGCGGACGAGCTTCGTGCCGGGGAGAGCATATCGCGACCCGTCGCCGAATATTTAGCGGCGCTCGACGCCGCGTTGCGGCCAGATCCCGACGAACCTGCGCCCGTCAATCCGACCAGCATCTCGCCGACCGACCCGCAGGCGGCGCTCAGCTGCAAGCACGGGCCGGCGCGGTACGCATACGCCATCAACCCGCTGCTTGACCTTGATACCGACTGCATCCTTGATGTGGAGGCGACGCCGGCGCGCTTCTCGTCCGAGGTCGCGGCGACTCGGACACTAGTGTCGCGTGCCGGCACCATGCTGGGCATCGCACCCGAGAGCCTCTCGGCCGATAGAGCGTATGGCAGCGCCCCGTTGCTCGGTTGGCTAATCGACCGGAATATCACCCCGTACGTCCCGGTCATTGACCGCAGCCGCCAGCGCGACGCCTTCTTCACCCGTGATGCCTTTCGCTATGATCGCGAGGCCGATGCCTATCGCTGCCCGGCGGACAAGCCGCTCGGCTATTGCGGCACCAAACGCGCCAGCCAGGTTCGCGTATACCGAAGCCATGTCGCCGATTGTACTGGCTGCGAACTGAAGCCCCGATGCACTGTCAGCCGGAAACGCAGCATCACCCGCCTCGTTAGCGAGGATGCCCGCGATACCGCGCGCGCCCTTGCCGGTACCGACGCCTATGTGCACGCGCGGTGTCGAAGACAGCGGATCGAGCGCGTGTTCGGCCACCTGAAACGCAACCTGGGGCTACGAACGCTAAAGCTGCGGGGCCTCGCCGGAGCAGCCGAGGAGTTCACCATGGCTGCCGCGGCATACAATCTTCAACTGTTGGCCCGGTAGGCCGCGCCGGTCTGATACGTGGCGCATCCTCCGGTGCCCGGCGTCGCCAGCTATCCGCCAAGGCAATCCCGCGCACGCCTTTTTCAACAGTCTCGAACGATTTTAGCGCCGCAGGCTGACGCACCGTTTTCCGCGGGTTTTCAAGTGTCAGAATCCCATGTCAGAATGGAGGCATGGAAGTCGGCTACGCGCGGGTGTCTCGCGGTGATCATCAGGACCTCGCTGCCCAGCTCGCTGCGCTTACGGCAGCCGGGTGCGATCCGATATTTCGGGAAGAAGCATCCGGTGGCC
>Ga0265780_10004869_pt1 | contig 17177 bp, 15 predicted proteins | sample P1T30metagenome_FD_192432 | JGI IMG/M metagenome (GOLD analysis project Ga0265780, IMG submission 192432) | Plant litter microbial communities from East Loma Ridge, Irvine, California - P1 T30 | ecosystem: Environmental > Terrestrial > Plant litter > Unclassified | place: USA: California...
AAGGCATGAATTTGTAAAGTTGCATATGAAATACTGGTGCTTGTGACCCGACCAAGAGCGGACGGAGATGCTTTCGTCAAGGTCTTTGTGTTGGGCTTGGATGGTTCAGACACATTGTGTCGGTGCTGTTGAAAAGCATGAGAGTGTAGCTGGAGTTTCTCGAGCAAGCCCCGTGACTTTAGCAAATCGTTCCCTTTTTTGAAGATGTCGGGATCGGTGTGGCGGGACTTGTACAGAAAATCCCATTTGGCCTTTTCACGGTGGCTGCAGGGGCGCCAGATAAGCATGGCTCGTTGTCTAACTTTGCTAGCGATGGCCTCGCTACCAGGTGCTGGCATGCATGCGGATATTGCGCAACGAGCATAAAGATCAAAGCCAGTCTTTGGCTGTTGAGTGCCATACAGCTTGAGGTTGCCAGCACTCCGATGAAGAATGGCTGAGCAGAAGGTCTGTCAGTGACGGCAACTGGTCATGAGGTATCTGATCATCACACGTACTCGTATCTCCGCTGCATTGGCTATGGCCATCAAGACCGTCAACTCCATCGACCTGGTATTCTTCGTTGTCGTCATCGAGATATTTGCTGATCTTTTTGCTGGGAGTCTCTCCCTCCTCCTCGCTGGATGTCGTCGAATTGTCCGACTGCCCGTGAGTCGCTTCGAAAGCAGCAAGGTTTCCTTGACTGCCACTCGCGACCTCAACCAGGCTAGCTTGCAGTCTGGTAGACTCACGTTCTGGGATCTTGCTGTGCCGTTGTCGCACGTGATGTTTTCTGCGGAGTTCATCACCCAGACTCGGTGCGCCTTTCTGCTCGGAAGACTCAGGTCGCACGGCTTGACCACCAATAGAGCTGATGCGTGAACGGAAGTTGTTGGACAGATCTCGGAGACCTCGTTGGAAAAGCTGTATGACCTCGGCAAGACGGGACAGGGGGGTGCCCTTCCTTTGCAATCGCTCAATCTGTGCTTCGACGTAGGCGATGCCAAACTCATTTCCTCGACCGGCGGAGTCTTGAGCGTCCTGGAGTATCTGTCTGACAACATACTGGGTCATCTCGGGATTGAAAGCTTGGGAGAGCAAGGTGTCAAGGACGGTGTCTCGATCGTTCGCGTCCGTGGATGCTGCTCCAGGAACAGCATCTGACGACGTGGCGAAAGACGATCGCACATTTCTGGGCACCGTAATCGTAGCAATAAGCCTAGTCGCCAGCGGTTGTGTGCCATTTGCGAGATGAGAAGGAGTGTCTGTGGGCTCGTCCTTGACACCCACTTCCTTCGAGTCTGCCTCTGTGTTGCATTCATCAAACTCGACAGCATTCCTCAGCTTGAACTGCTCTTCTTGGGACAGCGCGACCGCTGTCTCTGCCGGTATAGGTAGACATCCTGCTGCTCGTCTCTTGCTGCATCGACTGCTCGGAGAGTCTGCATGTTCTTCAGCACTGCGTTTGGCAGCTCGGTGTCCCTTCGGCTTCGGCTTCGGCTTCGGCATTGTGCGAGTCGTGGCGTTGAGGGGTGAGATGGAGCCAATCGGGGCTAGCGTGGAGAAGGGGACGGAAGGAGCAAAACACAAACACAACGACACTTGATGTCTGATGGTCCAACAAAATCGACTGTGCTGCAATCGGAACGAAAGGAGATGAAACGCACGTAGAAGTCTTGCCCTGCAAACTTGACACTCCAAATGCCTCGATGCAAAAATCGTCGACCACGGCACAGCTCAGTACCGTCTGTGGTCTGCATGCAGCTGCACGCGGCCGAATTCGCTGAGCCAGCGGTGGTATCTATCACAAAATGCCACACTCGTCCCGCTCAGCCGCAACACCTTCCAGGACATGATCCCACTGGACACCGACAATCTATCCCCGGCCCTGCTACGCGCTGGCCTGAACCGTGATTGATCCACCAGGTCGGTACTTGCGAGCTGTCGCCTGTCTGTCTGTTGCTCTGCCAGTCTCATCAGACGCTTGGTAGCAGGGTCGATCACATTGTCCACGGCACGACAGACATCTCTCCGTTCACGGCTACTACGGATCCCATGGAGTTGCAGTGCCTTTGAGAGGCTAGAGGTGGGTCAGGACGGACATAGCGCAGCCCGGCTGTGTTGCACCAGGATCGGGCTCATGCAAAGTGTCCAAAAGCACACCCCGAATGGAGCAGTCGAATTGGTGTCTCCAGCTACGTGATCGCCATCTAGGCACTGCCGGATACTGATTACCCATAGCTTCTCCGATCACGTGGTACGCTTCGAGACGACGGCAGCGATCGACGTTTTCACTCCTCGTCAGCTACATCGGGCATGGCTCTCCCCTCGCAATCAGTTGTTGACTCGGCGGACTGCTGCCCAAACACTCGAGCGACTTGCTCATCGTTGACCGATCACGTGCGGCCAGGCCGCATTACTTTTTTGCTCCAGGCCCCGCCCACGGGCACATCCGCAACGCGTCAAGATTCTTTACGCGTGCCTCATTTTGGTTGTCATATGCTAGTTTGCTTGTCCGTCCTTTGTCAGTACGGAAAACACGGCGCTCTGCCTTGATCTCTTGCACTCATGCTCCGTGCTTCTCGACGCGACCAACTCGCCCTTGAGTCACTGCTACCTCTCCTCGACCGCGAAATCACGGCCGACCCTGAGCAGCGAGATCCTGCACGCCGTGCAGCACGGAGGGAGGACGTGGCTCATGCGACGTCGGTACTCAAAACTCTCCGCGTCGAGGAGGAGAAGAGAAAAGACCGCGAGCTGGTTGCAAAACTCAACGGTATGTCAAGAATCATGGAATCGTGAACAGCTTACTGACAACTGATGGCTAGGAATGACCACAACACCACACGTTTCATCTCATCGTGTCAAGCAGCCCGTGGCTCCGGTTGCAGTCAGAACAGAGGCCACTACAAGGACAATGCATTCTGATCATTCGGAGGACAGGCGGAGAGCATTCACCCACAGAACATCGCTCAGGCGCATCGCAAGTTTGTCTTTCGGACCATGTTTTCTATAGACCTTGGCTAATGTACTCGTGCAGATCCTGATCCCATCGATACTAGGCCTTTAGTGGAACGACCATCATTATCGACGACTGCCCGTCCTGCCACAGATAACAGACCACGCACGACTGCCACCGCGAGTGAAGATACCCTCACACCACCCGATCGCCGAACATCAGACGTGCGGGAAGTCAAACTTCCTGCGTCAACCAGTCAAACCCCACCTGCAGCCGCTCGGAGATCGAGTACCGTTGTTAAATCTGGGTTGAGCTCTCTCGCGATCGTTGAATTGTCCAAATCATCCGGCGAGGCTTTGAGCGGGAGAGCCGAGCATTCATCTGGCCCAGCAAGAGTTGTGAAGCGCAGCGAGCCACAATCTCAGTGGTCGCAGCAAGCAGCGCCAGCCCTCACACCAGACGCTGCAATCACGGACATCTCAGCATCTACAAGAGTCGTTGTGACGCATGGCCAGGGACATGAGGAAGCTCTTTTGGGAGCGAACATTCTTCTGCCTGAGAGCAACGCAAGGACGTGCTCTGTCTTACACCACCGCGGTCGAACCCCAATTTGTGGCTTGCTCCACCGCAAAGACTTTGAGGTGAAACGAATCTGCAGAAAGCTGCGCGTTGACCAGAAGGTCGTATTCGTTGTCAGCTGGAAGTCGACCTGGGTGCCTGCGAAGCTTATTGTAAAGGGCAACGACTCTGAGTACCCTTACGTGGACGCCGATGGTACCAGATGGTACATCAGAGAATCTCACAGCTTCCGCCAAAGGGGCGGCATCGACGAAGTGAAGGTTCGGTGGATGACCACCAAGGAGCCTGTTGAGATGCTCAGCAATGCGCAGGAGGCCATCAATATCTTCGAAGCTGAGCAAGTGGCTGGGGCTGATGAAGCTGCGCAAGTGCGACAAAGGAGAGTTCTCACCTTTTCAGAGTCGCATTTCCCTCGCGGTATTGTTCTTCCACAGAGCGAGGAAGATTATGCTGCATCTCAGCGATGGCTTTCCTCGCGCTGGCCAGAGATCCGTCCACACTGGACTCTTGACCTGTACCCGGCCTTCTACACGATCAACATGGAACTCGACTGTCAGGTGGGAAGCAAAAGACATGGCGGAAAGTCTTATCGCTGGCTCATGAAACTGCCGCAACTTCGTAAGCTACAGTGGGATGAAGAATTCCTGAAGTCTGGAGCATCGCTCACGTGCAACAGACGAAACCGTGCGTCGCTTTTCATCCAGGTCACTGGTGCTCAGGTCGCTCGCAAATGCACTCGATGCTCGCACCATAATCTTACACCCTTTGCCGAGTGTGTTCGGACCGCACCTGACCAGCAACTGTGGCTGAATGGTGCTTGTGCCGACTGCGGTACGCAGCGTAATGTTGGCTGCGACTACCACGGAGCATTCGCCGATCGCCTGGGTGCATCATCCAATCGTGCGTGCAATCGCGACAAGGAATCTGTTGACCAATCACTGACTCTGCCTTCAGCTACACGTTCCAGAACAGACTTGCACTCCAACAGTACAGTACTCCGACGGAACAGCATAGCACATACAGCATGGGATCGTGACAACGACAGCAGCGACACTTCTGACGACGATAGCGACGATGACGACGATGATGATGACGAAGATGGTGTCGAAGACGGAGACAAGGTCTTTGGAGGAGGACGAGAAGCCGTGACTGAAGCTGGGACGTCTGGTAGTCGCGTCTTCCCGCCGTTTCCGCCTAAGATCCAGGTCAGCGATTTTGTGTTTGACGGTGTCTCCGCTGCCACTGGCTCCGCAGGAGACTCGGCTCCAGGCTCATCCCAAAAGTTCGGTGGGCTCAGTTTGAGCTCACCCATTCCATCCGAACGCCGTGGAAAGCTCCCGAGTATCACCAACATCAGAGAACGTCTCTCCCGAAATTATCGTGGAAATGGCCCTGCGTCACACGCTTTGGCTCAGTGTGCGCGCGAACGACAGAACGGCAAAGATGATAGATTTCACCGAAACATCGATGTCGACGAAGCTCCGCAGATTCAGCCGAGGTCGTCTGCAGGCCAACAAAGCAGTGGTGACAACTACACTCCACAACCCATCGAACAGGACCTCTTGGAACTGTCTTCCAAGTATGATCACCTCGAGTCACTCAAACACCGACTCACGAAGAATGCCGTCTCTGCCTCGACTAAAACTGTGCTTGACCAGGAGCAAGGACATGCCCACACGGCAGTCAATCAGACGGCACACCACAAGTCTGTTCAGATCAACCCCATGGTGCACTTCAGCCCGGGACCCGCGAGCCCAGCAAGGAAAAAGCGCCCTGCCTCCATGCCACCGCTGCATCGCAGGCGGCCTTTCCAACGACAGGTTTTCATGAGCTCTGGTAATCCTGCAAGTCCCACCGATGGCTTAACGAACGCTCCGCCCGCTGCTCCTCCCACCTTCATCACGCCCGTACGCGCTGAACCGACTCTCACTCGCTCACCTAAGACTTTTCTTCAAATCCGCGCGCTCGCCAACATAGACCCAAACGACGTGCACACAGGTTGCCAAAAGGGTCTTCCATGTCGCGACTATAAAGACCAGGCGCCAACACCTCGTGATCCGCACGCCAAAGTGTACCGTGGCACCCTTCTAGAGGGCCGAAAGTTCAGTCTTGAGGAGGCAGAATACATCGTCTCACGGGCTAATTGCTTCTGGGCCAGGAAGTTCACGGTTCTCTGGGCCAGGTGGTGCGAAGAAAAAGGTGGTATTGAGAATGAGCCACGGTCTCAAGTCGAGTGGTTTGTAACCAGCTACCCCGAGTTGCTGCATGCGGCGGCGAAAAAGTACTGCCCGAGACGTCCGAAGGGTGCGAACGTTCTGATGGTTCCGGAGGATGTCGTCATTCTTGATGCATGAATGCCGCATTGCGATGGTGTCTCGGTGGCCTCTGGGAAAGATGTGAGCGTTGCCGAACAACCGATGATGCTTGGACACTTTGACTCGGCGTTGTGAAGGACGGCATAGACATACAATGTAGATTTTGGCCATCATATGGTAATCAATAGATATACGCATGAATTACGAGCTCTTTTGTTACCCTCAGCATCTTGGCTGGGCCGACGAGTACTGGTGACACTTGGTTCCATTTACACCTACGGTTTTATCATGTTCATGCCAATGTTCCGTGATGAGAAAACTGCTTGCAGCCCGGAGACTTGAACATCGTTACCGAAATGACAGCGCCAAATCATAGCCTCGCGCTCGCTCACGATTGCCATGAACGCAGAATGGACGCCTGAGAGACGTCCAAGGCTCCAAGCGCAATATCGCATGAATGATACACGTGGAACAGAGCGTTTCTGAAATTGGATGCATGCAGCATTGACGACTTGGAAAATGAAGGTTGACAAACCGAGACTGGGACGCTATATACTTCAGATGTAGGAGGCAGATGTATCAATGACAGGAAAGCAAGACGAACTCATGAAAATTCGGACGATATCAATGAGAACACAACCACAAGACACGCTCCATGACGATCACATCCGGTTGACCCGCTAACCAAACTATTCTCCATGTATGAAAAAAGTGTCATGGTGGTGACGCTTGCGAGCACAATTGCTCATGGCTGTTCAAGAACTGCGCTTGGGCTTCCTTTCGTTCGGCAGCAAGTCGGTAAGCAAGCCCTGCAGCCAGAGGAGTTCCTTGCCTTTAGTAGATTGAGGTTCACCATCGGAGCGAGCATTGAAGAGCTTGACCCAGGCTGCTTTCTGATCTGGTTTCATGCGACGCCAGGCCATGCGGATGTGTTTGTTGAAGATTCTGATGGCTTTGTCGTTTTGCTCGGCGGCGGAGTCGGTGGATCCGATTGCGGAACGGACGAAGAGGTCGTATACAGGGTTCGTTGGAGCTTCTTGCGGGTGGAGGTTTGATGCGACAGTTTTAGACTTCAGTTTCTGGGGACTGCCGTCGGTGGCCGTGATGTCTTGCGTTGTGCTCGAATGCTTGGAAGATGGTTGCAAGCCTTGCCGGGTATCCTTGATCTCGCGCTTGGACTGTTTGCTTACAGTGCGGCCCTGATGTGTGACATCTTCTTGGTCGTTCGCTGGCTTGACCATCCGCTTTGTCTTGGTCTTCTTGGAAGCCTGTTTCGACACTCGCTCGTCACGCGGCTTCGCTGTGTCACTAGGCGGCGCTGTGCTCACAACAGCCTTCAGCCTTGGGCGGTTTGGCAACGGCAACTTGCCCAAGGATTGGATCTGACACCTGGCACGATCGCACAGGCTCTCGAGATTCTGTTGGAGGATGTGGATGACTTCGACAAGCCAGTCTTGATTGATATGCGTGGCGGCCAACTCTGAAATCAATCTCCTCGTGAAGAGAACCCCAAACTCGTCGCCAGGTCTGGCGGCAGCGGCAGCGTGCTGCATGATGGCGTTGAAGGCGGCTTTGGTCAGACCATCGTCAATAGAGTCTTTGGTCAAGTTGTGATCGTCGGGGCCACACAGGATGGCAAAGAGCGTTTCTTCGTCGATAATCTCGCTTGAGATGGTGGGAGACGACTTTACGCTGCTGGTGTCAAGGCGTGCTTCGATTACGGTGCTGTCAACTTTTGGCGTCGCGGGGGAAGCTTGCCTATTTGATGAAAGCGGCGATGGCAACGTTGGTGGGAAAGCATAAACATCGTGTGTCTCTGGGCCAGTTGCCGGTGTGTCAGATGGTATGTGGGCTGATCTTTCGGCTCCTTTGAGTCTATACGCTCTTGCGGCTGGAGTCTCAGGCTTGGTGGTTGGCTTCTTGGGCTTTCGCTTGCTCGGAGGGTCGCCTTCGGCTTTGCGCTTGGCCATTGTGGTTCAGTCCGGTGGAGTTGTGGGCGAGGATATGTCGGGGATGGGCAGTATGGATGAAGTGGCAGTCCGAGCAGTGTGACGGCCTTAACCCCCCGGAAGCTAGTCTGTGGTATTCATGGTCCTTAGCCGAGAACGAGCGTGGGTCATACTTGGTCGTGTAACAGCGCCCACCGGTATCAGATAAGCCTGTGCCGCGGGAACAGGATGTTTTGCTGGTGCTGGTGTACCACATAATTGCCATCGCGTACGCCGTTCCCACATTCATGGAAGGAGCGGTGCGCATGCCTTATCAGCGGGTGATGCGGTGATCCGAGGTTCCGTTGACCATAGCGCCAAATGCGAGAGGTCGAGTCGTACTGGCGGCTGGCCAGTGAAGACGAGCAATACACAGATGTCAACACCAGACAGAGTTTCAACCACATCGTAACACCTGCGTAAGATAAACGTTCGACCTGGGAAAAAGGCTCAGAGTATTGTGCCGACGATTCGAATGACGTGAGGATGTAGCAAATGTAGCGCAGGAGTGTATCGATTTTGAGCGAATCTTGACCTGATACTCGACGTGTCAAGCATGTTAACAGTCGTTGATGGAATTCCATTTACGGAAGCGCAAGTGGCTTGCAGGGAGGGTTGTGGTGATTTATGCACGATGCCGGCAGTGTGCCGTGTCTGCCGGACTCACGCACGTCCGCATATGTCGCAGCAAACGGACGCAGGACACAAGCCTCATGCGGCATATATGCATTCTGCACGCTTGTGTGGCGCATGTTGTGGCTCAGGAGACCGTTGACATGACTTCAGCGAAATGCATCACGTGCCGCATGCGTATGTCACAAGCCGACTCGCGGTGGTTGCAGCACGATCTAATTAGCAGGATTGATAGCGATAAATCAAATCATGGGAACGGCGCTGTAAGAATGTACTCGGAGAATTGAATTCCTAAAAATGATCACGATGAGGTCAATCGTGGCCCTCGACCAGGTGACATGCGCATGAGGCAAAACCCAGTATCTAGAACGGGCAGCAAGACGAACAGCCTGAACGAGCGGATGTCCCACCAGCTACTCTGTGCGCCTTGAATCCCTTGCTGCCGGTGAAGAAGGTTGCGGCGTGTTGATGCTCGCGAGGCAAGAGAGAAGACTCTCACTCGAAGAGCGCAAGGTCTCGAGCTGCTTCTGAAGCGGCCTAGCAAGCATTTCAGTTACCACAGCTCTTCGATCCGAATCAATGCGATGGAGGTCGAGATCATCGAGGATACCACGAATGAAAGCTGCGTCGTATACATCGCCCTGGCCGAGCTCACGAGCCCAGCGCAGCACAAGTGAAGTTACGGCCTCAGTGACTGCGCCATCCTCCACATACGCGAGGGTAGTGATAGCAACAGATCGCTCACTGAGGTTACCCATAGCCTCGTTTGATGATCCAGCCGGCTCAGGTTCGTCTCTCTTCGGTGCGGGCGAAGTCGTCTTGAGTGCTGTGGCGGGCTGTCCTGACTTGAAAGTGGCAAAGTGTTGTGTCATCGTTGCTGGTCTCGCGATGACAGTCTCATCTTGGGGCTCCTCCTTGATATCGGGAACAGTCTTAGGGCCAAAGTCGAAAACGTTCTCGAATTTGCGTTTGTATTGCTGCTTCTTCGCCGCCGTTGTGGTGCTGCCGGCGGGCAATGACTGCAGTCTCACCTGACCAGGTTCACGGCTGGTGGAGCGTGTTTCGGTACGCCGCTTCTTGAGACATGGCAGGTCGGAGTGTACCTTCCCAGGTGTGCCATCGTTGTTCCAGTACTTGCTCTTGATCGTGCTCAAGCTGTCGGCTTTCTTCTTGCCATGTGGTGTCGAGGGGTTTTTGGTTGCCTGAAGCGCCATCTGCGGCGAAGGTCGAAAGAGGCTAGCGTTGAAACTCCAAGAGGAAGCCAAAACACCAGAAATAGAGAGATTTCACAAACGTATCAACAACGCGCCCGCCAGCAGACAAAATTGAATCAAAGCAGGACGTAACACCCAATAACGTCTTCTGGTCTCATGCCTTCGCAGACTTCAAGTCTCTAAAGATGCTGCGGCTTGCTGTCACAAAGACGTGGCTCAGTCTGCACGTTCCACCTTGCACTCTGTCATTTTTTGCTAAGCGCTCGACGCGCATCGAATATGGGTATAACTCCTACTGGTCGCCATGTTCTGCACTGTGCGGAGAGACGCATGGCGCTGACTTCATGTACGCCGACGGGAAGAGATGGAGTGTGGAAAAGTGAGAGGTCACATTTCTTGACGGCAGATCTTTTGCCCGTCCACGAACACCGTCCACGTGCTCCAAGTCCACTGGCGGTGATCTCACCATAACGATTGTGCCAACAGTGACAGTAAGTGATATTCTCATTCTAGACGTCGTTTACATCGTCTGTCAGCTGTCCAAAAGCCTTCCATCCACAACGTGATCCAGCTCGCTAGAAACTCTCGTCATTTCAGAACACATGTGCCGCGAAAATTTCTGTCGTACAAGAGCGGTCCCGGCTGAAGCTGTCTGCGACCAAGGACTGCATGCATCCGAGCCAACAATGAAACCGGATCTACCGTCTTGCTGCAGGTAGATTACAGGTGCAACGAGCACAAGCCTTACGTCTCACGCCTGTACAATCGACTCTGGCACGTCAACCACACGCCTGACGTAACTCATGGACCAACATGGGAGATGCAATGAATGCGTCGCCAACTGATCGCTTCGAACGCGTGCGAGAGAGTCTGCTTCACCTCGGACTGCGACAGATCACGGAAGAACCTGGCCTCGATCAGCCAGCTGATTTTGCTCGCCGCAAAGCGAGATTCGAACAGAATCGGCAGGATCTTGACAACTTTCGTGCAAAGCAAAGTGCGGCGCGCGCTGCTGCAGAGGCGAAAACCGACGACGAGCTTCGCGCGAGATTGGAGGGCCAGAACGGTATGATTTCTTTGCAGTGTTTCTTGATGACGAATGCTGAGCCTTACAGGACTCGGCATCGATCGTTCCTCAGGTCCCGTGGTAACCACTTCCCACGCTATCAAAAGCATAGAACGGCCAGCGATGCAGTTGCAAGGTAAGATGGCGCCAACGTGCAATTCTGTACGACGTGATGGATTGACTTCTGTACAGAAACTCTTTTGGATGATGCAAGAGTTGCCAGTTTTGCCAGGACTTCGAGCAACACCGAGTCAAACCTTGTCGACCGCACCAGATCGTCGCAGCCCGACACTACAAATGAGTCCGAATCTGCTATACCGTCGCGCCTCAATCCCTGCACCGCCAATTCTTTAGTCCGATCTGATGATGGAGATGCTGCACCAAGTGATTTGCCTGAAGCAGCTGTTGCCAATACGAGCCTGATCGCTTCGCCTCAATCCCGAAACGAGACTTCCTCCAATGCTGGATCCATACCCGATCCCAGCAACGACGCTCCCGGGCTCTCGAACGAACGGCGTGGAATTGACGACCCATTGTCGAGCATTGCTGCCTCTGCACCGCGGTCGAATTGCACGAGCAAGCACTTTCGCATAAGGAAAATCACCGGCAGGAAGTCAATCGATGGTGACACATACTATGTTGTCGCTTGGAAGTCGAGCTGGGTACCCAGTGATCTGATAACAACCAGCGAAGATGGACAAGAGCGGTACATCCAGATCGATAACAAGAACTGGCGCATTGCAGGAACCATCAAGACGAAGGTCAAGAAGGGCATTCAAAAGGACCTCGTTCGATGGGTCGACGACACTACGGAACCTATCAAGCGCCTCCGCAGAGCTCTCGACGCAATCAGAGCGTTTGAGCTGAAGCCGCGACTCGACCGCCGCATCGTATCATTCGAAGAATCGCTTTTTGATCGAACGAAGATCCTTCCCCAGTCTGATAAGCATTTTCGAGAAGCTCAAGTGCATTGTGCGGAAAAGTGGCCCATGATCCCGCCTCGGAACGACATCGACCTTACGGCAGCCCTCAGACAGATCTCTCTGGAGCTATGGCCGCCGCGGGATGACGATACAGGAAGTCGTAAGACTCACCAAAGACTTATTGACCGTCCTCAGGTCCGTCGTCTCTACTGGGGCCAAGAGTACGTGCTCAATGGTAGATTCTACGAGTTTACTCCTCCCAAACGTAATGCTCTCCTCCTCCAGGTCGTGGCTGAAGGCGCGGGCGATGGCCATTGCGCGAGATGTGTGAGCGATGCCGCACCTTTCAGAGAATGTGTGAGAGACACTACCGAGGACAACTGGCTCAATGGCGCATGCGCCAATTGCGGCACTGCAGAGGCTAACAGCACATGCTGCCACCATAACGTTGGGACCGCACATTTGGAGCGTGGTCGATCGAAGGGACTGACTTCGGAACGCCTTCGAGAATTCATCGACCCCACACAGTCGATCAAACTTTTCGAGAGACTTGAGTATGAGGACGATGACGATTCCGACACATATTCTGGAGACAGCTATGCCGAATCTGATGACAGTGCTTTCTGGGATCCCGAAGCGTCGGAGGATGGCCGCCGTGCAAGCAACGATAATGATAGTGACGGCCAGCAGGATGAAAGTACCATTAACAACTTCTGGACCCCGGAGGCTCGTTCAGAGCACGAATCAAGCTCAGGCCAACATCACTCTGCAACCAGCTCGACTATTCGAAGCGGAGGCCTCTTCGTATCACCACACCCTCTGCCTCACGTTGCTGCATCACCTCTCACGCCTGATGCGACCCATGCGCGCAATCTGACCGCCGTTGCCACTGGCAGCGGCAAAGTCTTTTTGGAAAATGCCCCCAGGTACACGGAGAGACGATTTCACTTTGACCGCAGCAGTGTGACGCTGGCTGCCGGGAGTCCAGCGTCGAAGCTTGCATACGTCAACACAACTCAAGACTCTGGACACGATGACAAGAGTGGCTACTCCCAGATGCTCGGTCAGGATGACATGTATGACAATTTAGACTCACCATTTGTGCAAGACTCTTCTAGCCAGGAAATCTTGGGGAGGGACACTGCATCTCCGGGTTCTATCGCCACAAGTGCCAGTCGCGCTGCAGCAATGCAAAGTGTCGAGACCTTCGGTCGAAACCGTCCAACCTACGCACGCGGCCGCAACGCAACATCATCCGATGGGTCGCAATGGTCTTCCCTTGGACCAAAAGGTAGAAAGCGAGCGGCGTCCTCACCATCTGAGCACGAACCTGCTACCTCCAGGTCGGACACCGGTAGCTCACGCTCACCTCGAGGAGCTTTCGAACAAAGCGACATCAGTGTAACAGATCCGCTTGCGGAGAGCCTCCCCGCCCACGTAGTCGCTGAGTCCTCTTCCACTGCGATCAAAATCGAACGCGACTCAGTACACCACGGCTGCATAGCCAACTGGCCATGCAGACACCCTGACCACGCTACACCAGACGATTGGACGCTGGTTACCGTCTATCGCGACACCATCGATGACACCATCCAATTGAGCCTTGGTGAAGTCCAGTACATCTTGTCACGCTGCACTTGCCACTGGGCGACCGCCTTCACCGTGGTGTGGGATGGCTGGCGCGAGGAAGTAGGCACATCCTTGGATGCAGAGCTTACGAAACCGCAGCATTTGCTTTCGTATTTTGCAGATCGCTTGCTGTTGGCTGCGCAAGAATGCTGTCCGACGAGGCCGCGAAACAGAGACGTCATCATCATTGACTGATGGTTGCTGCGAATGCTGAGAAAGTAGATGAGACATTGAGGTGGTGGAGGAAGGAGGTCAGTATGACAGTATCCCTACAGTGCAGGATAGATCATCATGTCATCTTTGTATCACAAGAAAACACATTAGCATTCTCATAACGTCTGACGATCTTATATTCGCTCGTGGTTTTGATAGTGATGCCACCAAAATGTGAATACAGTATCTCATCTCTATCTTTTGTTACCATACCCATGCATTGCCGTCTAGTCAACTTGGTGAGCTCATGCTTTCTCCATCACTGGGACTTGGCTATCTTGTAGCTCCGCAGCAATTCGGATCAGATGGATCTTCTCCTCGTGCGCTGCGTTGTCGCCGAATACAATATCCATTTCCTCCAAACTCTTGCCTTTCGTCTCAGGCACAACGAAGAATACAAACAAGAAAGCCACCAGACACCAGGCTGCGAAAAAGATGTATGTGCCGAAGCCGATGGTCCGCAGCATGCCAGGGGTCACAAGACCGATGATGAAGTTGCACATCCACGTCGCGCTCGTGGTGATGGAGATAGACTTGGACCTGTTGCCCAGATTGAAGATCTCCGAAGGCAGAACCCAGCCAATCGGCGCGAAGGAGTAGGAGAAGTTGACGTCGTAAATGTAGATAAAAGCGATACCGGCCCACCCAGCTGCTTTGTTGGAGACCAAAGACGACCCGTAGCCGCCAACGATGCCACCGACGATGATCAGAGATATCATAGTCCCCATTGCTCCTGACATGAGTAGCTTGCGGCGTCCGACTCTGTCGATCAGTAGTAGGGCTGGGATGGTCGAAATCGTATTCACAATCCCGTATACTCCGGTTGCCAGTAGAGATGTAGTATTTTCTGACAGCCCCAACTGCGAAAAGATAGTTGGAGCATAATATATGATCGCGTTACATCCCATGAACTGCTGGAAGAACATGATTGAGCAACCGATGGCAAGGCGCTTGAATTTCGACCAGGTCGACACAAGGGCGAAGTATTGGCTGGCAGCAAGGGCCACTCCGCTTTTCCCAGGGTAGTCCTGCTCGGCATACGACTGCTCGAAGAGAACCTCAGCTCTGTAAGCAAGAAGTTCCTGGCGGATCAATGGATCATCGGCCGGAAGTCTTCGAAGACGTGACAAGGAGCGAAGGGCGCGTTCGTCCTGGCCAGCCATGAGTAGCCACCTGGGTGTTTCTGGGAAGAAGATCATGCCGATTCCGAGGAGCACTGCAGGAAGGTTTTGCAGTGCTAAGGGCACACGCCACGAAGCTGGTGACTGACCAGGACACCCTCCCGCCGGCACGTCGTTGTAAGGATCGAATACTGGAGAGCTTGCTGTTCCACCAGTATACGGCGTGTCAGGCGCACATCTAACGCCACCGATAAAGTGAGTACCATACTCGAGCCAGAAACTGACCAGAATGCCGAGCGTCACAGACAGCTGTTGGGTAACAACTAGGGTTCCACGGATTTCCGGCAGCGCGATTTCTGACATGTACATTGGCACCACCATGGTCAGCATGCCGACAGCGACACCGGCGACTGCCCTTCCAGCAAATAGTACTGCATCTGTACTGGCTGCCGCTTGCAATGAGCTTCCGAGCAGGAAGACCAGCACAGCAGCCATCATCGAAGCTTTACGGCCGATTCGATCGGCCACGGGCCCGTTGATGAGCGATCCGAACCAAGCCGCAAGTAGCAACGTTGACACAAACCAGCCCTTGTAGTCATCGTCCGCGAAAACTCTGGGGAAAGCAGCACCAAAGGACTCCATGGTGATGACGCCGCTGACGACTCCTTGGTCATAGCCGAACAGGAAGCCACCTAAGGAAGCGAACTGTCATTGTGTTAGCATGACTCCAGATTGTCCTCACCAGGTCGCACTCACCACAGCCACTCCCGCGACATATGGATTCTCCTTGAGCAATTTGGCAACGCTCTTGTTTGCGTGGGGAGATAAGACTAGAGTATTCTCCCCAATCTGAGGCACTTTCTCCACTTGGGCCATGATGATTTAAACTGTGAATATCTGTGAGCTCACTAATCGAAAGCAGATGAAGATGAGAATTGTGTTATCGAACCATCGACGGCATTAATACTTATATATGTCTTGCTACTGGCTGCAAGCCCTGAGCAAGATCACCTGCGGCCATTTGTACATCGCGCAGCAGATCACCACGCGGACCACACTGGGCCGAAGGCGGCATACTTCTCAGCGCGGGGAGTGGGGAGGAGGTGGAGTTGGTTGTGGAGTGCTGATGTGGAGGAGACAGTTCTTGGTCGTTGTGCTTTGACAATCCTGCGGCTCATCTGCGGGCGGCCACTGTCGTCCGCCCCGTGAACTCCCGGCCAACTCTCGTTTCGGCCACAGTCGCCCGGTGGCTAATCCTCTGGCCGCGATGTGGTGCGACGACATTCGCACTGCCATCAACGTCCCTTAGTCGCCTGCATGGCCACACGATCTGAGCGCACCAAGTCCGAATCTTGGCAACGACGACAGAGAGGTATGCTTCAAGCGTCTTCAATCATTCTTGATTATTACTCCAGGTACTACAGAGTGCATTCTAATGAAGTCGCCATTGGGAAGATCATTGCCTTCCGCTCGCTCCTCTGCGGCCTCCAGTGTTCCCTCGATCCCAGCAGCTAGATGACGCTGCGTGATCCTATGCTTGGCAACATGACGAGAAACATCGACAAACCATCTGTGTGAGTCTATCAGCGACAATTCTCTCTTCGATCTGCCGTCAGTTGCCTACCTTTCATCGGCCATCTCTCCAATCTGGCTCCACGGCTGCTGATTGAGCAGAACGTAATTGCCCTCGATGATCACGACTCGTGCGGTGGCCGGAACACGAATGTCAAATGGTTTCGGGTCCTGCTCTACGTGATCGAAACCTGGCATCCATAGATCTTTGGACGGATCATCTTGATCTGCTACAGGAGAGCAACTCAGCAGACCGACCATCTCCACTAAGGACTTCACGTCAAACGTGAACGGTGCTCCTCGTCGACGGAACGCTTCCTTCGGATTTGCAAATGTTGACAAGGTCTTTTTCGTGTAGTGATATCCATCCTGTGAGTGTCAGCAAAACCCATGTGACTCGAGTTGCATGTTGGTTGACCTTACCATGGGCGCAATGACCACATCGCGGATGCCGACTCGATCGAGCTGCGCAAGAAGAGTGGTGGCGATCGTTGACTTTCCCGATCCAGGAACGCCTGCGAGAGCTATTACTATGCGACGCTCCGGCAGCGAGTTGTTGAGCAGTGAGAGTATTCGGTCTTGGAGAATTGCGCAAGCGTCAAAAAGGGCCCCAGGGACTTCCATTGTCCTGGACTTGTTGGTTGGGCGTTGTTGAGCGGCGGGAAATTGTTTGATATCGACTGTTCCCGAGAAAGTCGAGATCCGAACTCGAAGGGAGGCTTGTGCCATGGTAGGATGACCTAGTGCTTTACGGCAATTTTGGAGCGAGGCGATGCGCACAAGGACACCCGATCGGGGCACAGTCGTCCGACCACGGCTCCCGTACCACCCCGGCCTCCAAACACCCCAGTATGTAAGTCCGGAATGCTTAGCATCCCATGCTCCTGCCCGAATAAATGTGTCATGAGACCCTCGTTGCCCGACCAAGATTCGCGTTGGCTGCCGTAGCGCGCACTAGAAGACTCGCCGCATTCATAACCGCTGAG
>Ga0265780_10004870_pt1 | contig 17174 bp, 13 predicted proteins | sample P1T30metagenome_FD_192432 | JGI IMG/M metagenome (GOLD analysis project Ga0265780, IMG submission 192432) | Plant litter microbial communities from East Loma Ridge, Irvine, California - P1 T30 | ecosystem: Environmental > Terrestrial > Plant litter > Unclassified | place: USA: California...
TGTCGCCGTACGCCTTGCCGAGACCGTCGATGCGGCAGAGCACGTCCTTCACGTGGAGCCCGCCGTAGATCTCGGTGATGATCTGGTCGACGGGTCGGGGGGTGCGCTGCTTCTTGATCTTCGCGAGATCCTTCGTGAGCCCGCCCGCGCCTCCTGACTTGGCGTTCTTCGCCGCCTTGGCGGCCTCGCGGCGGTCGCTGATGCCCTCGGACTCGAAGGCGAGCAGCTCGGACTCGTGCGCGAACTGCTGCTCGAGGTTCTTCAGACGGAACTGCTTCTGGATCACGTACTCGCCGAAGTCGCCGGGGTACTCGTGCAGATGGAAGTTCTCGACCTCGACGATGCGGGTGACCACCTGGTCGAGGAACCGCCGGTCGTGCGAGACGACGATCGCCGCCCCCCGGAAGTCGCGGAACCACTGCTCGAGCCATTCGACGCCCGCCACGTCGAGGAAGTTCGTCGGCTCGTCGAGCAGCAGCACGTCGGGCTGCTGCAGCAGGATCTTCGCCAGCGCCGCCCGGTTGCGCCAGCCTCCGCTCAAGGAGTCGATCGGCGTGGTGCGATGCACCGGGTCGAAGCCGAGCACGGTGAGGGCGGTGTCGATGCGGCGGGGGTACTCCCACCCGTCGAGCCGGTCCATCTCGCCGAAGAGCTCGGACTGCCGGTCGATCAGACGACCGAGCTCGTCGCCCTGGTCGGGGTCCATCGCGGCGACGGCGATCGCGGCGTCGATGTCGGCGAGCTCGGTCTCCATCGCGCGGATGTCGGCGAAGAGCCCCTCGAGCACCTCGGTGACCGTCGCGGTGCCGTCGAGCTCGCTGAACTGCGAGAAGTAGCCGAGCGTCGTGCCGTCGTCCACCGACACGGTGCCCTCGTCGGGCTGCACCTGGTCGAGCACGAGCTTCAGGAGAGTCGACTTGCCCGATCCGTTGCGCCCGATGAGCCCCACCCGGTCACCCGTCTCGAGGCGGAAGAACGCCTCACGCAGCACGGGGCGGTTCTCGAAGCGGACGGTGACGTCGTTCAGGCGGATCAAGCTCATGCCCACCAGTCTCGCAGCCACGGTCGGAACACCCGCGCCCCGCCCGCTGTTGACCCCCCTGGAGCCGGCCTCACCGCACCTGTGGAGGAGGCGCTCCGAACAGGAGGCATGATGTCGAACGACTACCGCAGAGACCCGGCGGCCGTGGCGCGCCTGACGCCCGCACAGCGCCGTGTCACGCAGGACGGCGGCACGGAGCCCGCGTTCCGCAACGAGTTCTGGGACTCCACCGACGCGGGCATCTACGTCGATCTCGTCTCGGGCGAACCGCTCTTCGCGTCCGTCGACAAGTTCGACAGCCGCTCGGGCTGGCCGAGCTTCACCCGGCCGATCGACGCCGAGAACGTCGTCGAGAAGCGCGAGGGCATGTTCTTCCTCCGTCGCACCGAGGTACGGTCGGCAGCGGGCGACAGCCACCTCGGTCACGTCTTCGCCGACGGTCCGACCGCGACCGGCGGCCTCCGCTACTGCATCAACTCGGCGGCGCTCCGCTTCGTCCCCTACAGCTCACTCGAAACCGAAGGATACGGTGCCTACATGACGCTCTTCTCCCCCGAATCCACTCCCGCGCCCAGCGGCACCACCGAGACGGCGATCCTCGCCGGCGGCTGCTTCTGGGGCGCCCAGCAGCTGCTCCGCCGTCGGCCCGGCATCGTGTCGACCCGCGTCGGCTACTCGGGCGGCAGCGTGAAGAACGCGACCTACCGCAACCACGCCGGTCACGCCGAGGCCGTCGAGATCGTCTTCGACCCGGGCCTGACCTCGTACCGCGAGATCCTCGAGTTCTTCTTCCAGATCCACGACCCGTCGACGAAGGACCGTCAGGGCAACGACGTCGGCGACAGCTACCGCTCGGCGATCTTCTTCACGACCGACGAGCAGCGCGCGACGGCGCTCGACACGATCGCCGACGTCGACGCCTCGGGCATCTGGCCCGGCAAGGTCGTCACCGAGGTCGCCCCGGCGGGCGATTTCTGGGAGGCCGAGGAGGAGCACCAGGACTACCTCGAGAAGGACCCGTTCGGCTACACCTGCCACTTCATCCGCCCGGGCTGGGTGCTGCCCAAGCGCGACCAGGCGGTCGCCGCGGGCTGACCCCTGCGACGCCGAGGAGGCGCGGTGCCGGTCCGACCGGCACCGCGCCTCCGTCATGCGGTCGGGTCTCAGCCCCAGATCCGGCTGACGATCGAGCCCATCAGGTCGTCGGTCGGCTTGTTCGCCTGGCTGACGGTGATCACGACGTCGTCGCGGACGAGCACCGTGTCGGCCATCTCGACCCCGTACATCTCGTGCGTCGTCGTGTACTGGCAGAGGGTCCCCTCGTAGGCCTCCGAGCAGTCGTAGGCGACGCCGTCGAGGTAGGACTCGGTGACGGGCTCGCGCCTCCCGGCCAGCCAGCCCGGGTACGCCTCCGCCGTCGCCTCGTCGACGAGGGCGACGTCGACGCCGAGGCCCGTGATGTCGGCGCGGGGATCGCGCCAGCCGCAGCGGAGGACTCCGGCGGCGTCGACGACGGCGCGGAGATCGGCGTCGGCGGGCGGAGCCGTCGGGGTCACCCGGCCCATCGGACGCTCGCCGTACTGCTGCGGGTCGTTGAGGGGCGCGTCGCCCATCGTGGCCTCGTAGGCGGCCCGGTCGACGACGTCGGTGCAGTCGGTCGGGATCGAGGCCGGCACGGCGACGTCCGTGGCCGTCGGCATCGGCACGGGCGTCGGCGACGCGGAGCCGACGGCCGTCGGGCTCGTCGAGGCGGCGGGCGACGTCGACGGGGCGGACGATCCCGTCGCGCCGCCGGGCATCGCGCCGCATCCGGCGAGCAGCACGACCCCCAGAGCGGCCGTCGCGACCCCGGTCAGAACACGCTTCATGATCATCTCCCCCGGCGCCGTCGTCGGCGCCATCCCCGCGGCCCGCGCGGCCGCTCCCCCACGGTATCCCGGGCGGAACGGCGCGCTCTCATCCGAGCGATCGAGCCTCGTCCTCCTCGGGTCTCGACGTCGGGCGTCGCCTGCGGCGGGGCCGAGCACGGTCCCGGGAGCAGGATGGTCGCATGCCCTCCGCCTTCGACGCCGTCCTGCTCGCCGGCGGGCGCGCCTCCCGTATCGGCGGCGACGACAAGACGACATTCACGAGTCGGGGCGAGCGTCTCGTCGATCTCGCCGTCGCCGCGGCCGACGGCGCGGCATCCCTGATCGTCGTGGGTGCGCGCGACGGGTCGCCGCTGCCCGAGGGCGCGATCACGACCCGCGAGGACCCGCCCTGGGCCGGACCCGTCGCCGCGCTCGCCGCCGGTCTCGACGCCGTGGACCGCCCGTCGCCCGAGACCCTCGTGCTGGCGTGCGACCTGCCCCGCGCGCCCGAGGCCGTCCGAGCCCTCCGGGGGGCACGAGGAGGAGCGGGTCGCCTCGCCCCGGACGACGGCGACGAGGGGACCCCCGAGCCGGGATCCGGCCGCGACGGGCTGATCGCCGTCGACGCCGGCGGCCGCCGTCAACCCCTGCTCGCCCTCTACCGCACCGATGCCCTCCGCGAGCGGCTGGACGCGCTCCGCGCCGACGGTGCGCTCGCCGGCCTCTCGATGCGGCGTCTGCTCGACGGGCTCGACCTCGTCGAGGCGCCCCTCCCCGACGAGCTCTGCGCCGACGTCGACACCCCCGCCGATCTCGAGCGGCTCGGCGTCGTCCGCCAGGCGGGTCCGCCCTCGCCGCAGCCGACCCCGCCGACTGCTGGTTGAGTGTGCTCATGACCACCACCCCTCCCGAGCTCGACGTCTGGGCCGCCCGTCTGATCGCCGCCCTCGATCTGCCCGACGGCACGGTCGTCGACGTGGCCGCCGTGCTCGACCTCGCCCGCGACGCCGCGCACGGCGTCGCACGCCCGGCCGCTCCCCTCACCACGTATCTGGTCGGCTACGCCGCGGGTCTGGCCGGCGGCGGCGCGGCCGACGTCGATCGAGCGGTGCGGATCGCGACCGAGCTCGCGACCGAGCCCGCGACGGGCGATCCCACCCCGTGACGGCATGAGCCTCGTCCGCCCCGACTGGCGCGCCGCCCGCGACGCCGCGCACGCGGCGGGCTCCGCCCTCCGCGGCCCCGGGGAGCTCGTCGCGCTGAGCGACGCCGTCGGGCGCACCCTCGCCGCCGACCTCCACGCTCTCGCGAGGGTGCCCGGCTTCGACGCCTCGGCGATGGACGGCTGGGCCGTGCGCGGCGGCGGACCGTGGCGTCTCGGCGAGGCGATCGTGGCCGGTCCGGTCGATCCCGGCGCCCCCGGTCTCGACGTCGGCACGGCACGGCCGATCACCACCGGTGCGGCGATCCCCGAGGGCACCGATCGGGTGCTCCGCTCCGAGTCCGGTCGGGTGTCGGGCGGCGTCCTGACGTCGGTCGACGATCCCGCCGCACCGCCGCGCCATGTCCGGCGAGCCGGCGAGGAGGCCGCCCCCGGCGACCTGATCGTCTCCGCCGGCGCGCGGCTCACGCCGCCGCGGGTCGCCGTCGCCGCGGTCTGCGGTCTCGATCACGTCCCCGTCGTCATCCCCCCGCGGGCGGCCCTCGTCGTGCTCGGAGACGAGATCGTGGCCGCGGGGGTGCCCGCACCGGGGACGGTGCGCGACGTGTTCTCGGTCCCGGTGCCGCGCCTCCTCGGCTCCCTCGGGGTCGGCGACGTGTCGGCGACCCGCGTCGCCGACGACCTCGCCGCCACCGTCGCGGCGCTCGACCGGCCCGACGTCGCACTCATCGTCACGACCGGCGGAACGGCCCGCAGCAGCACCGACCACGTGCGAGCGGCCCTCCAGAGCCTCGGCGCCGAGCTGGTGATCGACGGGCTGGCCCTGCGGCCCGGGCAGCCGCTGCTCGTCGCACGACGCGGCGGGACCCTGTACCTCTGCCTGCCGGGCAACCCGATGGCCGCCCTCGTCGGCCTGACCCTGATCGGGGCGCCCCTCGTCGACGGCCTCCTCGGGCGCCGACCCGCGCCTCCCGGCGCCGTGACCCTGGCCGTCGACGTGCCGCACGCCCGCTCCGGCGACCTCGTGCAGGCCTACCGCGACACGCCCGACGGCGCGATGCCGACGGCGCGCCAGTCGTCGGCCATGCTGCGCGGGCTGGCCGACGCCGACGGGCTGCTCATCGTGTCCGCAGGCGGCGCGCGCGCGGGCGACACGGTGCCGACGATCGCCCTGCCATGGTGATCCGAGGCGATCGGGGGTAGACCTGACCCATGGCACGCATCACGTCACGGAAGCCCGTGACCCGGCTCACCGTCGACGACGACGGGGCGACCGCCGTCCGACGGACGATGGACACCCTGGCCGTCGAGGAGCCGCTCGAGATCCGGGTGGGCGGGCGGTCCCTCGCGATCACCATGCGCACCCCCGGGCACGACTTCGATCTCGCCGCGGGGTTCCTCGTCTCCGAGGGCGTGATCTCGACCGGCGACGAGTACTTCGCAGCGCGCTACTGCGCCGGCGCCACCGCCGAGGGGCTCAACACCTACAACGTGCTCGACGTCACGCTCGCCCCCGGGGTGCCCGCCCCCGACCCGAGCCTCGAACGCGCCTTCTACACGACGAGCTCGTGCGGGCTCTGCGGCAAGGCCTCGATCGACGCCGTCCGCACGAAGTCGCAGCACGCCGTGCTCCACGACCCGCTCGAGATCGACCCGGCCCTGCTCGCCACGTTCCCCGACCGGCTGCGCGAGGGGCAGGACGTCTTCGAGAAGACGGGCGGCCTGCACGCCGCCGCCCTCTTCGACGGCGCGACCGGCGAGATGCTCGTGCTGCGCGAGGACGTCGGGCGCCACAACGCCGTCGACAAGGTCGTCGGCTGGGCCGTGAAGGAGGGGCGGCTGCCCTCGGCGGGGACCGTCCTGATGGTCTCGGGTCGCGCCTCGTTCGAGCTCACCCAGAAGGCGTCGATGGCCGGCATCCCGATGCTCGCCGCCGTCTCGGCCCCGTCGTCGCTCGCCGTCGACCTCGCCGACGAGCTGGGCGTGACCATCGTGGGGTTCCTCCGCGGGCGGTCGATGGTCGTGTACTCGCGACCGGACCGACTCGGCGCTCCCGACGAGACGACCCGCGCCTCCTCGGCGACCCCGGCCGCCGCCCCGGCGACGGCGGGTCCGGCCGAGACCACCCGCATCACCACCCCCGTGCCCCTGACGATCGGACCGAGACCGTGACCGAGAAGCCCCCCGTCGACGATGTGAACGACGACGACATCGAGGTCGGCCCGCCCCGCGAGTGGGCGGCCGGCGTGCCCGGCGTGCTGCACTCGATGGAGCCGGCGATCAAGCAGCTCGGACTCGCCCGCACGGTGAAGCTGATGACGTCGCTGAACCAGAAGGACGGCTTCGACTGCATGAGCTGCGCCTGGCCCGACCCGAACCACCGCAAGGTCGCGGAGTTCTGCGAGAACGGCGCCAAGGCCGTCACCTGGGAGGCCAACCCGGTGCTCGTGCCCGACGCGTTCTGGGCCGAGCACTCGATCGACGATCTGCTCGACAAGTCGGAGTACTGGCTCGGCATGCAGGGACGCCTGACGACGCCGGTGCACAAGCCCCTCGGCGCCGACCACTACGAGCCGGTCAGCTGGGAGCGCGCCTTCGAGATCATCGGCGACAAGCTGAACTCCCTCGACAGCCCCGACGAGGCGTCGTTCTACACGTCGGGCCGCACCTCGAACGAGGCCGCCTTCGAGTACCAGCTCTTCGTCCGGGCCTTCGGCACGAACAACCTGCCCGACTGCTCGAACATGTGCCACGAGTCGACCGGCGCCGCCATGGGCGAGACCGTCGGGGTCGGCAAGTCGACGATCGCCTACGACGACTTCGAGCAGTCCGACCTGATCATCGTGCTCGGGCAGAACCCCGGCACGAACCACCCGCGCATGCTCACCGCCCTCGAGGACGCCAAACGGAACGGGGCGTCGATCGTCGCGGTGAACCCGCTGCCCGAGGCGGGGCTGCGCCGCTACAAGAACCCCCAGCTGCCGCGGGGGGTCGTGGGGCGCGGAACGAACATCGCCGACCAGTTCGTGCAGATCCGTCTCGGCGGCGACATGGCCCTGCTGCAGGCCGTCGCCAAGCGCGTGCTCGCGGCGGAGGACGCCGCGCCGGGCACGGTGCTCGATCACGCGTTCCTCGCCGAGCACACGGTCGGGCTCGAGGCGTTCCGCGAGCACATCGCCCGCGTCGACGACGACGAGGTGCTGCTCGCCACCGGCATCACGACGGCCGAGATCGACGAGCTGGCCGAGCGCTACATCGCCGCCGAGCGGGTCATCATCACCTGGGCGATGGGCATCACGCAGCACCGCAAGGCCGTCGACACCATCAAGGAGATCATCAACCTGCTGCTGCTGCGCGGCAACATCGGCAAGCCCGGTGCCGGCGCCTCGCCGATCCGCGGGCACAGCAACGTCCAGGGCGACCGCACGATGGGCATCTGGGAGCAGATGTCCGACACGTTCCTCGACGCGCTGCAGCGCGAGTTCCGCTTCGACCCGCCGCGTGAGCACGGCGTCGACGCGCTCAAGGGCATCAAGGCCATGCAGGAGGGGCGGATCCGGTTCTGGATGGGCATGGGCGGCAACCTCGTGGCCGCCATCTCGGACACGCAGCTGGCCGAGGCCGCCATGCGCGGCACCGACATGACCGTCCAGGTGTCGACGAAGCTCAACCGATCGCACGCCGTCGTGGGCGCCGAGGCGCTCATCCTGCCGACCCTCGGTCGCACCGAGATCGACGTGCAGAAGTCGGGGCCGCAGTTCGTCTCCGTCGAAGACACGGTCTGCTCGGTGCACGGCAGTCACGGTCAGGTGCCGCCGGTCGCCCCCGATCTGCTGTCCGAGGTGGCCATCGTCAGCAGACTCGCGCAGGCCACCCTCGGCGATCGCGCGGATCTCGACATCGACTGGCAGTCGTTCGAGGACGACTACGACACCCTGCGCGACCACATCAGCCGGGTCGTCCCGGGCTTCGAGCGGTACAGCGAGCGGGTGCGCAGCCGCGACGGGTTCGTCCTGCCCAACGGGCCCCGCGACTCGCGGACGTTCGACACCGCTGCGGGCAAGGCCATGATCACCGTGAACGAGCTCGAGCACGTCGAGCGGCCGGCCGGGCGCCTCCTGCTGCAGACCCTTCGCTCGCACGACCAGTACAACACGACGATCTACAGCCTGAACGACCGCTACCGCGGCATCAAGAAGGGACGCGAGGTCGTCTTCATCAACCCGGACGACCTCGCCGAGCTGGGTCTCGTCGACGGGCAGCGGGTCGACGTGTTCACCGAATGGACCGACGACGTCGAGCGCGTGCTGCGCGACTACCGGGTCGTGGCGTACCCGACGGCGCGCGGGTGCGCGGCGGCGTACTTCCCCGAGGCGAACGTGCTCGTGCCGCTCGACAGCGCGTCGATCGGCAGCAACACGCCGGTATCGAAGGCGGTGCTCGTGCGGGTGGTTCCGGCGGCGGTGCCCGCGACCGTCTAGCCGCGGCGGGCGGCGGCGCGCACGGCCTCGACGGCGGCGGTGACCCCACCGCTCCAGGGGGCGCCGTGGCCGGGGAGCACCCAGGTCGCGCCGGTCTCGACGAGCGCCGAGAGCGAGTCGAGGGCCTGCTCCGGCTCGTCGGTGAACGGCGCCGGCGCCGGACCGACCTCGCCGGTCAGCACGTGGCGGGTCGTCAGGGCGTCGCCCACGAACACGGCGTCGACGCCCGGCACGAACACCGCGATGCTGCCCTCGGAGTGACCGGGCATCGGGATGACCTGCGGCGAGCCCGGCAGGTCGAGCGTCTCGCCGCCGTGCAGCTCGACGACCTCGGTGAGCCAGTCCGTCTTCGCCCCGCCCTTCCGCAGCGTGTAGGCGAGGAACCCGAGCACCGCGCCGAGTCGCATCCGCTGCTTGGCGTTCTTCGGCTTGGCGCCGCCCGTCGCCCGGGCGACGTCTGCCGCGTGGATGAAGACGGGCACGCCGTGCTCGCGGCGGAGCCGTTCGGCGAAGCCGAGATGATCGCCGTCGCCGTGCGTCAGCACGACTCCCCTCACGTCGGCCGGCGTGCGACCGAGGGAGGCCAGCTCGGCGACCAGTTCGGCATGCAGACCGGGCAGCCCGGCGTCGATCACGGTGACGCCGTCGGGCGTCACGACGAGGTAGGCGGCGACGACGTCGCTGCCGATGCGGTGAAGCGAGGGGGTGAGTTCCATGATGGCTACTGTAGATAGCCATCATGGCTACTGTCAATAGCTATACTCGACGGATGCCGTCTCCTGAGCGCACCTCCCTCGACGCCATCGTCGCCGCCGCCCGCGAGCTGCTCGAGACCGACGGCCCCACCGGGCTCACCATGGCGGCGGTCGCCGCGCGGGTGGGCGTCCGCGCCCCCTCCCTCTACAAGCGCGTCGACAGCAGGGAGGCGCTGGTCCAGCTGGTCGCGGAGGCCACCCTCTCGGATCTGGCCGTCCACCTCGACGCGGCGGCGGGCGCCCGCCAGGTGCTCGACGGATTCCGCTCGTTCGCGCACGAGCGCCCGGCGGCGTTCCAGCTCGTCATGACGCCCGGCCCCGGCATGCCGCGAGCGCGAGCGGAGTTCGGGGCCGAGGCGAGCCGGGCCGCCCTCCGGGTCGGAGCGGAGCTCGCCGGCGCCGACAACGCCCTCGCGGCGGCCCGCACCCTCACGGCCTGGGTCGCCGGCTTCGTCGTGATGGAGCTGAACGGCGGGTTCCAGCTCGGCGGCGACGTCGACGACGCGTGGGAGTTCGGGACGGAACGGGTCATCGCGGCGCTCGCCGCGCCTCCTCGGCTCTGAGCACGCGACGCGCGGTGTGCTCAGGCGTCGAGAGGCAGGTGCGGGTACTCGGGCGACCGGCCCTGGAAGGTGAGGATCGCGTCGTTCACGACCCGCCCCTCCTCGATCTCGATGGCACGGCGGATCGTGTCGGACTCGCGCCATGACGACGCCCCCTCCATCACGGTGCGGAGGAACGGCATCAGCGCCTCGCTGATCTCCCACGTGGTCGAGTTCCACAGCAGCGACGGGCTGTGGTCGACGGCGTAGTAGTTCGTCGTCTCGCCGACCGTGATGAGCGGCTCGGCGAACGTGGTGGCGCGCGCCCACTCGAAGCCCATGCCCTCGTCGACCGAGACGTCGACGATGAGGCTGCCGGGGCGGAAGGACTCGAGGTCGCTGGTGCGCAGGTAGGTGAGGGGCGCGTTCGGGTCCTGCAGGGTGCAGTTGACGACGATGTCGTTCGCCGCCAGGAACGGCGCGAGGGCGACGGGGCCGTCGGGGGTGTTGACGGTGCTGGCGCCGGGGGTCTCGGGGTCGTGCTCGAACTGGTGGATGTCGACCGAGGGGATGGGCGAGCCGACGGCCGCGATGTTCCGGTTGGTCAGCACGCGGACGTCGTGGATGCCGTGGGCGTTCAGGGCGGTGACGGCGCCGCGGGCTGTGGCGCCGAAGCCGATCACGACGGCGGTCAGGCGGCGACCGTAGTCGCCGGTCGAACCGCAGAGCTGGAGCCCGTGCAGCACCGAGCAGTAGCCGGCGAGCTCGTTGTTCTTGTGGAAGACGTGCAGGGCGTAGCCGCCGTCGGGCTGCCAGTGGTTCATGGCCTCCCATGCGATGAGGGTGAGCTTCTTGTCGATGGCGAGCTGGGTGATCTCGCGATCCTGCACGCAGTGGGGCCAGCCCCAGAGCGTCTGCCCGTCGCGCAGCTCGGCGAGGTCGTCGGCCTGGGGCTTCGGCAGCAGCACGACGTCGCTGTCGGCGATGATCCGCTCACGGTCGGCCAGGGCCACGAGCGGCTCGAGGTCGGAGTCGGGGATGCCGAAGCGGAGGCCGTAGCCGCGCTCGAGGGTCATGCTGGCGCGCAGATCGGCGTCGATCCGCTCGAGGTGCGCGGGGTGGATCGGCAGGCGCCGCTCGTCGGGCTTGCGGGAGGTCGCGAGGACGCCGAGGCGCAGCAGTGCGGGGGCGGGCGTGATTCGGCTCATGCCTGACCTTAGACGAGGCCGGCTCAGGCCCGGGACCGGTGGTGCCGTGCGTGCACGTGCCACCATCGAGTCATGAGCCGAGAGACCGAGAGACCGGTGGCCGTGCGAGCCGTGGCGTTCATGGCTCGATCGTGGTGGGGCGGCCGGCCGCACCGCCGCGTCTCGTACGACGCCTGGTGGCCTGACGGTCGCATCGAGAACGGCGTCGGCCTCGCCTCGGTGCTGGACCTCCGCCACCCGGCCGACATCGCGGATGCCGAGAACGCCGTGCACAGCCGGTGCCCTGAGGTCGGGACGGGCGAGTGGTGCGACAGGTGGGGACGCGTGGTCGACGGGCCCGTCGACGGTTCGGCGGGGGTCTCGTCTTCGCGGCGCCAGCAGCGACCTCGTCGCCCGCGTCGCCTGATGAGCCAACGGCGCGAGTTCGACGCACCCCGGTACGACCCGACGAAACAGCCGAGCCGGACGGGCCGCCTGGTCGCAGGCCTTGTCGCTCTCGTCGTGGGCGTGGTGCTGCTGGTCACGACCTCGGGCGACGGGCCGCTCGCGCTCGTCGGCGTCCTGAGCGTCTTCTCCTCCGTGGGTCTGCTGGCCGGTCTCGTGCCGCGCCAGCGTCGGTGGTGGTGACGGCGATGATCAGGCCCGGGACCGGTGGCCCCGACACGTCTGCTCAGCCTCGGAGGACCTCTCCGCTCGACGAGACGCCACCGTAGGGCTTGGTCACGGCTTCGCCAGCTCGTCGGTGCTGACGGTGATGCCGGTCGGGTACTCGACCCAGAGGTCGCTGCCCTCGCGGAACAGCCGGGCGGCCGTCATGTCGCACTCCTGGAAGTCGCGACGCGACGTGGGTGACGCGCCCAGCGCTTCCCTCGCCTGTGACAACGGCACCGTCGGGTCACGCCGGGGCCGACATGACCTCGTACTCCGACTCTTCGCGCGAAAAGAGGAGCCACCGGGTCGGCGAGGCCACCTGACAGAAGTACCGGTAATCCTCGGTGAACACCACTGCCTCTCTTTGCATCTCTCACTTCAGCAGCCGTACGAACGGCACAAATTCCTTTTGTTGGCGTAAAGGTCACCAGTCGATGTCGAGGACTAATCGGCCTGGAGACTCGCTTACTGATCCCGACGTGCCGAAATCATGCCGGCAAGTGCTTAGACGTCCGGACATCAGCCTCGCGGGATCTCCTCGGTGGCACTCACGCTTCCGTATGGCCAGTTCACCCACGACTCCGTCTCAGCCTTCTCGAAGAGACGCCGGGATGTCGCGAAGAACTCCTGGAAGTCGCGGCGACCCGACTGCGTGACCCCGAGACGCGTTCGCAGTTCGCCGAGTCCTACCACGTGGTCGGACGAACCGGTCGAAGCGATGACATCGAACTCGTAGTCCCCCGACTTGAACACGAACCATCCGGTGGGGCTCGCAGTCATCCTGAAGAACTTCAGATAGTCGGGGCTCGGCTCGGTCAATTGAGATTCCAAGAGGACTGGTAATCTTGACGGTAATTCGGATAGTCGATCATCTGCGTTCGCTCCATGTCGTAGAAGTCACTTTGATCCAGTGGCTTCACCCAAGCAGGACGCAACTGCGGATCCGGGGCCCCGATGTCGACGAACGACCGCCCCTCAGCCTGCTGGTAGTTAATCCATTTCTTGTTGGCCCAGACGTGGACCTTATCGGTGGCATCGGGGAACAGCTTCGCTGGTCCGTCGTACGTCCAGTCTGGAAGGGCTTCATACGAGGCATAGCCATGTGTCTTGGCGTAGGGGTGCACGCGGTAGTCCATGCTCCGTCCCATGACGACCGTGTCTGCACCCGCATTCCGGGTGACCGAGTTCATCAGGCCCTCTCCGAGCTTGCGACCCGCCGCGCCGCCGACCAGACCGGTGACCGTGCCGGCGGCGGCGCTGCCGGCCGTCGCGGCGAGCGCACCGCTCACCGTGTGAGGACCCGGCCCGCTGTAGTAGCCGTAGGCGCCCTGGGCCGCGCCGCCGATGCCACCCGAGCTCGAGCCGGCGACCAGGGCCGCCTTCATGCCCGTCGCGCCGACCTTCGCGGCGATCGCCGCGCCGCCGAATCCTCCGAGGGCGCTGCTCATTATGACCTGCCCCACATCCACCTTGCCTGTCGTGGCTTTCTGGATGATGACATCGGCACCACCACTGATGAGCATCATGCCGATGGGCCCGCCGACGCCAGTCGCAATCATCAAGGCACCGCCCACCACCATGGCGCCGCCGACGATGTACTCCCAGTTGTCGGCGAGCTTCTGCCCGACCCAGGCGAGAGCCCCGCGCGACTCGGAGTCGTACGCCGTCAGCTCGGCGTCGGTCAGAGGTCGCAGACCCGTGGGGTCGATCGCGCCCAGCGGGTCGTTGCCCGCGTAGGCATAGGGATTGCCGTCCCACCCGGCGCCGAGCACCGGGGGCAGCGGGTCGGTCGACAGGAACCCTCTCGCGGCGGGGTCGTACGCCCTGGCGCCGAGCCATTCGAGTCCGGCGATGGTGAGTCCACCCGACGCGGTGATGCTCGGAGCGGAGAGCCCGCTGACGGCAGCGGCGCCATCCGGCCCCGCCGGTGCCCAGGGGTCCGCCTCGTCCGTCGTGCGAGCGCCGCGCCACGACGACGCCGCCCAGGAGCCGCCGACGCCGGTCAGACCACCGGGCACGCCGACGACCTGCCGGCCGCCGAGGCCGACGAGTCGCGGGAACGGCGACGCCGTGTCCCACCAGACCGACGCGTCGTCGACCTCGGCGAGCTCGCCCAGGGCGTCGACCCAGAGGCGGTGCGCGGCGACGACGCGCCCGCCGTCCCGCGACGTGACACCCGCGAGACCGCCGGTCGCGCCCCAGGCGTAGTCGATCTGCGTGCCGTCGCCGTGCTCGACGCGGACGCGGCGACCGAGGCCGTCGTACACGAACGCGGAGCGCGTGCCGTCCGAACCGAGCGTCTCCGCCAGCTGCCCCGCCGCGTCGTACCGGTACGACGTCGTCCCGACCGGCGAGCTCTCGCGGACGAGCCGCCCGCCCGCGTCGTACTCCCAGGTCGAACCGGTGCCGTCGTCGGTCGTGCTGGCGATCAGCTGCCCTGCGGCGTCACGCGTGAACCGCGTCACCGCGCCTCCGCGGTCGATCGAGGTGATCCGCCCGTCGTCGTCGCGGGTGATCTCGGTGGTGATGCCGTGAGCGGTGTGCGAGACGACCGCGCCGTCGCGGTACGACCAGACCCGCGCCTCCTCGGCGATCGTGACGGCGACGCACCGACCCGCCGCGTCACGGGTGAAGTCGGCTCGGCCCAGCGTCGGGTTCTCGAGGGCGACGATGCGACCGGCGGCGTCGTGCAGCCAGGTCGTCCGCACACCCGAGGCGTCGGTCTGGGCCAGGCGCTCGCCGTCGGCGCCGTACTCCCAGGTGAGCGCGTGCCCGTCGCGCGACCGCGACACGAGCAGACCACGGCGGTCCGAGCGCAGCTCGTGCTCGACGACCCGGCCGTCGGGGCGGGTGCTGTCCGAGACGACCACGCGGCGGTTCACCGGGTCGTGGGTGATGGAGGCGAGGAGGCGGCCGTCCAGATGACGCGCGACCTCGCGACCGGCGTCGTCGTGGCTCCAGGTCGTCACGTGGCCGTCGGGATCGATGCGCTCGATGCGTCGCCCCGCGGGGTCGTACCGCTGCGTGGTGGTGCGCCCGAGCGGGTCGGTGACCGACGCGGTCTGGTCGAGTGCGGTCCACTCGCGGGTGGTGACACCGCCCATCGGGTCGACGGTGCGGACGACGCGCCCGCGCTCGTCGTACTCGAACCGCGTCGTGCCGCCGACGCCGTTGACCGTGCGGATCAGCTGACCCGCGGCGTCGTAGGCGAAGCGGCGGGTGCCCTGCGCGGCGCCCTGCACGAACGTGACGCGACCGGCGGCGTCGTAGCCGAAGCGCGTCGTGCCGAGACCGGGCACGGACTGGGCCGAGACCCGCCCGCCGTCGTCGTACTCGATGCGCTCGACGTCGCCCGTCGGCAGACTGCGGCGCACCACGCGCTGGTCGGCGTCGTAGGTCAGCTCGGTCGTGCCGCCGAGGGGGTCGATGGTGCGCCAGGGCCGACCGCAGTCGTCGTACTCGAGCCGGGTGGTGGCCCCCGAGGGTGCGACGACGGCGACGACGCGCCCGGCGACGTCACGCTCGAGACGCGTGAGCCCGCCCTCGCCGTCGATCAGCTCGACGGGATTGCCCGCGGCGTCGTAGACGGTCAGCTCGACCGAACCGTCGGCCGACTCGCGGCGGATGGGTCGACCCAGCTCGTCGAGCCGCACGGTGACCGACCCGAACGCGTCGGTCACCGAGGCGACCCCCGCGGATCGGTCGCTCTCGCCGCCGGCCCGGACGCCCGTCGGATCGATCGTGGCCGTCAGGGTGCCGACGGCGTCGTACTCGCGGCGCCATTCGTGCCCGAGCGGGTCGGTGACGGTGGTCAGGCGGGACAGGGCGTCGTGCGCGAACGTCCACGCGTCGCCGCCGGGGAGGGTCGCCGCGGAGAGATTGCCGAGCTCGTCGAACGTGCGCTCGACGGCGCGGCCCAGCGGGTCGACGGTCCGCACGAGCTCGCCGTTCGGCGCGTACTCGAACGTGGTCCGCGCGCCGAGGGGGTCGACGACGGCCGTGGTGCGACCGGCGACGTCGTGCTCGACGGCCCAGACCGCGCCGTCCGGGTCGCGCCGCTCGACGAGCAGCCCCGCCGAGTCGTAGCGGTAGGCCGTCCGAGCGCCGAGGGGGCTGATCGCCGCCGTGGGCCGCCCGGCCTGATCGCGCTCGATGCGCGCCGTCTCGCCGCGCGTGTTGCGCGTCGCGACCAGGTCGCCGAAGGCGTCGTAGTCGAACTCGAGGCGGACCCCGACCGGGTCGACGACCGAGGCGAGCCGACCGCGCTGCCAGGCCAGCTCGGTCCGTCCGCCCAGCGCGTCGACGATGACCGAGGGGTTCCGTTCGACGTCGTCGGCGTACTCGTACGCGACGATCGCACCCGCCGCGGTCACGAAGGTCGTCACGCGATCGTGCTCGTCGTACCCGTAGGTCAGATCGGCGCCCTCGGGGGTGACCGTGCGGGTCCGCCGGCCCCGCTCGTCGTAACCGTGCACCGTGACGGAGCCGTCGCGCTCGGTGAACGAGACGAGGTTCCCGAAGGAGTCGTAGGCCATCGACTGCCGGCGGTCCTCGGTGTCGCGCACCCCGACGAGGCGGCCCTTGGCGTCGGCGATCCACGAGTTCGAGCGCGAGCCGTCCTCGTCCGAGACCGCCGTCACGCGCCCGGGCAGGTACGCGAAGCGGGTGCGGCGTCCGTGCTGGGTCACCTGCGTGACGACCCGCCCCTGGTCGTCGTACGTGTTCTCGGCCTCGACGACGCCGGCCGCCGAGACGACGGCCTCGATCAGGCCCTGGCTGTTCCAGCGGTAGGTGCGGCTGCCGATCGGCGAGACCACCTCGACGAGGCGACCCTCGTCGTAGACGTACTCGCACCTCCTGCCGTCCGACGCCGCCACGACCGCGACACGGCCGTCGACGTGCTCGACGTCGATGAACCGACCGAGGGAGTGCAGGAGGCGCGTCACCGGACCGTCGTCGTCGCGCCCCACCGAGATGGTCCGGCCCCGACCCGAACCCGAGCCGAGCCAGAGACCTGCGGCCGTGAAGGCCCACCAGCGCCCGCCGTTGTCGCGGACCACCAGGAATTCGTCGGCGCCCTCGCGGGCGGACGTCAGCTCGCCGTGACCGGGTGCCACCGTCTCGCGGGCGAGCCACAGGCTCTCGCCGACGGCCCGGTCGAAGCCGGCACCGGCCCGCGGGAAGTCGACGGCGCGACCGTCCTCCCTGACCCAGCGCGCGCCCTCGTCGGAGAGCACGAGGGTCTGGTCGAGCACGGACGACCAGCCGACGCCGAAGACGCCCGCTTCGGCGTGGCCCGACGGCAGCGAGTTGTACATGCGGTCGAGGGCCAGCGGGTCGGCCCCGGGGAACGCGAGGTCGGTCTCGGGCTCGATGAAGTTGCCGGTCGCCGTGTTGACCGGGTCGTTGGCGTACCCGCTGGTGGGGACGGCGCCTGCAGCCGTCGGCGGGTCGATGGTGAGCGCCGAGCGGGTGGCCGAGAC
>Ga0265780_10004871_pt1 | contig 17173 bp, 21 predicted proteins | sample P1T30metagenome_FD_192432 | JGI IMG/M metagenome (GOLD analysis project Ga0265780, IMG submission 192432) | Plant litter microbial communities from East Loma Ridge, Irvine, California - P1 T30 | ecosystem: Environmental > Terrestrial > Plant litter > Unclassified | place: USA: California...
TAAAGCCCGGGGCGGACCGCCCCTTCGTCATCGTCGATGCCGCGATGAACGACCTGGCTCGACCAGCGCTGTACGATGCCTTCCACCGCTTCGAAGCCGTCGCGCCGGACGGCGAACGCATGGTCGCGAACATTGCCGGACCGATCTGCGAAAGCGGCGACGTGTTCGCGCTCGCCCGCGATATCGACCGGGTTCGCCGCGGCGATCTCGCTGTCTTCCATGCGACCGGCGCGTACGGGGCGGCGATGGCGTCGAGCTACAATTGCCGCCCGCTCAGCCCACAGGTCCTGGTCGACGGCGACCATTTCGAGATCGTCGCCGACCGCTTCCTGCCGGAAGAGTTCGCAGCGTAGATCGCATTGAGTCCGAACGGGAAGAGGGCAAGCTGCGGCACCGTGACGCTGCGACGGTAACGATCGCCGCGCTGGCCACGGAACGTCGTGGCTGCTGCTTCGCTGTGATGTCAGCGGGCGGCGTGCCCGGGGATGAGGACGGCGAGCATGACCCAGAAACCGAGCGATGCGATCACGGACGAACGTCGCGGTGGCCTGTCCCGTCCGGCTGCGCTGGCGGTGGTCGTGGCGGTGCTCGGCGCGAGCGCGGTGCTCGGGCGCCGCAACGCGCCCGACCCGTCGCATCCCGGTATTCGCCGCTGGTACAAACGGCTCGACAAACCTGCCTATACGCCGCCCGATGCGGCGTTCGGCGCGGTATGGCCGGTGCTCGAAACCGGCCTCGCGGTCGGCGGCTATCGGTTGTTGCGCCGCCCCGCCGACGCGCCGCGCAACCTCGCGGTCGGACTTTGGTTGCTAAATACGGGGATGGTCGGCGGCTGGACCGAGTTGTTCTTCCGTCGCAAGGCGCTCGGCCCCAGCGCGGTCGCATCGGGCGCCATGATCGCCAGCGGTGCCGGCTATGTCGCGGCCGCGGCCAAGGTCGATCGTACCGCGGCGGCCACTGCGGTCCCGTTCGTAGCCTGGCTGGGTTTCGCGACTCTGCTTGCCGAGCGCATCTGGGAGCGGAACCGGTCCGACGGCCCGGGCAAGGCATGACCCGGCTGACGGTCTGGCACGATGGCGGATGTCCGCTATGCCGACGCGAGATCGCGCTGATGCGCCGCCTCGATCGCCGCGGCGCGATCGATTTCGTCGATGCCAGCAACGGCGAAACGAGCTGTCCGATCGATCGAGCTGCGATGCTGGCACGGTTCCATGCGCGCGAAGAGGACCGGATGCTGTCCGGCGCCGCGGCCTTCGCAGCGATGTGGCGCGCCATCCCGCTGCTGCGACCGTTGGGGTTGGCAGCGCGCAACCCGGTCGTCCTGGCTGGCCTCGAACGGGTGTATCGGGCGTTCCTCCGCGTCCGGCCTCGCCTCCAGTCTTTCGCCCGGAAGGTGGATCGCACCGCATGAGGCCGGTCGTTCCCGATACCGCGCGACCGGGCCAGGAAAGCGTCTGGGATTATCCGCGTCCGGCGATCGCGCAGCGCAGCGATCGTCATGTCCTGATCGAGCACCGCGGGGTGACGCTCGCCGACACGCGGCACAGCGTCCGCACGATCGAGACGAGCCATCCGCCGAGCTATTACATCCCGCCCTCCGATATCCCGATGTCGGCGCTCCGGCGTTCCACGCGGCAATCCTTCTGCGAATGGAAGGGCAACGCGGCCTATTACGATGTCGAGATTGCGGGCAATGTCCTGCGCGATGTTGCCTGGAACTATCCGTCGCCGACGCCCGCGTTTGCCGCCCTGCGCGACCACATAGCGTTCTATGCAGGCCCGTTCGACGGGTGCTTCGTCGATGGCAACCGCGTCATTCCACAGCCCGGCGAGTTTTACGGCGGCTGGATCACCGCCGATCTCGCCGGACCGTTCAAGGGCGTGCCCGGTAGCCGCTACTGGTAGGTCGGCGCACGACGACTCTTATGCGCTCGGCCGCCAATATGGGCGTACTCAGTTCATCGCATTTCGATGTTGTTTACACCTTTGGCACAGCCGGACGCGTTAGAGGGGTGTGCCGGCTCGCCATCAACCTTTGGCTCGTCACCAAGGCGGGTCGGCACACCCTGTTCAAGATCCCCGAGCCGGATCAACGCGTTACGAAGCTTCCGCGATCAGCTTTGCGGCGGCGGGCGTGTTCCATTCATACCCGCCGGTCATCCGCCACACTTCCTTGCCCGCCGAATCGTACAGGATCGTGGTCGGAAGGTTCGCCTGGTAGGCGAGGCTGAGACCGAGTTTCGGATCGAGATACGGCTTGAGCGTCGTGAACTTCTTCTCGGCGAAGAACGGCGTCACCTTCTCCGCGCCCTGCATGTCCTGGCTGACCGCGATCACCTGAACCTTGCCCTCCATCGACTTGGCGGCGGCGTCGAGTGTCGGCATCTCGGCAACGCACGGCGCGCACCAGGTCGCCCACATGTTGAGCAGCAACGGCTTGCCCTTGAACGAGGCGAGCGTGACGGACTTGCCGTCTGGCGCGGTGAAGGCGACCGTCGGGCCGGTCTCGCCCTTGTGGCTGCGGTCGAGCTTTTCGGTACTGGCGGCAGGGCCGGTGGCTTCGTCCGGCGTGGGGCCGGACGCGACCTCGTCGGCGGACACGGTGTTCGCGGCGACGACGTTTGCTTGCTCCGGCGCGGGCGATTTCCTATCGCAGCCGGCGACCAGCAGGCCCATTCCCACAAGACAGACGATTGGGCGCGAAGTGAACACAGGACGCAAGACCATGGACGGTTCCAATTCGATGTGGGGTGGGCGGTTCGCCGAAGGGCCGGCAGCGGTCATGCGCGAGATAAACGCCTCCATTCCCTTCGACAAGCGGCTCTGGCAGCAGGATATTGCCGGATCGAAGGCGCATGTCGCGATGCTCGGCAAGCAGGGCATCGTTTCGGCCGAGGACGCGGCGACGATCTCGGCAGGCCTTGACACGGTGGCGGCGCATTATGCCGAGCACGGCGTCGCGGAGGATCTGGTCCTTGAGGATATCCACATGCAGACCGAGGCGCGGCTGGCCGATGCGATCGGGCCGGTTGCGGGGCGGCTGCACACCGCGCGCTCGCGCAACGATCAGGTCGCGACCGATTTTCGGCTGTGGGTGCGCGATGCGATCGACCAGGCGCTGGCGGCGCTCGCCGGGTTCCAGGCGGCGCTTCTCGCGCGGGCTGAAGAGCATGCGGCGAGCGTTATGCCGGGCTTTACGCACTTGCAGTCGGCGCAGCCGGTGACGCTGGGGCATCACCTGATGGCGTATCACGCGATGATCTCGCGCGACGTCGGCCGGTTTGCGGATGCGCGAGCAAGGATGAACCGGTCGCCGCTCGGGTCGGCCGCGCTTGCCGGGACGGGCTTCCCGATCGACCGCGCGATGACCGCCGAGGCGCTCGGGTTCGACGGGCCGATGACCAATTCGCTCGACGGCGTCAGCGACCGCGATTTCGCGATCGAGTATCTCACCGCCGCGACGCAGACCTCGCTCCACCTCTCGCGACTCGCCGAGGAGTTCGTGCTGTGGGCGTCGCAGCCGTTCGGCTTCGTCGCGCTTAGCGATCAATGGTCAACGGGCAGCTCGATCATGCCACAGAAGCGCAATCCCGATGCGGCCGAGCTGGTGCGCGGGCATGCCGGGCGCATCCTCGGGTGCATGACCGCGCTGATGGTGACGATGAAGGGGCTGCCGCTCGCCTATTCGAAGGACATGCAGGACGACAAGCCGCCGGTGTTCGAGGCACACGACCTGCTCGCGCTGTCGATCGCGGCGATGACCGGGATGGTCGAGAGCGCGACGTTCCGCACCGATCGGATGCGCGGGCTGGCCGAGAGCGGCTTTGCGACCGCGACCGATCTGGCCGACTGGCTAGTGCGCGAGGCTGGGTTGCCGTTCCGTGAGGCGCATCATGTGACGGGTCGCGCGGTCAAACTGGCCGAGGAGCGCAAAGTCGCGCTCGATGCGCTGCCGATCGAGGACCTGAAGGCAATCGATGCGCGGATCGACGAACGCGTGTACGGCGTGCTCTCGGTCGATGCGTCGGTCGCCAGCCGGACCAGCTTCGGCGGCACTGCGCCCGACAATGTGCGCGCTGCGATCCGTGCAGCTCGGGGGGAAACGGCATGAAACGGCTTTTTGGCATCGTGGGTTTGGCACTCGCCCTATCGGGCTGCGGCGCCGCGGACGGGCTTGTTCCGGCGGAGGGTAAGACGCTCCCGATCGCGCCTTACGGCGCGAAAACGCCGCCGACTCCCGAGCAGTTGCTGACCCCCACCACGCAGCAACGCCCGCAGCGCAGCGACGAGCTGCTCACCACGTCCCAGCCGCGCCGCAGCGACGAGTTCGACCTGCCGCCGCCGAATTGAAGACCTGAATCATGGATCACTTCGCCTATCGTGACGGTGTCATGCACGCCGAGGACGTCGCCCTGCCGGCGATCGCCGAGGCCGTCGGCACGCCCGTCTACGTCTATTCGACCGCCACCTTCCGCCGTCACGCACAAGTGTTTCGCGACGCGCTGAAGGGCGCCGGGCGCGTCCATCTGGCCTATGCGATCAAGGCGAACCCCAACGTCGCTGTGCTGCGCGTTCTCGCCGACGAGGGATACGGCGCCGACGTCGTCTCCGCGGGCGAGATGCAGCGCGCGCTGGCGGCGGGTATTCCGGCGTCGGACATCGTGTTCTCGGGCGTCGGCAAGACGCGGCGCGAACTGGCGCAGGCGCTCGACGCCGGGATCGGCCAGTTCAATCTGGAGCTGGAGGAGGAGGGCGAAGTCCTTGCCGCGCTCGCCCATGCGCGCGGCGAACGCGCGCCGGCGGTGCTGCGCGTGAACCCCGACGTCGATGCCGGCACGCACGCGAAAATCTCAACCGGGCGCAAGGAGAACAAGTTCGGCGTCGCGATCGACCAGGCTGTGGCGATGTTCGACCGCCTGTCGAAGCATGACGGCCTCGACCTGCGCGGCGTCGCGATCCACATCGGCAGCCAGCTCGCCGACCTCGCGCCGCTCGAGGCCGCCTATGCACGGATCGGCGAGCTGGTCGCGGAACTGCGCGCGGCGGGGCACACGATCAGCCGCGTCGATCTCGGCGGGGGTCTCGGCGTACCGTACAAGCCCGACGACGTGCTGCCGAGCCCCGCCGACTATGGCGCGATGGTCGCCCGCGCGACCGCCGACTGGGACGTCGAACTCATGTTCGAACCCGGTCGCGTGATCGCAGGCAATGCCGGTGTGCTTCTGACCGAAGTAATCTGGGTAAAGCCGGGCGTCGTGAACCCGTACGTGATCGTCGATGCGGCGATGAACGACCTCGCGCGCGTCGCGATGTACGACGCGTATCACGACTTTGTCGCGGTCGAGCCGAGCGGCGATCGGATGACCGCCAACATCGCCGGACCGGTGTGCGAGACCGGCGACACCTTCGCGATGGGCCGCGATATCGACGCGGTGAAGTCGGGCGATCTCGGCATCTTCCGCACCGCCGGCGCGTACGGGGCGACGATGGCCTCGACCTACAACAGCCGCGCTTTGGTGCCCGAGGTGCTGGTCGACGGCGACCGGTTCGCGGTGGTCGCCGACCGCATCCACCCCGAGACGATCCTGGCCGCCGAGCGCGTGCCGGAATGGCTCAAGCGGTGATACTCCAGAGCCTGCCGCTGTTCGTGAGGCTGGCAGGGCGCCCGGTCATTCTGCTGGGCGAGGGCGAGGCGGCGGATGCGAAGCGGCGGTTGCTCGATCGTGCGGGGGCGGACGTCGTCGGCGAGGATGCTAGCGCTTCGCTCGCGATCGTCGCGATCGACGACGAGGAGGAAGCGCTGGCCGCGGTCGCGCGGCTTAAGGCGCGCGGCATCCTGGTCAACGCGGTCGATCGTTCGGCGCTGTGTGACTTCACGCTGCCCGCCATCGTCGATCGCGCGCCGGTGCTCATCGCGATCGGCACCAGCGGCGTGTCGGCCGGCTTGGCGGCGGCGTTGCGGCAGCGACTGGAGGCACTGATCCCCGCCGATCTCGGCAAGCTCGCGCTGGCGTTGCAGGCCGCGCGGGGGGCCTTGCGAAAGCGCTGGCCCGATATGGGGGAGCGTCGCCGGGCACTCGCCACGGCGATGGGGGCGGGCGGTCTGCTCGATCCGCTGTCGCCGACACACGATGTGGAGGCATGGCTGGCCCCGACAGCCGAGCCCGCTGCAAAGCGCGACGTGGCTATAACGCTCGTTCTGCTGTCCGACGATCCCGAGGACCTGACGCTCCGCCAGGCGCGCGCGCTCGCCAGCGCCGACCGGGTCTATCACGGCGCTGATGCCCCTGCGGCGATCCTCGACCGCGCCCGCGCTGATGCTGCACGACTGTGCGAGGCGATGCCCGTCAATCCCGGCACCGGCCTGTCGGTCGAAGTCGAGATGGCACGATGAGCGGTTTCGCATTCCGGATCGTCGATGGGAAAGCGACCCGCGTCGACGTCAAGGAAGCGCTCACCTGCACCGCCGACCTCGTCTGGGTGCATTTGTCGACCACCGCCGAACATGCACAGACATGGCTGCGCGACGAGGCCAAGCTGCTCGACTATGTCGTCGATGCGCTTACCGCGACCGAGACCCGGCCGCGCTGCGAGGCAGTTGGCGATGGCGCGTTCCTCAATTTGCGCGGGCGATCGAAGGAGGAGCTCGACACGTCCGATTTGCTCGCGTCGGTGCGGATCTGGGCGGTGAAGGGCCGCGTCTATTCGGTCACGCGGAAGCCGCTGATCGCGGTCGCCGAGGTAGAGAAGATGGTCGAACGCCACGAGGTGCGCGATCCAGGCGACCTGATCGCCGCGTTCGCCACCGCGATCACCACCGATCTCGATCCCGACGTGGCCACGCTCGGCGACGAACTCGACGATTGCGAGGAACAGCTCGACGCCAACCGCGTGTTCGAACTGCGCCGCGCGGTCAGCAAGGTGCGCGTCGCGGCGATCGGCTACAAACGCTTCCTCAGTCCGCAACGCGCCGCGCTCGAGAAGCTCGCCGCGCTACCCGGCGACTGGCTCGCTGACGACGATCGGCTGCATCTGGCGGCGGCGGCGGACCGCGCCGCGCGGATGGCGGAGGAGCTGGAATCGATCCGCGAACGCTCGGCGCTGATCCACGAGACGCTGACGGATCTGCGCGCCGAACAGATCGACAACCGCTCGCTGATCATTTCGATCGCCGCGATGGTGTTCCTGCCGCTGACGTTCCTGACCGGTCTGTACGGCATGAACGTCAAGGGTCTGCCCTATGCCGAGGAGCCGTGGGCATTCGATGCGATCGCCGGAGCGTGCGTGCTGATCGCGGTTGGTGTCGTGGCCTATTTCGCCATGCGACACTGGTTCAAGCGGTAGCGTTTATGCGGCGCTGGCGGTCCGCCACGCCTGCGCGATCTCGTCGAGCATGTCGGCAGAGTCGCGGAATGGCTGTGGGTCGTGGCCGAGCGAGGCGTTGATCACGGTTTTCCGCGCGCCGCCATATAGTCGCGCGAGCGTTTCCGAGACTTGCCCGCCTTTCTCGAAGTCGAGCCCGGCTTCGAGCGCGAACAGGATCGCGGTGGCGCGCGTGATCCGCTCGCTCTTGATCGCGAACTTGCGCTTTTCGCAGGCCCAGGCGGCAGCGCGCAGGGCGGCGACCAGTTCCTTGTAGAGCAATTGGACGAGCGCAGGGCCGTCGGCGGTAGCGGTCTGGCCGACCGCGTCGATCTGGCGATAGGTCGCGAACGGGTCGCGCATCAACGTGCTGGCGTAGGTCACGAATCCTTGTTCCACGCGGCAATCTGGTTGGTGAGGAAGGTCTGCGTCGATTTATACGCCGACACGCGCGAATTCATGCTGGCATATTGCTGCGTCAGGCGCGTGGTCAACTGCGCGGACTGGTCGGTGACCTTGTCCTGCTGCTTGGCGACATCGGCCTCCGCCGCGGTGTAGCGCACGGTCGATGCGCCGAGACCGGTCACCGTGCTGGTCGCGCTGGTGGTCAACGCCGTCAGCGTCGCGGACAGGCCGAGCGCATTGGTGCCGGACGGAGCGAACATCGCCTCGATCGTGTCGGGGTTCGCCGCAAGCTGCTTGGCGAGCAGCGCGGAATCGACCCGCAGCGTCCCGTCGGTGTTGGTGGCGACGCCGATCTCCGACAGCGATCGCGGAAGCCCGGCGATCGCGCCACCGACCAGTGGCTTTGATACCAGGGCCTGCAGCGACCGCAGCAGCGATTTCGCGGCGGGATCCGCACGAAGGTTGCCGGTGATCGGATCGGTCTGTTCGGTGATCGTCTTCAGGACCTCGTTATAGGTCGTGACGACATCGTTGACCGCTTGCGTCAGCGCGTCGGTCGGGGGCGTGCTGGTGAGAGAAACGGGGACGGTGGATATGCCGTTGAGCTGGAGCGTCACGCCGGTCACCAGGTCGCTGACGGTGTTGCTCGGGCGCTCGACGGCGATCCCGTCGACGGTCAGCTGCGCGTTCTGCGCGGTGGAGACGAGGCTGGTCTTCGTCGCCGTGCTGCCGCCGATGTCGAGCGCGTCGCCCTTCTCTCCCTTAAGCGTGAAGGCGTTGGCGCTGCCGGTCGCGCCCTTGACCGAGAGATACGCGCCGCCGTTCGCGTCGGTCACGACCGAGGCGGTGACGCCGGTCTTAGACGCGTTGATACCTGCGGCGACCGCGTCGATGCTGCCGTCGCCGACGTCGATCTTGGTGTCTTTGCCGCCGATGGTCAGCGTCAGCGCGCCGGTGCCAAGCGATGTCGCGCGATCCTTGGCGGCGACGGCGGTCGTCGTCCGCGCGACCTGCCCGGTGGCGAGGCGCGTCACCGTGATGCTCGACGACAGCCCCGACAATTTTGCGCCCGACGCTGCGGTGGCAGTCAGGACGGCGGCATTCGAACTGGCCGGCTGAGTCTGCAAGCTGCCGCCCTTCACCAGATTGGCGAGCGCGGTCGAAAAGCCGGTCATCGTGCTCTTGAGCGTGCTCACGCCTGAAATCTGCGCGGTGATCGTGTCGGATTTGGTCTTCAATGCGGCAGTGCGTGCGGCGAACTGCGCGGAGACGAGCGAGGTGACCAACGTGCCGGTATCGACGCCGGAGCCCGCGCTCAGCCCCTTCAGCAGTGCCTGCGTCGCGTCGTTGACGGCACTTTGCGCGGTAGGCGTGGGTGTCGGCGTCGGCGTGGCAGTCGTGCTGGTGGTCGAAGTTACCATCGTGAAATCCCTGCACGTGCGCGCTCGTCTGTTAGAACGGCCATGCGGCGCGAATGTTTAGGCCTGTTTCATGCCGTTTTCGTCGAACCGCGCATCCTTCGGCACGGTCACGAACGGCTGGACTCCCGGCGTGGTCCCACCTGCCGCCGCGTTGAGCCCGAACACGAACGCCAGCACGGTCGCGATCGCGGTGTAGAGGTCGTCGCGGACCTCCTGCCCCTCCTTGCTGGTGTAATAAACGGCACGGGCGAGCGTCGGATATTCGAGGATCGGCACGCGGTCTTCGCCAGCCAGTTCGCGGATCGCCAGCGCGGTCGCGCCGCGACCCTTGGCGACCACCACCGGCACCTGATCCCTGCCGCGATCGTAGCGCAGCGCCACGGCGAAGTGCGTCGGGTTGGTCAGCACGACATGCGCCTCCGCGACCGATTTCCGCAGGCCACCGCTGGCCATCGCGCGCATCTTCGCGCGCATCTGGCCCTTCGCCTCGCCATTGCCCTCGGTCGACTTGTGCTCGTCCTTCACCTCCTGCTTCGACATCCGCATCTTGCCGAGACGCCGGATGATCTGGATCGGCAGGTCGATCCCGGCGATCGCGCACAGCCCGAACGCCATCGCGATCAGGATGCCCTTGAAGATCCCACCGAGCGTCGACAGCGCCTGGTTGAGATCGGCCGACGAGGCGAGGCCCATCGTCGAATGCGCCGCGTTCCACAGCATCCAGCCGCCGATCGTGCCGAGCAGGATCACCTTCAGCAGCGACTTGCCGAGTTCGATCCAGCCGTTCGCGCCGAAGATGCGCTTGAGTCCAGCCGCTGGATCGACGCGGCTGTATTTGGGTGCGAGCAGACCGCCGTTGAAGCCCAGCGAACCGAGCCCTGCCTGGCTCAAGATCGCGGCGCCGATGCTGACGATGAACAGGGTTATGAGCGATGGCGCGAGCTTGCCGCCGGCTTTCATCAGCGGACGCCAGGGGGAGAAGTCCTCGACATCGGCGTGCGTGAACTGGAAGCTCGAACTCATGATCGCCTTGCACGCCGAGATCAGCGTCGGGCCGGCGTAGATTAGCCAGGCGACCCCGGCGAGCATGCTCAGCGCGGTCGCGAAATCGCGCGATTTAAGGATGTCGCCCTTCTCGACCGCATCCTTCTTGCGCTTGGCGGTTGGTGCTTCGGTTTTTTCGCCCGAATCCTCCGACATCAGCCGAGTGCCAGGTTTTCGGTGGCGGCGAGGCCTTCGCGGACGATGACGAGCATGTAGTCGCCCATCGTCGGGAACGCGATCGCGAGCGTGACGACGCCGACCGCGAGGCTGGCGGGGAGGCCGACCGCGAACAGGTTGAGCGATGGCGCAGCGCGGCTCAGCATGCCGACGACGATGTTGAGGCAGAGCAGCAGGAAACCCACTGGCAACGCGAGCAGCAGCCCGGCGAGGAACGCATAGCCGCCAAAGAACGCGATCGCCTTAAGCCGTTCGACGCCGATCCACGCGGCGCCGGGGGGGAGCACGTCGTAGCTCTTCACCAGCAGGTCGATCAGGATCAGGTGCCCGTCGACCGACAGGAACAGCAGCGTCAGCATGATCGAGAAGAACTGGCCGAGGGCAGGGGACGTCTTGCCGTTCTGCGGGTCGATCGAGGAGGCGAATCCGAGCCCCATCGCGCCGCCGATCACTTCGGCCGCGATCATCGGTGCGGCGAACGCGATCTGAAGGACGAAGCCTAGCGCGAGGCCGACCAGCGCTTCCGCGGCGGCGGAAAGGATCGTGGAGACCGCAAAGATGTTCTGCGGCGGGACGATCGGATGCGCGGCAAGCACGAGGAACCCGATCGCGCCCGACAGCGTGACGCGCACGGTGAGCGGGACCGAGACGGAGCCGAACACCGGCGCCGCGATGAACGTCGCACCAATGCGGATCATCACGAACACGAGCGCCCAGAGCTGTGGCTCGATGCTGAGCCCGAAGCCTAGCACTGTAAAATCCCCCTCCCGCTTGCGGGAGGGGTCAGGGGAGGGCGCGACGTACGTACCGGCGTCCGGTCGGTGGGGCACACCCCTCCCCCGACCCCTCCCGCAAGCGGGAGGGGAGCAACAAGTGCGCTCATTTTACGAGATCCGGAATGCGCTCGAAGATCCCGATCGTGAAATCGCTCAGCAAGCCCAGAATCAGGCTCCCGAAGATCAGGATCGACACAGCGACCACCACCAGCTTGGGCACGAACGACAGCGTCTGCTCGTTGATCGATGTCGCCGCCTGAATCATCCCCAGGATCAGCCCCGCCAGAAGCGCCGGGATCAGGATCGGCGCGCTGGCGAGCGCCAGCACCCACATCGTCTGGTTGGCGACGGTCAGGAAATATTGCGCGTCCATGCTCTCAAGTCGCGAACGAGTTGGCGAGGCTGCCCATCGTCAGCGCCCAGCCATCGACCAGTACGAACAGCAACAGCTTGAACGGCATCGAGATGATCGTTGGACTGAGCATCGCCATGCCGAGCGACATCAGCACAGTCGCAACGACGAGATCGATGACGATGAACGGCAGGAAGATCAGGAAACCGATCTGGAAAGCGGTCTTAAGCTCGGACGTGACGAACGCGGGAAGCAGCACCGAGAACGGGATATCGGTAGGGGTCGCGTACGGGCCGGACTTGGCGATCTGCGCGAACATCGTGACGTCCTTGATCCGGGTCTGCTTGACCATGAACGCGTGCAGCGGGACGCCGGCGGTCGTGATCATCTGCGTGCCGGCGAGCTGTCCGGCAGCATAGGGCTGGATCGCGGTCGTGTTGATCTGGCTGATCGTCGGCGCCATGATGAAGAAACTGAGGAACAGCGACAGCCCGAGCAGCACCTGGTTCGGCGGCGTCTGCTGAAGCCCGAGCGCCTGGCGCAGGATCGCGAGCACGATGATGATCCGCGTGAAGCTGGTCATCATCAGCACGATCCCCGGCAGGATCGTGAGCAGCCCCATGATGATGAGGACTTGCAGCGACAGCGACAGCGAGCCGCTCTGCCCGGTATTGCCCGCCGCCTGGCCGCCAAGCTGGCCGAGCGCGCGATCGACCGCGTCGCCGACGGCGGGGTTGGTCGGGGCGGGGACGCCTTGCGCGAAGGCGGGCATCGCGAGGAAGAGGGCTAGTAGAATGGCGAGGCCTATCCACAGCCACGCGTTCGCGCGCCTGGCTCCTGGATCCCCGCGTACGCGGGAAAACGGCTTGGCGGAGGATGCGGCGAACAGGGCAGGGCCCGAGCCCTTCCGCGTCACCGTCGGACGAGCGACCGCGCTCATGCGTCGACCTTGTCGATCAGGTGCACGCCGCCACGGCCGACCGAGACGAGCAGCCGGCGGCCCTCGAAATCGATCACCGCGAGGCGCAGGCCCGGCGAGATCATCATCGTTTCCTTGACGCCGATCAGCCGCGTGGAGGGCTTGCCCGGGATCCGGCTCTCGAACTTGCGCCACAGGTACAGGCAGCCGAACATCAGGCCGCACACGAGTGGCAGCAGGATCACGAGCTTGAGGATATAGGTCCAGAGCATCGGATCAGCCGCGCTTGTCGGGCGACACGAGCTCGGTCATCCGCACGCCGAAGCGTTCGCCGACCGTGACGACTTCGCCGCGGCCGATCAGGGTGCCGTTGACGAAGACGTCGAGCAATTCGTTGGCCTGGCGATCAAGTTCTATCACGCTCGACTCGCCGAGCGCCAATAACTCGCGCAACGTCAGGCTGGTCGAGCCGATCTCGACGGTCAGCTTGACGTCGACATCCTGGAGCAGCCGGAAATTGGCGGCGACGGCAGCATCTACGGGGAAGCCTCCGGTCATGTCGTTCATGCTGCAAATCCTTCGTCGAAACTTGTAATCGAGGTGAGCTGGATGGCGGCGAAGCCGTTAGACGTGCCGACCGTGCCGCAGCCGAGCCGGTTGTTGCCGACCATCACCGGCACGTCGCCCGAGATGGTGATCGGGATCACGTCGCCCGGTTTCAGGTCCATCAGCATCGTCAGCTTGACGACCGGCTCGGCGAGCACCGAGCGGATTGGGAAGCGCACGTTCATCGCGGCCCGCGTCAGCTCGGTGCGCCAGGCCGGATCGGGCTCGGCCGACTTGCCGACGACCTTGGCGGTCAGCGACGGCGCATGCGGTTTCAGCGCGGAGACGGGGTAGACGAGGTCAAGAAACACGGGTTTCGCGGCGCCCGCAGCGATGCCGAAGCGCGTGACGATCATCGCGTCCTCACCGTCGAGATCGGCGATCATCGCCGGGTTCACCTCGACGCGGGTCGGCAGGAAGTCGAACCGCGCCATCGGCTCCCACGCGGTCTTCAGCGGCGCGGCGATCATCTGGCCGATCCGCGCGACCATCGCCTCGGCGGCCGGCGAGAACTCCGTTGGCAGCGTGTGCGGCGCGGCACCGGTGCCGCCGAAGAACATGTCGAGCATCTCGAGTACGAACTTGCCGTCCATGATGCACAGCGCCTGCGCCATCCCCGGCGTCATGATCAGCGGCAACCACGCGGTCAGCGCATCGCTGCGTTCCGCCCGGTAATCGGTGAAGCGCTGGACCACCAGCGGCTCGGCCCAGCAGCGCACTTCCTGGCGCAGCAACGGCTCGAACACGCCGCGCAAACCGCGCGCGAACCGCGCCGACAAATGCTGGAGCGAGTGCAGGTCGCCGAACGGATTGAGCTTGGCCCCGCCGAGCACGCCCTGATGCAGCACGCCCTCCTTGGGCGCGCCGGAGCGGTCCCGGTCGCGTCGCTCGCGCGTCTTTGCTGAGGCCTCGTTAACCATGACTCACTGAACGACGAAACTGGTAAAGTAAACGTTACCGATGCCGCCGAATCCTTCCTTCTGCTTGAGCGTATCGTTGATCGCTTTGGCGAGGCGGACCTGCAGCTGGCGCTTGCCGTCGCTGCTCATCACCTGCTCCTCGGTGGTGTCGCCGAGCGCCATCAGGATCGCCGAGCGGACCGCGATATCGTTGGTTTTCAGGTTGGTGATGACGGTGTCGTCGTACGGCGTGGAGACCGCGACGCCGACCTGGACGAAGTGCACCGAGTCCTGGAGATTCGAGGTGAAATCCTTCTCCAGCGGGTAGTAGGTGGAGGCGTATTTGTCGCCGCCCTGCCCTGCGGGGGGCTTCATCCCGTGGTTTTCGGGCGCGGCTTCCTCGCCGCCGTGACCGCCGCCTTCGCCGCCTTCGGACGCATGCTTCTGCTCGCTCTTGGGGACGAGCTTGGGCTTGCCATCCTCGGCTTCGGCTGCGTGACCGCCGCCGCCGATCAGCCCGGCACTGGAGGCATAGACGCCTGCGCCGACACCACCGCCGACCAGCACCAGCAGCGCGACGCCGCCGATCAGGATCGTCTTCATCTTGCCCTTTTTCTTCGGGGCGGCGTCGGGCGTTTCTTTTGTGTCGCTCATGATTTCAGGGTCCTTCGGTTCAAGCGATTCGGATGTCGTCGGGCGTGTTCGCGATCACGGTCGAGACCGGCGCGGGGCGATTCGGGGTTTGTGGCGCCGCGGGTGCGCGCTGCTGCTGGTCTGCGCCGCTGTCGCCGAGCGATCCTTGCGAAAGCTTCAACCCGCGCGCCTCGGCGAGTTCGGCGAGCCGTGGCTGCGCGTCCGCCAGCAACGTCCGCGTCGCGGCCTGCTCGGCATTGAAGTGAACGCGCACCGTATCGCCGTCGGTCTTCACCGAAACGTCGATCGCGCCAAGTGCATCGGGGACGAGGCGGATGCGCGTGTCGACCGCGTCGGCGGCGTCGCGGAGCATCTCGATCCGCTCGATCATCGCGTGCGGCCAGCGCTCCTGCCGCATGTCGAGCGGCGCCTGCTGCGCGTCGGCGACCTTAATCTCATGCGTTGTGGTCGCGCCGATCGGGGTCAGCGGCGTGTCGGAAGGCGCTGCGAGGGTATCCGGCTCTTCACGCCTCTTGGTTGCCGCCTGGATCGCTGCGCCGAATACCATCGCGGCCGACGCGACCGTGCCGGGTTGCGGCTGGACGACATCGGGTTGCGCGACGGCGAGGGTGACGGGCGCCGTATCGGGCGTCGCCCAACGCGGCGCGTCGGTCGTGTCCACCGGCGTCTGCACGGCCGTCTTTGCCGGGGGCATCGCAGCCATGATCGCGGCGGCGAGCTGCGTTGCGGGCGTGCCGCCAGCTTGGGTGGGCGCGGAGGGCAGGTGTGGTTGAGGCTCTATCGGAGCGGGAGTGGCGGCCTGCGGTTGCGATTGCGCGAAGGTCGGTCGCTGCACGCTAGTTGGTTGCATGCTGGTTGCATCAATGATGCGTGCAACTGGCAGAGCTGGCGCAGTCGTCGCGACGATCGGCTGCCATACGAACGCGGGGTCGGGCACGATGACCGGCAGCGGCAAGGCGTTGCCGGTCGCGGCGTCGTCCTGCCGGGGCTTATCTTCCGGCGCTGCGGCGGAAGGTTCGGGTTTCGCGTCGTCACGGACCTGTTCGAAGGCGCCCGTGAAATCGCCCGAATCGCTGCCATTCTTCGCGGCAGAGGCGCGAGGATGGAGGGGAACGGTACGGGAAAGGGTCGCGGTCTGGATCATTCGGGCACTCGCGTTCGGGCGTCTGCCCCGCACTCAGCAAGGATCGTGCCGAACCTTCCGGAAGGCGGGTGCCTCCTCCATCGCGCGGATCGCTTTGAGCACCGCATCGGCGTCGGCGCGGGCGAGCAGCTTCTCGACCGCGCTCTGGTCGCGCTTAGCGGACCGGGTTGCCTCGGCGGCGCGCTCGACGTGATATTCGGCGGCCTGCACGCGTTCTACGGCGGCGTTGGCGGATTGTTGAAGGCGGTCGCGGTAGTGCGCGGCGGCGCCGAGCGAGACGGCGACCTGCGTTTCGTGGACCGGCGCGACGGCTTCGGCGAGCAGCGCGATACGGCCCGACAACGCCTGTTCGCTGGCGAACTTGTCATGCGCGCGCGCCTCGTCGGCGCGGGTCAGGCCGAGCTGGAGCGTGCGGACGCGGTGGATGCGCGCCAGCGTCTTGCTGCGGGCATCCGCCATCTCAGCCGCCGAACACGCCGGTCAGCTCGGCGACCGCATCGTTCAACGACACGTTCTCATCGGCGTCCTGGCGGATATATTCCATGACCGCGGGGTGGCAGGCGATCGCCGCGTCGATCGCGGGATCGGCGCCGTGGCGGTAGGCGCCCATCAGCACGAGATCGCGGTTTTCCTCGTAGGTGGCGAGGTGGCGGCGGAGCGTCCGCGCAGCCTTGGCGTGGTGCGCGGGCACGATGTCGGTCATCACGCGGCTGACCGACGGGCCGATGTCGATCGCCGGATAAACACCGCGCTCGGCAAGATGGCGGTTGAGGACGATGTGGCCGTCGAGGATCGAGCGGGCGGAGTCGACCACCGGGTCGTTGCCGTCGTCGCCATCCGCCAGCACCGTGTAGATCGCGGTGATCGAGCCGCCGGTGTGGACGTCGACGCCAGCGCGCTCGATCAGGTTCGGCAGCATCGCGATGGCGCTGGGTGGATAGCCGCGCGCGGATGCAGGCTCGCCGAGTGCGAGACCGATCTCGCGACCGGCGTGCGCGACACGGGTGAGCGAATCCATGATGAGCAGGACCTTCTTGCCTTCGTCGCGGAAAGATTCGGCGATCGCGTGGGCCCGGAGTGCGCCGCGGATGCGGAGGACCGGGGAGTGGTTGGCGGGGACCGCGACGACGACCGAGCGCTTGCGCGCTGCGCCGGCGACCTTGGTTTCGAGGAAGTCGGCGACTTCGCGGCTACGCTCGCCGATCAGGCCGATGACGATCACGTCGGCCTGCGCGGCGCGGACGATCATGCCGAGCAGCACCGACTTGCCGACGCCCGAGCCCGCCATGATGCCGACACGCTGGCCCTGACCGATCGTCAGCAGGCCGTTGATCGCGCGGACGCCGACGTCGAGCGGTTCGAGCACACGGCCGCGATCGAGCGGCGACTGGAGTTTCCCCGCGAGCGGCCAGCG
>Ga0265780_10004872_pt1 | contig 17168 bp, 11 predicted proteins | sample P1T30metagenome_FD_192432 | JGI IMG/M metagenome (GOLD analysis project Ga0265780, IMG submission 192432) | Plant litter microbial communities from East Loma Ridge, Irvine, California - P1 T30 | ecosystem: Environmental > Terrestrial > Plant litter > Unclassified | place: USA: California...
AAGCCGGTGGGCGCCGGGACGGTTTTGACAGTGCTTGCCAAGGGGCTGCCTCGCAGCGAGAAGTTGCGGTTTCACAACAAGCACCCATGAAAAAACCCGGCCGTAGCCGGGTTCCTGTCGAGGCAAAAGCCGATCAGCCGCGCTTGCGGCGGCTGGCCAGGCCCAGGCCGGCCAGCGCCAGGCCGAACAGCGACAGCGATGCCGGTTCCGGCACTTCGCCCACGCGCAGGTTATCGACGCTGACCTTGACGCCGTTGTCGATGTTGGCGGTGCGGATGCCGATTTGCGAGACCGACTTGATCTTGCTGGCGCCGGTGGCGACCTTGTCGGCGCCGGTCAGCGAGGTCATTTCGTAGGCGGTCGGGTTCAGCCAGGCGGCGAAGCTGTTGTAGTACTCCGAGCCATTGGTCTTGCTCAGGTAGCCCAGCAGGTGGTAGGTCTGGCCGGCGACCAGGTCGCTGCCCAGCAGGTAGGGACCGCCGGTGCCGACCGTGCGCACGTACAGGTCGTCGGTGCAGACGCCGGTGTCGCAGTTGGACTTCAGGCCGAAGCTCGGGCCGGTCGCATCGCCCAGCCACAGGCCGAGGAAGTCGTTGTTGCCCAGCGTGCCGGTGTACGAGAAGCTGAAGTCGACGATGATGCCGCCGGTCTGGGTCTCGGCCAGGTTCCACCAGGCGGCGCGGTCGTTGTTGCTGCCGAAGGTCAGCGACTTGTTGCCGCCGGCGGTGGTGAGTGCCGGCTTGTCCTTGGCCTTGGTGATGTCGGTGGACCAGTTGCCGGCGAAGCCGCTGTTGGCGCCGTCGAAGTTATCCTGGGCGACGACGATGCTGGCGTTGGCGCTGGCGCTGAAGGCCAGCAGGAGCGAGGCGGCGATGGGGGCAAGTTTTTTCATAATGTTAATCATGGGTCAATAAACGTTGCACCCATGAAGCATGAAACGTGCCAGTAATAAAATACCCAAGTGAAACAACAGCTTGGAATTTCCAGACGGCCAGCCAACTTGTTGAATGTAAATTTTTCCGACAGTCAATAACCAGCTGTGCAGGCGGGATGCTGTCGACTGCACGACGCCACAGGAACCGGCCGACGCGGCTGGCCCGAAAGCGCCGCCAGCCCGCGCCCTTGCCTGATCGGCCAGGCCCAGCGCCGCAGTTTGCCCGGCAGGTCCGGCAGCTTATAATACCGGCTGTCCACGAATCCTCCCCTTAGCACCTATGCAAGCCACCAACGACCTGGCCGCCGCTGCCGGCGCGCCCGAGACGGGCCGCTACGTCAACATCGCGGCCTACAAATTCATTTCCTTCGACGACACCGAAGCGATGCGCCCGCGGTTCCAGGCCCTGTGCGCCGAACTGAACCTGAAGGGCACCATCCTGCTGACGCCGGAAGGCATCAACATGTTCCTGTCCGGCCTGCCCGCCGACATCGACGCCTACCTGGCATGGCTGCGCGCGGATGCGCGCTTCGCCGACATCGAAGTCAAGTACAGCTACTCGGACGAGCAGTCGCACAAGCGCATGCTGGTGAAGATCAAGAAGGAAATCATCACCATGCGCATGCCGCTGATCAAGCCGGAACTCGGCCGCGCGCCATCGGTGGACGCGGCCACGCTCAAGCGCTGGCTCGACCAGGGCGTGGACGACAATGGCAAGCCGGTCGTGATGGTCGATACCCGCAACGACTTCGAAGTCGACGTCGGCACTTTTGAGAACACGGTCGACTACCGGATCGCCAAGTTCACCGAGTTCCCGGACGTGATCGCCGCGCACAAGGACGACTTTGCCGGCAAGACCGTGGTGACCTTCTGCACCGGCGGCATCCGCTGCGAAAAGGCGGCGATCCACATGCAGAACATCGGCTACGACAACGTCTACCAGCTGGAAGGCGGCATCCTCAAGTACTTCGAGGAAGTCGGCGGCGCCCACTACACCGGCGACTGCTTCGTGTTCGACTACCGGACCGCGCTCAATCCGAAGCTGGAACCGACCGTCACCACCCAGTGCTTCGCCTGCCGCGCCGTGGTCACGCCGCGCGAGCAGCTGTCGCCGCAGTACGTGTACGGCGTGTCCTGCCCGCACTGCGCGGACACCGCCGCGGCCTGACCCTTCCGCAACGCATCAGCGGGCGGGTCGGCATGGTATGATCTTGCCTTTCTGACCAGTCCAACCGGTCCTTGCCGCGTGCTGTCCGGCAGCGCGGCACGGCCGTCGATCCGCCCATGATGCTACCGCTGCTGCCGCACCTCCCTGACCGGACCCCTGCCCTGGAGCGTTGGCGGTGAGCCGCCTCGCCAGGAAAACCTTGCGCGCCGCGCGTTCGCTGGCCGGGCGTTCGGTGCGCATACTGCTGCGTCCCAGCCTGGTCCGGCGCCTGGCGGCACGCGCCAAGCAGAGCGACACCGTGCGCCGCATCGCGATCCCGCTGTTGATACGCTTCCCGCGCCTGCGGTCCGGCCTGGCCAGGCTGCGCGTGCTCTCGCGCTCCGCGCCATCGGGAGACATCCGGCACCCGGACTGGCCCGCCCCCCTTCCCGCCGAATACCTCAACATGCCGGCCTCCGAACGCCGCGTCCTGCTCGACCTCGCCCGCAGCGGCGAGCCTCCGTCACATCCCTGAATCCTCATGCGTATCGTCTTCGACCTGCAGTGCTGCCAGCACCCCGGCATCGACACCCACACCCTGCACAACACGCTGGCCCTGGTCCAGGAAATGGCAAACACCAGCGCCGGCCGCGACCTCTGGATCGCATTCGACAGGCGCGATCCCGCGCGGCTCGATGCGCTGGCGGCGGCGTTCGCCGGCGCCGTGCCGCCGGAGCGCCTGGTAGGCTACACCGGCATGCCGCAAGACGACGAGGCCGGCGCCCGGCTTGCCGCGCTGGTACGCCAGAATTTCTTCGAAGCGCTGGGCGCCGACCTGGTCTTCGTACCCGGCCCATGGACGCTGGCCGCCGGCACGGCCGCGGGCGCCACGCGGCCGCGCTACCGCCAGGCCTTCGGGCCGGCCGCGCCGGCAAGCCTCGCGGCGGCGCGCGCCGGCCTGCGCCAGGCCGACCTGCTGCTGGTCCAGCACGAGGGCGCCGCGGCCGCAGCCGCCGGCGCGGACGGACCGGCACTGGTCGATGTGCAGGGCGTGGACGCCCGGGCGGCGGCCGTGGCCTGGGCCGCCTTCGAGCGCCTGGCGCCCGTCCCGGCCCACCCGGCCCAGGAAGGCGTGCGCGCGCGCCTGGCCTGGGTAACGGCGTCCGCCCCGGACGGCACGGCCGCCGCCCTGCTGGCGCAGCTTGCGCCGTATTACGAGATCGAGCTGGTGGCCCCGGCCGGCGCGGCGGCCCATGGCCTGCCGCTGCGCACCCTGGCATGGTTCGAGGAACACGGGGCCGCCTACCAGCGCGTGCTCTACCATTTCACCGACTCGCCCGCCTGCGCACCCCTGCCCCGCCTGCTGGCGCGGCATCCGGGCATCGTCGTGCTGCACGATTTTGCGCTCGGCCAGGTGTTCGATGGCGGCGCGCCGGCGATGGCGGACGCGGCCGGCGACGCCTTCGGCGCCGCCCTGTTCGCCTCGCATGGCTACAGCGGCCTGCAGGCCTGCCAGCGCCTGGGGCGCAGCGCCACCGCGGCCGCCTTCCCGCTGAACAGGACCGTGCTCGAACAGGCGCTCGGCGTGATCGTCCATGACGCCAATGCCTGTGCGCTGGCGCGCCATTGGTATGGCCCGCACGCGGCGGCGGGCTGGCGTGTGGTCGACCTGTCCGGCAGCGCCGCGCTGGCCGGCGACTACGCCGACGCCATCGAACACCTCAGCTGCCGCAGCCCCGGCGCCTCGTACCGCCGCCTGCTGCAAGCGGTGGCGGCGGCCGGCGCACCGCGCGACCCGCGCGCCCGCAGCCTGATCGCCGCGGCCAGGGCCATCGCGGCCAACCAGCCGCCGGCGCGCACGCGCCAGCTGCTGGTCGACGTGTCCGCGCTCGCGGCCACCGACCTGAAGACCGGCATCCAGCGCGTGGTGCGCAGCATCCTGCTGGCCCTGATCAAGGACCCGCCGCCCGGTTTCCGCATCGAGCCGGTCTACGGCGATGGCGGCAACCAGCGCTACCGCTATGCGCGCCGTTTCGCGCTCGGCCTGATCGGCCTGGATGGCGTGCAGGCCGAGGACGAGGTGATCGAGCACCAGGCCGGCGACGTCTTCCTGGGGCTGGATCTCGCCGCCAACATCACGGTGAGCAACCTCGCCCTGCTGGCCGACATGCGCAGCCAGGGCATGGCCGTGTACTTCGTCGTGTACGACGTGCTGCCGCTGCTGCAGCCGGAGGTCTTCCCGTTCGGCACCGACCAGTATTTCGGCGAATACATCCGCGCCGTCGCCGCGCATGCCGACGGCCTGCTGTGCATCTCGCGCGCGGTCGCCGACGAGCTGGCCGACTGGGTCGGTGCGCACGCCGCGCCGCGCACGCGGCCCCTGAAACTGGCGCACTTCCACCTCGGCGCCGACCTCGATGCGAGCGCGCCGACCTCCGGCCTGCCGGACGACGCACCGCTGGTCCTGGCGGCGCTGGGCGCGCGGCCCTCGATCCTGATGGTCGGGACGCTCGAACCGCGCAAATGCCATGCCCAGGCGCTGGCGGCGTTCGAGCTGCTGTGGGAACAGGGCGTGGACGTCAACCTGGTCATCATCGGCAAGCAAGGCTGGATGGTCGACGCGCTCGCCGACCGGCTGCGCAGCCACCCGCGCCGCGGCCACACCCTGTTCTGGCTGCCCGGCGTGTCGGATGAGATGCTGACCGAGGTCTACCGCCTGTCCTCGGCGCTGCTGGCCGCCTCCAGCGGCGAAGGCTTCGGCTTGCCGCTGATCGAAGCGGCCCAGCACGGGCTGCCGATCATCGCCCGCGCCCTGCCGGTTTTCCGCGAGGTGAGCGGCGAGCACGCCTTTTATTTCGAAGGCAAGGAGCCGGCCCGGCTGGCCGAGGCCGTGCAGCACTGGCTGCGCCTGTCGGCCGAGGGCCTGGCCCCGGCCTCGTCGGCCATGCCCTGGCTGAGCTGGTCGGCCAGTGCGCAGCAGGTGCTCGATGCGATCGTGCGCGAGCAGTGGTACCGCATCCTGCCGGCCGCCCCGCACGCTCAGCCATGAGGGAGATGCCGGGCGCCATGTTATACTTTTTATTTGTCTTTATGGACAGACGCGCGTGGGGAGCGGCGTGCGCACCGGCCGCCCGTTTCCCGCAGGACCCGTTGTCGATCGCGCCTTGCCCTGCCGGGCCAGCCCGCCCCTTGTTGCTCGTTGACCCGACGCTATGATATCCATGAATATGCTCAACGGCGTATGGCGCTATCGCGGCTTCATCGCCGGTAGCATACAACGCGAATTCCAGGCCAAGTACCGCAATTCGATGCTTGGCGCCATCTGGACCGTGCTCAATCCCCTGGCCATGATCCTGGTGTACACCGTGATCTTTTCCCAGGTCATGGGCAACCGCCTCGGCGGCAACAGCTCGACCTTCGCCTACAGCATCTACCTGTGCGCCGGCATGCTCACCTGGAGCCTGTTTGCCGAGATCACCGTGCGCGCCCAGTCGGTCTTCCTCGACCATGCCAACCTGATCAAGAAGCTGCAGTTCCCGCGCATCTGCCTGCCGATCATCACGGTGCTCAATGCCTGCGTGAACTTCGCCATCGTGTTCGGCCTGTTCACCGTCTTCCTGGTCGTGTCCGGCAACTTCCCGGGCTGGATCTACCTGGCGCTGCTGCCGATCCTGCTGGTGCAGGTCCTGCTCGCCATCGGCCTGGGCATGATCCTGGGCGTGCTCAACGTGTTCTTCCGCGACGTCGCCCAGTTCTTCGCCATCGTGCTGCAGTTCTGGTTCTGGTTCACGCCGGTCGTCTATCCGGCCACGGCGCTGCCGCCGGAAGTGCGCGCCTGGCTGGTGTACAACCCGATGGCCACCCTGGTGGCCGCTTACCAGACCATCCTGGTCGACGCCCGCGCCCCCGACTGGATCGCCGTGGCGCCGGTGGCGGTGGTCGCGCTGGCCTGCTGCGCGCTCGGCATGCAGCTGTTCCGCAAGCGCTCCGGCGAAATGGTGGATGAACTCTGATGGGCAGCATACTCGTACATAACCTGGGCAAGGCCTTCAAGCAATACGACAAGCGCTGGGGCCGGCTGGTCGAATGGGTGCTGCCGGTGCTGGGCCCGCGCCACCGCGAGAAATGGGTGCTGCGTGACATCAGCTTCCAGCTCGCGCCGGGCGAAGCGGTCGGCATCATCGGCATCAACGGGGCCGGCAAGAGCACCCTGCTCAAGCTGATCACGGGCACCTCCCAGCCCACCACCGGCCGCGTCGCGATGACCGGGCGCGTCGCCGCCCTGCTCGAACTGGGCATGGGCTTCCATCCCGATTTCACGGGCCGCCAGAACGCCTACATGGCCGGCCAGCTGATCGGCCTGAGCGTCGAGGACATCGACGCCCTGATGCCGCAGATCGAAGCCTTTGCCGACATCGGCGAGTACATCGACCAGCCGGTGCGGGTGTATTCCTCGGGCATGCAGGTGCGCCTGGCGTTCAGCGTGGCCACCGCCCAGCGGCCCGATATCCTGATCATCGACGAGGCGCTGTCGGTCGGCGACGTCTACTTCCAGCACAAGAGCTTCGAGCGCGTGCGCGAATACCGCAAGCAGGGCACCACCCTGCTCATCGTCAGCCATGACAGGGCCGCGATCCAGTCGATCTGCGACCGTGCGATCCTGCTCGACGGCGGGCGCCTGAGCAAGCAGGGCACGCCCGAGGAAGTGATGGACTTCTATAACGCCCTGATCGCCGAACGCGAGGATTCCAGCATCAAGCAGGTGGCCTCGGGCGAGGGGCGGGTGCAGACCACCTCCGGCAGCGGCGAGGCCACCGTCACCGCGATCACGCTGGAGAACGCCGAGGGCGAAGCGCTCGAAGTGCTCGACGTCGGCATCCCGGTCACGCTGCGCATCAAGGTGCGGGTCGAGGCGCCGGTGGCGCGCCTGGTGCTCGGTTACATGATCAAGGACCGCCTCGGCCACCAGATCTACGGCACCAACACCCACCACCTGGACCAGCCGGTGACGAACCTGCAGGCCGGCCAGGAACTCGAATACCGCTTCCACTTCCCGCTCAACCTCGGCGCCGGCAGCTACTCCATCACGACCGCCCTGACCAGCAGCGAGACCCACCTCGCCGACAACTACGAGTGGCGCGACCTGGCCCTCCTGTTCATCGTCATTAACATGACGCGGCGCCAGTTCGTGGGCAGCAGCTGGATCGAGCCACAAGTCGACATCACACGATGAACAATTCCTTCTACCGCGCGTTCGAAGAACGCTACCGCGGCTCGCGCGAGCTGATCATGCAGCGCCTGCGCGTGTACGAGCCTTTCGTCCAGCCGCTGAAGCAGCTGGCCCAGCCCGTGCGTGCGCTCGACCTGGGCTGCGGGCGCGGCGAATGGCTGGAACTGCTGGGCCAGGCCGGCTTCGATGCCTCGGGCGTCGACCTCGACGACGGCATGCTGGCCGCCTGCCGCGAACGCGGGCTGAACGCCACCCATGCCGATGCGCTGGCCACCCTGCGCGCGCTGCCGGACGACAGCCTGGCGCTGGTCTCGGCCTTCCACCTGGTCGAGCACATCCCGTTCGACGATGTCCGCACCCTGATCGCCGAAGCCCTGCGCGCCTTGCAGCCGGGCGGCCTCCTGATCATGGAAACCCCGAATCCGGAGAACCTGGTGGTCGGGGCCGGCGACTTCTACAACGACCCGTCGCACCTGCGCCCGGTTCCGCCCAAGCTGCTGCTGTTCGCGGCCGAACATGCGGGCTTCGGACGCCAGCGCGTGCTGCGCCTGCAGGAAGCGCCGGCGCTGCACGAGGTGCCGATGCCGAGCCTGTACGAGGTGCTGGCCGGCGCCAGCCCGGACTTCAGCGTCGTGGCCCAGAAAGCCGCGCCGCCGGCGCTGCTGGCGCCGTTCGACGCCGCCTTCGGCGCCGACTTCGGGCTCGACCTGCACACCCTGGCGCAGCGCTTCGACATGGCGCGCGATGCGCTGCTGCGCGACACCCAGGCGCGCCTGGCCCAGCTGGCCGACCGCAACAGCCACGAGCTTGCCAGCGCCAGCCACGACACCAGGCAGGCCGTGCTGGGCCTGGGCGCGCTGCAGGAAATCCACCAGGCCCTGGCCGCGCAGGTGCAGGCGCTGGCCCAGGCCGAAGGCGAAACCACGCGCCGCCTCGGCGCGGTCGAGGCGGCGCTGGGCGCGCAGCCGCAAGGGCAGGCGCAGGCCGCGGAAGAGACCATGCGGCGCCTCGCCGCCATCGAGGCGGAACTGGCCGCGCAGGCCGCCGCCATGAGCGCCGGCCGGCTGCAGGTCCATACCGCGCAGGAGCACACCCTGGGCCGGGTTCGCGCCGCGTTCGACGACGCCGCCGGGCGGCTCCAGGTGGCGCTCGACAGCAAGCTGAAGACCGCCCAGGCCAAGCTCGACGAGGCGCTGGCGCGTTCCCAGGAAGGGCTGGACGAAGCGCTGGCCCGCGCCCTGCACGAAACGGCCAGGATGCAGGCCGGGATCGCCACCCAGGCCAGGCTCGACGCCCGGGTGGCCGCGGTCGAGCTGGAAGCGCACGCCCTGCAGCGGCGCGTACCGGCCCTGGCCGACCAGAACGAGCACACCGGCGCCCTGGTGCGCCAGCTCGAACAGCGCCTGCAGGCTGCGCAGGAGCACGCCGCCGGCCTGCAGCTGCGCGTCGAACAGGCCGAGGCCGTGTCGCACCAGATGGGCCAGCGCGTGCTCGACCTGCTGGCGAGCCGCTCCTGGCGCCTGACGGCGCCGCTGCGCGTGCTCGGCAGCGGCACCGCGCGCCTGCGCGGCGCGATGCGCCGGCGCGACGATGCCCCGGGCGAGGACATGCCGCTGACGGCGCGCCGGCTTGCCGGCGCCGTGACGCGGCGCTGGCCGTGGCTGCATGCGCAGCTGCGCAGCCTGGTGGCCGAGGCGCCGCCGGCGCCGGCGCCGGAAGCGCTACCGGAACCCGAAACGGAAACGGCAATCGCCGACGAGATGCCGCCCGGCGCCGATTTGTCGCCGCGCGGCCTGCGGGCCTACCGCAAACTGAAACGCGCACACCAGAACAGGACCAAGTAATGCGCATCGTAATCGACCTGCAGAGCGCCCAGAGTGCGGCGCCGGATGAAGCGCTGGGTGCGCTGGCGCTGGGAATGGCGCGCCAGGGCCCGGCGGGCGAGGTGTTCGTCCTGCTCAATGCCGCCATGGGCGAACGCCTCGATGCGCTGCGCCAGGCATTTGCGGCCGTGCTGGAGCCGGGCTGCATCGTCGAGTTCGAGCCGGTCTGGAGTCCGGTCGGCGGCGAAGCCCTGCGCAAGGCAAACATGGCGCTGCACGAATACACCCTGGCCCAGCTGCGCCCGGACGTCGTGCTGACCGGCATGCCCGGCCACATGACCGGACTGGCCGTGATGCCGGACGGCGCCTTCGCGCCGGACCTGCCGACCGCCATGCTGGTGACCGCGCCGCCGGCGCCGCACGAGACCCGGGCGGCGCTGGACGGCGCCGGTTTTTTCCTCGCCGTCAGCGAAGAAGCGCGCGCGCGCGTGCTGGAACTCGACGGCGATCCCGGCTCCGGCGCCTCGCGGGTCGCGCTGCTGGCGCTGCCGCATGCGGCGGCGGCCGAGGCGGCGTGGGATCACAGCGCCGCCGCGGCCCTGGCGGAACTGGCCGGCTTTGCCGCCACCGCGCGCCGTGTGCCGCTCCCGGGCCCGGAGCGGCGCCGCCTCGCCTTCGTGTCGCCGCTGCCGCCGGAGCGCACCGGCATCGCCGACTACGCGGTCCAGCTGCTGCCGGCCCTGGCCGAGTTCTTCGACATCGAACTGGTGGTGCAGCAGGAGACGGTGACCCTTCCCCCCGAACTGGACCGGCTGCGCCTGCGCGACGCCGCCTGGTTCGCCGAGAACGCCCACCTCTACGACCAGATCATCTACCAGTTCGGGAACAGCCCCTTCCATAGCCACATGTTCGCGCTGCTGCAGGAACATCCGGGCGTGGTGGTCCTGCACGACTTTTTCCTGAGTAATGTGCTGGCCTATGAGCAGATGACCGGAGGCATACCCAACGCCTGGGCCGATGCCCTGCGTCATTCGCACGGCTTGCAGGCCCTGCATGCCAGCCAGCAGCCCGGCAACCACGACGGCGCGATGACTTCCTTCCCCTGCAACCTGGAAGTGCTGGAGGGCGCCACCCGCGTGATTGTCCATTCCGACCATGCGCGCCAGCTGGCCGGCGAATGGTACGGCAAGGCCGCGGCGCACAACTGGACCGTGCTGCCGCTGCCGCGGACCGCCCCGCCGGTGCTCGACCGCGCCGCGGCGCGCGCCGCGCTCGGGATCGACCCGGAGGCCTTCGTGGTCTGCAGCTTCGGCTACATCACCCCGACCAAGCTGGCGCATGTCCTGATCGAAGCCTGGCTGGCTTCCTCGCTCAGCACGGCGCCGCACTGCGAACTGATCCTCGTCGGCGCCAACCACGAAGGGCCCTACGGCCTCGAGATCGAGGACCGCATCCGCAGCGCGCCGCCCGGCGTGCGGATCCGGATCGCCGGCTGGACCGACGAGCCGGTCTACCGCCAGTACCTGCAGGCGGCCGACGTCGGCGTCCAGTTGCGCACCAGTTCGCGCGGCGAGACCTCCGCCGCCGTGCTCGACTGCATGAACTACGGCCTGGCCACCATCGCCAACGCCAACGGCTCGATGGCGGCCCTGCCGCAGGAAGCGGTCTACCTGCTGGCCGACCGCTTCGACCGCGCCGACCTGGTGGCCGCCCTCGACACCCTGTACCACGACAGCGTGCGCCGCCTGACCCTGGGCCAGTACGCGGCCCAGGTGCTGGCCGCGCAATACCGGCCCGAGCAATGCGCAGTGCGCTACCGCGACGCGCTCGACCTCGCCCTGGTCGAGGCCAGGCACAGCGAACACGCCCTGCTCGAGCACTGGGCGAACCTGCCCGGCCTGCTGGACGACGAGGCGACGGTCCAGCAGCTGGCCGAGCGCGTGGCGCGCGCGCCGCAGCCGCTGGCCCAGCGCCAGTTGCTGGTCGACGTAACCGCGATCGCCCGCTTCGACCTGAAGACCGGGATCGAACGCGTGGTCCGCACCCAGCTGCTCGAACTGCTGAAGTTCGAAAAGCCGGGCGTGCGCGTCGAGCCGGTGTACCTGAGCACCCTGGGCGGACGCTGGCATTACCGCTATGCCCACCACTACCTGGTGTCCCTGCTCGGCATTTCCTGCCCTGCCCAGCCCGATGCCGTGGCCGACATGCAGCCCGGCGACATCTTCTACTGCGCCGACTATTCGGCCGCCGCCGTCGCCGAAGCCAACCGCGCCGGCGTGTACGCGGCCATGCGCGCGCGCGGCGTCAGCCTGAACTTCGTCGTCTACGACCTGCTGCCGGTGCTGATGCCGCAGTTCTTCCCGTCGAATTCGGGCGAGGCGCACAGCAACTGGCTGCGCAGCATCGCGGCCCAGGCCGACCGCCTGACCTGCATCTCCTGGGCGGTGGCCGACGACATGCGGCGCTGGCTCGATGCCCATGGCGACCCGCAGCGCCGCCCGCTGAAGCTGGGCGCCCTGCACCTGGGCGCCGACATCGCACCGCCCGCGGCCGCCACCGGCGAGAGCGCCGACAGCAGCCACGCGCTGCTGCCGGTGCTGCGCGCACGGCCGAGTTTCCTCATGGTGGGCACCATCGAGCCGCGCAAGGGCCACCTGCAGACCCTGGACGCCTGCGAGCTGCTGTGGCGCGACGGCGTCGACGTCAACCTGGTGATCGTCGGCGGCGAAGGCTGGAAGGGCTTGCCCGATGCCGAGCGGCGCACCATCCCGGAACTGGTCGAGCGGCTGAACAGCCATCCGGAACGCGGCCAGCGCCTGTTCTGGCTGCAGGGCATGAGCGACGCCGAGCTGCAGCAGCTGTATGCGAACTGCGCCTGCCTGATCGCCGCCAGCGAAGGCGAAGGCTTCGGCCTGCCGCTGATCGAGGCCGCGCACGCCGGCTTGCCGGTCCTGGCGCGCGACCTGCCGGTCTTCCGGGAAGTGGCCGGCGACCATGCGTTTTATTTCAGCGGCCTGGACCCGCAGGACCTGGCGGCGGCCATCGCCGAGTGGCTGGCCCTGCAGCGCGCCGGGAATGCCCCCTCCTCCGGCGCCATGCCATGGTGGACCTGGCACGACCAGGTGGTGGCGCTGCTGTCCCTGCTCGACGGCAGCGACAGCCATGGCGAACGGGAATGGCCGGCGCAGGGATGATGGCCTGAACATCCATCATTGGCACAATGCCCCCAAAAAAAAGAGCCAAAAAAAAGAACCAAAAAAAACGCGCACCATGGTGCGCGTTTTCTTTTGGCGCCGCGGCGGCGGCGCCCTCCTTCTTCCTGCCTGCTCAGTGGGCGATCCTGTAGCTGAACCCCTCGGTCACGGCCGGATTCGACAGGTAGAACCAGGTGCAGCCTTCCTGCACCGGGCTGAGTTTCAGCGACACCGGCTCGCCGCCTGTCGGATACAGCGAATACACATTGACGTTGGCGGTCTGCCCCGGCAGCAGCGGGCCCGGGATGGCGGAGCGTTCGCCGTCGATGACGACCTGGTTCTTGTCGTCGACCCAGTGGTAGCCCATGAAGACGCTGCCGGCGCCCCTGGTCGAGACGAAGGGATGGGCCGAGGTGTTGGTCAGGTCGAGGTTCACGACCATGGTGGCGCGGCCGAACAGGCGGGTGATCCAGCTGCCCTCGTCGACCGTGACGGCATTGACCTTGATGCGTGCGCTGTACTCGCCGAAGCAGGCATAGGCGCCCGTTTCGGTGACGGTCGACATGCGGGTATAGCGGTCGCCGTTGGTCTGGTAAGGCATGATGCGCGTTCCGATGTTGAGGACCGAGGTCGCCGCCAGGGCCAGCACCAGCAGCAGGCGGGCCTGGGCCGCCAGTGCGGCGCGCCGCAGCGGCGCCGCGCACAGCAGCAGCGGGAGCAGGAAGAAGAACACCGTCGCCGCCTTGAAGTAGCCGGTGTAGTGCATCATGACCGTGTCGCCGAAGCAGGCGTAGAGCATGGCGAACAGGGCCACCGCGGCGCCGATCCCGCGCAGCGCGGGCGGCACCGCCGGCAGCGCGCGCAGGCGCAGCAGGCGCGCGCCGGTCAGGAAAGCGGCCGCCAGGACCAGGGCGAACATGGCCAGCGACAGCGCTTCGCCATAGCTTCCGCGCGGCGACGCGCCCAGCAGGTGCGCGCCCTGGGCGCCGGAAATGAAATACCGGTACCACGAGGCGAAGGGCGCGCCCAGGATGCCGACCGCCTGGTCGGACGGGCGCACGCCGAAGTGGCTGATGACGTAGACCTGCCAGGCGACGATGACGATGCACGGGACCAGCAGCCACCAGGTGCGCCCCAGCCCGCGCAAGGCGCCGGCCAGCGCCGCGCCGGCGCCCTCGGCGCCCAGCCGCGCACGCAGCCCGTCGACCAGGGTGAACAGCAGGATCAGGGCCGGGAACACCGCATACACTTCGCGCGACAGCGCCGACATCGCGAACGGGATCACCGACAGCACCGTCCGCCCGGAAAACAGTGCGGCCAGGGCCAGGATCAGGAAGGCATCGGCGCAGGCGTCGGGCAAGGCGTTGAACAGCGTGACCTGGGTGCCGATACTCAGCGACCAGAGCAGGATCAGCATGGGATTGCCGCCAAAGCGGGCCAGCAGCCGGCCGCCGACCCAGGTGGCGGCGCAAATGAGCAGGAAGTAACTCACCAGCAGGGACTGCGGCGACACCCAGTCGCGTCCGGTGAGCGTGGCCATCGTCTTGGCATACAGCGACAGGCCGATGCGCTGGTAGCGGTAGGACGGCGAATCGATGTGGGCCGGCGTGTCCTTGCGCGCCAGGATGTCGTTCGACATGTAGTAATAGAACTGGCCGTCCCAGCCGGTGACGCCGGCGCCCGCATACATCGGCTTGATCCCGCGCGCCTTGAGCGCCTCCGGGGTGCCGAACATCTCGGCCGCCAGGATGTGGTTGGCGGGATCGCCCTTCAGGGTACGGGCGCAGTACACGCCGAACGACAGCAGCGTGTACACCAGGAACACCAGCATCGCCACCATGCTCCAGCGCCGCTGCGCCGGGCTCAGGGTATGGCCTTCGGTAAGCTTCATTATTTCGCCAGCCTCATACGGTATTTCTCGGACTCCCAGTTGAGCAGCGCGCCGATCTGTTCCAGCGCCAGGGTATTCACCGCCGCGCCGGCGGGCAGGCGCGCCAGCACGTCGTGGTAGCACTGCAGCTGGATCTGCTTGGCCAGCCCGAACGACGGCTGCGCATACACGCCGGCGCCGGCGACGATGGCGAACTCGGGCAAGGCAGCCTCATTGCCGGCGCCGGCCAGGTCGGCCTCGCTGGCATAGGCCGGCGCCTGCGCGCCGAGGAAGACCACGTGATCCGGATACAGCGCCCAGGCGTCGGCCAAGCGTGCGAACAGCGCCGGGTCGCGCGCCAGGCAATGCACCGGGCCGGCCGGCAGCGGCGCCAGCCGGGCGCCCTGCCCGCCGCCCAGCGGCGCCGGCGCCGCGCCGTCGCAGGCCGGGCGCGGATCGAGGTGCAGCATGCGGCGCAAGGCGGCGATCGTGGCCTCGACGTCGGCCACCGAGGCGCCGCCGACGACCACGCCGTGGTTTTCCAGGAATACGACGTCGGCCGTGCGCTCGCCGAGCGCCGCCGCCACCGCGGCGGCCAGCTCGGCGCCCGGCTTGCGGTAGCCCGCCGCGGTCCAGGCCAGCTGCGCGCCGACCTTCGCTTCGACGGCGGCGCGCCAGTCCTGCTGCACCAGGTGCGCCAGCGCGTCGATCGCGTGCACGTGCACCACGACCTGGTGCGGCATCAGCGCATGCAGCACCGTTTCGATCGACGGCCGCAGGGCCGAATCGCCGCGCACGACCGGCGTGACGCCGTAGTCGCCCGCCGCCAGCGCCGTGCGCAGCGCCGCCAGGTCGACCGGCACGAAGATGTCCTTTTCCGCGGCGTCGGCCAGCCAGGTGCCGGAGGCCTTGATCCACAGGGTGTCGCCGTCCTTCCACGAGACGTTGCCGCCGGCGCCCTGCACCAGCAGCGGGTCCTTGCCGGCCGTGGCGCAGAAGGCGACGATGGCCTCGCGCATGGCTTGGTGTGCGTTCACGTCGTTCCTCCCAGGCGCGCGATCAGGCTGCGCAGTTCGCCGAATTCGCCGAAGCTGGCGTGGGGCGCGTTCTCGCCCGCGCCGAGCGGCGTGCCGTCATGGACCTTCTGCAGCGTGACGGCATTGATGGTCTCGCGTCCGCCGCGGATATCGTTGACCGGATTATCGCCGATCATCCAGATGCAGTCGCCTTTCGGGCGCATCTTTTCCAGCGCGATCTCGAACGGCGCCTTGTGCGGCTTGTCGTAGCCGGCTTCCTCGCTGGTGACGATGAAGTCGAAATAATGGTCCAGCCCGAAATACACCACCTTGCGGAACTGGATCTGCGCGGTCAGGTCGGTGACGATCGCGGTCGGGATGCCCAGCAGGCGCAGGTCGTCGAGCAGTTCCTTGACGTCGTCGAACAGGATCGCGTTGCTCAGGAAGGTGCGCCAGTAGGTCTGCTCGAAGTCGAGCGCCAGCAGCACCTGCGAGCCCAGCCCCATGATCTCGAGCATGCGCTGCAGGTAGAGCAGGCGGCTGTGCGAGGACGCGGTGTGCTTCAGGCGCGTCTTGACCTGGTCGCGCGCTTCCTTGAAGGCGGTGTCGAACTGCTCGGGCTTGATCGAGAAGCGCGCCACCACCTTGTCGCGCACCGCCGCGTAGGCGGCGGCGTGGGCCGGGTCGTAGGGATACAGCGTGTTGTCGGTGTCGAACAGGATGGCGTCGGGCAGACGGTCGAAGCGTTCGGGCGAATAAACTTTTACCATATGAATCGTTTAGTAAGTGCTTGATTAATGTGGGACAAGGTGACGAGCTGCATCAACCCCATGACGCCGTCTTTCCATTCCGGCTGCAAGTCGAGGAACTCGAAGATGCGCGGCGAGATCATGCGCGCCGCCATTTCGATGTCCTGGGCGCTGGTTTCGCCTTCGATGGCCAGTTCCACTTCGTAGCCGTCCGGGCTGACCTGCATGTCGACGTGCAGGCCGCAGATGCCGACCAGCACGCGGGTCAGCGAGAGTTCGTTCAGGCCATGGCGCGAGCGCACCACCAGCTTGAAGCGCAGCTCGGACTTGCCCTTCATGGTGTCGAGCATGCGCGGGTGGATCGGCTGCAGCGACAGCACCAGGTCGGCATGGCTGGCCTGCGGGCGGATGAAGCGCGCCGAATCCGGCTCGCGCCGCTCGAACGAGGTCAGCACCTTTTCCAGGGTATGGCCGCGCTTGTTGACGTCGCGCTCGATCTTGAAGTGGCGGCGCAGGCTTTCGTCGATGTCGAGGTAGACGCTCAGGTTATAGCACTGGCGCAGGATCGGCAGGTAGAGCGCGTGCAGGCCGCTGGCAATGATGAAGTCATTGCTGTGCGTGACGAACGGACGGCTCATGCGGCCGGTGGTGTGGTTGTAGTGGCGCGCATTGATCGGCTTGCCGTCGGTGAGCGCCACCAGGTCGTTGGCGAAGCCTTCCAGGTCGTTCGCCATCGGATTCAGGTGGGTCATCACCTGCCACATCGGCTTCTGGCGGTCCCACAGGTGGTAGTCGTCGCCCGACAGGGTGGTCACCGAGTGGCCGCCGAACAGGCCCTTGATCGCATCCGAGAAGGTGTCCTTGCCGGCGCCGGAGTCGCCCGCCACGCCGATCACGAAGGGCTTGCGGCTGAGGCGGAAGTAGTCGTTGTGGCTGACCGTCTCGCGCCAGATGCGCACCGCCAGCACCACGCCGGTGGCGACCATGGCCGTGTGCACCAGCGAGCTCACCACCAGCAGGCCGGGCAGTCCCGCGGCGGCGCCGCTCCAGCCGTCGAGCTGGGGCAGCACGCCACGGCTCAGCAGCAGGCTGCTGAACACGTACAGCACCGAGAAGCCGGTAGTCAGCACGATGCCGATGCGATTGGTCGAGGCCTGGTAGGCCACCAGCAGCGGCAGGACCCAGATGAACCAGCCCGGCGACGC
>Ga0265780_10004873_pt1 | contig 17167 bp, 22 predicted proteins | sample P1T30metagenome_FD_192432 | JGI IMG/M metagenome (GOLD analysis project Ga0265780, IMG submission 192432) | Plant litter microbial communities from East Loma Ridge, Irvine, California - P1 T30 | ecosystem: Environmental > Terrestrial > Plant litter > Unclassified | place: USA: California...
TATTTTGAGGGTGGGTACTGGCTACAGCTGTGGCAGCTGCTGTACGGGCTAGCGGTGGCGGCGGTGTTTTTGCGGCTGGGGCTGGGGCGCTGGCTCACGAGGGTAGCGGCGCGGCTGCCCCGCCCGTGGCTACAGCGGTGGGCCTACCTGGCCGGGTACCTGCTGCTGGCGTGGGTGCTGAGCTTCCCGCTGAGCGTGTACGTGGGCTGGGTGCGGGAACAGCAGTACGGCATGTCGAACGAGACGCTTGGCGCGTGGCTGGCCGATGCTTTGAAGGGGCTGGCGCTGTCGGTGGTGTTTGGCAGCTTGCTGCTGCTAGGCGTGTACGCGGCGGTGCGGCGCACGGGCCGGCAGGGGTGGGTGTGGGCCACCGGCATTGTGGCCGTGGCGCTGGTGCTGATGGTGTTTGTGAGCCCGGTATTTGTGGCGCCATTGTTCAACAAATACACCCCGCTGCCGGCCGGGCCGGTGCGCGAAGGCATCCTGCGCATGGCGCGGGCCAACGCCGTGCCGGCCGACAACGTGTACCTGGTCGATGCCTCGAAGCAGAGCAAGCGCATCAGCGCCAACGTAAGCGGGCTGGGCAGCACCATCCGGGTATCCTTAAATGATAACCTGCTCAACCGCTGCACGCCCGCCGAAGTACAGTCGGTAATGGGCCACGAGCTGGGCCACTACGTGCTGAACCACATCCCCAAAATGCTGGTGTTTTTCGTGGTACTCATCGGCCTGGGCTTGTGGGCGGTCGATGCCGTGTTTCATCGGTTGGTGGGCCGCTACGGGCCGGGCTGGGGCATTGCCAGCCTGGGCGATGTGGCCGGCCTGCCGCTGGTAATGGCCCTGCTGGCGGTGTTCAGCTTCCTGGCCACGCCGGTGTTCAACACCATCATACGAACCAGGAGCAGGAGGCCGACATGTTCGGGCTGAACGCGGCGCGGGAGCCGGACGCTTTCGCAAAAGTGGCCATGAAGCTGTCGGAATACCGGAAAATCAATCCCGGCCCGGTGGAGGAAATGCTTTTCTTCGACCATCCGAGTGGGCACACCCGCGTGCATACGGCCATGCAGTGGAAAGCAGAACAACCGCCAAAATAGCCTTTTTATGCCAGCAATGTAGCCCGGTGCTAAGCCTCTTGCTTCGCCAAGCTGCTGCTGCCCGGGCGCGGCTGGTTTGTTTTTGAAACCTAAGCTACTCTCAGCCGCCTTCGCGCCGAGGGCGGTTGGGGCCTTTTGATTTTACACCTTTCGCACCTTGCCCTTATGCCAATGTCCGAATTCAGAAAAACGAGCCGGGGGCGCCGTGCCGCCTGCGCTCACAGCACAGCTATATACCGTAGTCTACTACCTTAGCCGCCGCTAGTTGCCCTGGTCGTAGAAAAGCCCGGCGCCGGTCAATCATTTAGCGCAACCTTTCTGGGCTTGTAAATAAAGAAATGAGAATACCAACGGTAGTCGCCCTCGCCTTGGCACTTGGTGGCGTGCTGTCATGCACATCAGAAACGGCGAAACTTGCCAAACCCGATAAAATGCCGATAGCGGGGACCTGGCAGCTCGTGAGCAGAACGGTTATTGAGAAGGGCGACACGGCGACCACCGCTAACAACCCAAACGAACCCTTTATCAAAGTCATTAATGACAGCCACTTCGCCTTTTTACAGCACGATGTGAAAAAAGGCAAGGATTCGGCGGCCGTGTTCGTGGCCGGTGGCGGGCGCTACTCGCTTAAAGACAGCCTGTACAGCGAGCATTTGGAGTACTGCAGCGCCCGAAACTGGGAAGACAATGATTTTGCCTTCACCGTTACACTGAAAAACGACACGCTCACGCAAAGCGGCGTAGAAAAGGTCGAAAGCGCCGGCGTGAACCGAATCAATATCGAGCGTTATGTACGAGTGAAGCCCTAACGGCTCACTACTGGGGTAAACTGCCCGAATGTTTCGCACGGGTTGAGGTAGCCGTGCTGCTCAGGAGGCACCGAAGCTTGGCCAGCCGCTGCCGCCCCGGGGCGGCGGTTGGAAAGTGGTATTTTAGTGGTGGCCGCTCGTCAGCGGGCCGTGTTGTGCCATGCCGCCTACCCCAAAGAACCCCGCTGTTCCATCCCCCACGTTGTTGGCCGTGGCCAATGCCGTGCCGAACGTGCTGTGGTCGGCGTTGGCCTTGGCGCCCATCGGCTTGTACTGCTACCAGCTCATGCCGCGGCCGTGGCTGTATGGGTTCCTGGGCGTGAGTTTGCTGGCCTATGCGGTGCCCGCCGCGTGGTTTGGCTACTGGCAGCTGAGCCGTCGGCCGGCCCGGTACCGGCAGCTGGGCGTAGTGCTGGCCGGCCGCCTCACGCAAAACGGCGACTTCGTGAACCGCCTCATCCGTCGTCGGTACCCCGCTTACCGCCACCTGCCTTCGCGGGCCGCGCTGGCGGGGCTGGTGCGCACCACCTATCACCAGGAGCGATTCCACTTGGTGTTGTTCCTGTTTTTTCTGCTGACCAGTGCCTACGCTGCCGTTCGGGGGCAAGCAGGTTGGTGCGGGCTGCTGCTCCTTACCAATGTGGGGTATAACGTGTACCCGATGTGGCTCCAGCAATACCTCCGGGTTCGTTTGACACCTAAGGCACCGTAGCCGCTGCCGCCCCGGGCGTCGGCTACGAAAAAGCCGGATGCAATTCAATTTGCATCCGGCTAAGTAAAAGACTTCATGGGCCACCCTTTTGTGCTAGGCCTTTGAAACCAGTTGCCAAGTCACGCCCTTGTTCCCATAAGGAGGCATGATGTTGCCTTTAGCGATAGGAGCTGTTGTGGAAGGTGTTCCTACCACCTTCCATACCCCGCTCTCGGGGCATTTCTGACCTGTTGTAGCTGTCATGATTATTGAGGTAAAGTGTATGTTAAAGCTAGTCATTTTGGTGTAATAATAATGTATATTAGAATATATTTATTATGTATAATATGACCTGTCAAATAGCTGCCGGCCCAGGAGCGGATGGGGCCGTGGGCCCCCCGGCCCTTTCGTATCTTAGCCACATGACCACTCCGATTTCACCTGCTCACCCGCGCATCATCCGCGACTACGGTATCTGCCACGGGCGGCCGGTGGTGCGCGGCCTGCGCTACCCCGTGTGGTCGGTGCTGGACTATCTTAAAACAGCTGGCTACAACGTCAATGCAACCCGCAACTACTTAAGCGGTATCCTCTCTGAGCTACTGCCTCCATTCACCCGTACTCAGGTGCCATGGGCCGTTTCGCCCAGCTAAAGCTCACCCCTATGCGTCGTCGCTTCCTGCTCTTGGCAACTTGTCTCGGCTTTTCGTTGTCTGCCGCTGTGGCCCAACGCCGGCCCCCCGGGCCCGCATACTTTCTTCGTCACCCGGCCACCGAGCCGTACCTGGGCTCCTCGCAGCTCTTGCCCCGCCCGGTGCCCGCCCCGCCGGCGGTGTCTCCCCTGCCCGCCGCGGCGGGTGCGCCGGTGCCAACGGCTCCGCGATACGACTTGGCCAGCTTAATGAATTTTCCGCTCCATGTACCGTCCGCCACCTTGTCCGAACCCAGGGGGCGCATGTACACACCGCCCGCGGCGAGTGATGGGCCCGGGCTGCTACCATCAGGGCGTGGCGCGCTTGACCGGTAGGATGCAAGCAAGGGAGCATTCCTTTCGATTGTCGGCCTTCTCCCGTGTCTTCAGTAACAACTCCCGCTTCCCCAGCCGCTGCGGCTCCGGGCGCGCCTGGGTTGAGTTAGCACTAGTGGAGTGAATGAGGTGAGCCCTTCTCCGTACGGCTTGAATTTGGTAACTTCACGCCATGCCAAAAGCGGAAAGCATTCCCGAGTTTTACCAGCACTACTTCAAAGAGCCGCCCGCTAGCTTGCAGCCCGAGGTGGGCCAGGCCAACGTGTTCCGGCTGGAAGACTCGCTGGCACCCGGCGCCCAGCCCAAGCAGTACAGCCGCCGCGACTACTACAAGATTACCCTCATTCGCGGCCACAACGCCTACCACTACGCCGACAAAAGCCTGCAGATTGAGGGGCCGACGCTCATGTTTTTCAACCCCCAGGTGCCCTACACTTGGCAACCGCTGGCCGACGACACCACGGGGTTCTTCTGCATCTTCCGCGAAGAGTTTCTGAACGCGCCGGGTGGCCAGGGCTTGCTCGACCTGCCGCTGTTTCGGCCCGGCGGCGACCCGGCCTACCCCCTCACGGCAGGCCAGGACCAGGAAGTAAGCGTGCTGTTTGAGAAGATGCTGGCCGAAATAGCATCCGATTATGCGCTGAAATACGACCTGTTGCGCAACTACGCGGCCGAGCTCGTGCACTACGCCCTGAAGCTGCGGCCTTCCGACACCCGCTACCAGCACCCCGACGCCAAGTCGCGGCTCGCGGCCGTATTTACCGAACTGCTGGAGCGGCAGTTTCCCATCGAGTCGCCGGCCCGGCGGCTGGGGCTGCGCTCGGCCAGCGACTTTGCCCAGCAGCTGGCCGTGCACGTCAACCACCTCAACCGCTGCGTGCGCGACACCACCGGCAAAACCACCACCGCCCACATCGCCGACCGCCTCGCCGCCGAGGCCCGCGCCCTGCTGCGCCACACCGACTGGAACATTGCCGAGGTGGGCTACAGCCTGGGCTTCGACGAGCCGGCCCATTTCAACTACTTTTTTAAGAAGCAAACCGGGCAAACGCCCTCGGCTTTCCGGCTGGTTTGAATTTGGTAAGCATCGGCTTGAATTTGGTAAGCTAGGGCATAAGAGGCTGCCGGACCTTTGCAGGGTCATTAAGCAACCCCAATAACAACCAAATGGAAAAGCAACAAGTGTGGTTTATTACCGGCGCCTCCAAAGGATTCGGGCTCGAACTGGTGAAGCAGCTGCGGGAGCAGGGCCACCTAGTGGCTGCCACCTCCCGCAACGTGGCCGAGTTGCGTCAGGCCGCCGGCCCCGAGGCCGCCGATTTTCTGCCCCTGGCCGTGGAGCTGGCCAGCGAAACCAGCGTGGGCGCGGCCCTCGCGGCCACCGTGGCGCATTTCGGGCGCATCGATGTAGTGGCCAACAACGCGGGCTACGGCCAGCTGGGCAGCCTCGAAGAGCTGACCGACGCCGAAGCCCGGGCCAACTTTGAGGTGAACGTGTTCGGCACGCTCAATGTGGTGCGGCAGGCCCTGCCGCAGCTGCGCCAGCAGCAGGGCGGCCACATCCTCAACTTCTCGTCCATTGCCGGCATCATAGGCAATTTCCCCGGCTGGGGCATCTACTGCGCCACCAAGTTTGCCGTGGAAGGCCTGTCCGAGTCGCTGGCGGTCGAGGTAGCGCCGTTTGGCGTGAAGGTTACCCTAGTGGAGCCGGGCTACTTCCGCACCAATTTCCTGGAATCCGGCTCTTTGCGCACCCCCGAAACCAAGCTCGATGCCTACACGCTAGTGCGGGAATCGGAAGCGGTGCACGCGCAGCAAATCAAAGGCAACCAGCCCGGTGACCCGGTGAAGGCCGTGGCGGCCATCATCGCCGTAGCGGCTTCACCCAACAACCCGCCCCTGCACCTGCTGCTGGGCCAGGATGCCTACGACATGGCCAACGCCAAAGTGCAGGCCTTGCAGGATGATATGGCGCAGTGGAAGCACGTAACCGTGGCCACGGGCTTTGCCGAGGCGGCTACTGCCTAGCCGCGTGCCCATTCGGCGTATTCGCCAGCCGCTGCCGTCCCGGTAGCGGCTGGCTTGTGTTTGGGGGTAGCATACTCGGATGAAGTTGTTGCAGGAATTTTTCAATCGGAAGTCCCGCCGGAGTGTAGCCAGCGCCGGCCAAAACGAAAGCTGAGGCCCGCGCACCGCTGTTAGGTAGCGTACGGGCCTCGGCTTTGTGCGATTTTATCAGTAGCGACCACATCGTAGGGGGCAGCAAGGGCCTGCTGCCGCTTACGCTACGAGGTGTGGCGGCCGGTGTGAGAAGTGCTGTCGTTGGGTTGGTTGTTGCGGAACTCCTTATCGGAGCTGTCGGCGCCCCGCTCGTCGGAGGGGGTAGCGTGGGACCCTTGGGGACTGTGTTTTTCGGGGTCGAATTTCCCTTTCTTGGCGCCGCCGCTGTGGCCGTCCCGGCTGGGCACATTTTCGCCGCGGGTATTGGTGGCATCACCGGCCACGGGGCCTTCTTGGGGGCCGGAGGGCCGGCCATTTACACCCGGGGCTTTGTTGCTCTGCGGGTCACTGTTGGGAGACTTGGGGGGCTTCTGGTCGTTTTTCATGGCGTGGGTTAGATGGGTGGTAATTGGATAGAATAGTAGGTTGTCAGCTGCACAGGTTTTACAGCTTGTATAAGGGGTGATACGGAGAAATTTAAGTGGCAGTTCGTAGTGTTCAGCTTCACGATGAAGCTGTTATCACGAAGCTGCTTAGCAAATGGCATGATGAATAAGCAGGGTGCAGCCTCCTGGATAGCCCATGTATTGGCTGCGTAATCTGGTGGCAACTACCCTTGTTGTGGCCCTGCTATGCCTCCATCTCCTACCGGCTGAACTTGCCTCAACCGCAAGTCCCTTCGGCGTGGGCGCAGTCCTGAACTAGCAGAAGCCTTTGGGAAGATGGCTGATGCGCTGAAAGCTGGGAAAGGGGGCTTAGGACCTGAAAGGTGTGGCATCGGTAATATCGGCCAGCCGCTCCCGGTATCGGGAGCGGCTGGTTTGGCGTTGGGGGCTGGGTGGGATGCGTAGCTTCGCCACCCGGAGGCCCTGGTTTCGGTCCGGGCCCGCCCAGCCACCCTTCATCTCTTTGCGCCTATGAAATGGTTTGTTGTTTTCGCGGGCCTGCTACTGGCCCTGCCCGGCGCGGCGCAATCGCCGAAGCCAGCGCCGGCAGCGGCTCCGGCGCTCTCGCCCGATGGCAAGGCCGTGATTGCCTACCTGAACGAAATAGGCGCCTTTCTCCGGCAGGCACTGACCCAACCCACCGACACCCAGGCGCTGCAGATGCTGCACGGCCCGAAGCAGGCCCGCCTAAAGCAGCGGCACCAGCAGATTCGGCCGGTGATGGCCCGGTGGCGTAGTTCCGTGTCGAAGGCCAAAATGGAGGCCACCTACGACCTTTTTATGCAGCAGAGCCAGTTCGGCAAGGACATGGAATGGCTGAAAAACGACGCCGCCACCAACGCCCGGCTGCAGCGCAACCCCAACCTGCAGGCCGCCATCGGCCGCGTGATGGATGAGCTCCTTGCGAAGTAGCCAACCCCAGCAGCTGGTTGCTTTGGAGGCCGTGCGCCCAGGCCCACGTAGCTTGCCGGTCCCAGACGGTTATTGCCTTCACCTTCGCCTATGTACGCCGCCCTGCTCGCCCACATTGCCCGCTACGTGACCCTGACGCCAGCCGAAGCGCAGCTGGTGGGCGACTATTTCACCTGCCAGACTGTGCCGCGCAAGGCCCACCTGCTCGAAGCCAGGCAGTTCTGCCCGGCCAGCTACTTTGTGCTGCAAGGCTGCTTGCGGCTGTACTTCGTCACCGAAAAGGGCACGGAGCAGACCACGCAGTTTGCCCTCGAAAACTGGTGGCTGGCCGACTACAGCAGCCTGCTGAGCGGGCGGCCGTCGCAGTGCTACATCCAAGCCGTGGAGCCCACGGTGGTGGCCGTGCTGGACTACCCGCGCCAGGAAGAGCTGCTGGCGCGGGTGCCCGCGCTGGAGCGCTACTTCCGGCTGCTGTTGCAGCGGGTGGCCGCCGCCAACCAGATGCGCTGGGTGCACTTCTACGGCGAGTCGCTGGAAGAGCGGTACCGGTTTTTCAGTGCCTCCTTTCCGGAGTTTGTGCAGCGGGTGCCGCAGTACCTGCTGGCCTCGTACCTGGGCTGCACCCCGGAATTTCTGAGTAAGATTCGGGCCAGAACCAGCCTGGGCGACGTCGGGCCAGGGATGGCCCCGAGGGGCTGAATTTCTTAATCTAGGTTAAGGAAAGCCGGTCGGAGCGGGGCAGACCTTTGCCTCATCATCAACCCAACCACAACTCCGTATGACCCCGCGCCTCAACCTGGAAAAAACCGAGCCCGAAGCCTACAAGGCCATGTACGCCCTCGTGAAATACATGAGTACCTCAAAGCTGAGCCGCACGCAACGCGACCTGATATCCATCCGCGCTTCCCAGCTCAACGGCTGTGCCTTCTGCCTCGACATGCACACCCGCGAGGCCCGGCAGCACGGCGAAACCGAGCAGCGCCTATACGTGCTCAGCGCCTGGCGCGAAACCACGCTCTTCACGCCCGAAGAGCAAGCCCTGCTGGCCCTTACGGAGGAAGTAACATTCATCAACCACGGCATATCGGACGCCACCTACCAGGGGGCCGTGGCGGTGCTGGGCGAACAGCAGGTAGCGCAGGCCATCATGATGGCGGTAACCATTAACGCTTGGAACCGCATTGCCATTTCTACCCATATGCCGATTGCCGCCTAAGGCCTGGCGACAGTCATCATCTTGCCCGCACTCTCTTGCGGATAAATCAAACCAGCCACCGCCCAGCTGCCCCGCCCCGGGAGCAGCTGGGCGGTTTTATAGAAGGCTGCCGCGGGGTAAGCTGCGCGGAGCGGCATTTTATTCGCTGCGAATTATTACGTTGGATTTTGGTGCGTATCCTTGTCATAATGCGGCCGTAGGATAGGAGCGGTATGAGTGACATTACGCTGGTTTCGGAGCCCTACGGGGCGGTTTATCTGGCACCCGAGGTGCCGTGCATTATCATTCAGTGGACGGGCTTTGCCAACAGCCAGCAGCTCCGCTACCTCATGAACCAGGCGCAGGCCAGCTACATTGCCGAGGTTCGGCGCCGGCCGGGGCCCCTGGGCTGGATAGCCGACTCGCGTGGCTTGGGCGCCATTCGGGCCAGCGACCAGGAGTGGCTGCACACCGAATGGAACCCCCGCACTTACCAGGCGGGCGTGCGCTACATCGCCATTGTGGAAGCCGAATCGGTGTTTGGCCGGATTTCGGCGCAGCAGTACGTCACCAATGTCACGCGGAGCGAGAGCTACACCTTCCACACCCGCACCCTGCCCACCCTCGAAGCAGCCAAGCAGTGGCTGCAGCAAGTGCTACCCATTACCCCCGAACCGTAAGCAATGCGTCAGGAATTGAAAAGCTCGCTGGGACGCACCTACCTCACCATCGAGCCCGATGCCACCAACCGCTGGATTGCCGTGAACTGGATGGGTTACCTCACCGGCGACAACATTCGGGCCGGCGCGGCGGCCTACACCGCCGCCCTGGCCAAGTCTGGCTACCACGCGGTGCTCAACGACACCCGCGCCGTGCTCGGCCCCTGGGAGCATTCCCTCGACTGGGTGGTGAACATCTGGGCGCCCCAGGCCGCGGCGGCCGGGCTCACGCACTTCGCCATGGTCACCACCCGCGAGTCGATGGCCGATGCCACGGCGGTGAGCTTCTACCAGCAGCTCACCGCCTTTAAAGCCGAGATGTTTGCCGACATGGAAGAGGCCCGGCGCTGGCTGCGGCAGTTTTCGCAGGCAACCCGCTAGTGGCCCGGGGTGCAGGTACTCTGGCATGCGGTACCAGGGGTAGCTGGGTGTTTCAGGAAGTTGTTATCGCTCCATCACCCGCGTGATGGCCGAGGCATAGCCCCCGCCGGGGTACACCCACGCGCCGGTATTGGTGTTGCCATCGGGGCTGAAGGTGCCGCGGTAGTAGGCCGGCGAGCCCTTGGCCCCGCCCCAGATGGTGAGGGTGTCGCCCACCAACTCGTACACGTAGTCGAAGGTGCTGCCCAGGTTGTCGTAGTAACGCGACTTGATGTCAGGGCTGGGCGCGCTGCCAAACGGCTGCTCGTGCCCGATGATTTCCAAGCCCTTTATTTGGTGGTCGCCGCGGTCCAGGTCCACGTGCTGCAAGAGGAAGAAGCCGCCTTCCATCCACTCATAGCGCACGGTGCCGCTGATGGCCTGCTGGCCGCTGGGGTCGGATACGGCCCAGGTGCCCACCAATCGGTCGAGGGCGCGCAGGTCGGGGTTGGGCTGGGGAATAGAGTCCATGGCTGTTAGAATTAGGGTACCATTCAAAGGTAAAATGTGCCCGGAGCAAATGCCAGGGGCAAATGCGGCTATTCAGCGGGGCAATTGCGACGCGGACCAGGTAGCCGGAAAGCCGGTGATGCTCCGTGCCCGTTGCTACCGGCGGGGTTGTTTCTGAGGATAGGAGATTTGGCTACAACAACCGTGGATTGCGTTACATCGGCTGGTTTGGCAGGGCGGAGCTTTGCACCGTCAATCAACCAAACCAGGACTATGAAATTTGTCGTCACCGGCTCGCTGGGCAATGTCAGCGCGCCGCTCACCCAGACCTTAGTGCAGCAGGGGCACGCCGTCACGGTTATCAGCAGCAAGCCCGAAAAGCGCGGTGCCATCGAAGCCCTGGGCGCCCGGGCTGCCATTGGCACCATCGAAGATGCGGCGTTTCTGGCCACCACCTTCGCCGGGGCCGAGGCCGTGTATTGCATGCTGCCCCCCTTCAACTACTTCGACCCGGCGCTCGACGTGCTGGCCGAGGCGCGCAAGCTGGCCACGGCCTATACCCAGGCCATTGGGCAGGCGGGCGTGAAGCGGGTGGTGCACCTGAGCAGCGTGGGCGCGCACCTGGCCCAGGGCATCGGGACGCTGGCGTTCCACCACCTGGCCGAGAACGTGTTGCGGGCATTGCCGGCCGACGTGGCCATCACCCACCTGCGGGCCGTGAGCTTCTACACCAACCTGTATAATTTTCAGGACATGATAAGGGGGGCAGGACTGCTCGGCCGCTTCCTGGCCCTGCGCTATTCGGGCTTGGGCGCCATGCTGAGTGGCAAAACGGGCATCATCGCGGCCAACTACGGGGCTGAGGACAAGCTCCCCTGGGTGTCGCCTATCGATATTGCGACGGCCGCGGCCGAGGAGCTGACTACCCCGTTTGAGGGCCGCAAGGTGCGCTACGTGGCCAGCGAGGAGCTGACCTGCAACGAAGTGGCCCGCATGCTGGGCCAGGCCATTGGCAAGCCGTATTTGAAATGGGCCCTCATGAGCGACAAGCAAATGCAGAGCGGCCTGGAGATGTTCAAGATGCCGAAAGCCCAGGCGCAGAGCTTCGTCGAAATGAACGCGGCCATTCACAGCGGCCTGGTAGACGAGGACTACTACCGCCACCGGCCCGTGCTGGGCAAGGTAAAAATGGCCGACTTTGCGAAGGAATTTGCCGCCGTTTACCACCAGGGATAATTCGCCGTCCATGAGCACCACGCCGCCCTACCGATTCAAAACCATCACGGAGTATTGCCGGCTGGCCCACCTGCCCGCGCCCGCGCACCCGCTCATCAGCGTCATCGACCTGGCGGCGCTGGGGCCGTTGCCCGACTACGAGCCCATCAGTGTGGTCGCGGACTTTTACTTCATCTCGCTGAAGCGGGGCTTCCCCGGCAAGCTGCACTACGGGCAACAGGACTATGATTTCGACGAAGGCGTGCTCTCGTTTATGGCCCCCAACCAGGTGCTCAACATCGCGCTGGCGGCGGGTGGCCAGCGCCACCAGGCCGGCTGGATGCTGGTGCTGCACCCCGATTTTCTGTGGAATACCCCGCTGGCCCAGAAGATAAAGCAGTACGAATACTTCAGCTACGCCACCAACGAGGCCCTGCACCTGTCCGAACAAGAGGAGCGGAAGCTGACCGCCATCGTCCAGAACATCGAGCAGGAGTACCAGGGCAACATGGACAAGTTCAGCCAGGACGTCATCATTGCCCAGCTCGACGTGCTGCTCACCTATTCGGAGCGGTTTTACGAGCGGCAATTCCTGACCCGCAAAATTCAGAACCACCAGCTCCTGCAGCGGCTGGAAGCGGTGCTGGCCGCGTATTTCGACCACGAGGACCTGGCCACCACCGGCCTGCCCACCGTGCAATACGTAGCCGATAAGCTGAATGTGTCGCCGAACTACCTGAGCAGCATGCTCAAGGTGCTCACCGGCCAAAGCACCCAGCAGCACATCCACAACAAGCTGATTGAGAAAGCCAAGGTGCAACTCTCGACCACCAACCTGTCGGTCAGCGAAATTGCCTACGTGCTGGGCTTCGAGCATCCGCAGTCGTTCAGCCGGCTGTTCAAGACCAAAACCGCCCTCTCGCCGCTGGAATTCCGGCAGTCGTTCAACTAACGAGCAGCCAGTTTTGCACCAGCAACTTCGAGAACTAGTACCTGAGTCGCTGTCGTGGCATATTACCGGACGGCTTGTAGGCCCAGGGTGTGCATCTCGGTCAACACCAGCTCAGTGGCTAGGTCAGTAGCGAAGAGCTGTTTGAGCGGTGTATATTGTTCGCTCATATCGGCCTTTGCGGTCGCCCTACTACCCTTTATGGAGCCATTTGCTGCCGCTGCTACCGGTCAGGTGCAAGCTGAAACCTGGGAAGACTACCCACTCATCAGCCCCAACAAGTTTCTCATGCTCTGCGTGCTCAGCCTGGGCATATACGGCCTGTGGTGGCAATACAAAACGTGGCGCTTTTTCAAGCGGTGGCAGCAGACCGATACCTGGCCGGTTGTGCGGGCGTTTTTTAGCCTGTTCACGTTCAGCGACCTGCTAAAAACCATCAACCAGTTTGCGCGCTCCACCAGCGGCTACACGCCCATCGCCAATACCGGTGGGCTGGTCGCGGGCTACGTCATCCTGAGTTTGCTGGCCCGGCTGCCCGAGCCGTTTTGGCTCGTTTCGCTGGGGGCATCGGGGTTTCTGGAGCCCGCCTTCCGGGAATTTCGGGGAGCCATGCTGCAAGCCCCTGCCTATGGTGGCCGCGACCAGGAGCATTTCAGCGCCCGGCAGCTTATTGCCCTGTCGCTGGGGCTGGTATGCTGGAGCTTGGTGTTTGTAGGAATGATGCAACCGGACTAATTGAGCCATGAACAAGCATTTTAAAGCGGCCGCCCTGGTACTCGGCCTGGGCAGTTGGGCGGCACCAGCCGCATACTGCCAAACTACTTCCGCCACCGTGGAGGCAGCTCCAAGTAATGATGCAAAAGCCGCTGACCAGGAAGCTGCCAAAAAAGCTGCCGAATGGGTGGCCGCGCTCCAGCTGCGCGATGCCAAGAAGGAGGCTGTTGTGCAGCAGGTAATTGCCGCGCACCTGCGTGCCATTCGGGACTACCACAATGCGCACCCCTATACCGAAACGCCAGCCGGTATCAATCCCGCAACCGGCCAGCCGCTGAGCACAATGGACCGGCAGCTCATTGCGGTGTCGGCCATGCCAAAAGCCATTCACGAGAACCTGATGAGCGGCTTGCGTCAGCAGATGACGCCCGAGCAGGTCGAAGCCGTGCTGGACAAATACACCATCGGGAAGGTGGCTTTCACCCTGAACGGCTACAAGGCCATTGTTCCCAACCTGACCCCAACGGAGGAAGCCCTTATTCTGAAAAACCTGAAGCAGGCCCGTGAGCAGGCCGTGGACTTCAAGAACATGAAGGAGATATCCGCCGTTTTTGAAATCTACAAAACCAAAAATGAGGAGTATCTCAATACCCACGGCCGCAACTGGCGCGAGCTGTTCAAAGCCTACGTCGATGGTGTAAACGCCAAAAAAGCCGCCGACAAGGCCAACGCTCCAACTGCTCCAAAGCCTGCCGCGCAATAGCAGCCGGCTGGCCAATTGAGCCGCCTAAGCCAGCCGGAGTCCGCACGCACAAAGCCCCGGCTGTGCATAACAAGCGTGCACGGCCGGGGCTGGTTTTAATTTAGACGGGGAGTGGCTTAGCGCGATTGGTCGATGCCGAGCTTGTGCATCACCTTGTCAACCATGCCTTCGGCGGTCATCTGTTCGGTTTGGGCGTGGCCCCGCGGGTCGGGGGCAGCCAGTTTGGGCTCGCCGCCCAGAGGCGCGGCTTTTTTGACGTGAAATTCGCCTTTGCCGTCTATCGACGGGCCGGTGGTCCAGCGGCCCGTAGGGGTGCCATCGCCTCGCAGGTTGGTGCTCACGAAGGCGTAGTTAAAATCCTTAACTTCCTCGCTCTGAGGAAAGCTGTTGGGAATGGGGTGGCAGTTGGGGCCGCCGAGTTCTTCAATTACGGCCAGCCACTGGTTCTGGTGCATGGTGTCGCGGGCGATGAGGAAGGCCAGCATGTCTTTCATGCCGGGGTCGTCGGTGGCTTCCCAGAGGCGGGTGGCCAGTACGCGGCCGGTGCTTTCGGCCATGACGTTGGCGTACATATCGGCGGCAATGTTGCCGCTGCCCACCACCCACGAGCCGTTGAAAGGCACGCCATTAGCGTCCACGGCCATGGCCGACAAGCCCGAGGAGAGGATGTGGCGCACGTCCATGCCGCCCATAATGGCCCCCACCATCTTGTCCTGGGCAAAGGTGTCCTGCATGCTCACGGGAGCGCCCTCCAGGTTGAGGGCAACGGCGGTGGCCAGCATTTCGATGTGCGCTATTTCCTCAGTGCCGGTTTCGAGCAGCATGTCGCGGTACTTCACCGGGCCGCGGGTGCCCCAGGCCTGAAACAAGTACTGCAAACAGACGCGTATTTCGCCTTCGATGCCGCCAATGGCTTGTTGCAGCATGCGGGCAAACACGGGGTTGGGCTTATCGACCCGGACTTTGTACTGGAGCTCCTTATCGTGATAAAACATGCGAAAGAGGAAAGAAAGGTGGTAAGAAAAAGACCTGCCGGCTGTGGACTCCGGCCATTTTCTATACGCTCCCTTTCTGGGCTTTAGCCACGAAATAACTACGGGTTTGGAAGCCGGTTTCTACGGGTTAGCGCCTCGTATAAATACCCATTAGCAGGAGATAGAAGCCTGATTTCTCACAATTCCCAGCCTTGCTTCATGTAAGCTACCTTTGGTTCGTTTCTACCAGAGTTTTAACGCATGATTTCATTTAGCCGCCGCCTTCGGCTTGCTACCAGCGGGCTCGGGCTGCTGGTGCTGGCCGCCTGTGCCACCACCAAAAACCAGCCAACTGCCACGGCGCCTACCACCGCTATTCTGCTGCTGGGCTCCAACCACCTGGCCCAGCTCTACAAGGCTGATAACCCGAATTCGGATGTGCTTACGTCCAAGCGCCAGGCGGAGCTCAGTACCGTCCTCGACGGCTTGCAGCGCTACCGCCCCGATGGCATTCTAGTAGAAGAGCTGCCCGAGCGGCAGGCCCAACTCGACAGCTTATACCAGCAGTACCGGCAGGGCAGGCTCGAGCTCAATACCTTGCCTAACGGGCGCAGTGAAGTGTACCAGTTGGGGTTTGTGCTGGGCAAACGCCTGGGCTTGCCCCATATCCACTGCGTGAATGCGCCGGGCGGCACTTCCCAGAGCATCCTCAACCAAGGCCAGAACATTGCGCTTTATGAGCAGGCCACTGCCCGCTGGCGGGAGTACGTCGCTCCCATCGACAAGCAACTGCTGGCCGGCAACTCCACAATGCTCCAGTACATGCGCACCCTCAACAATCCTGCTCTGGTGGGGCAGCTGCACAACCTGGTATACAATATCCCGGCCCGCGTGACCAACGGCACTCTGAAGCCCGACCCGATGGTGGACGCATCCTTCATCAATCCCCAGTACGTGGGCGCGGAGTTCATTTCGGTGTTCTACAACCGCGACCTGAAGGTGTATTCCAACATCGTGACCACGCAACTGGCCACCCGGCAAACCCGCCAGCTGGTGATAATCGGGCTGCGCCACGTGGGGTCGCTGCAGGGGATTTTTCGCGAAGACCCCGCCTACCAGTTGGTAAAAGCTGCGCCTTACCTAGGCCGCGACTAGTGCCGTTACGGTCGCACCAACCCAAACCGCTCGTTGCGCACATCAAGAATGACGGTGCGTTCAGCAAAGGGCGCGTTGCCCAGCATGCCACCCAGCCCGGAAAAGCGCGTCAGCAGGTTTTGCATTGGGGTAGTGCCTTCGATGTAGGTTACAGTGCGAAGTGGCAACGCCACGGCATTGAGGTTCAGAGTGGCCAGCGTGGCTACCGTATAGGACGTGAGGGGATGACCCCAGGAGTTGACGACGGCTGTGCGGGGGACGGCGCCGGGCTGAGCCATCTGCTCCCAGTTGCCCTTGCTGGTCATCAGTGCAAAGGCACTGGAGCCCGTGTCAAACATGAGCTGCCGGGGTTCGCCCTGCACGCCCATGCTCAGCAGCACGCGCCGGTTAGTAAAAGCCAGGGGCACAAAGTCGGTGCGTGGGACCAGGCTGTCAGGTACGCTGGCGGCCAAGGTGAAGCGCCGGCGAGCGTAGTCCAGCACCAGCGCCCGGCCATCCACCACATCGGACCCCAGCGTGCCGATGATGAAGGGCGCGGTGCTGTCGGCGGGCAGCGCGCTACCGCCGCGGGGCAGCACCAGCATCCAGCGGGCCTGCACCTGGCCATTGCCCAGCGCAAAGCGGAAGTTCCGAACGGTGTCGGCAGCAGCGGCTGGCAGGGCGGGGTAGCGGGCGTGGAGCGCCGCCAGCGAAGGTGCATACAGCACGGAGTAGGGGGCTCCCGTATCGAACTGCAGGTAGCAGGTGCGTGGGCAGTTGGGTAGCTGCACCGGAATGAGCAGGCCCGCGTGCGGCATGGCGTGCCCGTCGGTGGTGTCGGCCCGCCACACAAACGGCGTCCTAACGGGCAGCCCTGCTACCGTGAGTTGATTGGCCGGCGGCGTGAACTTCCGGCGCATGTAGAAATAGCCGCCGATGCCACTCAGTACGAACAGGGCCACGACGGAAAACAGGATTTTAAGAGCGAGTTTCATGATGCAGAAAAGCGGGTGGCTTACTGCGTCAAAACTATCGGCGGGTTCTTCCGGAATCAGCCGCCATTAGCCCGTCATTTTGCCGCCACTTCCGGTAAGATGCTGACAGCGAAATAAAACTGTTTTGAGGGCGGCAGCTTACAGCCGGTAGCGGTACACGTCGAGCCGGCCCTGGCGCAGCTGCCCGGCGTAGTAAATCACCGTCAATACATTGGCCGCGTACGTGCCAATCAGCACGCTCAGCCACAGCTCGGGTAGGGCTACGTGGTAGTGCCGGAACACCACCAGCTGCACCGCCAGCGCCAGCAGCATTAGGAAAAACATGCCCACCTGCCACAGTATCTGGAAGCCCAGCACCCGGCGGCCCAGCTCCGCTACGTGGGCAATGCGGCGGCGGCGGGTGCGCCACAGCCACCACGGCACCACCAGGTTCAGCAGTG
>Ga0265780_10004874_pt1 | contig 17166 bp, 14 predicted proteins | sample P1T30metagenome_FD_192432 | JGI IMG/M metagenome (GOLD analysis project Ga0265780, IMG submission 192432) | Plant litter microbial communities from East Loma Ridge, Irvine, California - P1 T30 | ecosystem: Environmental > Terrestrial > Plant litter > Unclassified | place: USA: California...
GGCGTCGGTGTCGGGGTCGAACTCGGCGTCGTCCTCGTCGTAGTAGTCCTTCTCGGCGTCGACCTCGACGTCGACGACGTCGGCCTCGTCGACCCCGGTGCGGTCGTCGGCGTCGGCGGGCCGCTCGGCGTCGTGCGGGTCACGGGCGAGCGTGAGGACCGCCCCGAGCTCGTCACGCGTCAGCGCGCGCAGGTGCCCGACCTTGAGCGTGCCGAGGTGCAGGGGGCCGAACTGGCGTCGCACGAGGTCGATGACGGGGTGGCCGACGGCCTCCATCATGCGGCGGACGATGCGGTTGCGGCCGGAGTGCAGCGTGATCTCGACGAGCGAGGAGTCGCCCGACCGGGACAGCCCGGCTCCCCCGCCGACGAGGCGGGCCTTGTCGGCGGCGATCGGCCCGTCGTCGAGCTCGATGCCCGACGACAGCTGCGCGAGCACCTCGCGCGTGACCTGGCCGCGCACCTTGGCGACGTAGGTCTTGGTCACGCCGAAGGACGGGTGGGCGAGGACGTGCGCGATGCGCCCGTCGTTCGTGAGCAGCAGGAGGCCGCTGGTCTCGGCGTCGAGGCGGCCCACGTTGAAGAGGCGCTCCTCGTACTCCTCGGTGAACTGCCTCAGGTCGGGGCGCCCGTGCTCGTCGCTGAGCGACGAGACGATGCCGACCGGCTTGTTGAGCATGACGTAGCGGCGCGTGGCGTCGAGCTGGACCACGGTGCCGTCGACGACGACCTCGTCGGCCTCGGGGTCGATGCGGCGACCGGGCTCGGTGACCACGCGGCCGTTGACGAGCACGCGGCCCGCGGCGATGAGGTCCTCGGAGACGCGGCGCGACGCGACGCCCGCGGCGGCCATGACCTTCTGCAGCCGCTCGCCGCCGGGCAGGTCGCCGTCGGCGCCGGTCGTGGGCCCGGAGTCGTCACGCGACATCGTCGACCCCCTCGCGGCCGTCGGAGAGCAGGGGCGAGAGGAGCGGGAGCTCGTCGAGGGAGGTGAGGCCGAGGTGCGTCAGGAGGAGCTCCGTGGTCTGGTAGGTGACGGCGCCCGTCACGGGGTCGGTGCCGGCCTCGGTGACGAGGCCGCGACCGAGCAGCGTGCGCACGACCGAGTCGACGTTCACCGCCCGGATCTGCGCCACCGCACTGCGGGTGACGGGTTGCTTGTAGGCGATCACCGCGAGGGTCTCGAGGGCCGCCTGCGACAGTCTGGTCGGGTTCTGCGTGAGCACGAAATCGCGGACCAGCGGATCGTGCTCGGGCCGGACGTAGAAGCGCCATCCCCCGCCGACCTCGCGCAGCTCGAAGCCGCGGCGGGGCCCGCCGGCCCGGCCGTCGTAGTCGGCGACGAGGTCGGCGATCGCGCGCCGCACCTCCGCGACCGGGCGACCGACGCCGGTGGCGAGGTCGGTCGGCGGCTGGGGCTCGTCGGCGACCAGGAGCAGCGCCTCGAGCCGGCGCCGGAGCAGGTCGGCCGGGTCGCGCAGGTCGGCCGGGTCGCGCAGGTCGGCCGGGTCGCGCAGCTCGGCCGGGTCGCTCAGGTCGGCCCCGTCCAGCACGTCAGCCGGGTCGGGCGCTGGCGTGGTCGTCGCGTCATCCGTCATAGTCGGCTCCGAGGTCGGCGAGGTCGTCGTCGGTCCACGTCTCGGCGGTCCAGCGCAGGACGAGCTCGCCGAGCGGCTCGATCTGCTCGAAGGTGAGCGCGGCCGTGCGGTAGAGCTCGAGCACCGCGAGGAACCGCGCGACGACCACGCCCTTCTGCTCGACGCCGGCCACGACCTCGCGGAAGGTCACTGCTCCGGCGCGCCGCAGCACGGCGACGACGTGCGCCGCTTGCTCGCGGATGCTCACGAGGGGCGCGTGCAGGTGGTCGAGCCCCACGGTCGGCGCCTCGCGGGGCGTCAGGGCGAGGGCGGCGAGGGCCGCGAAGTCGTCGGGGCTGAGCGTCCAGGCGAGCTCGGGCTCGGTCTCGCGGTACTTCTCCTCGAGCCGCACCGAGCGGGCGTGCCGTCGCGCCTCGGCCTCGCCGTGCTCGGCGAACCACTGCGCGACGAGCTTGAAGGCCCGGTACTGCAAGAGGCGGGCGAAGAGCAGGTCGCGCGCCTCGAGCAGGGCGACGTCCTCCGCGTCGACCAGCTCGCCCTGGGGCAGGAGTCCCGCCACCTTGAGGTCGAGGAGCGTCGCGGCCACGACGATGAACTCGCTCGCCTGGTCGAGGTCGACCTCGGCGTCGACGTCGCGCAGGTAGCTGAGGAACTCGTCGGTCACCGCGCTGAGCGCGACCTCGGTGACGTCCATCTCGCGCTTCGTGATGAGCGAGAGCAGGAGGTCGAACGGGCCCGCGAAGTTGTCGAGCGTGACGCGGAACCGCCCGGCACCCTCGCCGGGGGCGAGGGCGCCGTCGTCGAGGCGCTCGACGACCGACGCCTCAGGCAGCGGCACCACGGGAGATCAGCTCGCGCGCGAGCTGCCGGTACGCCTTGGCCGCCGCGTGCTCGGGGGCGAACTGCGTGATGGGCACGCCCGAGACCGTCGCGTCGGGGAACTTCACGGTGCGCCCGATGACCGTCTCGAGGACCTGGTCGCCGAACGCCTCGACGACGCGCTCGAGGACCTCGCGGCTGTGCAGCGTGCGGGAGTCGAACATCGTCGGCAGGATGCCGTCGAGCTCGATGGCGGGGTTGAGCCGGTCGCGCACCTTGTCGATGGTCTCGACGAGCAGGGCCACGCCGCGGAGGGCGAAGAACTCGCACTCGAGCGGGATGAGCACGCCGTGCGCGGCCGTGAGCGCGTTGACGGTGAGCAGGCCGAGCGAGGGCTGGCAGTCGATGAGGATGACGTCGTACTCGGACGAGACCTGGCGGAGGACGCGCGCCAGGATCTGCTCGCGGGCGACCTCGTTGACGAGGTGCACCTCGGCGGCGGAGAGGTCGATGTTGGCGGGCATGACGTCGAGGCCGGGCACGCGGGAGTGGACGATGACGTCGTGGGCGTCCTTGACGGTGCCGATGAGCAGGTCGTAGACGGTGGCCTGGTCGTGCGTCTGGAGCGCGAGGCCGGCCGAGAGGGCACCTTGCGGGTCGAAGTCGATGGCGAGCACGCGCCGGCCGTACTCGGCGAGCGCCGCGCCGAGGTTGATGCTCGTCGTCGTCTTGCCGACGCCGCCCTTCTGGTTGCAGAGCGTGATGATGCGCGCGGGCCCGTGCGTCTCGAGGGGCTCGGGGTCGGGGAACTCGGTGCGGGGGCGACCGGTGGGCCCGAGCTCGGGCGCCGCCGGCACGCCCTCGAAGAGGGTGGGGGTGCTCGAGGTCGGCTTCGTGCTCACGGTCCCAGGGTACCGGCGAGGTCGGACCGGACCGGGTCGCGGCACGCGCGACACGGCCGGAAGGCCTCACCTTCTACATGAGGGTTCAGTCCTGGTCAGCGACGTGTTCCGCGCTGCCCGCACCCTCGGGCGGCGGGCCCGGCACCGTGCCGGCCGTGGCCGTCACGGCGCGGGGGTGGGCGGTCGTGTAGACGTCGCGGAGGGCGTCGGCGGTGACCAGCGTGTAGAGCTGCGTGGTGGCCACCGACGAGTGGCCCAGCAGCTCCTGGACGACGCGGACGTCGGCGCCGCCCTCGAGCAGGTGGGTGGCGAACGAGTGCCGGAGCGTGTGCGGCGACACGTCGACGTCGAGCCGTGCCCGCTCGGCGGCGCCCTGCAGCACGAGCCAGGCCGACTGCCTGCTGAGCCGCGCTCCCCTGCTGCCGAGGAACAGCGCGGGGGTGGCCGTGCCGCGCACCGAGAACACGGGTCGTGCGCGCACCAGGTAGGCGTCCAGCGCCCGCCGCGCGTAGCTGCCGAGCGGCACCAGGCGCTGCTTCGACCCCTTGCCGAGCAGGCGCACGACGTCGCCGCCGAGCACGTCGTCGACGCTGAGCCCCACGGCCTCGGACACGCGCGCGCCCGTCGCGTAGAGGAGCTCGAGCAGGGCCTTGTCGCGCACCCGCTCGGGCTCCTCCCCGTCGGTCGCGGCGAGGAGCGCCTCGACCTGCGCGAGGGTGATCGCCTTCGGCAGGCGCGCCGGCTGCTTCGGCGGGCGCGCTGTCGCGGCCACGTCGGCGACGACGAGCCCCTCCTCGAGCAGGAAGCGGTGCAGGCCCCGCACCGACGACAGCACGCGGGCCACGCTCGACGGGCCGAGGGGGGCCTCGGCGCGGGTGGCGAGCGCGACGGGGAACGACGCCACGTCGGCGGCGACGACCTCGTCGACGGTCCGTCGCCCGAGGGCCGCCAGGTGCGCGGCCCAGAGCACGAGGTCCCGCCGGTACGCGGCCGCGGTGTTCGCGGCGAGGCCGCGCTCGACGGTGACGTGCCTCAGGTAGCGGTCCACGGCCTCCTGCACGGTGGTCACGGCGTGGCCACCCGTCGACCGGCGACCCCTCGACCGGTCACTCGGCGATCGTCACCCCGGCGAGCGTCTTCTTGCCGCGCCGCACGACGACGACGCCGTGCAGCGGGCCGCTCTCGGCGAGGGTCTGGTCGGCCGAGGCGACGCGCGCGTTGTTGGCGTAGACGCCGCCCTCGGCGGCGGCCCGGCGTGCTGCGCCCAGCGACGCGACCAGCCCGGTCTCGACGAGCGCCTGCGCGACCGTCGACGACCCGGGGAGGGTCGCCGCGGGCAGCTCGGCGGTCGCGGAGCGGAGGGTCGTCTCGTCGAGCAGGGCCAGGTCGCCCTGGCCGAAGAGGGCGCCGGACGCGTCGATGGCGGCCTGCGTGGCGGCCTCGCCGTGCACGAGCCGGGTGACCTCCCACGCGAGCGTGCGCTGGGCCTCGCGGCGGAAGGGCTCGTCGGCGACCGCGCGCTCGAGCCGCTCGATCTCGTCGCGCCCGAGGAACGTGAAGACCTTGAGGCGCTGCACGACGTCGGCGTCGTCGGTGTTGAGCCAGAACTGGTACAGCGCGTAGGGGCTGGTCAGCTCGGCGTCGAGCCAGATCGCGTTGCCCTCGCTCTTGCCGAACTTCGTGCCGTCGCTGTTGGTGATGAGGGGCGTGCCGATGGCGTGGACCGCGACGCCCTCGGTGCGGCGGATGAGGTCGACCCCGCCGATGAGGTTGCCCCACTGGTCGCTGCCGCCGGTCTGCAGCACGCAGCCGTGCGCCCGGTGCAGCTCGCGGTAGTCGAGCGCCTGGAGGATCTGGTAGCTGAACTCGGTGTAGCTGATGCCCGCGTCGCTGTTCAGTCGCGCGCTGACGGCGTCCTTCTTGAGCATGGTGCCGACGCGGAAGTGCTTGCCGATGTCGCGGAGGAACTCGATGGCCGAGATCGGGCTCGTCCACTCGAGGTTGTCCACGACCCGCAGCCCCGACTCGCCCTCGGGCGAGAGGAACTTCTCGACGTGCCCCCGGATGCGCTGCACCCAGTCGGCCACGACCTCGGGCGTGTTCAGCGTGCGCTCGGCCGTGGGCCGGGGGTCGCCGATGAGGCCCGTCGAGCCGCCCACGAGGCCCAGGGGCCGGTGCCCCGCGAGCTGCAGGCGGCGCATCGTCAGCAGCTGCACGAGGTTGCCCAGGTGCAGGCTCGGCGCCGTGGGGTCGAAGCCGCAGTAGTAGGTGATCGGGGGGCCCGCGAGCAGGGCCTTGAGGGCGTCGGCGTCGGTGGAGACGTGCACGAGGCCGCGCCAGGTGAGCTCGTCCCACACGTCGTCGAACGAGGGGTCGTTGCCCTGGGCCGCCAGGACGTCCGCGGTCGATCCGTTGGTCACCCGCACACGGTATCAGCGCGCAGGAGGCCCGCCCCGCGCCCGCCGCGGAGCCGCGGCCCGGTACGCCGACACCGTCGGGTCGCCCGGCAGCCAGGAGCGCCAGGGGAAGGCGTCGGAGCCCGCGTGCCCCGCGACCCCGACGCGGGGCCCGGTCGCGACCTCCTGCGCCGGCTCGGACGGCAGCTCGAGGGTCGCCCGGCCCGTGCCGAGCAGGAGCCCGTCGTCGGCGAGCTCGATGCCGAGCGCCGTGCCGAGCCTGCCGGGACCGCTCGCGAGGTCGGCGTCGTGCCGCGACGTCGGGCGCCGCTCCCGCGCCTCCGGCAGCCCCTCCACGACCTCGCCCGCGCGCAGGAGCACGCCCGAGCCGTAGCCCTCGGGACCGCACACGACGTTGACGCAGCGGTGGATGCCGTACGACAGGTAGACGTAGAGGCGTCCGCCCGGGCGGAACATGCTGCCGGTGCGGGGCGTCTCGCCGCGGTGGGCGTGCGAGCCGGGGTCCTGTCCCTGGCCGTGGTAGGCCTCCACCTCGGTGAGGCGGACGGCCACGGGCCCGACACGGAGCACCGCCCCGAGGAGCCTCGGCGCCACGTCCCGCGCGGGGCCCTGCAACAGGGCCTCGACCTCGGGGGCGAGGCCGGGGACGCGATCGCTCGCGCCCCCGGCCCCGGTGCCCTCCGTGCTCACGCCGAGACGGGGTCGAGCTCCTGCACGAGCACGCGCACGCGCTCGGTGAGCATCGACACCTGCTCCGCCACGCGCTCGGGAGCGGTGCCCCCGGCGCCCCGGCGGCTCCCGATGGAGCCCTCCACGGTGAGCACCGCGCGGATGTCGGGCGTGAGGTGCGGCGACACCTGGCGGTACTGCTCGTCGCTCGGCTGGTCGAGCTCGAGGTCGTGCTGCTCGCAGAACCGGACCAGCTCACCGCTGATCTCGTGGGCGTCGCGGAACGGCACGCCCTGGCGCACGAGCCACTCGGCCACGTCGGTGGCCAGCGAGAAGCCCTGCGGCGCGAGCTCGGCCATGCGGGCCTCGTCGAACGTGAGCGTGGCGACCAGCCCGGTGAAGGCCGGCAGGAGCACCTCGAGCTGCGTGACGGAGTCGAAGACGGGCTCCTTGTCCTCCTGCAGGTCGCGGTTGTAGGCCAGCGGGAGGCCCTTGAGCGTCGCCAGCAGGCCCGTGAGGTTGCCGATGAGGCGCCCCGACTTGCCCCGTGCCAGCTCGGGGATGTCGGGGTTCTTCTTCTGCGGCATGATGCTCGACCCGGTCGAGAAGGCGTCGTGCAGCCGGACGAAGCCGAACTCCCGCGTCGACCAGAGGATGATCTCCTCCGACAGTCGTGAGAGGTCGATGCCGAGCTGCGCCGCGACGTAGGCGAACTCGGCGACGACGTCGCGGCTCGACGTCGCGTCGATCGAGTTCTCGGTCGTGCGGTCGAAGCCGAGCTCGCGTGCCACGAGCAGCGGGTCGAGGCCCAGCGAGCTGCCCGCGAGCGCACCCGCACCGTAGGGCGAGGCGCCCGCCCGGCGCGACCAGTCGCGCAGGCGCTCCAGGTCGCGGACGAGCGGCCAGGCGTGCGCCAGCAGGTGGTGCGACAGGAGGACCGGCTGGGCGTGCTGCAGGTGGGTCCGGCCCGGCATGACGGCCGTCGGGTGGGCCGTGGCCTGCGAGACGATCGCGTCGACGAGCGCGACGACCTGACGCGCCACGACGGCGGCGTGGTCGCGGAGGTACAGCCGCACGAGCGTGGCGATCTGGTCGTTGCGGCTGCGCCCGGCGCGGAGCTTGCCGCCGAGCTCGCCGCCCGCGATCGCGATGAGGCCGCGCTCGAGCGCCGAGTGGACGTCCTCGTCGGAGTCCTCCGGGGCGAAGGCGCCGCTGGCCACCCGCCCCTCGAGCTCGTCGAGCGCCGCGACCATGGCCGTCAGCTCGTCCGCGTCGAGGTACCCGGCCGCCGCGAGGGCCCTGGCGTGCGCCCGCGACCCCGCGAGGTCGTAGGGCGCGAGCTGCCAGTCGAACTGCGTGGACCGGCTGAGCGCCGCGAGCTCGGGCGAGGGGCCGGAGGCGAAGCGGCCGCCCCAGAGGGACCCCGCCTCGCCCGCGCGCTCGTTCGCCGCCACGACGGGGGCGTCGCCGCCCCCGGCCGAGGCGTCGCGCGGGGTCGCGTCGTCGGTCGCCATGCCTACTGCTGGCTCAGGTCGCGACGGGCCGAGATCTTGCTGGGCAGGGACCAGATCTCGATGAAGCCCTTCGACAGCGACTGGTCGAAGGTGTCGCCCGTGTCGTAGGTGGCGAGGTCGAAGTCGTAGAGGCTCTGCTCGCTCCGCTGGCCCGTGACGACCGCGCGGCCGCCCTGCAGCTTGAGGCGGATCTCGCCCGAGACGTAGCGCTGCGTGTCGTCGATGAAGACGTCGAGCGAGCGCTTGAGGCCCGAGAACCACAGGCCGTCGTAGACGAGGTTCGACCACTCGGCCTCCACGCCGCGCTTGTAGCGGCCGAGGTCGCGCTCGAGCGTGAGCGCCTCGAGGGCCTCGTGCGCCACGATGAGCGCGACGGCGCCCGGCGCCTCGTAGACCTCGCGGCTCTTGATCCCGACGAGGCGGTCCTCGACGACGTCGATGCGGCCGACGCCGTGCTTGCCGGCGAGCTCGTTCATCTTCTCGACGATGCCGAGCGGCGTGTAGGCGACGCCGTCGATCGCGACGGGCACGCCCGCCTCGAAGCGGACGACGACCTCGTCGGCGTCCCGGAGGACGGCAGGGTCCTGGGTGTACTCGTAGAGGTCCTCGATCGGCGCGTTCCACGGGTCCTCGAGGAAGCCCGTCTCGACGGCGCGGCCCCAGACGTTCTTGTCGATGGAGTACGGGTTCGCGGCGCTCTGCCGGATCGGCAGGTCGTGCTGCTCGGCGTAGACGATGGCCTTGTCGCGCGTCAGCGCCAGGTCGCGGACCGGCGCGATGCTCGTGAGGTCGGGCGCCAGCGCGGCGACGGCGGCCTCGAAGCGGACCTGGTCGTTGCCCTTGCCGGTGCAGCCGTGCGCGACGCTGTCGGCGCCGAGCTCCTTGGCCACGCGGGCCAGGTGACGGGCGATGAGGGGACGGCTCAGCGCCGAGACCAGGGGGTAGGTCTTCTGGTACATCGCGTTGGCCTTGAGGGCGGGCATGAGGTAGTCCGTGCCGAACTCCTCCTTGGCGTCGACGACGATCGACTCGACGGCGCCGCAGCCGAGGGCGCGCTGACGGATGTCCTCCATGTCCTCACCGCCCTGGCCGACGTCGACGGCGAGTGCCACGACCTCCTTGCCGGTCGCGTCGGCCAGCCAGCCGATGCCGACCGAGGTGTCGAGGCCTCCCGAGTATGCGAGGACTACGCGCTCCGCCATGGTGCTCCTTGATGCGTTGGTGTTCGTGCTGTCGTTCGGGGTGGGGTGGTGGGCACCGACCGTGGCGGTCGGCGCCCACCGGGGGCTCAGTGCTCGAGGAGCCAGGCCAGCAGCGCCTTCTGGGCGTGCAGGCGGTTCTCGGCCTCGTCCCAGATGACGCTCGAGGGACCGTCGATGACGTCCGCGTCGACCTCGTAGCCGCGGTCGGCGGGGAGGCAGTGCAGGAAGATCGCGTCGGCATCGGCCTCGCCCATGAGCGCGGCGTCGACCTTGTACGCGCCGAAGACGGCGACCCGCTCGGCCTTCTCGTCCTCCTTGCCCATCGAGACCCACGTGTCGGTGACGACGACGTCGGCGCCGGCCACGGCCTCGTGCACGTCGGTGGTGACGAGCACCGACCCCGACGTGCCTGCCGCGATGCGCTCGGCATCGGCGGTGACGTCGTCCTCGGGCTGGAAGCCCTGGGGGGCGGCGACGCGGACGTGCATGCCGGCCGTGGCGCAGGCGAGGAGGTAGCTCTGGCCCATGTTGCTGCGGCCGTCCCCCACGAAGGTCACGGTGAGCCCGGCCAGGGTGCCCTTGCGCTCACGGATCGTCTGGAGGTCGGCCAGGAGCTGGCACGGGTGGAAGTCGTCGCTGAGCGCGTTGACGACCGGCACGCGGGTGCCCGCGGCCATCTCCTCGAGGCCCGACTGGGCGTAGGTGCGCCAGACGATGGCCGAGACCATGCGCTCGAGCACGCGGGCGGTGTCCGAGGGGGTCTCCTTGCCGCCGAGCTGGCTGTTCGCCGTCGCGATGACGAGCGGGCTGCCGCCGAGGTCGGCGACGCCGACCGCGAACGACACGCGCGTGCGGGTGGACGACTTGTCGAAGATGACCGCGACCGTCTGCGGCCCCTCGAGGGGGCGGCGGGCCCAGCGGTCGCGCTTCATGGCGTCGGCGAGGTCGAGGACCTCGAGCTGCTCGGCGGGCGACAGGTCGTCGTCGCGGAGGAAGTGGCGGGTCATGCGAGGCCTTCCAGGGCGGTGGAGAACAGGGTCGTGAACTCGGCGATCTCGGCGTCGCCGACGATCAGCGGAGGGGCGAGCCGGATGCTCGAGTCGTTGGGGGCGTTGACGATGAGGCCGGCCTCGAGGCAGGCCGCGGCGAGCTCGGCCGCGACCGGGCGGGTGAGCCCGACGCCGAGGAGCAGCCCGCTGCCGCGGATCTCGGCGACCAGCGGGGAGCGCATGCCCTCGATCGAGGCACGGAGCTGGGCGCCGCGACGTGCGGCCTCGGCGACGAGGCCGGCACGCTCGATCTCGCCGAGGACCGCGTTCGCCGCGGCGGTCGCCAGCGGGTTGCCGCCGAAGGTGCTGCCGTGCTGCCCGGCCTCGAACAGGTCCGAGGCGTCGCCGAACGTGACGAGCGCGCCGATGGGCACTCCGCCGGCGATGCCCTTGGCCACCGTGATCGCGTCGGGGACGACGCCGGTCCGCTGGAACGCGAACCAGGAGCCCGTGCGGCCGATGCCCGTCTGGATCTCGTCGAGCACCAGCAGGGCGCCGTGCTCGGTCGTGAGCTCGCGGGCCCGCTCGAGGAAGCCCTCGGGGAGGTCGATCACCCCGGCCTCGCCCTTGATGGGCTCGACGAACACCGCGGCCACCCGGTCGTCCATCGCGGCCTCGAGGGCCTCGACGGTCGTGTCGATGTGCTCGACGCCGGCGGGCAGCGGCTCGAACGGCTCCCGCAGCGCGGGCTTGCCGGTGAGCGCCAGGGCCCCCATCGTGCGCCCGTGGAACGAGGCCTGCAGCGCCAGGACGCGCGTGCGGCGTCCGTCGCCCCGGTTCAGCCGGGCGAGCTTGAACGCCGCCTCGTTGGCCTCGGCACCGCTGTTGCCGAAGTAGACCCGGCCCCGCTCCCCCGCGCCCGCGAGGCGGACGAGCCGCTCGGCGAGCTCGAGCTGCGGCGCGGTGGCGAAGTAGTTCGACACGTGGATGAGGGACGCGGCCTGGGCGGCCACGGCCTCGACGAGCACGGGGTGCGCGTGCCCGAGGGCGTTGACGGCGATGCCGGCGAGGAAGTCGAGGTACCGCTTGCCGTCGGCGTCCCAGACCTCGCAGCCCTGTCCACGCTCGAGCAGCACCCTCGGGACCGCCGTCGAGCGCATGATGCTGTCGCCGAATCGGCGCTGCCAGGTACCGCCTTGCGTCTGCGTCATGGTCACGACTGTCCTTCCTTCTCGAGGGCGCCCGAGGCGCCGGTGGTGACGAGGCCCGCGCCGGAGGACGCGGCCCTGTCGTCGGGGACGACCTCGGTGCCCGACCCGCGCTGGGTGAAGACCTCGAGGAGGATCGAGTGCGGGATGCGACCGTCGATGATGGTCGCTCCCCCCACGCCGCCGACGACCGCGTCGAGGCAGGCCCGCATCTTGGGGATCATGCCCGACTCCAGCGACGGCAGCAGTTCGTGGAGCGCCGAGACGGTGATGGCCTCGACGAGCGAGTCGCGGTCCGGCCAGTCGGCGTAGAGCCCGGCGACGTCGGTGAGCACGACGAGCTTCGCGGCGCCCAGCGCCACGGCCAGGGACGCCGCGGCGGCGTCGGCGTTCACGTTGAGCACCTGGGCGGGGTCGTCCTCGTCCGCGGCGATGCTCGACACGACGGGGATGCGCCCGGCCCGGAGCTCGTCGAGCACCCGGGAGGGGTCGACCGCGACGACCTCGCCGACGTGGCCGAGGTCGACGGGGGCGCCGTCGACGACCGCGGTGCGCCTCCTGCCGGTGAGGATCGGGGCGCCGTCGCGGGAGACGGCCCTGGCGAGGTCGCCGTGCTCGCCGATGTGCGCCACGAGCTCGCCGGCCACCTGGCCGGTGAGGACCTCGCGGACCACGGCGACGGCCTCGGTGCTCGTGTACCGGTAGCCCCCGCGGAAGTCGCTGGGGATGCCCGCCTCGGCCAGGGCGGAGCTGATCTGCGGACCGCCCCCGTGGACGACGACCGGTCGGAGCCCCGCGTAGCGCAGGTAGACCATGTCCTCCGCGAAGGCACGGCCGAGCTCGGCGTCGACCATCGCGTTGCCGCCGAACTTGACGACGACGATCGCGCCCGAGTAACGCTTGAGCCATGGCAGCGACTCGATGAGCGTCGCGGCCTTGACCGCCGCGAGCTCCTGCTCGTCCTGTGCCTGCTGGTGCCTGCCCGCCATCAGCTGGAGTACGCGCTGTTCTCGTGCACGTAGTCGTGCGTGAGGTCGTTGGTGAGGATCGTGGCCTCGGCGTCGCCGACCGCGAGGTCGACGAGCACGTGCACCGCCCGCGCGGTGAGGTCGACCTCGTCGCTCGGCCGGTCGGGCGCGCCCGCGTGGCAGACGCGCACGCCGTTCATGGACACGTCGACGGCGTAGGGGTCGAACTCGGCGGTCGTCGTCCCGATGGCGGCCAGCACGCGCCCCCAGTTGGGGTCGTTGCCGAAGACGGCCGCCTTGAAGAGGTTGTTCCGGGCGACGGAACGCCCCACCTCGACGGCGTCGGCCTCGCTCGCGGCGCGGACGACCTCGATGCGGATGTCGTGGGAGGCCCCTTCGGCGTCGCCCTGCAGCTGCTCGGCGAGGTCCGCGCAGAGCTGCTCGACGGCGCGCTCGAGGGCGCCCTCGTCGGGCACGACGCCCGACTCGCCGCTCGCGAGCAGCACGACCGTGTCGTTGGTCGACATGCAGCCGTCGGAGTCGAGACGGTCGAAGGTTCGGGCGGTCGCGGCGCGGAGCGCCGCGTCGAGCCGGGCGGCGGGCACGTCGGCGTCGGTGGTGAGGACGACGAGCATCGTGGCCAGGCCGGGCGCGAGCATGCCCGCGCCCTTCGCCATGCCGCCGACGACCCAGCCGTCACCCGTGACGACGGCCTGCTTGGGCCGGCTGTCGGTCGTCATGATGGCGCGCGCCGCGTCCTCGCCGCCCTCGGCGCTGAGCCGGGCGGCCGCCTCGGTCGTGCCCGCGAGGACCTTGTCGCGGAAGACCTGGTCCCCCACGCCGATGAGGCCGGTCGAGCAGACGACCACGTCGCCCGCGCCCACGCCCAGCAGCTCGCCGGCACGCTCGGCCGTCGCGTGGGTCGTCTGGAAGCCGAAGGGCCCCGTGAAGCAGTTCGCTCCCCCGCTGTTGAGGACGACCGCCTCGACGACGCCGTCGGACAGCACCTGCTGCGACCAGAGGACGGGGTGCGCCTTGGCCCGGTTGCTGGTGAAGACCGCGGCCGCCGCCTTGCTGCGGCCCCGGTTGACGACGAGCGCGACGTCACGGGCGCCCGTGCTCTTGAGACCGGCGACGACGCCGGCCGCGGCGAAGCCCCGCGCGGCGGTGACGCTCACGGTGCCACCCCGTCGACGCTGAGCCCGGTGGTCTCGCCGAGGCCCAGCGCGAGGTTGGCGGCCTGCACCGCCGCGCCGGCGGTGCCCTTGACGAGGTTGTCGAGCGCGCTCACGACGACGACGCGCTCGGCGGCCTCGTCGACGGCCAGCCCGACGAGGCACGTGTTCGCGCCGATCGTGTCCGCCGTGCGCGGGAACTCGCCCTCGGGCAGGAGGTGCACGAAGGGCTCCGACGCGTAGGCGCGCTCCCACGCGGCACGGACGTCCGAGGCGGACACCCCGGGTGCGAGCGTGGCCGTCGTCGTGGCGAGGATGCCCCGTGCCATCGGCACGAGGACGGGCGTGAACGACAGGCGCACCTCGGTGGCGCCCGCGAGCAGGAGGTTCTGCCGCACCTCGGGCACGTGGCGGTGGCCGCCGCCGACGCCGTACGCCGAGGCCGAGCCCAGGAGCTCGCTGGCGAGCAGGTGCGGAGCGAGCGCCTTCCCTGCCCCGGAGGGACCGACGGCGAGCACGGAGACGACGTCGGTCGCCTCGACGACGCCGGCGGCCACGCCGGGCGCGAGCCCGAGCGTGATCGCGGTGACGTTGCAGCCGGGCACGGCGATGCGCGTGGCCCCGACGAGCTCGTCGCGCTGCCGGCCGCCCGTGCCGCCGTGCAGGAGCTCGGGCAGCCCGTAGGTCCAGGCCCCGAAGAACTCGCCGCCGTAGAAGCGCGCCCAGTCGGCCTCGTCGGTGAGCCGGTGGTCGGCGCCGCAGTCGACGACGAGGACGTCGTCGGGCAGCTCGGCGGTGATCGCACCGCTCTTGCCGTGCGGGAGCGCGAGGAAGACGACGTCGTGGCCGCGGAGGTTCTCGGCGGTGGTCTCGACGAGCGTGAGGTGGGCGAGGCTGCGCAGGTGCGGCTGCACGCTGACGAGCGGCTGGCCGGCGTTCGAGAACGCGGTGACCGTGCGCACCTCGAGGTCGGGGTGCGCGGTCAGGATGCGGAGCAGCTCGCCACCGGCGTAGCCGCTGGCGCCCGCCACGGCGACGGAAAGGGGCATGGGGTCCACCCTAGTGTTCGGGATCGGTCGAGGATCGAGGGCGGCGGCGCCGGGCGAGGTCTAGTCGCGGAGCGCCGCCCCCGATCGCTCGGCCGCGAGGCGGACGGCCGCCTGCTTGGCCTCGGTCGCCTCCGCCGCGGTGAGCGTGCGGTCGTCGGCGCGGAAGCGCAGCGCGAACGTGAGGCTCTTGGTGCCCTCGTCGAGGCCCTGCCCGCGGTAGTCGTCGACGAGTCGGACGGCCTCGAGGAGGCTGCCCGCACCCTCGCGCACCGCGGCCAGGACGTCGCCGGCCGCGACGTCGACGCCGACCACCAGGCTGAGGTCCTGCGTGGCGGCCGGGTAGGTCGAGATCGGCGCGGGCGTGGGCTCGCGGCGCGCCAGGGCGAGCAGGCGGTCGAGGTCGAGCTCCGCGAGCGCGACGACGCGCGGGAGGTCGAGCTCGTCGGCGAGGGCGGGCAGCAGCTCGCCCGCGTGGCCGACGACCTCGCCGGCGACGACGATCTCGGCCGTGCGTCCCGGGTGGAGCGACACGTGGCGCCCCTGGCGGAGCTCGACGTCGGCGGCGACGGCGTGCGCGGCCACGCGCACGGCGTCGAGGACGTCGACGAGCGACGCCGCGACCTCGGGCTGTCCGGGCTGGCGGTCGACGGCAGCGCCCAGGGCCAGAACCGCGAGGTGTCGCGGCTGCGCGGGCAGGCTGGCGTGCAGGGCCGCCAGGACCTCGGGGTCGGGCACCGCGGCGCCCGCGGGCACATGGTCGGTGCCGTAGCGCCGCTCGGCCTCGGGCAGGAAGACCCGGCCGGCCTCGAAGAGCGCGAGGTCGACGAGGCCGCGGGACAGGTTGCGGCGGGCGACGTCCAGGAGTCCCGGCAGGAGCGAGCGGCGCAGCTCGGGCGCCGCCTGGTCGAGCGGATTGGCGAGGCGCACGGCCGGCAGCCGTGCACCGTCGACGCTGCCGAACGCGGCGTGCTGGGCCGGGGTGAGGAAGGGGTAGGCGGCGACCTCGTCGAGGCCCGCGCCCGCCAGGCCGTCGGACACCCGCCGGAGCAGGGCCTGCTCGCGGGTGAGTCCGTGGCCGGGGGGTGCGACGGGCAGAACCGAGGGGATCCGGTCGTAGCCCGTCACCCGCGCGACCTCCTCCACGAGGTCGGCGGCGTGCTGGAGGTCGGGGCGCCAGGTGGGCGGCGTGACGACCCAGCCGTCGGCGTCGGCGGCCGGGACGACGGTGGCGCCGATGGTCTCGAGCGTGCCCGTGATCTCGTCGTCGGCGTAGTCCACGCCCATGAGGGACGCGGCGCGACCTCGGGGCAGCAGGACCGGGGTCGGGGCCTCGGCCTCGTCGAGGACGGAGCCCAGCTCGTCGGCGGTGCCGCCGGCCAGCTCGACGAGCAGGTCGACGACGCGCTGGGCCGCGACGCGCGAGACCGCGGGGTCGACGCCGCGCTCGAAGCGCTTCGAGGCCTCGGACGGCAGCTTGTGCCGGCGCGCGGTCCGGGCGACGGACACCGGGTCGAAGGTCGCTGCCTCGACGAGGACGTCGCGGGTGCCGTCGCCGATCTCGGTCGTGAGGCCGCCCATGACGCCGGCCAGGCCGATGGCTCCCGACTCGTCGGCGATCACGAGGTCCTCCGGGTGGAGGTCGCGGACCTGGCCGTCGAGCGTCTCCAGGCGCTCGCCCGGTGCCGCACGGCGGACGGAGAGCCCTCCGCTCAGGGCGCCGAGGTCGTAGCCGTGGATCGGCTGGCCGAGCTCGAACATCACGTAGTTGGTGATGTCGACCGGCAGCGAGACGCTGCGGACCCCGGCGAGCCGGAGCCGGCTGCGCATCCAGGGCGGGGTGGGCCGGGTCGCGTCGATGCCGCGCACCGTCCGCGTGACGAACGTCGTGACTCCTGGGCGCCCGCGCACGGGTGCCTCGTCGGCGACGACGACCTCGAAGCCGTGGCCGTCGCGGGGCTCGACGGCGAGGGCGGGGTCGCGGAAGCTCGCGCCCGTGGCGTGCGAGTACTCGCGGGCGACGCCGCGGATGCTGAAGGCGTAGCCGCGGTCGGGGGTGACGTTGATCTCGACGGCCGCGTCGTCGAGACCGAGGAGGGCGACCGCGTCGGTGCCCACCTCGGGGTCGAGCCCCAGCGAGGAGAGCAGGAGGATGCCGTCGTGCTCGTCGCCGAGGCCCAGCTCGCGCGAGGACGCGATCATGCCGTCGGAGACGTGCCCGTAGGTCTTGCGGGCGGAGATGGGGAAGGGACCGGGGAGCACGGCTCCGGGCAGCGAGACGACGACCTTGTCGCCCACGACGAAGTTGTGCGCGCCGCAGACGATGCCGCGGACGTCGTCGGGTCCGACGGCGACCTGGCACCAGTTGATGGTCTTGCCGTTCTTCTGCGGCTCGGGCACGAGCTCGAGGACCTGGCCGACGACGAGCGGGCCGGTGACCTCGCCCGCGTGCACGTCCTCCTCCTCGAAGCCCACGCTCACGAGCGCGGCGTGGACGTGCTCGAGCGAGACGTCGTCGGGGAGGTCGACGTGCTCGGCCAACCAGGAGAGGGGGATGCGCATCAGACCACCATGCCGAACTGCTCGCCGAACCGGACGTCGCCCTCGACCATGTCGCGCATGTCGTCGAGGTCGTTGCGGAACTGGAGCGTCCGCTCGAT
>Ga0265780_10004876_pt1 | contig 17163 bp, 12 predicted proteins | sample P1T30metagenome_FD_192432 | JGI IMG/M metagenome (GOLD analysis project Ga0265780, IMG submission 192432) | Plant litter microbial communities from East Loma Ridge, Irvine, California - P1 T30 | ecosystem: Environmental > Terrestrial > Plant litter > Unclassified | place: USA: California...
CTCTGTACTTCTATACTGTATGAGGTTCAGCGTCTGAGGCGTGAAACCCTTGCAGTCTAGCCGCGGGGCGAAGTCCGTTAGCCCGCCGTATTCGCACCGGATGTCATGACGCATCCAGCATGACACCTCACAAGTCATTTCACGATGAGTTCATATGAAGCTAGCGTGCATCAACAGGTATTCTGCTTGAAGGAAATTTAGATCCGATGCTAGCGACTGGTGCATGATCTGCTCCCTCTTTCAGCGTGACGCTCACGGATGCTGTACCCTTCCAGTGATGTCAATACAATTATGTGAAGCCTTCGCGCACATCGGTCCATACTTGTGCTATTAAGATGTAACTAGGAAGACCAAGGACCGGTTTAGGCAAGGCGTTAAAGAGCCAAGTGCTGAGACCTTCACCTCTACTCCATACCCTTTCCCATCATTGTTCTTTAGCTCATCTACTCTGCGCTGCTACGAGATCTCCACGGCCCATTTCATGCTCCGCTTGATGGCCGCATCCTGGTCATCAACCGGTTCATAGCCAAACCGACTCTTCGCTTTCTCAATCGACCAGCAACCGCTCTTATCCAAATAATCCATGTTTTGCCTCCGAAGCTTTGGTGTCACTGTGCCTAACGTGAAGATGCTGTATGCCCACTCGGCAACAGACGCCATCACCTGCATAGCCATCATCGGGATGACTGTAACTTCACTCATCTCGACGGGACTGCCCATGGCAGCGTAGCATCTGCGCACAAAATTGAAGAAGGGTTCTGGTCTGCCATCAGACACGAAGAATGCTTCTCCAGCGACACCGGCTGTGGCATCGGGATCCAAGAGGGCTCGCGCAGCAAGAATATGGGCTTCTGCGGCTTTTGCGACGTAGATAAACTCGAACAGCTTCTTGTTTTGACCGAGCTGCATCTTGTGTTCATTTCTGCGCATGCTAGAGACCAGCTGCGGCATCAAGTTGTTATCGCGTTCGCCGTAGATGCCGAGTACGCGGATTACGGCTGTGCGGAGCTTGTTGTAGTTGGACGCCTGAACCGCAGTGTCTGCCACGGCCTTCGACATGGCATACGGATTCGAGCGGTGGTTTTCATCGTACAGCTTGGCCCTGTCCTCTGTGAGCGGCTCTTCACTTGGCTCCACGACCGAGTCGGACGAAGTGTATACGAAGGCAACCGTTTCCACACATATTTTAGCACACTCACACCTTGGTGCCTTGAATGTTGGTCTTGATGAGGGCCGCTGCCGTGCTGACGGACTTTGGAGATGCTACGTGTATGACGACCTGGGGCTTGAATGTGTCGAATACTGCTTGTACCTCCTCTTTCGAAGCAACGTTGGCGGGATGAAGAGAGACGCGGTCGATCTCGGTTCGCGCACGTGGGCTGCGACTGATGATGGCGACGGGAGTGATGGGATCGTCGAGCAGCTTTTCCACAATGTGCGAGCCTAGAAAACCGCTACCGCCGGTCACAAGTACTCGCTGCAGCGACGACATTTTGGAACGATTATGAAGAAGTCAATGCTGGCTGCTTCGAACCATTTGTCCTCTACCCGACATTACCCCCTGCGCCCGGCCCCGCCGCAGCGCCAGCGATAGCGTGAGTCGATAATGGAAGACGGCTAGTTCATCGCGACAGTCGGTTGGTAAGTCGAACCAAGCATTGCGGTTCCTGGAAATAGTCATCACTTTAACGGCACGTTTCTCCCACCCGTCGTGCGCGGGGTGACTATTGACGAGCGATGCAGTCCAATTAAGCTTCCACTGCAGGTACCTTGGCGATGACACGTGATGACACATTGCGCGTCGAATCTTCCCCCCAAAAATGGATGCACAAGATCGTGGTTCAGGGTGTGCCAAAGACGCCTTGAAAGAGCGAAGCGATGAAAGTCGAAGGTGCTGTGGCCCAGTCGTCGAGTACAACCTACCGAGAGCGACCAGAGTGCAGTAAACAGCGACCTACTCCAGAGGCTGAAGCCATAGACAATATCACTCTGCTTCTATTGCGCCTAGTATCCAGCGTGCAGCTTTCGGCTATCTGAAGCCCCAATCCATCTTCAGTCCACGGGTTGTAGCTGTTGACCTGAAGTATGTAAGCTCGAATGTTGAAATTACTGGATACTTGTAGACGCGCCTCTCGCACTGCTGGGAGGTCAGAAAATTGCTGTTGTCCTGCAGGAGGACGCACAAGAACATGGCCGTCGCGATGAATTGCGTGTGTGAAGGCGCTGATACGCGGAACGGCCCTTCCCACCCCGGCGCCATCCGCGCCACCCCAGACCCCGTTTCATCCCTTTCGACCCTGCGTCGCCAGCACACGCGCCTTCAGCCGCAAGCCTCAATCCACGTTTTTCCCATCAAGCCTCGAATTCCTCGAACTTACGTTGATTCTCCCGTCCACTTCTTATCGCTCCCCGGTCGCGCAAACTCCTTCAGTTCAAGCTCAAACGACATGCTAAACCGATGATTGAACCCCAATCCAGAGCTACTCGTCCGCTGCAACAGCATCAACAATGGCCCGACTCAAAGAGCGATGGGAATCTTTTGAAGCGAATCATGCCAAGATGCGCAGGATCATTGAGACGGTGAAACCCTATGTCCCGCCAGTAAATTTCATCACGCTACACTATGCATACTTCATCAGCATGACACTCCTCGGCAGTCTCATTTTCTGGGGCGCATCCCACCCAGCAAAAAGCATAGGATGGTGGGACAGCATGTTCATGGTGATGAGTGCCATGACCGCGACTGGCCTCAACACCGTGAACGTGAGCCAGTTGACTGTATTCCAACAAGTCGAGCTGTTAGTTTTGATGATGATGGGGAGTCAGGTCCTCGTGTCGTACTTTACAGTCGCGTTCAGAAAGCACATGTTCGAGAAGAGATTCGAGGATGTTGTGAAGATGGAGAAAGAGAAGCGACAGGCGCGAAAGGGTGACATTGGTGCGGTAGTCGGGATGACGGGCGCGATGTTTGGGATGCCAGTCATGGGTTCCTTTGGGAAGGGCAGGAAGGGTATGCCACCAAGGAAGAAGACAGTCGTTACCGCAATGACCATTCCGGAGGCCGAGGAAACGGAAATGCCACCCGGCACGCCAGTGGACCAGATGCAGACTAGGCAGTCACTTGGTGAAAGAGAACGGAGTCCGCCACGGCATATTGGATTTCTGGATCCCATAAGAGAGCGTGAGCCTCACAAAAGGCCAATGTCAGCAACGACGGGACACTCAATCTACAATGTGCAGAGCCATCAGACCATGTCGGAACGCCGCCGCTCACTCGGAGAAAAGTCCACCCTAAATGAGGGCTTCAACGTGCAGTCATTCGTCAAGGAGCAAAAGTGCAGCATTGGCCGCAACGGGCAGTTCTTCAACCTATCATCAGATCAACGAGAGTACCTGGGTGGCGTGGAATACCGTGCGCTAAAGTTTCTCTTCATGTTCGTGCCCGCCTACTTCATTCTCTGGCAGCTGTTCGGCGCAATAGCACTTGGGGCATACATGTCCGTCTACGAAAAGGAAGCCTGCGCCGTCAACGCTCAGAACCCGTGGTGGGCTGGCATCTTCCTGGCCATCTCGGCGTACAGCAATGCTGGCTTCACCCTTTTGGATGCGGGCTTCATACCGTTCCAGTCTTCGTACTACATCCTGTGCGTTGTGACGCTCTTATCGCTCGCTGGACCTGCTGCTTTTCCGGTCTTCGTGCGTTTCCTCGTTTGGAGCATGTCCGCTCTTCTCGACCTGTTTTCCAAAGACAAGGAGTATGGCATATGGAAGGAAGGCTTCGACTTCATTCTCAAATTCCCCCGGCGCGTATACACAAGCATGTTTCCCGCGCGGGATACCTGGCTTTTCATCGCAACCTTTGGTTCATTCGTGGCAGTCGACTGGGTTCTGATTCTCGTTCTCGGCATCGGCAACCCAACCATGGAAGCCATACCTCTCGGCCGGCGTATTTTCATCTCCCTCTTCGAAGGCTTCTCCATTCCGTCGGGAGGATATGCCATCGTTTCGCCCTCGGCAATGTACTTCGACGTGCAGGTGTTGTGGTTGGTGATATTCTACACCGCTGCGTACCCACACATCATCACGATGCGCAAGACCAATGTCTACGAAGAGCGCTCATTGGGCATTTATGAAGGCGATGAGGCGGAACCAGAACAGCTTCACTCGGCATCCAGCTCGCTCTTCGAGGTCGATGCGGCAATGCCATCACTACCGTCCTCCGTCCCACAGCCAGAAAAGTCATCTCTCGCGCCCATCAAATCCCTCGGCAAAGTCGGCTTCCGCGGTACTGCCTTCGTTGGCCGCCAGCTCCAGCGGCGCATGACCGCTTTCAACGGTGTCGGCGTCGCCCACGCGCCAGCCACAACCACACCTGCTCCCTTGAAGCGATCGGTCACCATGGACTTTAACCGTGCAACATCCATTCACTCACTCACTCAACACCCACCAACGAATCCGCCCTCTCTCATCAGCCAGCAGGTCCGCGGCCAGCTTTCCCACGATGTCTGGTGGATCGCATTCGCCCTCTTCGTCATCACGCTGATCGAAACACACCACTCCATCATAGACCCGCGTACTTACAGCGTCTTCACCATTCTATTCGAGATTGTGAGCGGATATACGACGATTGGCATCAGCATCGGGCTGCCGGATCAATCGTACAGTTTCAGCGGTGGCATGTTCACTGGCAGTAAGATTGTCATGATTCTGGTGATGCTGCGAGGCCGGCATCGTGGACTGCCTGTTGCGCTCGATCGCGCAGTGCGACTGCCGGGGAAAAAGCTCGGAGAGATTGAAGAAGAAGATGCTGAAATTCGCAGTATGTTTTCACAGTAGAATTAGTTAGCCAAGTGATCTATTTTACACTACAGCAATAATTGCAGCATAGAATCGCTTCTGGAGCTGGGTCTCGATTTCTCTGTTCGTAGCCTCTCGGCATAATTTGTAAGACTCCAAGTCTACACATGACCGTGCCCAATGTACCACGTGACCGCAATCAGATACCGTCAATCTACAAGCCAGGCCGGGGATGGGCATCTGAACCGTTGTATCTACTTAGGGTATAATCACGCATACGCTCGAAGTTGCGGCAAGTGTGATGTTGGGCTGAATCAACATACTGACCTTGCAGCCCTGGACTCCATAATGACGGCGTAATTGTGCCATCGCTGTAACACTGGAGTACTTGTCGTAGGTGATCAATGCAATGATCTGGATTTCATTAGTAAACCTTGGAACGGTGCGGCAATCGATTGGAGCTCGTACACTGATGCGTTACTCCGTGTAAATGCTCTTCTGGGTAATACGACCGATTCAAGCTTTTGCGAAATTGGTTCTAGAAGCAAGGTAAGCAATAATCGTTTCAAACGCAGGCTGCGAACGCACCAGACAATGAAGACTGTGCCACATGTCGAAACTGCTCACGTTAGAATTTAGCCAGCAAGCGAATGTGGGCTATCAACTCACCCTCCAGTGAACCCGCCGTTGATCTGATCGCGATACTTTTCATATCCATCTCCCCACAGCGCCTTGGCTTCCGCCTCGGATATCGAGAAATAATGCGGAACAAGCATGGTGTCCCAGGCCTCGTCGATGGCTGGGCTGGGATCGCCGACGAATTGCGGCTCGCCAGGCTGTGTTATTAGCTGGCCTTGACCATTCACAAACTCGACTCCTCCAGAAAACTTGCGGCGCTCCAAGGCGATGACGGAAGGTGGCACTGGTAATCAGCATCATCGCAAATGGTACACCAACGCATAACTTACAGGTGGCCCTTTCTGTCATAAAACCGTTCTCATACGTTCCCAGAGGATGCGCCTCCAATCTGGAAGTGAAATAACCTGCTAGGAATCCGATGACTATCAGCACCGACCATGTGCAGATTCGGTTCATATGTCGGCATAGGCCAGACACTCGTCGTTGCGCTATTTGTTCATCTGGCAAGGAAAGGACTTCCTCCTCGTTGTCATGGTAGGGCTTCTGGAAAGGGTCGTATCTTTGCTTGTGCTTTGGAAACATCCTTCATCTATGGGTAGAAGACGGACATGTACACTGTAGGTTGCGATTGTCCTTAAAGTCTATGTCCTTAAATGTTTTGCCTCGATTGTCTCACAATTTCTCCGCAGTCCCGGTAAACAGGAACAGGGAAAACAACAAACGCTGCAGATCCTGGCTTTAGCCTTTTTGGCACAACAACCTTGACAAAGTGAGTGGGGGGATTCCACGAAATAGAGATCACACTGAATTACAATAGGCGGAAGCCTGATCGACGAGTTCCTCGGCGATGTTTAAGTCACGTGTCTAAGTGCACTTTTGGCGACATCCGAGCGGTGTTCAGACTAAACTCCTCGAGCTCGGCAGTATATGGTATTATTCCGAGCCCATCTCTGTATTGCTGTTACCCATTCAATGGAAATTCAGTATACCTATGTAATCATGTCTCAAGCAGTGCGCAAATTGCATCGCATCGTGATATACATTTTAGAATTTAATTGCATCGTGGTATTGAAACCTCAGCTGCTGCATCGTGGCCAAACTTAAAAATTCCGCAGATATACGTATGACTGGAAGTCGATTTCTTCTTAATTTGCCGTCCTGGCTGTTATGCGGAAAGTCGCAGCCGAAAAATACCCGCGAGAGGTGTAGCGGGGTGCGCGGGTAGCCAGTCTCAACTCCTCCAACGGTAAAATAAGTCAGTAAGCGCTGCCGTCAGAATTTACCGAAGCTAACTACACTTATCTATGCACGTCTCCGCACAGTAGCAACGTCTCCGACTCTTCGCCACGTCGCACATTGTCGCTATGCCGCCCATATCCGCTTGGTGGGCAAAGCTTCTCGCACCGTTTTCTAGACAGCGGGACGAGCTCGATCCTCAAAAGTCCAGGATCAATGGTGCATACGACGCGCTTGTCAACAAGGAAAGCAAAGAATACAACGATGATCAGGATCCCGAACAACTTCTACGAAGCGCCCCCAACAGCCGCTTCCAATCAGCACGTACGAATTTTGGAAAATTCGCGGTCCTGCATGTATGCTTCATCGCATTCTACTCGCTCATCTACCTAGCCGCAATGACTCGGCCTAGGCATCAAGAGGACGTTATTTACTGTAAGATGCCTTTGGTTGAAAAGTGCGCAGACGCTGATCCCTTCAAGCTCCTGCTCTCGAGGCTATAAAATACGTGCCCGTCGAATTCGATGGCGATCTTGTGATCAAAAATCCGTGGACTGGGCTGCCTAGACCCGAGCTCGACGATGCCTGGCGTGATCTTCTACAATGTAAGACCAAACTCGTTCTACATGACACCCATCTAACTACCGTAGATGTAAACTTTCGTGTTTCCGGTGAGGTATTGGAACGCCTCAACCGAACGTCTGTGCCGATTCCAGGAGAGAGTGATGGCTATTTCGCGCAGATGGCCGTGATGCACGAGCTGCATTGCCTGGTACGTAAAGAACCATGTCAAAAAAACACCTGCCTAACCGACGGGCAGAAACGAGTCCGACAGTACATTCATTACGATTACTATTTCCCAAACATGACAGAAAGGGATCGTATAAAGGATTTTTTGCACACCGGTAGGTTCATGTGAGAAGTTTAGCTGGGTTGCTGCTGACGTCGAGCTAGATCATTGCCTTGAAATTCTTAGGCAAGGCGTTATGTGCAGAGGAGATGTGAGCTTATTCACTGTTGACTGGACGGAGGATTCAAAAGTCCCTGTGGCAGACTTTTCTGGCCCCCACAAATGCGTCGATTGGGACTTGTTATACGACTGGATGCGCGTCAACTCAGTTGATATGCTCCGTCCTGGGTGGTTAGTACATCCAACAAAAGGTAAACACCCCTCCTACTACCCCAGTCCCATATCGGCTTGATACTAATGCTTCGTAGGCGTAGTGTTTCCGGACGGTGTAGGGACCCATCTTGGAGTTAAGGACCCATCTTAGGAAACCGGGGATGGATACAACCGCAATCGGTAGTATGAGCTATTTATATAATCGCATAGAAATTATCGTCGATCCACGTGTAGTAATCAGCCTCTGTTCCACAAGCCTCAAGGCAGCTTGTGCGAGTGATATGCGTTGTATGTTCATACTTAATTCCGACCAGGCTTTGTCGCAGTCTCGCTGCATCAGCCATCTCTTGCTTTTTCTGCAACTTGAGAGGAAGAATGCGCAGATTGTGTCGGGGCCGGGCGCTCACCGGTCACGATCCCGGTCTGGCTGGACGACACTGTCGTGTCTATCACAACCCTAACTACGACAGATGTCTGGCTGCTGAAGAAATGAAAAAGAACACGGGTAAAGAGTAAATGTGCCAGCTGCAAAAGCAGCGCTCAGCCGAAGGAGTTGAGCATAAATTCATCTGAAGACTTTGAAACTAGTCTCTTCCTATATTACCTTCGAAATTACAAGCAAGACAGAATAAAATATTACACTCAAAGAGAAGAGGAGAACAGCTCGCACCTATTAGCAATCAACTCTACAAGCTTCAGAACAGGGATTGTGGCGGTCAAATCAAATAAGCTGACATTGCTTCTGACGACCTGGAAAATCCAGTTGCGTATCTCTACTGCGACGAGCGAGTCTACGCCTTGGTTGTGTAGAGGGGCTGTGACGTCGATGTCTGAAGCAGCGACCTGCAATGACTTGGCCAGGCGAGCAACAAGGGCGTCGAGGATGACTGTCTGCGCCTCGGATGCGCTGGATGTTCGAGCAATCTTGCCCTGCAAGCTCGCGTTCTCGTCGCTTTTCACTGCGGTCGTTGTTGCGGTGGACGTTGTCAGGAGCATGCTGAAGCGCGGGTCATTGAAGTAGAATGGCGGCTCGATACCAGCCGCGTCCGCGACAGAAACATTGCCCAGGCCGGTGACAATCTGCGCCGGAACATCCTTGCTAGTGATGGCGGTGTAGACTAGAGCTCTCAGCTCATCCTCTCGTAAACCCAGAATAGGTTCCCATTGACGGAGAATGCCCGGTCCTTGCTGCTCAGCAAGATAGCCAACGTCACGCATTATGCCGAGGTCAATAGCGACAGCGGAATCCCCACGAGCGCGACGCTCGAATGCCAAGGCATCCTGAAACGCACAGGCTGCTGCATAGTTGCTCTGGGTTCTGTTCCCGAAAACGCCTACGAAGGAGGACAGCATGATGAAGAAATCGCATCCTGAGTTGCGAGTTGCCATGTCGAGGTTGGCAGATCCTTGCACCTTCGGAAGCAAGGATTTGACCCAGTCATCATGTGTCATCGTTTCGAATGAGACATGGGGCAGGACCATGGCGCATTGAATCACACCTTTCACAGGCGGATGGCGTTTCCTGGCCTCAGATAGGGCAGCTTCGAGTGAATGAATATCTGAAACATCCCCTTCGTACGCCGAGACCTGCACACCACGGCGTTTGAGCTCAGACAGCACTTGCTGGGCTGAGGAGGAGGCGGCACCAGAACGAGAAATGAAGAGAATGTGCCGTGCACCCCAGGTCGCCAGCTGGTGTGCAGGACTCCGTCCAATGCCTCCAAGGCCACCTGCGAGGATGTATGAACCGTCTGAATTGAGCTTCAGTTCGCTACCCGGTTTCATCAATGCTGGAATGACAACATCTCTGTCCCAGCGCAGAACCGCTGCGCCAAGATATGGGTCGGCTTGCACAGAAGAAAAGGCCGTGCTCACTTCTGCGATTGAATGTATTGTGTGAGAGGTAATGGGTCGGAGTATGCTCTTCCGGCAAAGTTCGAAGCAGTCACCAAAGGCGGAAGCAACGGCCTTTGGTCTCTGCTTGATCATGCTGCTTGGATCAAGGTAACAGAGCGTCGCATTGTGTAGAAAAGGGCGCTTGTCGAGACGTGTGTTTTGCTCAAGTTCATTGTGACCAACATGAATCACAGTGCCCAAACGCGCAACACAGCGAAACGACTGATGAAGCAACTCGCCGTCCACTCGTATGCTTTGTGTCACCCATGGCGATAGACATATCACGAAAGTTGAGACCAGAGGCTCTCACCTCTATCTCTACCTCATCATCAAGGAGTGGCGAAGTTGCAGTGTCTGCTGCTGCATAACAAAAACTGTTGAGAACTCCTGGCTGTGTGAGGTGGACTTTGCGCTTGTCTCCTAGATCTGGTAGCGATACGAACACAATTTTCTCGTTGCCTTCGACAAAATCCGCAATTGCCGTGTCCATCATGGTATGTGGTGCATAGCGCGGGGCTAACAGCTTTGTTCCCTGCTGGCTGAACTCACTGTCTTGGGTGGCACATGTAGCCAGCGAGATGACCGAATTGACGAGAGCCAGCTCATCGTATTCACTGAGATCGACTTGAACGCATTGAAAATTCAGGGAAGGAATCTCGTTGCGCACGGATCGTGCAAGTCCCACCACGATGCTGCCGAGAGCAGACATGGGCGAGATCCATATCAGCCGAGCAGGTCCAGTAATAGTGGCGCGCAGACCTTCGAAGTCGGACGCGGAAGGGGATGCAAATTTTGCTTTGTCCAGATCCAGTAGTGAGATAACTATCCGTCCAGCAAGGAGCTCAGAGGGGGCAGGCCACGACACGGCCCGGCAGGACATGCGCTTGGACCTGAGTCGGTCGTGTATAGAAGCTGCTATTGAGGTTGCAATGGTGCTCGACTGTTCTTGAAGGATTAACAGTATATCTGGGTCTGCGATCAATCCGGTTGTCATGCTCAATGGCTTCATATCAGCCACTAGCTGCCATTCAAGCTGAGTGCAGACCGGCCTTAACTCTTTGCCGCCAGCAGATTCGCCAATTCCTCCTGTGGAGCGGACACGCAAGCGCGTCAGAGCGCCACAGGCGTACGCAGCACTGATCTCTCCGGAGCTGTGGCCAACCACGTAGTCTGCTCGAATATTCCAGCTTACAAGTTGGTCAATCATGGCAATTTGCAAAATCGTGCAAAGAGTCTGCGAGAAGGTTGGTTCATCGAGGCGAGACTCTTGTTTGCCAGCGAACATTTCAGTGGTGGCGTCCCAAGTACAACCCAGGGCGTCACGAAGATATTTGGCCGATCTGTCGACAGAATTCTGAAAGATGGTGAAGGCATCATAGAGTTCCTTGCCCATGGAAGCCCACTGAGCTCCTTGGCCGCTAAAGCAGAAGCAGATCCCGGGCTTCTCTCTCCGCTTTCTGGGCTTAGGAATGGTTGTTTCGTTTAGTAAGCGGGTCTGCAGAGCGGCGAGAGATGTCGCATGTACATACGAAGACCAAGGCAGACGTGTACGCTTATCGCTCAGTATAAAGGCAAGGTCTCTCAACACATGCTTGGGTCGATCACGGTCTGACAGAAGCGCTGCAATGTACTCTGCGAAGGATCTGAACTGCCTCTTGCATCCTTCCTCATCCCTAGAGCTGAAGAGGAAGAGCCGCCCTGAGATTGGCTCGGACGTTTTTTTGAAGTATGGCTGCAGACGATTTGATCTGGAGAAGGTTCCGTGATCTAGTGAGGTCCGGAGTGAGCGAAGAAGAATTGCTGCTTGTGAAGTGAAGCGCGGTTGTATTGCCTCTTTGCATGAGATAAGAGTAAGCATCGTCCATAACGATGTGTGCATTACACGATTCAAGGGGGATTGAGGTGAGAATATGTATGACGGCAGAGCAGAGATGAACTGGGCACCGGGCAGCATAGAACATGTCATCTTCATAAAAAATATCCATCTTCACAAGATATATCCATCACTCAAAAAACAACGTGTCGGCTTCAATGCTGTCCACGGCCACGCGAATCACGTGACTCAGCTGTTGGACGGCTGGCGGCGTCACCATGGGGAAATGATCCCCCTCGACTGTGGTGACGTCAATCATGCTGCCCACCAGCCGCTCCCACCCGTTGGGCCCAAAGTTCATGCGCTTGCCGCATACCAGGCCCTGCAGGTGTGTTGCAAAGTCAGACAAGCTCATGGGCGATGCCATATCCTCATCTGGGGGCACATGTATGGGCGCGCCACCTGCATGGTCGTGCTCGTGTTCCCTGACGCCACTGGTGGCCATGCAGGAACGGTGCGGGCCGGTATTGCGCAAGCGCCCGCACGGAGCGAGCAATGTGCATCTTCTGCCGCTCCAGCAGTCCTGGCACCAGATTGGGCGCGCGTTGTACGACCGCCGCTGAGAGGCGAGAGGTGCATGTATCCAGAAACACTCCCGGATCCATCCGTGATCAAGAAGAGACTTCTCTCCTTGTTGTCGGCCTTGCCCGAGATGAGGTACGTCCGCGCGAAGCTCAGATCAATGATGGCGAATGCGTCATCAAAATCGAGTGAGACACAGGCTTCCTTGATCGCCATGTATGGTTCCGAGTACTCGACCACGGGCGCGAACAACTTGTACACCAGCGCAGTATTCATGCGGTGAGCATTGCCTTCTCTAGCGGCACGCTCTAGAGCCTTGACTTGGCTTTTGATAAGTTTCCTCGTCCGGTTCCACTCACCAAACTTCTCATCAGATGAAGCTTGAGTCCGAACAAGACACGACCCATGCTCACGAGCTTCGTTGTGTCGCCTGGAAGAGAACCTGATTGAGACCTCTCTCCGCTCCTTCTGGATAGTAGCATGAAGCTGAACAATCTGATTCAGATCGACACCTTCATCAACCACCAAAGGATTCGTCATGTTGAGATTTGTCAACTCCATGTTAGCCGCCTTGACATCAGCACCAGTCTCGCCCATGAGATATGAGGCCGCCGTCATGGCCATGTCTGCAAACACAGATACTGGGCAGATCGCAGTGCCGTCCACACGGTGACCCTTTATCGCTCCAAGGAGGCTTGGCTCTGCAGTTCTGGACTGGAATGTCGCCGTACCCCTCTCAATGTCAATTGACTCGAGGAATTGCAGGCTACTAGATGCTAAGAGGCTTCCTGAAGGAAATACTGCAGCATGGGAGCTCACAGCCTCTCCCGCTATCGGCTCTCCACTCTGCTTCTGGTACGTTTGCCAATAATTTGTCAGATCGAAAGCGCGGCTTGGCAACTCGACCGCGCGCACGCTCTGCAAGTCATCTTTATAGAACCTTTGCCAGTCCACTTTGACCTTGGCGAGATATGCTCTGGCGAGGACTGTGTTGATGCATCGCCAGTAATCTCCACGTTGGGCCATTGAAGCGCAGACATGAATTGATGTATTTTGCAACGACTGTACCATCAGGCCAAAGCAAGTCGGGTGTGGTCCGACTTCAATCACATTGCTGTCATTCCTAATGAGCTTTGCGTGCTCACTGCGTCGCACCGCGCCGATAAAATCGACTCGGCTACACATTTGATGTTTCACATACACACTGTTGAAAACTCCCTGGTCGGTCACGATCTCACCCAGCAGGGTTGAAGCGACAGGAATTTGAGGCTTCGCGAACACCACCTGGCTAGCGATTTTCTCAAGCTGGTCCAATATTGGATCCATCTGCGCGGAATGGAAGCCATAGCGAATGCGAAGCATCGCACTTTTGATGTCTTTGGTCTTCAGATTCAGTTGCAGATGCTTGAGGTCCTCATGCTTCCCAGACACTACAGTGGAGGAAGGTCCGTTGACGCAAGAGATCTCACAGCTTGAACCAGCAGCCTCATCCAGGAATTGTTGTATCTGCGTTGAGCCCTGAGAAATGGAGAGCATAGCGTAAGAATCAGCTTCGCAATGCCTCTCAACCAGACTGGCGCGCTCATGTACTAGGTAAAGAGCATCGGCAATTGAGAGAACCCCTGCAACGCAAAGTGCAGCATATTCTCCTAAGCTGTGGCCCATGACCAATGTTGGAAACAGGCCAAGCGACTGCCAAAATTGCGCGAGGCCAACTTCTAGCGCAAGTATGGCCATCTGCGTCTCGGTAGCCGAAGCTAGGTCGATTGACTTGGTGCCCGTGATGATATCGATGAAGGTGACTCGCTGGCCTAAGGAGACGGAAATTTGTTGGAATGAGTCTAGTATTCCGCGAAAGCATGGCGACGTTTCGTACAACGTTGCACCCATGCCACTGTACGCAGAGCCCTGCCCGGTGAAGAGAAACATCAGTGAATCTGAATCTATTGGCGGCCCCTCGAGCTTATTCGTAGTGGCAAGCTTGTTGCTCAGCTCTTCCACTGAAGAGACGACAATGGCCTCACGGTACTCTTGATGCATTCTCCTTGCCGTGGTGGTGTAGGCGACATCGCTAACGGATATGCCGGGATTTTGCGCCACAAATTCTTCAAATCGGCCTTGTGAACTTTTAAAGCGCGTGCTGTGCGACCAGAAACCGTGAAGAGATGGGAGGAGCGGGGTAGCGGGAGCGGCAGCTTCGGCCTGAGCGTGGGAACTTCCTCGAGCAACACACTCGCGTTACCTCCTGCAGCATCGAAGCTGTTAACTAACAGCTTTCTCCTGCCGTCCCCTTTGGACCACGCCTTCATACAGGACTTTCCGTCAGCCATTTTGATATTTGCCGCTTCTAGGTCGCGAAAAGCCTTGTTTAGGGGAAATGGATAGCCTGGCTGTGGTGGAATCGCCCCGCCGTTGCGCAGCATCAAGACGCTTTTTATCAGTGACACTATTCCAGCCGCAGCCTCAGTATGTCCGACGTTGGCCTTTGCACTTCCAACATACAAGGGATTATCTGCCGTTCGATCCCGCGCGAAGACCTTGCTGACTGAGCTCATCTCGGTTTTGTCGCCAGCTTGCGTACCAGTCCCATGCACCTCGATGTAGCCGACGTCATGCGGATGCACACTGGACTTGCACAGAAGCTCGGAGAAGAGGGCTGCCTGGGCTACTTCGCTGGGATACGTGATCGACGCCTCGCCAGCATTGCTATTGCGAGCACTACCGCGGATGACGGCAAGGATGTTGGCGTTCTCCATCACAGCGTCTTCGAGCCTCTTCAGTACCACAACACCTACAGCCTCGCCGCGGCTGTACCCATCTGCGCTCTCTTGGAAAGTCTTGCAGCTTCCGTTCTCAACGCTTTGCGATATGAAGCCCGCCTTACCGAGGCCTGAGAAAGGTTCGGGAATCACGCACAAAGACCCTCCTCCGACAATGGCAGTGTCAGACTCTCGACTGAGGAGTGCATGGCATGCCAGATGAACGGATGCAAGACTAGATGAGCAAGCCGTGTCGATGCTGTAAGCAGCTCCGCCCCAACGGAATTGGTGAGCAATGCGCCCTGCTGCGAAAGCGCGATTGCTAGAGGTGACATAGTGAGTGTCGACGCCTTGTTGCTCGTTGATGGTGCGCCAGTCGTCGGTGGTCTGGCTCCAAAACGTCGAGATTCGTGATGGATGCGTCGAAAGTGCTATGTCCTGAGCGTATCCGGCCCGCTCAAGGGCTTCGTGGGTGGTCATGAGAAACATGCGATGCAATGGATCCATTTGCATAGCTTCTCGCGGCGAAATTTTGAAGAAAGCATGATCGAAGAGTCCTAGATTGCTCAGGAAGCAGCCATGACGATTCAAAACGGCATCCTTGATAGTTTGGGTTGGATCGTAGAATTCTTCGAGTGCAAAGCGGGTCGCGGGTATTTCTTGATGCGTCGTGCGGCCGGCAACAAGTAAGTCCCAAAACTCGTCAATGTCCCCATCACAGCCAGTGAATCGACCAGACATCCCGACAATGGCGATGAGGCTACTCCCTCCGCGTAGAGAAGAAGAAATAGGAGCAGGTTGGACAGATGGCCCCGAGTGGACCTTAACTCGGTCACCTTTCAAGAGCTTCTGGACTATTGGCGTGGAGAACGTGGGCCCAACCTGGATCAAAATGGCCTCTGAATCCGTAAGCCTAGCGCCCAGGGCATTCACAGTCCTCTCTAGCCATAGCGTCGAAGAGCAAATGTCTATAGCAGCTTGCTGCAGGAGACTCCGCACAGTAGTTACCCGAAAAGGACTGCAAGTGGCGCAGGAGTAGATCGTTCTACAGACAGAGGTCTTTTCCAAAATCGGATTATCGCCAACGACTCTTGAAACTTCTATGGGAGGGAGATGAGGAGCATGAACAGAAGTCGTCCCCGTGAGCAAAGATGTCGTGAGCTGCTTGAATTCGGCAGACGATTCGAGTGCCGCAATCGTCGAAGGTGGCCCAAAGACAGTAGTCCATGCTGATGTTACTACACCGACATAGGCTTGCTTTATCGGTGGAATGGATTGGTTGAAAGCTTGCAAGCATTTGTCGATATCTTCGTATGGCGCTACGACAACGACTGCCCATGCGTCCGTTGACTCTTCAATACGGCGCGCCCTTTGCCTCAGCTCCAACCCCAATCTGAAAGCAATGCCCACCGCCTCCACACCAAGACGAACCAACTGGGAAGTATCTCTGGCTGCCGCTGCCACCGAGGCAGCGAGCATCCCTATACAAAAGCCCAGTGGATACACGTCCTGGCAGCTACTCAAGAGCGAGGTGTCATCCTCCGCAATAGAAATCAATTCTCCGATTTGTGCAACGACTAACAAGACTGCGCCTGTGGTTTCTTCCGGACGCGCGGATGCTTCATATTGCTCGGCTAGCTCAAGCAGATCGGTGAAGTGTCCAAAGTCGAGATGCTCGGAAGGCGAGGCCAGCAAAGACAACTGCACCTGCGTAATATCGGTGGCGTCTTGCAAGAATTGTCTCAGCTGTGGTCGCGTGTGAGAAATCTTGTGGAGGTGCGAATGGCGGATACCTTCTCCACGAGGTGATCGCCGAAAAATAGAATACGTGCGACTGCCATTTCTGATCGCGTTCTTTGGGCCTGGAATAGGAAACTGCAGCGTGTGTCTCACCAAATGTAAGCGAACAAAGTTCGTGTGCGACCTTGGTCCAATACATTCACATTCACACCTGGCCAAGTTTGAATCCAATACGTTGAACTTGCGAGGAATCGCTAATCTGTTTGGCAACACGGTAACGTATTGCGATTTCCATTCCTCCGCCGTGGCAGATTGCCCATGAACCGATCTATCCCAATAACAGGTCACAGATGGAATCTCGCTGAAACAGACAACTGAACCATGTTGTTAGAACAAGACAGCATCCGACACGATTTGGGGCCTGTGCATTGTACTGCCAAAGAATGGCACGATGTTTGCGCTATGGCACCAAACTGGAGAGTCGCAGTGGCCCATGAACCTCCAAATAGTGGTGACGCGACTGCCGCAGGAACCTGCCCTGCTGTGGATTATATGGATTTATCGCTGCTGGACTTTTC